>Ga0247762_1000297_pt1 | contig 17041 bp, 9 predicted proteins | sample UWRJL081202R4_FD_181016 | JGI IMG/M metagenome (GOLD analysis project Ga0247762, IMG submission 181016) | Plant litter microbial communities from Arlington Agricultural Research Station in Wisconsin, United States - UWRJ-L081-202R-4 | ecosystem: Environmental > Terrestrial > Plant litter >...
CGAAGCCCGTGAGTATTATGACAAGTCGTTAACTGTAGGTGGCGACTCTCTTGATCGTCGTACGATCATCAACTGCTACAACGGCATTGCCCTCATTATGAACGAGGACAATAACAACTACCGGAAAGCGATGGAGTATTACAAACGCGCCTTTGCTATTGCGGAGAGCAGCCATGACACTGCCTGGATAGGGATCCTTTACGGCAACATGGGGAACATCAGCTATAAGAACAAACAGTACGACAGTAGCCTCTACTATTACCAATTGGACCTGGCCTTTATAAAACGCACTTCGGAAACGGAGAACGAGATCGAGACCTATCTCAGCCTGGGTTGGGTTTACATAAAGCTGAACCAACCGGAGCGGGCAAAAGCGTATCTGGACAGTACCCAATACGTTATTCGGGAGCATCATGTGCGTCTCAACGATTTTTTCAATCCCATGGGCCAGATCGAGAAGGGTTATGCGGAAGTTTACGCGCAACTCGGCGACTACAAACAGGCCTACGAGCATTTCAAGCAATATCACAATGTGCAGGTAGCGCAGCAGTCGCAGGTGAAGAGCAAAAGCCTGTTACAGTTGCAATCTACCTTTGCGGACCAGCAGAAGCATCGAGAGCTGGAGCTGCTGCAGCAGATCAACGAAGCCAACGAGGCGACGATCCATCAGCAGCGGTATACGGAAGTTGCTTTCGGCGTGGTTATTTTGTTGCTGGCGGTTATCGCCTTTATATCCTATCGCACAGGTATGCAGCGCAAGGCCCTCAACGTCAGGCTCCATGCGGCCAACGATGAGCTGGGAAGGCTGAACACGGTTAAGGATCGTATGATCTCGGTGGTGAGCCATGATTTCCGGACGCCACTGGCCAACATGCGTATGATGCTGGAGATGCAGCAAAGCGACTACCTGGAACCGGGCGAGCTGGAAACCTGGATGGCCTCGCTCAATCAGCAGCTCAAGGTGTCGTACGATGCGCTGGAGGGTTTGCTAAGCTGGGCAAGGACTCAGTTGCAGTCCGCGGCTGTTGTAAAGGAGCAGGTGGCCTTGCAGGCGCTTGTTCAGCAGGTAATGTTACAGTGCGAAGAAGACCTGCGGCGCAAAGCTCTTACGCTTGAGAACTCAGTACCGGAGGATTGGTTTGTTTATGCTGATCCGGGACAGTTGGAGATCGTTGTCCGTAACCTGATAAATAACGCCATTAAGTTCTCCTACGATCAGGGCATTATTCGTGTACATGCTACATCGGACGATGGCACCATTGCTCTTCATGTCGAAGACCGCGGCACAGGCATGAGCGATGCGGACCTCGAGACGCTGTTCCAGCCCGACAAGGTGGTTGCGCGCAAGGGCACCCACAACGAAAAGGGTACTGGCATAGGGCTTATCATCTCCCGTGAGATGATCCAGGCAAGCGGCGGCGACATCTTTGCTAAGAGCGCCGAGGGTGAGGGCAGTACTTTTACGGTCGTACTGAACCGGGTCTAACCTACCTATTGTGGCCACGGCCGTACTGACCCCGATGGAAGTTCAATGAAATCATATCTGTACGCGCCGGGTTCTATGGGGCCTGTCGGCCGGATATCCTGGAAAAGTGTCGTTTTTTGAATAATCTAACGGGCACATTAGTAGTCCAAAAGGAGTAGTGGCGATTGTCTTCCGGGCTGACGATAGCCTTGTATAAGGTGCTGAAGAATATTGTAGTTATAGCTTCTGTGGCTGTGCCGGCCGTCATAATTAACGTGGATAAGGTGCCGTAAAGTGCCGTTGAAATACCTTTATTCGCCGTTTAAGTGATCGAATATCATACACGGGAGTGCTTCTGTATTGTAGGGTTGAGCCAGGTTATGGAGCTTTGCGGTGCTTTACTGGCAATTTATGAAACACCTTTATCTGGCCACCGCACTGGTGGTAAGTTGTGTACTGGCAAAGGCCCAGGATTTTGATCATTATCAAACACTTCTTCCGCAAGGTCCCGTACCCAAGGATTTTACTGAACGCTCTTCTGCGAAAGTAGCGGTGGACATCAGTAGCCTCGATCAGAAGAAAGAGAAAGGACGTGTACGCAAGGCGAAAAAGAAGTTCGTGCTGGAGAGCACTTACAGTATCGACGGCTTTCTTACGGGCGGCAGCGTATTGTTCAATGACGAAGTGTCAACCTACCTGGCGTCGGTACTCGGTGAGGTGCTCAAGCCTTATCCCGAACTCCAGAATAAGATCCGTATTTATGCGGTGAAGTCGCCGGTTGTAAATGCATACACTACCAACAACGGTATCATTTTCGTAAATCTCGGTTTGCTGGCGCGTCTTGAGAACGAGGCGCAGCTTGCTTTCATTCTGTCGCACGAGATTATACACTTTCAGAATAAGCATGTTATCAATGCTTATGTGAACAATGTGGAGATCCGTCGTGGTCGTGGCGACTACCGTAATCTTTCGCTGCAAGACAAGTCGATGGTGCGGAGTAAGTTCTCGCAGGAGCTGGAGTCGGAGGCCGATCTTGCCGGTGTGGAGATCTTCCTGAAGTCTGCCTATAAGAAAGACTCTATACACCAGGTTTTCGATATTCTCAAGACAGCGGAGTTTCCGCTGACGTGGGGACGTTTTGACAACCAGGTCTTTGAAGGTGGTCAATATATTTTTCCGGATACACTGGAGCTGGCTACTGTGCGGAAGCCCAAGGTGGACGATAATGCCGATGACAGCGGCGCTACTCACCCGAACATACGCAAGCGGAAACGTGCTGTTGTTCGCAAGCTTGACAAGGGTGGTACAGGCGAGGAATACAAGGTTTCTAAAACGCAATTTCTCAAAGCGCGTAAGCTTGCACAGTTCGACCTTTGCCGTACATACCTGTTAGATCATAATTTTATGGAGGCTTTTGCCCTGGGGTTGAGCCTGCAGCGCGAGAATCCGGAATCGGCTTACCTGCGTGAGATTGTAGCCAAAGGGTTGTATGGCATGGCACGTCTGCGTATTGCGGGCAAGTTGACGATCAGTGAAGATACCTGGACTGGCGAGCCAGAGCGTTTCGCCGCGTTTATCAGCCGCCAGTCTTCTTACGAGCTTAGCGTTCTGGCTATACGTGAGCTTTACCGATGCCTGGAGCTATCACCAGACAACGAGGAGCTTTCGTTGATGGTGGACGATCTTACGCGAAGCTTTGCTTTTCATGAGGATATAGATCTGTCAGAAGAGTTCAAGCGTTCAGCTTCCGAAAAAGATATCAGCGAACTGGATTATCCGTATACGCAATATGCATTTATTGGATTTCGCGATGTGCCAGCGTTCTTCACCCGTTTTGAAAAAAACCTGTCTGTTGCCGCGAAGCTCAAGAAAGAAAGCAAAATTCGTAAGCGGAGGAAGAAGCAAAGACATTCCCGTAAGGACAAGCTGATAGATGTGAGCAAGGTAGTTGTGGTAAACCCCTTCTATAAGAAATACGATCTGCACAAACGGCAGAAGGCAAGACACCAGGAGTCAGAGGAAGTTCTGGTGAATATCAACGACAAGATCTCAGAAGCGGGCGGTCGTCTGGATTTGAGCACGGAGGTTCTCAATACTCATGCGATGTCGTCGTCACAAGTTAATATTATGCGCAGTAACAGTGTTCTGAACGACTGGATCGATGAGAAGATGCGTTCGGACTATGAAGGCATGATAAGCCCGATCCATAACGAGGCGGTGGCGCTTTCGGCTGCGCACAAGACCGAGTATTTCGCGTGGGTTGGAGGGATGACATTCAAATCGCGGAAGCATGCTAAGTTTTTCTATGCGCTGGTGGGTGCAACGGTAATACCTGTGGCGCCGCTATCTTTGATTTATGTGGGTTCCAGGGAGAAGCGCACGCTTTATTATGGTTTGGTATTCAATATCCGCAATGAGCGGCTGGAGGTGGCTGACTTCCGTACGATGCCGCTGAAAGACAACGGGCATATGATGCGCTCGAATCTTTACTATACACTTTTCAAACTGAAAAAATCCACCTACGAGCCATGAGATCAAGTTTAGTGATACTATTGACGCTGCTGGCGGGTACAGCAGCAGCGCAGGTGCCGGGTTATATGGGAAAACGTTTCACGATCTTCCTGGACGGAAACGTGGCCCCTGCTATGTTCGTACAGAACGAGAACAATGCTTTGGCTGTTCGTTCCCTATTTGCGGGGTCTGATCTTCCCGGAAGTAACATCGAGGATCGGCCTTATAAGAAAGGTTTTGCGTTCAACTACCGGCCGCAGGCTACGCTGGAATATCTGGTAAGACGCAGACTTGCTCTCGGTGTGTCGTACAGCCGTTTACAGATGGGGACTGTGCGCGCGTATCAAACCGGCGGCGAGACTTCGGATACCGATTATAAGACCGACTTCGATGTCGTTAAGGGAATGGCTACCGGTTTCCATATTAAACTGTATGCGGACTCACGTTCTGAGGCTATCGCACCGCTGGGATTCTATCATATGCTTTCGGTTTACCTTACGCAGACCAATACGTACGATGACAAGCATTCAAAGGTGAAACAGTTTCGCGATGACTTCAAATATCCGGTTGTATCGTATGGCTGGGGTAAGCAGACGATGTTCGCCCGCAACTTCCTGGTGAAGACCGGTGTGGAGCTCGGGTATGCGTTTGTTCCTGGTAATTATATGAAGGAAGACCGGTACGAATGGACTGTTCAGGAGTATTCAGGTTACAATGTTCATGGCAGCCTGCTCGGTTATTATCTTATCAATGTCAGCATTGCCGTTGGTTATATACCCTTTTAAGAAATTTCTATGCAAAGAATTCTATACGCATTTGTTATCCTGATCGCCGCTGGAGCGTGTAAACTGCAGGAGCAGGATAATCCACTTATCATCGGTACCTGCCGTGACGGTATCAAGAACCAGGACGAGGAGGGTGTTGATTGCGGCGGTATATGCCCTGCTTGCCCGGTTGTGCTGCAACCTGGTCAGGCGGCGGTGTCGCCGTGTCATGATGATCTAACGCGGTATACTGTGTCGTTCAACGGAAAGCCTACGACGATCTCGTCTACGAATATGTATTATTCCGAGCCGAGCATATCGTATAGCAATTATTACAAATTCCATGTGACGATGCCGAATCTTTCGGGGGAGATGGAGATCTGGTTGTCGCCGGATCTTGAGCCCAAGAAGGACAGGATTTACAACATTACCACTCAGCCGGTAAGCGCAGGTCTCAAGCCGGGGTTTGCCTATATCAGCTATGAGAATAACCGGGAATATGATTACTACTATTCCGGTAATTCCGGCGACAGGTTATACATGTCGATAAAAAGCAATACCGTTACATTCGAGTTTTGTGATGTAAATATGTTCGACGATGATGGTAAGAATGCTGGCGAGATCGATGGCCAGTTCTCTTATAGCTTCGGGCCGGAAACTGCGTGTGACGGCAGCGTGAGTGAAAACCAGTTGTTGTTATTCGACTATGCATCCAGTTTCAGTACGTCGGCTATTCTATACTCCGCTCCTAAAACGGGAGCTAACTATTATGAGTATCGGGTCAATCTGTCGTCTTATTATAGCCCGAATGAATATTTCTATATCCGGTTGTCATCGGACAGTAAGCCTACGAGTGATCGCGTGTATACACTTGGCGAGAGTACAGCTGCCAGTTCTCCGAAGGCGGGTGAGGCGTACATAGCTTATTGTTATGACGGAACGTGTCTGTACACAGGAAAGACTGGTGACAAGCTGAATATGACGGTTCTTGACGATGCGATTCTTTTCAAGTTCTGTGATGTCGATCTTTTCTATTACTCGACCAATTACACGTCTGTATCAGGTGTGTTGAAATACAAGCTTTAGGGTTAAGTAAATTAGTAAATCAACCCAGCGGGAGTCGAAGAGAGATCGAGGCTTCCGCTGGGTTGTTTGTTTTTTGGAGTGTCTGGTGAATGGTTTGCCATGCTGTTGGCGAGGCTTGTCCACGGAAATCCACAACCCGTGGAGGTGTGGCGGCTTTATGTTGTTTCCTGAGAGGTTTTTACGTTGGCACTGAAGTGCTTATACGGTAATCAAACCAAGATTTGATGTTTATGGAAACGAATAGGAATGTCAATAAGATGGAGTGGCTGATCGAGATGATCACATGGTCTGTGCTGGCGTTGGTTATACTTTATTGAGCTTTGCCGGTGGAGGAAGCGCTTGAATTATGGGGTTGCCGGGGGAGACGTTGGAAGCCGGGCATATTCACGATTAATTGTTCTGAGGAAGCCGGGCGGTTGGCAAGTGTTCTGATGACGGTTGGTGCGGGCGTTGGACGGCAGTCGTGAGACTGCCAACATGAAGGGCACAAGTCTTCCCCCGAGTGCCTCGGGGTAGAGACTTGTGCCAGCTAAATGCCTTGCTGCAAAGAATACGTAATAAGGTTTGACTTTGATGACCGTACCTTGCGCCAGCTAGTAACCGCCGTGCACCAGCTCGACACCTTATGGCCTCGCGGTAAATCAGTAGTCGCAAATTGCCGCTAAGGACTTGTGCCAGCAATTTCTTTGAAGATACCCAATAAATAATGTCAGCCTGTCAATTCCGTGTTAGTGGTTTTGACAGGCTGTGAAGATGTTACGACAGTACTTTGCCATTTCGCATTTCACCGATATAGTGAACGGTGTAGGCGTTTTTGTACTGTTTTATTGCCAGTTGGATTTGCTCGTAAGAATCCCTACGGATTTTTGTGCCTTTTGGGGCACCTTTTTGACGGATCTCGATATAAAATCCGTCTCTCAATTTTACTTCTCGTGTGATCGGTCTGCCCATATTTCATTCATTGTTTACGTACTACAAACGGAGTCCGGTGTTGAGGATGACTCAAAAGAATCAGAGTAGTTCTGACAGTAGGGAAGGCCAGATGATTTTTAAATGACGTCCTCAGAAGCAATAAATGTAATAAAAATAATTTACGATCAACCAGGCCCTTATCCCTCAAAGGTTATTCTTTTACACCAGGTGCTCCTATATTCTATAGTGTAAACCCCGCAACCACCGTTAATGTTCCCATGATCGGTGCAGTCTGTTGCGGTTGTAATATTTTATGCATAATTAAATGAAAATCAACGAATTAATGGCTTTTTAAAGTTGCTCATCTGGTGGCTGTTAAGCTGGTAAGGAGCGGTGATCCGCGTTTGTACTGCGGGCTGTATTATTGATTGCTAAAAGATTCTAAAGTAATACAGTTTTTTCCATGGCGCCGGCCGTCTGAAGGGCAAACAGGTGAAAATAGTATCAGTTTTGAGTAATTTCCATGCACTGTCGGCTTCGTTCGATCGGTAGTTTTGGAAGCTGCCTCCTGGTCCGTTCCAATCCCGATAGCTATCGGGATCGGAGTATGGGATTTTGGGGGCGGCCCCGAGTGCTCGGGGCGCGCCGTCGGCACAAACTTATACGCATGATGACTGAACCGAAAACCCAAACCGTAGCCGGCATAGACGCTGTGCTACACCAGGCCCAACAGGCCTTTCAACAGTACAAGTTGTTCAGCGGTAAACAGCGCGCGGCTTTTTTGCGTGCTATCGCTGACGAGATCGAGGCGCTTGGCCCGACACTTATCACGACCGTTGTGCAGGAGACCAATCTGCCTGAGGCGCGTATAACGGGTGAGCGCGGCCGTACTACGGGCCAGTGCCGCATGTTTGCCCAGTATATCGAAGAGGGTAGCTGGGTGGAGGCGCGTATCGACACGGCCATTCCTGAGCGGACACCGCTGCCCAGACCCGACTTGCGTAAGATGCTGATACCGCTTGGTCCTGTAGTGGTCTTTGGCGCCAGTAACTTTCCTCTTGCTTTCTCTACGGCCGGCGGCGATACTATTTCGGCCCTGGCGGCCGGCTGTCCGGTTATTCTCAAAGGGCACCCTGCGCATCCGCAGACGTCTCTGCTTGTAGCGGAAGCCATCGCTTCGGCTATGCGCAAAACGGGGGTGCCGGAAGGGACCTTTACGCATATTGCGGGAGGCATCGAAGAAGGACAGCAACTGGTTCTGCATCCACTGACCAAAGCTGTTGCGTTTACCGGCTCTTACCAGGGTGGTAAGGCTTTGTTCGACCTGGCTAACCGCCGGGCCGAGCCTATTCCGGTGTTCTCTGAAATGGGCAGTATCAATCCTGTATTCCTGTTACCGGGGGCGTTGGCCAAGCGCGGCGCACAGATCGCTGAATTATACGCCGGCTCGATCACTCAAAGTGTAGGGCAGTTTTGTACAAACCCGGGATTGTTGCTCGGGTCGCGTGGCGAGGCGTTAGAGAATTTTGCAGAACGCCTGGGTACGTTGATACGCAAGGTTGCACCGGGCGCCATGCTTCATAAAGGTATTGCGTCCAACTTCAAGGCTAAGCGCGAGGAGGCTCTCCGCCAGCCCGGTGTTACGCTGATTGCAGCCGCTGATGCGGAAGGCGCCTTACATGAAGGACGGCCTGCTGTGGCCCGTGTGGCGTTAGAGGATTTTACGGCAAACCATGTTCTTGCCGAAGAAGTATTCGGACCTTATTCACTGCTGGTGCAAGGCAATACTATCGCGCAGCTCGAGCAGGTTTTGGACAGACTGCCGGGGCAACTGACGGCAACGGTTATGGCTGAGGAGGACGAGTTGGCGGACTATCGAGGCTTTTTCGATCGCCTTCGTGAGCGGGTAGGGCGCCTGATTATTAACGGCGTGCCTACGGGCGTTGAAGTTTGCCCGGCGATGCATCACGGTGGACCTTTCCCAGCGACGACTGACGCGCGCTTCACTTCGGTCGGTACCGACGCCATTAAGCGTTTTGTACGCCCGATATGTTTTCAAAATTATCCCCAGGCACTGCTGCCGGATGAGCTGAAGGACGCTAATTCGCTGGGTATTCTGCGCCTTGTAAACTCAAGCTGGCAACGCTGATATATCCGAACCTAAACCAACCGATACCCGGACTGACCTATAGATAGCATGAACAAAACCTTTTTTTGCATCGATGCCCACACTTGTGGCAATCCCGTACGCCTTGTAGCGGGCGGCGGACCTATCCTGTATGGTAAAACCATGAGCGAAAAGCGGCAGCACTTTTTGCGCGAATACGACTGGATACGCAAAGGCCTGATGTTCGAGCCGCGCGGCCATGACATGATGAGCGGTAGTATTCTATATCCGCCGACCGATCCTGAGAATGATATCGGCGTGCTCTTTATCGAGACCAGCGGCTGCCTGCCTATGTGCGGACACGGCACCATAGGTACTGTTACGATAGCTATAGAGCAGGGTCTTGTTGTGCCGAAGACGCCGGGTATTCTGCGGCTTGAAGTACCGGCAGGGCTCGTTACTATTGAGTATACTCAAGTAGGTAAGAAAGTGAAGTCGGTAAAGATCCGGAATGTGAAGGCGTATCTTGCCGCCGAGAATATTACAGCGGAATGTCCGGATCTGGGCACGCTTACGCTCGATGTTTCGTACGGTGGCAACTTCTATGCTATTGTAGACCCTCAACCCAACTTTACCGGTCTCGAGCATTATACTGCAGATCAGCTGATCCGTTGGAGCCGTGCGCTTCGCGACGACATCAATAGTAAATATACTTTTGTTCATCCGGATGATCCGACTATAAACCGCTGCAGCCATATACTGTGGGCTGGTGCTGTTATCGATCCGTCGTCTACTGCACGGAACGCGGTGTTCTATGGTGACAAGGCCATCGACCGATCGCCCTGTGGTACCGGTACTTCTGCACGGCTGGCGCAATGGTATTCGAAAGGTAAGCTCAGGCATGGCGAACCGTTTATTCACGAAAGTATCATTGGTTCTAAATTCATCGGCAAGATTGAAGAAGTCACGTCTCTTGATGGCAAACCGGCGATCATACCGAGTGTCGAAGGCTGGGCGATGGTAACAGGTTTCAATACCATCATTATCGATGATGAGGATCCTTACGCATTTGGGTTCCAGGTTATTTAGACAAAACAACACTGCATTTATAGCGATATGAAAAACGTAGGGATCGTGGGTGGAGGATTGGTGGGGCTTTGTACGGCCTATTATCTGAACAGGGCCGGTTGTAGTGTGACGATTTTCGAGCAGGGCGATCTGCAAAGCGGCTGCTCGTGGGGCAACGCGGGTATGATCGTTCCGAGTCATATTATTCCGTTGGCCGCGCCGGGTATGATTGCGAAGGGGATACGATGGATGTTCAACGCCCGCAGCCCTTTTTATGTAAAGCCGCGCCTGAATGGTAATCTGGTACGGTGGGGCTATTTGTTCTATAAGCATTCGACACGCGAACATGTATCTCACGCGATCCCCGCGCTTCGCGACCTCAGCCTACTCAGTAAATCGCTTTATCAGGATATGGCCGCCACTCTGCCGATCGACTTCGGCTATTCGGAGCGCGGCTTGCTGATGACGTACCAGACTGCCGAGACCGAACGCGAGGAAATAGAAGCCTCCCATGTAGCTAACGCAAACGGTATACGAGCTGAGGTCCTCTCGCCGGGCGAAGTACAGAAGCTAGAGCCGGATGTTCGCATCGATGTGCGTGGCGGGATTTATTTTCCGGGTGATGCACACCTGATACCTCAGCAACTCGTTCAGCAGCTGGCCGCTTACCTGGTGCAGCAGGGTGTAACGATACATCTTCATTCTCCTGTTACGGATTTCGGGGTTAAAGGCGACCGGGTTGCTTCTATACAAACAGAAAAGGGCTGTCATACTTTCGATGAGGTAGTTTTGGCTACCGGGGCGTGGTCGGGCTTGTTTGCTTCGAAGCTGGGGCTTTCGTTGCCTTTACAGGGTGGTAAAGGCTATAGCTTTACGATACCTAATATTTCTAATAATGTGCATATACCTACGTTGCTGCTCGAAGCCCGTGTAGCGGTAACGCCTATGGGGAAAGACCTTCGTTTCGGGGGCACGATGGAGATAAACGGTGTAGATCATTCGATCAATATGAACCGGGTTCAAGGTATCGTGCAGGCTATTCCGAAATATTATCCAGATCTTAATATTCAAGCTCCTACGAAGGAGAATGTGTGGTATGGTTTCCGTCCGTGTTCTCCTGATGGATTACCTTATATAGGCCGATCCAGTCATCTCTCCAATCTTCTTATCGCTACGGGGCATGGTATGATGGGGGTATCGCTGGCTCCTGCCACGGCACAGCTGGTTACCGGCCTGATCACTCAATCGAAGTCCGAGCTGGATCTGTCTCCATTTGATCCGAACCGGTTTTCGTGATCCGAATCGCCGATGTCAGTTTTTAGGCGTAGCCAGGGCGGTGCGCACGTTTATGTAGGGATGGATATATGTGATAACATAGTGTCTTGTATTCCGGTTGATATTGTGGAATATATATTAGGTTGGGGATGTTTTTACCAAATAATTGCTCTGTGGATGGTATATGTTACCCATATTTTCAACTGGTTGTAGGCATAACGTTGGCATATCATTAGAATAGGTTTGAGTGCTTTTAAGGGATGATTTCAATAAATAATGATTTAAAATTAGGAAGGATTAAAGAGGTGGAATGGTGGAATGAAGGTTACGTGGCCGACATATCGATTGCAACGCGACGGAGGTTACTGGCCTGACGCAAAAAAGACTGCCCCTTGCGGAGCAGCCCTTGTGTATCGATATTTCTTAAACCTTTTACTGTTTCGTTACGAAGATCTTACCGGTATCTATTTTCTTTCCTTCGTGTATTACATGGTAGATGTACAATTCGCCGGGGAGGAAGATGCTTTGGTACATCTCGTCTTTGTATTCGCCTGCGTAAATCTGGCGGCCCTGGCCGTTGAATATTACAAGGGCATAGTTTGCGCCGGGGTAGGTTTTGTCGTTGAAGGTAAAGCCATCTTCTGTAGAAGCGACAACGTCCGAGTCAGTAGCGACGGTGTCGGCGGGTACTTCTTCTTCGACTCCTGCTATGTCGCGGGCAGTAGTTGAGCCGGTGGTGAGGTCTGTGATAACGAGCCAGCCCATGTAGCCGAAGTTCATTGCGCTACCAGCTATTTTGCGGGCGGATATTCCGATCTTGCCGGTAGCGTCAGGAGCGATGTTGGTGTATTCTACCTGTAAGGTAGCGTTGTTTGTTACTAATTGTGTTTTAACGTTTGTGCCGTTGATACGGTATTCATATGAACCGTATTGATCGCTTGTGCCTGCACCTGTGGCGCGTGAAGCACCCATTTGCAGCTTGTATTTGTGTGTAGGGTTGAGGCCCGATACCGCAATATTGTCTTTCTGAACCACCCCATTTATTGTAGATCCGTAGGCAGCATTGTAGTTGAACCAATTTGCTTTTACCACGGCAGCCGGCTGAATTGTTCCGTTGGCAACGCCTCCATTGAACGATGATGTAAGCGTGCCGAAATTAGCGGGATTCCACTGATTCGTTGCCACGCTGCTTACTGTGATACCTGTAGTTGCATCTTTCTTCGAGATCACTGCCGCGTGAGGAGCGCCTGCTACTTCGTTCCAACCGGTTATTCCTGTTGCAGCATTTGTGAAGGCGAATTTGGCAATGCCCGTTGTTGTAGCAGTGGCTGCTTTCACTGTAAGGATCACGTCGTCTGTACCTGTAGCGCCGGCGTTATCTTTTACGGTGAGGCGGAAGGTATATGTACCGGCTACCAGGGCGCTCAGGCTCAGTGTAGTAGTAGAAGCGTTTGTCAGGGTTGCTGCACCTCCAGAAACTTTTGTCCAGGTGTAAGCAGCTATTGTACCGTCGCTGTCTGTGCCTGTGCCGGTCAGTGTGGTTGTAGTTGTGGGCAGCGTGATCGTTTTGTCGGCACCTGCATTTGCCACGGGTGCTTTGTTCGTGGTGCCTGCGGCTTTTACTGTAAGGATTACGTCATCTGTAGCTGTAGCGCCTGCATTGTCTTTCACGGTGAGACGGAAGGTATATGTACCGGCTACCAGGGCGCTCAGGCTCAGTGTGGCAGTAGAAGCATTTGTGAGGGTTGCGGCACCGCCGGAAACTTTTGTCCAGGCGTAAGCGGCTATTGTACCGTCGCTGTCTGTGCCGCTGCCGGCCAGTGTTGTAGTGCTTGTGGGCAGGGTGATGGTCTTGTCGGCGCCTGCGTTTGCTACGGGAGCTTTGTTTGCAGTTGTTGTGGTTTTGAATTCGAAGGCGCCGATGTCGAATATGCCGCCTTGCGGACGTGCCGTGCCGTCGTAATCCGTTTTAACACCGTTGGCTGTAGCGTCTTTACCGACGTTCAGGGCAAGCGCCGATGCTGTAGTGAGGTGATAGTCTTTGCTGGCCGCGTTTACGAACTTGACGGTGCTCACGTCGGCCGTCTGGATATTGTTAGAAGCTGTCCACTTGATGGCTGACGGGTTGTTCAGCGCTACGTATTTGTAGCCGCTCTGGTTGGTTGCTACGATAATGTTATTGATGAATATGTTTTGCAGGGTGTTCTGACTGTACATGTACATGCCGTAGTTCTTGTTATTGATCAGCGTGTTGTTCGCGAAGATGTAGCCACGTGTGTCTACCGGGGGATAATCCTGAGCGCTGATACCACCGTCGCCCTGGTTCATGATCAGGTTATTGTAGTAATGGCTGGCCCCGCGTCCTACGTCGAATATACCTGTACCTGTTCCTGTGTCGATCTTGTTGTTATAGCATTCGGCATTCGTGCCTGGATTGACCTGGATGCCGCTGTTTTGCGAAGCTTCACCGGTAGTTCCTGTATTGTAGACATCGTTGTGATGGATAACACATCCGGAGGTAGCACCACCGACCTGGATACCGTCACGGCCCGTGCTCTTCACGATGTTGTTGTATACCTGAACATTGATCACTTCATGTTCCTGAACGTTGACCGTTGCACCGGAGCAGCTTTTGGCAACTGTTGTATGGTAGTGTGAGTTACCTATGTAGAAACCTTCGCCGCCAATGTTCTCGATATAGTTATCGTGGAACTTCGTATTCTTCATTGTGAAATGTCCGCGCCACGTAGACTGATCGCAGGTGGGATCGGTCTTACCGATGATTCCGGCGTCCGTGAGGTTCGTGAGCTTCAGGTGATCGATCTCGAAATCGGTGCTTAATTCTTTCACATCGATTCCAAAAACTGTTCCTTTCATTTCTATACCATATTGCTGGCTTGTGTTGCCTGCGCCGGAGAATTTGAAGTTCGAGCTTTTGTGAATTTCAATAGAGTAAGGGTTACCGGATACGCCTGAGATGGTTACTTTACCATCGCACATGTTTGTAATAATGACTGGGTTGGCCGCTGTTCCATTTATATTGTAGAAGGAAATTGGTGCGCGGGTTCCGGAAGCGAAGCAGATTTTGTCTCCAGGTTTGACGCCCTTAGCTGCTCCGTCGAACATCCACTCTGTGGCAGAAGTCGAAATAATGAAATCGCAATCACACTGTGCGAAGGCTGCCATGGGTAAGCTTAGCAGGATCACACTCATCAACGTCAGAAAAGATGCTCTCATTTTGCTTTTAAGGGTTTTTGGGTGTCGAGAAATTATACCCAAAAGTATAACAAAACGGACATTATGTAAAGTCATTATGACATCAAGTTAAGTTTAGTGGGCCTTCTGTAGTGTTTTAGGCTATTTTTGACAAAAATGGCCTTGTGGGGGTGGCTTTCCGTCATTCATCTGGAAATGCTGCAATTCATGGCTAAATATGACATGGGTGGTTAAGTGTCATTATTCCAGAATATGAAATTTTGAACGTAAAAAATGTAGTGTTTGGAATCACATCACATTTGAGCGGCATTTTTAGGATATCGGAGGTTGGTTGTGATCAGTAAATATGTGACTGGAGTGTGATTGTTTTGGGGGTAGGTGGTATGTTCGGGTGTTGTGATTTGCAAACGTTTTCGCTGGGGAATGTATATTTGGTTATATAAGGGGACTGTGGTTAAGAACGGTGTTGTTGGTGGGGGAAGTATATAGGTAGGAGGGAATGTTTTGGGTTGGGGGGCAGCTACTGCCTTCGCGGCCGATCTATAATTATAATTAAGATTTGACTTTAACAGACCTTGCGCCAGCTGATGCCAGTGATTTTTGTTTGGGGGTGTGGTAGATATAGTTCTTTCTGTGTTTATTCGTTGGGAACTGATGTTGGTGTTTTAAATCAATACAATTACTATGTGTAGAGCTTTTCTTTTTTTTCTGCTGTTTGGTGGTGCGTTTTATGTGCCGGCGCAATCTATTAGGCTGTTGCAAAGTGGTAGAGGCACGAGTATACGGGCGCTGAGCGTGGTGGATGATTCGGTGGCGTGGGTGAGTGGGAGTAAAGGATGGGTTGGTCATACTACAGACAGGGGCAAGACGTGGCAGTGGACACAGCTGGAGGCATACGTAGCGCTTGATTTCAGGGACATAGAAGCATTCTCGGCACAGCGGGCGGTTATGGTCAGTGCGGGTACCCCGGCAGTGGTGCTGCTCACTACTGATGGTGGAAAGACGTGGAAAGAATCGTATCGCAATGAATCGCCTGATATATTCCTGGATGGTATGGACTTCTGGGATGAGAAACGGGGCATTATTTACGGCGACCCAATTGCTCACAAGATGCAGCTTTTTGAAACGCGCGACGGCGGTGAGCACTGGTCTGCCATAGCCGATAATTTAAAGGAACCCTTGCATGAAGGTGAGGCGAGTTTTGCTGCCAGCGGGACGGCTATCCGCACGCTGAAAGGTGGTCATGTCTGGATTGTAACAGGAGGCACGGTGTCGCGGATATTCTACTCGGCGGATTATGGTCAGCACTGGCAGGTGAAGCCGTGTGCGATGATACAGGGTAAGAGCTCTACGGGTGCGTTCTCTGTGCTGTTCAGCGATGCGCGCCATGGTGTTGTGGCGGGTGGTGATTATGCGGCGGATACTGTTCGTACAGATAACCTTGTGCTTACGCGCGATGGAGGTAAGACGTGGCAGAAGCCTGTGACTGCGCCGCTTGGGTTCAGGTCGGGGATAGAGCGTGCCGGGAAGGATGTGCTGATCGCTACGGGGACTTCGGGGACAGATATATCGCGTAATAACGGGAAGGATTGGAAGCGGCTTTCGGGGGATGGGTTTCATGTGGTGAGGCGGAGTAAGAAGGGGGATTGGGTGGTGTTGGCTGGGGGTGGAGGGAGGATTGGGGAAGTTGAATGAATCGGTGTGAGCGCGAAGTATAGCGAGAGCGATAAAGGAAACTGGCGTTGAGCACCGAGAAGGCCCGTTATGTGTAGGATATTCCTGAGAGTTCTCAGAATAGATGGTTTAGGGGTAATATTCAATTAGTATTTGTTAAGATCGGGTAAAGATTGACTGTTCTAATGGTATAAGTTTGTTTGGGGAGGTGATTTTTTGTGGGGGAGGTGTATCTTGATAAACCTAAATCGAAATAGTGTTATGGGACATACGATGCGTTATTGTTTGCGGCGGGCACTGGTGGTGGTTGGGGTTTTGTGTTATGGGGTGTGGCGGGTGTGTGGGCAAGGGGTGGCGAAGGGAGGGGATTATCCGATACAGCCGGTTTTGTTTACGGCGGTGGAGTTGAAAGATGACTTTTGGGCGCCGCGTATCCGGACGAATCATGATGTTACGATTCCGTTTACGTTGGGTAAGTGCAGGGAGACGGGGCGGATAAAGAATTTTCAGATTGCGGCGGGATTGGAGTCGGGTAGTTTTTGCGGGGAGTTTACGTTTGACGATACAGATGTTTATAAGATCATAGAGGGTGCGTGTTATTCGTTTCAGATCTTTAAAGATCCTGCACTCGAAGTTAGGGTGGATTCGTTGATTGCCCTGATCGGGAAGGCGCAGGAGCCCGATGGGTATATTTATACTAACCGTACGATCATGGGTGACAAGGCGCATGCGTGGGCTGGCAACAAGCGTTGGGTGAAGGAGGCTGAGCTGAGTCATGAGTTGTATAACATCGGCCATTTAATCGAGGCTGCGGTGGCGCATTATTATGCTACGGGCAGGAAGAACTTTTTGAATATCGCTATCAAGGCGGCCGATCGTGTATGTGCGGACTTCGGGCCGGATAAGCTTCATATTTATCCGGGTCACCAGATCATCGAGCTGGCTATGGCCAAGCTTTACCGT
>Ga0247762_1000298_pt1 | contig 16804 bp, 21 predicted proteins | sample UWRJL081202R4_FD_181016 | JGI IMG/M metagenome (GOLD analysis project Ga0247762, IMG submission 181016) | Plant litter microbial communities from Arlington Agricultural Research Station in Wisconsin, United States - UWRJ-L081-202R-4 | ecosystem: Environmental > Terrestrial > Plant litter >...
TCTGCATGAAGCCGTACACGCCGAGCTGCAGCACCGCGAACATCGACAGCGTCGACGCGTCGGCATCGAACCGCTCGGCCGCATCCACCCCGACCGCCGACAACGAGGTGCGGTTCGTGATCGCCAGGATGTACCCCGCCGCAGCGACCCCCCAGATGAGCCAGGCGCGCCACGACGGAGCGGACAGAGCGGGAATGGTCACGGGGATCCGACGTCGAGGAGCGGGGGTCCTCCCAGCGTAACCGGGGCGCGCGGATACGCTGGCAGAGGCCGCCCGACCCCCGACGGGCGCGCAGAGACGAGGATGCTCATGCGGATCATCGGCGCAGTTCTCGAGCGTTCCGGCGCGGAGCCCCCGTATTCGGGCTCTCGCCCGTTCCGCATCGGCGAGCTCGAACTGGACGGGCCGGCGACCGGCGAACTGCTGGTGCGCATCGAGGCCGCGGGCATCTGCCACTCCGACCTCAGCGTCGTGGACGGAAATCGTCCCCGCCCGCTGCCGATGCTGCTCGGTCACGAGGCCGCCGGCATCGTGGAGGCCGTCGGTGACGGGGTGACGGACGCCCTACCGGGCGACCGTGTCGTGATGACCTTCCTCCCCCGATGCGGACGATGCGACGCCTGCCGCACCGACGGTCGGCTGCCCTGCACCGTCGGATCGGCCGCCAACGCCGCCGGCACACTGGTCGGCGGCGGCATCCGCCTGACGCGCGACGGAGGCGACGTCCACCACCACCTCGGCGTCAGCGGGTTCGCGACCCACGCGGTGGTGAGCCAGACCTCGGTCGTGCGGGTCGATGCCGACGTGCCACCCGAGATCGCCGCCTTGCTGGGGTGCGCCGTCCTGACGGGCGGCGGTGCGGTCATCAACTCCGCGAGGCCCGCAGAGGGCTCGCGCGTGATCATCGTCGGTCTCGGCGGGGTGGGCATGGCGGCACTGCTGGTGGCTGTCGCGCTCGGGCTCGAGGTCGTCGGGGTCGACGCGCTGGCCGACAAGCTCGACCTCGCGCGATCGCTCGGCGCGACCGCTGCGCACCTCCCCGGCGAGGCGATCGATCTCGGACTGCGCGCGCCGACGGTCATCGAGGCGGCCGGCTCGGCGCGGGCGTTCGAGACGGCGATCGCGCTGACGGCCGTGGGCGGGACGACGGTCACGGTCGGACTCGCCGCCCCCGACGCGCGAGCCTCGATCTCACCACTGCTGCTCACCGCGGAGGCGCGCACGATCGTCGGCAGCTATCTCGGCTCTGCGGTGCCGAGCCGAGACATCCCTCGTTACGTCGAGATGTGGCGCGCGGGCCGGCTGCCGCTCGAGCGGCTGGTGTCCTCCCGCATCCGTCTCGACGAGATCGAATCGGCGATGGACCGGCTCGCGACCGGATCGGAGCTGCGGCAGATCGTCAGGTTCGACGAGCCGGCCTGACCTGCGGGCGCGATGCTCTGCGGATGAGCCGGTACGCGCCCAGCCCGAGCCCGTGCAGATGTCGCCGGAGTCGGCAAGACTGGCGGGGTGGTCACTCTCACCGTGGTCCGCGGAGACATCACGACGCAGGATGTCGACGCGATCGTCAACGCGGCGAACAACCGCATGCGCGGTGGCGGCGGCGTGGACGGCGCGATTCACCGCGCGGCCGGGCCCGCCCTGCTGCGCGACTGCGTCGCACGATTTCCCGATGGCCTCGCGACGGGCGACGCCGGGTGGACGACGGCCGGCGATCTTCCGGCGAGGTGGGTGATCCACACCGTCGGTCCGAATTACACCGCGGGCGAACGCGACAGAGCACTCCTGGAGTCCTGTTATCGGCGCGCACTCGAAGTCGCCGACGAGCGTGGTGCGCGCAGCGTGGCCTTCCCGTTGATCAGTGCGGGCGTGTACGGCTGGCCGCACGCGGACGCGGTCTCTGCGGCGGTCGACACCCTCGCCGAGACCCCCACCCGCGTTGAGGAGGTCCGTCTGGTGGCGTTCGGCGATTCCCTCTATCTGAGGATGCGCGCACGGGTTCTGCCGGGCTTCCCCCCACCCACGATGCCGGGGTCGATCGGAGCCCTGTTCGATCGCGATGTCGCGCAGTGGGGGTTCCGCGGCGATCCCTGCCTGTGGCGGGAACTTCGCGCGCGCTTCGCCGACATGCCACTGCCCGCCGAGTGGTTCACACTCCGCTCGCGCGTGATGTCCGCCGCTGAAGAGATCATCGGCGTTCCGCTCGATGCCGGCCGCGACTCGGTGTACGTCGCCGAGTTCGACCCGGGCCACGGAATGTCCGCGGGCGCCGTGAGCCTCCCGTGGTGGATGACAACCGGCATCCCGATCCTGCTCGATCGTTACAACGCCGCGACGGGCGCTGACGCATGAGGTCTGCCCACGGCTGCCATGCCAGGACGGGCGGGGACGCTGAATCAGCGACCCCGCCCGTCTGGTCGGCTCGTCAGCTTTCGGTGACGTGGTCCTTCGCGTTCTGAGCCTGGCCCTTGACTTCGGCGGCCGCATACTGCGCGTCGGCCTTCACGGAGTCGACCGCGTCGGTTGCCGTGTCTTTGACAGCGGCGGCGGCCGCCTGCGCGGGCTCCTTGAGGTGCTCGCCCACCTCCTTGGCGGCATCCGTCACTGTGTCGACGAGCGGCTGAGCCTGCTCCTTGACGTCGGCGGCGATCTCCTTCTCCTTCGTGGAGGCGGGGATCAGCGATGCGAGCAGCAGACCGGCGCCGAACGCGATCAGGCCGACGGCGATGGGGTTGCCCTCCGCCTTCGCCACGACGCGATCCTTGGCGTCGACCACAGCGCCTCCGGCATCGCTGACTGCGGATCCGGCGTCGTCGGCGGCGCCCATCACACGCTCCCGCACAGAACCGAAGGCCTGCTTCACCTTGTCGGTCTGACGGTCGACGATCTTCGACGGGGACACCTTGTCGGCGAGCGCATCGACGTCGCTTCCCAGCTCTCGCCGGGTCTGCTCGATGTCGGCGCGGATGGCTTCAGGTGAATCGCTCATCGGTTCTCCTCATTTCTTCTCAGTGTTTCGGGGATCTCTTTGAGGGTCTCCACGGTCTGCGGGGCCCCTTCGACCTTCTTCAACTCGCCGCGACCGACCGAGTACAGGATCAGTGCGATCACGGCCCACAGGACCGCGACCACGACTCCGGCCCAACCGCCGCCGATCAGCGTGCTGAGCGCCCACCAGAGGGCGATCGACAGGAACAGCACAGCCATCCCCGCGCCGTACGCGGCGCCACCCAGCATGCCGGCGCCCTTGGCGGCCTTGCCGGCGGACTCCCTGATCTCGGCCTTGGCCAGCGCCATCTCTTGCCGGATCAGGGTCGACAGGTCCCTGGTCACCTCGCCGAGCAGGTCGCCCAACGAGGTGTTGGCCGCCTTGAGCTCAGAAGGAGTCTGATCGGACATCGCTCACGTCCCTCGAAGGCTGAACGCCCCGCACAGCGGACGACTGCGCGAAGACAGGCGTCTCCTCCACGGTCGGCGGGGTGGCGTACAGCTGCGCCGACGACGTCGGCAGAGCCGGACGCCCGTTGGATGCGGCAAGCCCTGGAGCCGCCTTCGAGTCGGCGTGCTCGTCCGACGCGTTGGCGGCGAGCGCCCGAGTCAGCCGGCCCGCGACGATGCCGAGGATGGCCGCACCGATGATGAACGTTCCCGGCTTGCGCCGCGCGAACGACTTCACCTCGGAAAGCACCGCGCTCGGGTCACGGTCGCCGAGCCAGGAGGCGGCACCCGAGAGTCGCGTCGAAACCTGGTTCAGCAGGTCCGCCGCCAAACCCGGGTTCTCCGCGTTCGCCGTCATCGACCGCAGTTCGTCGCTGACCGATCGCAGGCCCACCGCGGCGCGATGCTGCTGCACCTGTGCCTGGTCCTTCAGTTCGCGCTGGGTCTGGGCGTAGAGATCCTTCGCCTGGTACTTCACTTCCTGAGCGACGGCCTTCGCCTCGCCCTTCGCGGTGTCAGCGACGTGTCCGGCTTCGCTGACCGCAGTGTCCTTGAGCTCGCTGGCTTCCTGCTTCGCAGTATCCAGCGAGCCGCTCTGGCCGGTCGTCGCGGTATCGCGCGGCGCTGGCACTCCGTATCCCTCTGACATGCTGACCCCTCTCGATCACCGGCAACTGCGCCGGGCTGAAGTCAGTTGTACGCGCGCTGGGACCGATTGGATGGGGACTTGCAAGATTGCGTCAAGCGTGCAAGGCGCGGGAGCGCGGGCGTGAGAGGTTAAGCCTTCGGCGGCTCCACCGCAACCCCCGGTCATGCATCCCCGGCGCTGGTTAGCGTTCCATCATGAGTTCCACCCCACCTCCGCCCCGTGAGCCTGCAGCGCCCGCAGAGACACGCCCGCGAACGGCGTCGAGCGTCACGGCTGACGCCCCGCTCCGGGATGACGTGCTCCAGCGCGAGCAGGAGCGCTTCGGCGGCTTCAAGTTCGGCGCCGCGTTCTTCGGCTGGCTCACGGCCACCGGCACCGCCGTGCTCCTGACCGCGCTGGTCGGCGCGATCGGCACGGGCATCGGCCTCGGATCCGGCGCCACGGTCGACGATGCCGCGGACGCCGCCGCCGACAACGCCGGAACCGTGGGCATCATCGGTGCGATCGTGCTGGCCGCCGTGCTGCTGATCTCCTACATCGCCGGCGGCTACGTGGCCGGGCGGATGGCGCGATTCAGCGGTGTGAAACAGGGCATCGCCGTCTGGATCTGGGCCGTCGTGATCGCGATCGTGGTCGCCGTCGCGGGCGCTGTCGCGGGGAGTCAGTGGGACATCCTCGCGAATCTCGACAGCCTGCCGCGCATTCCGGTCACGCCGGAGACCTTCACCATCGCGGGCATCTTGACCGCGCTGGTCGCCGCTGTCGTCGCACTGATCGGGGCGATCCTCGGTGGCATGCTCGGAATGCGCTACCACCGGCGCGTCGATCGCGTCGGACTCGAGGGCCTGTCCCAACGATGACCGGCGACCGCTCTCCGCGATGACGGGCTGCGGCATCCCGATCGTTTGACTTCCACTTTCGATCGATTATCGATATTCTTCTATCGTAAATCGTTCTAGGGAGTCAGAGTGGGCAGTCTTGCGATCGTTCTCTTGAGAGTGGTGATCGCGCTCTCGTTCGCGGGTTCGCTCTTCGTTCAGTTCTGGATGATGCCGATCATCTGGAATGACCTGTCCGAGCTTCCCGACTGGCTGCGGGTGACGGCGGTGCTCCTGCTCATCCTCGAAGTCGTCGCTCTGCAGGTGATCGCCGTGTGCATCTGGCAGCTGCTGACGCTGGTGCGACGAGGAACCGTGTTCTCGGATGCCGCCTTCCGGTACGTCGATGTCGTGATCGGGGCGATCACGGCCGGATCGGTCGTCACTGCTGTCATCGCGGTGATGCTCGTCCCCGGCGAAATCGCGCCGGGCGTCGTCGGCCTCATCTGCGGAGCCTCCCTCGTGATCGCCGGCGTCGCTCTCGTCGTGTACGTGCTTCGGATGCTGCTCAAGCAGGCCGTCACGCGCGAGGTCGAGGCGGAGCACCTTCGCTCCGAGCTCGATGAGGTGATCTGATGCCCATCGTCGTGGACATCGACGTCATGCTCGCCAAACGGAAGATGGCGGTCGGCACGCTCGCCGACCTGGTCGGAATCTCGCCGGCGAACCTCTCGGTGCTCAAGAACGGCCGGGCGAAGGCCGTGAGATTCACGACGCTCGAGGCGCTGTGCGATGCGCTGCAGTGCCAGCCCGGCGATCTGCTCCGTTGGGATCCGGAGGATTCTCCCGACGAGGATGCTGGAGCTGCCAGCGGTCCGCTTCGCGACACTCGCGCGTGAGCAGCCGGTCCAATCGACGGAAGTCCTGGGCGAGGATCCAGTGCGTGGCCCAACCCGGAAGCCACCCGACCTGCCAGCGCAAGGAGTCGCTCAGGTCGCCCACGTAGTCCGCGCGAATGCGCGTAGTCTCGCCGGACTCGATGCAGGCGTACTCGACGCGAGAGTTCCACGGCGCCGATGACAGCCAGACCGCGCGTCGATTCTCATCGAGGACGTCCAGGCGATCGATGAAGTGGATCCGGTACGGCCCGATGCGGTCGGTGGCCATCCATCGCGTCCCGACGCTCGGCGGCCCGTCATCGATCTGCCTCCGGAATACGACGGCGGGCGCGAAGTCATGCCAACGCGTCGGGTCGGACAGGTAGGGGAACACGGTCTCGACGCGATGGTTGACGGTTGCGTCCACGACGACACGGCGCTCCCAGCTGCGCTCGGCCACGCGAATGCGCGACAGGGCCGCCGTGGTCTGTCGATCTCGCCCCCCAGGAGCGTCGTTCTCCACGGTCGAGAGCGTACGGCGGCGCTCACCTGGAGGGCAAGAGGTCACCCGTCTCGCGAGCAGGCTGTGGCGATTGCGGCGCAGGTGTATTCTGCGGCTGTCCGCCACTGGTGGGGTTCTCCAGCATTCGTGATCGTGGCGGGATCGAGGGATCGAAATGGCCACGAAACTGCCGTCCTCCGGGTCGGTGCCCGAGGGGCAGACCCCAGGATGCGACACCTCCGGGCTGATCCTCGTGCATCGCATCTTCCGCTGGCTCTACAGCCAGCTGCCGATGCTCATCCGCGAGGTCGACGCCGGTGACCTGAAGCGCGCTGCGATCGTCGGGGACTACGCGAAGCTCGACTTCTTCGCACTGCACCTCCATCACGAGACCGAAGACACGGTGCTCTGGGATCGCCTGACCACCCGCGATCCCACGTGCGTCGCGCACGTCGATCAGATGCGCGCCCAGCACGCAGAGGTCGCGTCGCAACTCTCCCGCATCGAGCCCCAGCTGGCCCCGTGGGCCGCGACGGCGGACGCGGGACTTCGCGATGCGTTCGCTCGCGACATCGAGGTCCTCCGCGACACGCTCTTCGCGCATCTCGGCCAGGAGGAGGACGACATCATGCCGGTCGCCGGCACGGTTCTCTCCCAGCGGGAATGGGACGAGCTGGAGGGCCACACGCGCGCCGCGCTGATGGCGCATCGCAAAGAGCTGCCGAGAGACGTGATGTCGCTCCAACTCGGCCTGCTGCTCGCCAGCGTTCCCGAGCCCGAGCGGGAGGAGTGGTTCCGGGCGAACGTTCCGGCACCGATTCGGCTGGTCTATCTTCTGCTGATGAAGCGGAAGTACGACCGCGCGATGCAGGAGCTCTATCCCGACCGGCCCGTGCCCGCGATGGTGTGATGCCTCGGCCGGGGTGGCCGGCGACTACAGGCGCCCGACGTTCTCGATATCTTCCCAGAACTCCGCCGCGACATCCGCCGACACCGTGGCGCGCGTCGCGGAGATCGCAGCGACGTAGTCATCGATGAACGGCCCTTCGGGGTTCTCCGCACCGGAATTGACCGCGTTCTCGAGCGCGGACTGAGACGCCTTCCGCGCGGCGTACTCGATGTCGGCGGGCGAGAACCCCTCCGTCATCTCTACGAGCACATCGACATCGACGTCGACCGCGGCGGCGGGGATGTAGCGCTCCCAGATCGCCCGCCGCGCCTGGTCGTCGGGCAGCCCGATCGGGATCACGTAGTCGAACCGGCCATGACGCAGGAACGCGGCATCCAGAGCCCTGATGAAGTTCGTGGCGCAGATCAGGAGCCGTCCGGGCTGCTCGCGGAACGCGGGGATGATCTTCAGCAGCTCGTTCGTGACGCCCTGGGTGGGCGAGGGCGGCTCGCCCTGCCGGTGCGAGGCGATCTCCTCGACCTCGTCGATGAACACGACCGCATGTTCGAGCTCGGAGATCTTGGTGAACGTCTCGCGCAGAGCCCCCGCGAGACCGCCGGGGTGCGACGCGAGACGTGACGGGAAGACTTCGACGAACGACCACTCCAGGCGTGAGGCGATCGCCTTCGCGAAGGTGGTCTTACCTGTTCCGGGCGGCCCGAACAGCACGATCGCGCGCGGCGGCACGACGCCGAACCGGTCCGCGAGTTCGGATTGGGCGAGCGGCATGACCACGCGTCGCTCGAGAAGGTCCTTCTCGGCGGTCATTCCGCCGACGCCGTCCCACAGCCCGCGCGGCAGGACGCGTCCACCCAGATCAGCGAGGATCTTCAGCTCTTCCCGCTGCACCGGGATGTGCCGCTCGAAGTAGTGGAGGTCCTGCTTCAGCGCGAACCCCTGATGCAGGAACGCCCCGACGCGGGTCTCAGCCGCGGGCATGAGCGCGGAGAGCTTCGAGATGCCGACCGCCGCCATCCGCGCCTCGAGCGCGGCGAGCATCGACGACCCGATACCGCTCCCGCGAACATGAGCCGCGGTCGCGAGGAACACGACCCATCCCTGGGCGTGCGCGGCACGCCCGATCGCCGCACCGACCACCTCGTCGCCGATCACCGCGACGACCGCGTGATCCTTCGCGCACGACGCGAGCACATCCGACAGGCCGTAGACGGGCTCGGCATTCACCGCGAGCATCTGCTCCCACAGACGCAGGATGCCGTCGACATCGTCCGCGTGGTAATCGCGAATGCGCCAACCGCTCATCTCGTCCCCCTCGACTCCGCAGGCTCGCCGACCGCATCGTCGGTCGGGATGGTCCGCTACCCGGAGCGTACAGAAGATGTCGTCCGCGGCGAGCCGACGAGTTCCTGCTGGCGCGGCCTCAGGCGTTCAGTGGCCGTGTCCAGCTCGAGAGTCATGGGGGCCTTCACTCCTCCGCACGTGTGCGGCCGGGGTTGTCGTGCTCGGATCTGCGACCGCCGGAAGGACGTACATGCGTCGCGCGATGCCTGACGGGCGGGGCGAGATGTGTCGGCAATGCATTTGGGACCGATGACGCCGAATCGGGATGCGGCACCGCATGAGGCGTGGCCGTCGTCGCGACCTCATCGGCGTCGGCAACCAGTCGCACCAGTTCGTCGTGAGTCACCAGATAATGACGCTGCAGCCACTCGCCGAATCCGCGGACGAGAAGGTATTCGTGCGGCTCCTCGCGCGCGACGACAGGATCATGCCGGGCGTAGGAGGCGAATGCCTGCAGCTTTCGGGCGAGCACGTCGGCTGTGATGTTCGCGGGGCGCAGCGCGGCGGGGTATCCGACGGCGTACTGCATCACACCGCCGTCGATGGCACCGGCGTCGACGGCCGACGCCACGACACGGCCGACGCTCTGGTGATCGGGATGGTCGTCGCCGGGGAGGTCGGCGAACCCGGGTTCGTGTGTGATCACCGTCGTCGCGCCATAGGCGACGACGAGTTCGGCGACCGTGCTGCGCAGCAGTTCAACCGTGATCGGCTGTCCGGTGTCGAGCGTGCGCAGTGCCGGCAGCTCTCCTGCCACCAGCTTCGCAAGGCTCTGCCAGCCCGTGGACGCGTAGCCGATGCCGCGCAAGCCGCCGTCGGGGAGGCGCAGGAATGAGAGCGAAACCCGCTCGTCATCGTCCGGACGGGTGAGGGTCACGCCCACGCCATTGCCGAGCACCATGGGCCGGTCCGACCACGTTCCGCGCGCACCCCGCATGGTGTCGTATGCGGCGCGGATGCCCCGCTCTCTCCCGTCGACGTATGCGGACATGCCGGCGCCGGCGTCGGAGGCGGTGATGAAGCAGCTGTGAGCGTGCCGCCCGCTTTCGAGAGCGTGCAGGAGAGTGGGGTTGGCGAAGACGAGGTCATCGTCGTAGTGCGCCCAGAACATCGCCACCGTCTCGGGCGGCCCGTGCGCACTCCCTTGACGTCTCATGGCTTCATCGCTTCGTCAGAAAGTCGAAGCGATGCGCATAACCGGTCTCGGGGATGAAGTGATCCGCTCCCACGGCGGGCAACACCTGCCTGCGGAAGCGTTTGGTGAGAAGGTCATCCAGGCCGGGGACGCGGCGCCCCTCCATGTCGTTCCAGCCCACGATCAGCCATCCTCCGGCCCGCATGACCTCAGCACATTGATCCAGCGCCTTCTCGACGTCCGAAGGATCGTTCAGCCCCCAGCCGATCACTCCGTTGCACACGACGAGGTCGAACATCCCGGGGCGAAAGGCGTCCGTCAGCTGCGTCGCTGAGAGGGTGTGATGGTTGGCCCCTGCGATGCGCTGTTTGGCCGGATCGACATCAACGGTCCAGTAGTCCGCCCTCGCAAACAGACGCGGGTACGAGCGGGTGTACCAGGCGACGCCGATGTCGAGGACGCGATGGATCTCATTCGTGGCAAGAAGGCCGGGCACCACGACATCCTCGAGGAACATCCGGTCGGTGGTGCCCAGGCGCCAACGGCCGTTCTTCCATCGCATTTTGCTCCGCAACCTCAAGCCGCGGGGCACCAGCCTTCTCAGCATTTGCGTGGGCATCTTTGTCAGTTTTCGGTCGCGGAGAGACTTCACAAGGACATGCGGTCCTGCCGAACTGCTTGCCGACGACTATACGGGGCGCGCCGTTGCCGCGTAAATAGGCCGATCCGCGTGAAAAAGCGCGAACTCAGGATTGTGGATCCGAGAGAAACACGTCCTCGATGCTGCAACCGAACGTCCGCGCGATGACGAAAGCAAGGGGAAGCGACGGGTCGAATCGCTCGCGCTCGATCGAGATGACAGTCTGGCGGGAGACGCCGAGCGCCTGTGCGAGATCGGCTTGCGTCCACTCGCGCTCGAGTCGTCGTTCGGCGACGTTGTTCTTCATTTCAGCGCGCGGTGGCGGATCACGAGATAGCGCAGAGTCGCATCGGCTGCGCTCAAGCCGATGAGAACGAGCAGCAACACCAGTGCACTGACGTCGAGTCGATAGAGCATCAGGACGACGGCCAGCACGATCGTCGTGAGAAGCACATCGAGGAATGCGCCGGCGGCCGCCTGTCTCATCCATGTCATCTCGACGCTCTCTTCACCATGAGCATCACGGGTGGCGGTGTGGTTGATCACGAAGACGCGGGCGCCGAGTGAAAACGCGGGATACGCCGCACACAGGGCACCGATGCCGGCAGCGAGCCAGAAGCCTTCGGGATTGGTCGCCGCCACCACGAGTGCAACGGCGATGGTCGCGATGGCGCCGAACGCGATCGCGAGGACGTAGTTCGACATGGGTGCACGTCGGCGCACCGGGTGATCGCTCACGACGCTTTCCATGTAAAGCATGCTTTACTCATGACTTCAGTAAAGCACGCTTTACATCAGACCTCAATCGACTGCTGCGGACCCATGATCGAGACCTCAGTTGGTCGAGCGGTCCCGAGCCAAGAGGCTCCGCACCCATTCCTCGTGTTCGTCGAGGTCGAACTGAGCGAACGTCAGGCTCTCATCGATCCACTCCTCGGAGACGGTTGCGGTCTTCTCCTGCGAAGCCGTGAGGTCCGGCTGGCTGACGGAGGTCACCCCCAGCCAGATGGGCAGTGCCTGTGTGTCGAGAATGATGCTGAGCAGCTTGAGCTCGACATCGAGCGCCTTCTGCGCGTCGGGAGACAGCATGCTCCAGCTGGTCCGGCGGTTCGGGTCGCGCCCCGGCATTTCGCCGAACGGAGGTGACTCCGCGTAGCGCGAGTGAATGGTGCGCCCGAGGAGTTCGGCGCGCTGGATGACGGCCTGCTGCGCTTCGTTCCAGCGTTCCGCTCGCGGGAGTGCGTCCTGCATGTCTTCCAGCGCCTGTTGCGCCGCATCCAGCTTTTCGGCCTCGGCTTCCGCCTCCATGCGGAGCTTGCGCCCTTTCCAGATGAGCACTCCCCCGATGGCGATGAGCGCGGGCAGGGCGACGACACCGGTCAGCGCCGCAGTGCCGCCCGCCACACCCATGCGACCGGCCGCGAGTGATCCGCCTCCGAGCCAGGCGAGCGTCGCGCTGGAAGCGGCCGTGCCCGACAGCGAGGCGATCGCGGTACCCGTCGACACGTTGCCCGCTGCCGAGACTGCGACGAACACCCCGGCGGCAGTGCCTGCAGCCGTTGCGGTCCCCGCGCTCGCGTCCGCGGCGCCGCTCTCGGTCACCGTTTTCAGGATGGTGAGTTCCGTCTGTCCTCGGAGCCCCCTGATCTCGCCCTCGAGCGATCCCGGTGCGCCCTCGGGTGCCCCGACATCCTGGGCAACGAGCACCGGTCGCCAGTCGATCCTCGCCGCGGTTTCGAGGAACGGCAGGATGAATGCATTGCGCGCGCGCTCCAGCGTGCGTTCGGAGTTTCGGATCTGGAACGTGACGCGCTCGGTGAGCAGGTTCGACGAGGCGATGATCTGGGCTCTCCTCGCCTCGTTCTCGAAGAAGATCTGGCCCGCCATGGTTCGAGTGAAGACCCCGGGTCGCGACAGCGCGGCGAGCGCTCGCTCGGTCTCGTCCTCGAGTTCCGCCTCGGTGTGTCCGAGCGCGTCCAACAGCCGCTGGCGATAGCGACCGGTCGGGTCGGTTTTGCCCGACTCGATGCGGGAGATGGCGACGGCGGCGCTCTTCGGGCTCGCGTCGCTGCCGTAACCGGCGACCCGACCGAGGTCTTGCTGCCCCTTGCCGTTCGCGCGCCGCCACTCCTGCCCCCAGGCCTTCAGGACGGATGCCTGTGCGGCCAGACGCGGCTTCGGGTCTGCTCGCTCAGTCGCCATGCTTGACACCGACCCTAACTTCATGCCTATACTCGGGCTAACGCGGGGCTAACTTAGTCACCGCATAGCCCACTATATAGGGAGATCATCATGAGTATGAGCGCATTGCCGACATGGTCGGACAGGTCCGAGCAGGACGCATTCTCTGCCGGGGCCGGTGCAAGTGAGCCTCAGGGCGACGCCCGCGCGCGAAACGGCAGCAATCCCTGGCTCACGCTCTTCCCCCTCGGTGCCGCAGCCGTCACAGCTGCCGTCCTGCTGCGCAGGCCCGCTGTACGCAAGGCGTGCACTGACGTCGTGCGGGACCCGGAAGTTCGCGAGGTCTGCAAGGATGCCGGCGAACGGGCCTACCGCGTGATCGCCGCTTCATGGCGTCGACACGGTGGCCCGGCCGGTCTGGCCGACACGTTCCTGCGCTGACCGGGCGCAGGTCAGTACATTTGGACCCGTCGCCGCACGCGCGGAACGGGAAGGACGCCAGGGGTGTCATACGTCGTTGACTTCATCAACGTGTCGCCGGTCGGCCTGGAGTCGTCACCGGTCGCCGACGCACTCGCCGGGCTTCGTGCTAACGAAGCGCGCTACTTCAAGAACAAATACGACCACGACTTCACCGTCACGCCTGCGAGCGGCGCGGCGGAGACGATCGACTGGGTGAGCGGCATCCTGAAGGACGAACGCGACATCGTCATCGCCTCCCCGCCTCTCGAGGCGAGCGAGTTCGAAGTCGGGGGAATCCGGATGGCGTACGTCTTCTACGCCAGCGGGCTGTCGATCAACGTGATGTACACACTCGACGATGCCGGCAAGCGGGCTGTCGGATTCAAACTCTCAGACGGGATGGAGGTCCCGGAAGAACTTGCGACGCGGTTCAAGTTCGCGCGACAGAAGTCGAAGCTCGCCGGCACCATCCGCGGGTCTTACTTCACGATCAAGAGCCCGCACTGACCGGAGGGGAGCCGCCGGTCGGCGGGGTCGACCTGGTGCCGTCGCTCGTCATTCGGTCCAGAACATAACCTCGACCACTCCGGCCGCCTCAGCTTCTCCGCGTGGTTGGGCGGTAGCGAGAGAACCCTCGTCAGCCGGGTCTCAGTCGATGCGCGTGTCGTGGAGCACCGCGGTGACGAAGCCCAGCTCGCCGCGGTAGCCCTCGACCCACTGGCGGCGATGCGTTCTGGCGGCAGTCAGCGCCTGCTCGCGGTCGGCGATACTCGGAGCGGCGTTCTGTGCCCATTCGACGAGCGAGCCGGTCCATGACCACTCGTAGTCGTCCCACTCCGGCGCGCCGCTGACATGGGCGTATCCCACCTCGAATCCGTGCTCCTCGCACGTGCGCAGGAATTGCGCGAGCGTCGGAAAGTCCTCGGGTCCCGCCCCGAGTGCCTCCTGCGCCGCGACGGACGGGTGCTGCTGCTCCCAGATGGTTTCACCGAGCAGGGCGCATCCGCCGGGGCGCAGGTGGCGGCGGATCGCATCGAGAGTGTCGTGCAGCCCACCGAACGCGTGTCCCGCCCCGATGCACAGGACCGCATCCCGCGGCGGGGCGTCGTCAGGCGCCCAAGCCGCGGCATCCGCTTCGACCCAGACGAGGCGATCGGCGACCCCACGCTCTTGAGCACGCTGATCGCGCTCGGGGTGAAGGGCGATGTCGACCCCGACGGCGGTCAGGTCGGGTCGACTCTCCAGCAGCTCGAGCAGCCAGGCCCCCGCGCCGCAGCCGAGGTCGACCACGCGACCCGATGCCGTCGGGTCGAGTCGCGTGAGCAGCCGACGCGCCATGTGCACTGACACCGGTGCGGCGATCGGGTGGTCGGAATGGGCGATACGGCTGATGTCGGCGCGGTCCATGTCACCATCCTCGGCCACCCCGACGACGACGCGGTCTCGATCGGCGCGCAGCGCCACTGCACCCTGCGCCTCAGGGCCGCAGCTGCAAGCGGAGGAACAGCGCCAGCGACTCCGACGCCGGCCCGGACGCGCGGGAGAGCCGCGGGTAGGTGACCCAGCCGTGCGGAGCGGAGGGGAAGCGCTCGACGGAGGTGGGCACGCGGTCATCGCGCAGCCGCTCGGCGTAGGCGATGCCCTGGTCGCGCAGCACGTCATGATCGGCGATCTGCACCAGGGCCGGCGGCAGGCCGACGAGCGTGGTCGCGGCCAGCGGCGCGGCGAGCGGATCGGTCGACCGTTCGGCGATGCCGGCGTCGCCACCGAGGTAATACCGGAGGAACGCGACCATGTCGGCGCGGAAGAGGACCGGCTTGTGCGCGTTCTCGATCATCGCCGCGTCGTCGAGGGTTGTCGAGGTGACCGGGTAGACCAGGCCCTGAGCGAGGAGCCGCGGCGTGCTGGGCTCGGTGCGCGCGGCGTCGCGCAAGGCGAGGGCGACGACGGCCGAGAGATTGCCGCCGGCACTGTCGCCGAAGACGGCGAGCCGTGCATCCGTGCCGAGATCGCCGGGATGCGCAGCGACCCATCTCACGGCGGCGAGCGCGTCCTCCACGGCGGCGGGGTACGGATGCTCGGGCGCCAGACGGTAGTCGACGGCGACGACGACGACGCCGGCGAGAGCCGCGACACGGCTGGGCAGCCAGTCGCAGGCGTCGAGCCCTCCGAAGAGGGTCCAGCCGCCGCCGTGGAAGTAGACCGCGGCGGGCAGCGGTGCCGATGCGCGGCGCGGCCGATACACCCGCAACCGCAGCGCGCCGCCAGGCCCGTCGATGCTGAGGTCGCGGGTGTCGACTTCGCGATGCCGCGCACCGAAGACCCAGTTCTGCACGAATCGCGGCAGGTAGCTCATGGTCTGGTTGTGAGCGATGTCCTTCGCGGTCATCGTGCTGATGTGCATCGACCGCGAGTGCCGCATCACCCAGCCGAGCAGTCGCGTGCGGAACGCGATACGGGTGCTGCGGGCGGCGCTCGACTCACGCCGGCGCCGACCGTCGGTGTCCGGCCGCTGGTCGGGGTTCATCCCGCATCCGTGAGGCGCGGTGAGACGGGCACCTCGTCCAGCGCCCGCCCGACGGTGAACACGGCGAGCGCCACCTCTGAGCGGCGAAGTCCGAGACGGCGCCGGAGCCGGCCGTGCGCATGCGGCGAGTCGATGATCTCGGAGTGCGGCGAGACGACGCCTCCGAGGGTGTGCACGTGCAGCCAGAGCCGCTGCAGCTGGCGGCCTGCTTCGAGCACAGTCGGTTCGGGGGCGCCGATCCGGCTGTCCATCGCCTCGGTCGCGCTCGGCACGTCGCCGCCGAGCTTGCGGGCGTCGACGACGAGCACGATGTGGCGCGGCCCTAACCCCGCCGTGACGGGCGGCAGTCGCACCGAGCGCTCGATCCCCTCCACCGCACGGGCGAACGCCCCGCCGACTGCGATCGCCGGGTCGCGCAGCCGCGAGTGGCGGGTGAACGGAGTGGCGAGCGTCGCGAGCGGCCTCGGGATCATCAGCATCCGGTCGGTCATGCCGTCGCGATGGTAGTTCGGATGCGCGGGGCTCAGTCGCAACCAGTGCAGCAGTTCCGCGGCGACGCTCGGCCGCGAGGCGATATACGCCACGCCGAGGCGCACCAGACGCGTCATCGCGCCGTCGTCCAGTTCGCGCACGCCCAGCCACGGCGGCAGCGCGGGCGCTGTCCAGTCGAGGGCACCGAGCGTTCCGCGGAAGACGCGGCGCGCGAGCACGTCCTGCACCGTGTAGGGCGAGGCGCTCGGTGCGTCCAGCACCCTGATGCGCAGCACCGGATCCGCGGGGTCGGCCGGCCCGTCCAGCGGCAGCTCGTCGAGACGGCTCAGCGCATCGAGCGGCTCCACGTCGATCGAGCGGCCGTCGGCCGCGGCGGCGACGGCCAGGCTCTCGCACCAGGCGCCCAGGGCGAGCACGAGGTCGCGGAAGGACGGATCACCGGCCGGCAGCGTGCGCGCCGGCACGACCGACACCTCCACCGTGTCGGGCCCGACGATCCTCGGCGCCCACGGCTGCGTGTTGTGCGCGGAGGGCGATCGGCTCGCGATCCGCAGCATGGCGGCGATGTCGGCGGCGCTCATCCGATCCTCCGGGAGTAGAAGGTGTAGCCGTGCAGCGGCGTGCCGCCGAAGCGCAGGAACTGCCGGGCCGAGCCGATGTTGTCGCGTCCCACGTAGGTGCTGCGCAGCCGGCGGTAGCCGCCGTCGGCGAGATTCGCGTGCAACTGCCGACTGAGCAGGCTCAGGATGCCCCGACCCTGTCGGTGGGGATCCGTGCCTTGGATGACCAGGATCGCCTCGCGCCGGTAACGCGCGCGGGTCAGCAGCAGC
>Ga0247762_1000299_pt1 | contig 16739 bp, 16 predicted proteins | sample UWRJL081202R4_FD_181016 | JGI IMG/M metagenome (GOLD analysis project Ga0247762, IMG submission 181016) | Plant litter microbial communities from Arlington Agricultural Research Station in Wisconsin, United States - UWRJ-L081-202R-4 | ecosystem: Environmental > Terrestrial > Plant litter >...
TATCGGTGTTGTATTTGTGGGCTTGCGGCCAGGCGACTTCGGTCGGCTTGTTTGCCGGAGCGCCATACACTTTTCCGGCGAGCCCATAAAGCACCGCATCGATGATCTTCTGATACGGAACCGCGTAAGCGACTGCCTGCCGGACCTTCGGGTTGTCGAAAGGCGGCTTGGTCACGTTCATGCCGAGATACTGAACGCCGTTCGAGAACGGCGTCGACACGATGCTGAGTTTGCCGCTCTCTTTCAGTTCCACGAAATCCTTGTTCGGCAACTCGTAGGAAATGTCCGCGTCGCCGCGTTCTAGGAGCGCTCGACGGTTACCGGCTGAAGGAACGATGCGCCATACGATGCGCTTGGTTTTGGGAAGCGGTCCGAGTTTGTAGGCTTCGTTCCGCTCGAAGATCACTTCAGTACCGGGCGTCCACTTCGCAACATTGTATGGTCCGCCGCCCGCGATGTTCTGCTTCGTATAGTCGAGACCCCAGGGATCTTTCTCGGTCGCATTCTTCTTAATGAGTTCCGAATGCATCACTACCGGAACGACGACCGCGAGATCCGGAATCGTCATCTTGTCCTTGCGCAGGAAATCGACGCGGATCGTGTTGTCGTCAACGATGACGAATTGCTCGGTCTTTTCGAGCGAACCGGCGCGCATCTGGAAAGTCGGGAAGCCGCCTACCGTGACAGCGCGATCGAGCGACCATTTCACGTCTTTTGCCGTGATCGCCGTGCCGTCGTGGAATTTCGCGTCTTTGCGCAGCTTAAAGGTGGCCGACATGTCGCCGATTTTCATATCTTCGGCGAGTTCGGGCTTGAACTTGTCCTTGTCGTAATATTCGGTGCCGTTCGGCAGCTTTTTCATCTCGTGGCTGATGAGGCGGCTGTAGCAATTCCACGCGACTTCGTAGCCCGGTACGTTGGTGCCGACGCCATGAATATCGATGTTGTTGGGGCCGCCTTCCGAGACGATCAGCAACGTCTCGGCGCGCGATTGCGCCTTGGCAGGAGAAAAGACGGCAGGCGCCGTCAAAGCAGTAGACGCAGCCAGCGCACCGGCCGATTTCAGAAAGTCACGACGCTTCATTACCCAGTCCTCCGAATCCGCATTCGGAAGAGTAATTGCGAAGGACGTGCCAACTCTGCTGAAAAGGAATTAGATATTAATTACAGTTAGATAGCTGGATTCAGTATCCGCCCGTAGTTCTGCTGAATTGCATACAATTCGCCAAAACGTGCCTAATTCGTAATCAAACACGATATTTCAGCTAGCCGTTCGGCTGATGCATGTAGCCGGCGAAGTAGCCCGCGAGCCCTTCGAAATCGTCGAGCGGAAGAACCTGCGCCACATATTGGTCGGGGCGCACGATGACGAGACAGCCGCTGTCTTTGTCGATGCCGCGCATATCAAAAATATCGCTGCCGCTTTTGAGAACTGGGCAGAACATTTTCTCGTAGTCGCGAAGGCCGTAGCGCCCCTTGGTCGGCAGCAGAAGGCCGGGCATCGCCTCGATCTTCAGTTTCCAATGGCTTTGTTGAAACACGGCGCGAAGGTCGATGACGGAGTCGATGTCGCCGGCCACTGGCGTGTACCGGCGTATCGGGGAATCGGAAGACTCCGCGAGAAACTTGCAAAGCGCCTGGATGCGGGAACGCGGCGCCGCCGGGTCGCTTCCATCGGCAAAGGCAAAGATCCGAAAGCGGCCATCGGCCTTGACCGTGTGACCGAGCGACATTTCTTTCGCATCGGCTAGGCGAATAACAGGCGCGGAGTGAAAGCGCGTGCCGATTTCAAATCCGCGCGCAAGATGCTGGTGAGTGGCTTCACCGGTCAGGATCGAACGTTTGTATCTCGTCGCGGTACCGGCCGTGTAGCGGCCATGTTTGACGAAATAGCTCCGCACTTCTTCCGGATCTACACCATCGGAATTCGCATCCGACCGAAGCGGAGCGCTGATCATCTTCGCCCATTCGCGATCGAAGTCGATCAATTCCTTCGCGACTGCGTGCCGCTCCGCCGAGTAGCTATGCAGAAACTCCGGCGCGCATTGCCCGCGCAAAACGGCCGCGAGTTTCCAGCCGAGATTGAAAGCATCCTGCATGGATACATTCATGCCCTGTCCTGCCTTGGGGCTGTGGGTGTGGCAGGCATCGCCCGCAATGAAGACGCGCGGCGCTTTCGCTGCCGTATTCACCACATCATCGAACTTGTCGCAGAGCCGCTGGCCGATGTCGTACACCGACCACCAGGCGACTTCTTTCACCTCGAACGCATAAGGGCGAAGGATGCGCTGCGCCGCAGCGATCAACTGCTCGATCGTAATGTTGCGTCCTGCCACGCGTTCGTTTGCATTGAGCTTATCGAGCTCGACGTAGATACGGACGAGGTAACCGCCTTCGCGTGGGATAAGGACGATGCTGCCTTCGTCCGCAGACTGGATCAACGCCTTGAAACGAATGTCGGGAAAGTCCGTGACGGCGAGCACATCCATCACACCCCAGGCCTGGTTCGCCGAATCTCCTGCCAGCGTCCGGCCAAGTGCCTGACGCACCGCACTGCGCGCGCCGTCACAGCCCACAACATACTTTGCTCTGACAGTTTCCGATTTTCCGTCCCCCCGTTCCAACGTGACGTACACGGGATGCGATCCTTCGCCATCGATACGAAGACCCGCAAAGCGGCGCGAATAATCGGGCTCCAGCCTGCGCGCGGAATTACGCATGACCTGCAGATAAAAATCATGCACGCGCGCCTGATTGAGAATCATATGCGGGAACTCGGACAATCCGTCCTCGACATCCTGTACACGGTCGTAACGAACGATTTTCGAGCGATCGGCGGCATCGGGACGCCAGAACGTCGTCTCGTTCACCCAATAGCCTTCCTTCATCACGCGCTCGCTGAAGCCGAATGCTTCGAACATCTCCATAGTGCGGCAGGCGATGCCGTCGGCCTGACCGAGCTCCAGTGCGCCTGCTTTTTGCTCCACAATGCGTGTGTTGATTTCAGGAAATGCGGATAACTGCGCCGCTAACGTCAGGCCTGCAGGCCCGCATCCGACGATCAATACGTCCACTGCTTCCGGAAGAACGTCGCCGCGCGAAGTGCCGGGTGACGGCTCCGCGATCTCGGGATCGCCGGTGCGAAAGCCATTGTGATGAAATTGCATTATATTTTAAGCCGTCTTTCGGAGCGCGGCGGCTTCTTTCGCAAGAGCCGTGATCCGTTTCGCGTCGCGTGCGCGAATGGCATCGGCCGGCGCGACCCAAGAACCGCCGACACAAACCACGTTCGGCAACGCGAGCCACGCTTTCGCGTTTTCCTGCGTGATCCCGCCGGTCGGGCAGAACCGCAGCCGCGGCAACGGCGAAGCAAGCGACGCGAGGTGCCTGGTTCCGCCCAGGGCTTCAGCCGGAAAGAACTTGAAATGAGAGAGCCCGAGCTCCGCAAGCGCCATCGCTTCCGATGCCGTTGCAACACCAGGCAAATAAGGAGCGCGCGTGCGCAAAGCCGCTTCGACCAGACGCGGCGTGACGCCGGGAGAAACAACGAATGAAGCGCCGGCATCCATCGACGCTGACAATTGATCGGACGAAAGCACAGTGCCTGCGCCGATGACCGCGCCCTTCAGCCTCGACAATACTTTGATGCATTCGAGCGCAGCAGACGTGCGCAACGTAATTTCCAGAACCGGCAAGCCACCTTCCAGAAGCGCTTCACCTACCATCAGCGCGGATTCGGGATCGTCGAGCACCAGAACCGGAATAACCGGGGCAAGGGTGACGATCTGCTCGATGGACTTGGAAGCGCTATTCATGATTTCGCTCCATACACATCCGCAATCGCGCGCCGCATGGGCACGATATGTTCGCGAAGAACGAGCGCACCGGGATGCCGCACGACTTCGCCGGCTAACTCGTGCGCCAGTTCGCAGGCCGAAAGCGGCGCAAGCCCCGCGCAACGCGCAGCGAGGTAGGCGGCGTTAAACGAATCTCCTGCCGCCGTCGTATCTGATGCGTCGCGTATGGACTTTGCTTTCACGGAATTGGTCGATCCCTCGAAATAGACAAGCGCCGATCCCGAGCCATTCTTGACCACGATCTCACCAGTTCCACTGTCCTGCAACCGTTTCAACGTGGCCTCGGGCGAACTGTCCTTCCAGAGATTCGCTTCGTCGTCGAAGCTCGGTAGCGCGATATCCGACAGCGGCAAGAACGCCTCGATTACAGCGCGCGCTGTCACTTCATCCGGCCAGAGCCGAAGCCTGATGTTGGAATCGAACGCGACGCGTGTACCGGCACTCTTTGCGTGTTTTAGTGCCTCGGCCAGATTTTCGCGGCCGCGCTCTCCGATGATTGCAAGCGTAATGCCGCTCACATAAATCAGCGCCGCTTCCGAAAAAACACTCGCAAGATATTCCGGATCGTCAGCAAGCCGTCGCGCCGCGGAGTTTTCCCGCCAATATGAGAAACGGCGCTCAGCGCCTTCCAAAGTGATGGTATAAAGACCGAGCGTACGTTCGGAATCGCGGGAAATTGCATCGGGATCGATGCCTGCGCCTTCAACGAAGGCAGCGAACTCGTTCGAAATCGCATCCGTGCCGACACGCGTCGCGTAGGAAATCTGAAAAGCGTCCGGAAGCAACTGCCGCAGATACCAACTCGTATTCAGGGTATCTCCGGCAAAGCCGCGCTTGAAATGCCCGTCGCGGACCGGTGCAAATTCGACCATCGCTTCGCCGATACCGACGATGCGCAGAGGCCGGTTCGCTCGCCGCAGGAAATTCAAGGAACGCCCCGAAAGAACAACTTGGTGGGCCTGCCTGGACTCGAACCAGGAACCAGACCGTTATGAGCGGTCGGCTCTAACCATTGAGCTACAGGCCCGGAAGACGGCGGCAAGCTATCAAGCCGATGCCGACCGCACAACGGTCACCGGCGCGCCGCAAATGAGCCGCGAAACTCTGGCGAATTTTCCTCCGTTACAGGGAGAATTGCATGTATCGCTTTCAATCACTCGTTGCCGCGCTGGTATTCGCGCTCTTTGTCCAAGGCGCCTCGGCGCAAACGCCGCCTGCGCAGGAGCGCATCCCGACGCTGACGCTTTCCGGCGAAGGCACAGCCGAAGCAGCGCCCGAACTCGCGACCGTGCAGATTGGAGTCGCGGTCACGGCAAAAGTTGCGAAGGACGCGCTCGCTGAAAATTCGAAACTGCTCGCTGCAGCCATCAATGCTGCGAAGGAAAGCGGCATCGAAGCCCGCGATCTGCAGACCACCGACCTCTCGCTCCGCCCGGATATCGTGCGTGCCGAGAAATGGCCACACCGCGAAGTGATCGGCTATCAGGTAAACAACGCTGTCACGATCCGCGTGCGCGACATTTCGAAGCTCGGCGGTTTGCTCGACCGCTTCGTCGTACTCGGCATCAACGACATCCGCAGCATCAGCTTCTCGGTCGCAAATCCTACACCGCTGATCGAGCACGCGCGCGCCGCCGCGATCAAGGACGTGATGGAAAAAGCACAGAAATATGCGGAAGCGGCGAATCTCAGGATTGTCCGCGTGCTGACGCTGAGTGAAGGCAGCGTCGAAGTGCCCGGCCGCATGCCGGGAGTATTCCAGACGCGCGCAGCAAGCGCGCCGCGACCGGACGTGCCGGTCGAGGCTGGAGAGCTGACGTACCGTGCGCGAGTCAGCGCAACCTTCGAGATCGCGCCGAAGTAATCACGCTTTCGGACGCAACAAAACGATTGCCGCCGCTATCAGATTGAGCGCAACACATAACGCAATGGCCGGCGTGTAACTCACGCTGGCATCGCGCACGATCCCGATCACGCCGGGTCCGAACGCATAGGTGAACTGGGTGATTGCGGTCGACAATGCGACGATCATGCCGAACGCGGCTGCCGGAAATTCCCGCTGCACGATGATGGCCGGCAAAGTAATCAGGTTACCGACCGAAAGTCCGTAAATCGCGCAAGACAAAAACAGCGGCCACGCGCTCGATGTCTGCGTCATTGCGACAAGCGCCGCGGCCTGCGAGACGAGCGAAATCGCCGAGAACAGCCGGAGATTAAGCCGATCGACAAAGGCGCCCATGGTGAGCCGTCCGCAGATTGAAGCTGCGGTCATCACTGCGACGGCAATGCCCGCGTTGGCGCGGCCCATGGAGCTTTCGAGAAATGCGATCTGGTGAACCAGAAACGCCGCCTGCGAAAACAGCCCGATCGAAAACGGCGCGGAGACCACCCAGAACGAAGGACTCTTCAGCGCCGACGCGCGCGTCCACTCACGTGCCGTCTCGCCGGCTGGCAGCAGCAACGTTTCGCGTATCGGCGCAGGCTTGCCCAACACAAAAATAGCGAGCGGAAGTGTCAGCACGACAATAGCAATGCTTCCCGCCAGCATGGTCGTTGCAAAGCCGTAAGACGAGATCGCGAACACCATTGCCGGAATGACGATGACGCCGCCGAAGCTCGCGCCGTTCAGTGCGAGCGAAATCGCGAGCCCCCGCCTCCTGTCGAACCAGTGACCGAGGATGTTGGTGATCGCGCCGACCGTCATCGTCGCCCAGGCAAAAGCCATCACAAGATAGGCGGCGAACAAATGCCAGGGCTCCGAGATATTGGCGAGCGCCGCGATTGCGGCGGCAAAACAGATTGCGCCGAAGATGATGCAGCGGCGCGAGCCATATCGTTTGATCCCGTCGTTGACGAAGATCACGAGTACCGCGCTCGAAAGATAATAAAGAGTGCTTGCCGCGGAAATCAGCCAGGTAGGCCAGCCGTGCAGGCGCTGCAGCTCGGCGAGATAGACGGCGTGTCCGTAAAAGCCGAAACCCCACGCGAGGATGGCGATGGCGAACAGCGTTCCGACCACGCGCCAGCCGAAATAGCGCCGGGAAGATTCAGGCTCGCCCGCAAAGTCGTGCAGTTGTCGATCTTTGAGCATGACGCAAGCCTTAGCGGCCCGCGCGCAGGCGCGCCAACCCGATTCCGCGGGAAGCCGCAGATTAGTTCTTCGGGCGGTTTTGCTCGTCCACGAGGACGACGCGCGGCTGGAAGCGCTTGGCTTCTGCTTCGTCCATCTGCGCGTAAGCGGCAATAATAATGTGGTCGCCCTTCTGGACGAGGCGCGCCGCCGCGCCGTTCAGCGTGATGGCGCCGGACTGCGACGGCTCCTCGATCACGTAAGTCGCAAAGCGCGCGCCCGAGGAGATGTTGTAAATCTCCACGCGCTCGTTCTTGAGGAAACCGGCGGCATCCATCAGCGCCCGGTCGATACCGATCGATCCCTCATAATTGAGGTCGGCACCCGTCACCACGGCGCGGTGGATCTTGCCTTTCATCAGCGTGAGCAGCATGGCGCTCTCCGGAAAAGAAGGCCGCGCCTATAGCAGCTTTTGACGGCAGCACCAGTAAATTTTGCGTCCATGCAACCATGCGCTTGCCGAATGGGTTAGCCCTCACCATGTGAGCGGCTGAAAGGAACTGGAATGGCCCGAGTGTTCGACGATTTGCGCGCTTTTGACCGCGCCGAAGGCATGTCCCGCAAACAGCGGATGGACCGGCTCGATGCGCTCGCCTCGCTCATGGATTCCGCCGTGGTCATTCCCGGCACGAACATCCGCTTCGGCGCAGATGCGATCGTGGGTCTCATTCCCGGGATCGGCGATCTGGTCACCGCGGGTGTTGCTTCTCTTATTATATTGGAAGCCCGCCGCATGGGCGCGCCAACGCATGTCGTGGCCCGGATGATCGGCAACGTTGCGCTCGACGGCTTGGTCGGCACGATCCCGGTCGTCGGCGATCTCTTCGACCTCGCCTTCCGCGCCAACCTCCGCAACATGCGGCTGTTGCGGAAGCACTTCGAGAAAATCGAAAAGCGCTAGGCTTCGAGCATCGCGAGAATGAGCGGCAGCGCCGAGGAAGTCGCCGGAGCCGGCGACGGCGCGAGCGCACCTGCAACCAGCCAGGCAAAGCCGAGCACGAACAGGAAGCCGATAAAGAACAGCGCAAAGAGGATGAGCGAGATTTTCTTCGCTAGCGACGAAATGTTGGTCAGGCCGAACGCACCTGCGACCAGCGACAAAATCAGAAAAATGACGGCGTAGCGAAGCATGTTCTCACCTGATGCAGCCCGGGTGAGAAACGCCGCGATGGAACTTTGGTTCCGTCAGCGCGTATCCTGGTGGCGCGAACCGAACTGCAAAACGAGCAGTCCAAATACGGTCACAACAGCTCCGGCAAGAAAAGGAAGCGAATAGTCGCCGGTCCAGTCGTAGAGAAAACCCATGGCGAGCGGGCCGCCGGCAACGCCAACCATGCCGATGAACTGGCTCATGGAATAAATGCGGCCATATTCCTTCGTGCCGAATTTTTCTGCGAGCAGCAGCGGATGCATCATCAACGAATTGCCGATGGTGACCCCGAACAGAACCGTCGCCACGAGGATGGCATAGCGTTCATGAACATAAGCGAGCGCGAGCAATGCAATCGCCTGCACCGCCATCAATTGAAGCGCGAAGGTGCGGACGCTCATGCGCAGCACAAGCCATCCGCCGGTGAGCCGCCCTGTGATGCTCGCCGCCGCGAGAAACGCCAGAGCCAGCGCTGCGGTTTCCGTACCGTTTCTGAGATTGGCCAAGCGGTAGAGATGCGCGATTGCGCCGACCTGCGCGCCGAGTAGAAACAGATACGAAATCGAAATCGCGTAGAAAAAACCCGTTTGTTTCGCTTCAGCGTAACTCACAGACGGGACAGGTTGCGCGGTTTCGCCATTCGCGGCTTTCACGCCGCCGTCCGGCTCCAAACCCATCGTAGCAGGGCTAGGGCGCACGACGAACAGAGCGATCGGCACAATTGCGAGAAATACCACGGCCATCCACGGGCCGGTCGCGCTCAAGCCCCCACGCTCGATCGAAAGCGCAACAAACGGCGCAATGAAAATGCCGCCGAGCGAAAGTCCGGTCGATGCAATGGAAAGCGCAAGCGCACGCTTCACATTGAACCAGCGCGTAACCAATGTCGTCAGCGGCACGAGACCCGTGCCGCCGTAAGCGAATCCAAACACGATATGAAAGAGAAAAAGCTGCCAGGTCTCGCGGAGATAGCCGACCGAATAGAGACACGCCGCACCGAGAATCGCAGCGCCCACGATCGCGGCGCGCGGATCGAAGCGATCGACCAGTCTTCCAATTAGCACTCCGGCGAATCCTCCGGAAACGAAGAACGTCGCCGTCGCGGCACTTGTGAGCGAGACCGGAAAGCCGCGCTCGGCGACAAACGCATTCAGAAGTACCGAGAGATTGTAAAACGCGAGTCCCGACGTGACCGTCGTGATCAGACAGATCGCGGCAACAACGTACCAGCCGTAAAAGATGCGTGTGTCGCCGGGCATGTCGGGAAAACCGGAGGAAGGAAGCGAAGACCTATGCTTGCTTCGTCTTCCCGACGCAACGGGGCATCCCGGCGCGGCAGCCATGCGGGACACGCCCGCGTTGCCGCAAGGCGGGACGGCTTACTTCTTCTCCAGGAGAAGGCGGTTGCCCTGCTTTTCGATCAGCACCTTGGCCTGTTCGGCCATCTTGGCGAGCAGCCAGGGCAGCGAGACGTCGATCACGACATGATCGTCGCGGATGTCGATGGTGCCCGCCGCACTTTGGCCGATCATCGAGACGTTGAACGCAACCTGATCTCCGTTCCAGGTTTCGTCGGCGAAATTCATCATGCTGCCGCCCTTCTCGCGCGCGGCGGCAAAACCCTTCTTAATCCGGCGGGTCGCTTCTTCCTTGCCGAGCTTGTGCGGGATCGTGACGGTGACTTTTTCTGCCATGGCTGCCTCTCGCCTCAAGCGCTCTACATAAGGTGCAGCGCCGCTTTGGCAACGCTATGCCCGAAAATTCTTCACGGATAATGATCCGGCGGAACCCGGTTCGGCTGGTATTCGGCGGGCTTTGCTGCCCTGACCATAAAATAGAGCGGCGCGACGATGCCGGCCCCGGCGAACGTGATGAAGAGCCCTTCCCACTCGCGAAAATAGACTGTGAGCCCGAGCGGCAGGATGACGAAAAATGCAGCCGCCACCACGAAGGCGACCGTCATGCCGACATGTCGCGCTCTGCCGAAGCCGGTCTGAAACTTGATCGTGCTGCGCGCGCTTTGCGGAATCGACGTATGAAAGTCGGTGAGAAAGCGTCCGTATTCGACATTGCGCGCGGCATCGCTATTGCCCCACTGGGACGCGCTGAGCACGGAAAGCACGGCGCCGTCGGTGAAGGTGATCTTGCAAGTGCCGCTCGGTCCGTTCTTCGGAATATGCGCAACGACGAGATTGACGGCGGATATTTCATTCCAGTCGCGCGTATGCGACGTGCCGTCGATGAACCAGCCGATGCCTTTTGACGAGAGATATACGCCTTCGTCGGTATTACGAAGATAGAAGCGCGGCATACCCTTGCGCACGAAGAGCTTGTATTCGGCGGCGGGAATTTCGTCCGTAGGCGCAGCGATATTCATCCGCCGATTATGCAGCAGCCGGCGCCTGCGATGAAGTGCCGTGCTTCTTCGGCCGCGACGCAAGCAGCAGCCAGGCAGTAATCCCGACATTGAGCAGGTTCCACGCGAGGCCGTTCGCGAAGGCCGCGTGATACGAGCCGGTGTAGTCGAAAATCGCGCCGGAGATATAGCCGCCGAGCGCCATGCCGATGATCGTCGAGAAGATCACGATGCCGACGCGCACGCCCGCCTCCTGCGGCGGAAAGTACTCGCGCACGATCACCGCATACATCGGGACGATGCCGCCCTGAAAGAGTCCGAACAGAATCGAAATCACGTAGAGCGACGTGAGCCCGTCGAAGAAAAGATAGAGAAAGAGTGCGACGCCCTGCAGGAACGAGCCGATCAGCAAGGTCGCGACACCGCCGATCTTGTCTGCAACGAAACCGGATGCGACACGGCTGATGATACCGAAGGCGAGCATCAACGAAAGCATTTCCGCGCCGCGCGCCGCGCCGTAACCGAGATCGCCGCAGTAGGCGACGATATGAACCTGCGGCATCGACATCGCTACACAACATGCGACGCCCGCGAAACTCAGGATGATCATCAGCGCATTCGAGGAAAGCCCGAGTGCGTTACGCGCACCGGCCGCCGCGGCGTTCGCAGCCTTTACCTCCGAAAGCGCAATTCTGCGGCGAAAGACTAACGACAGCGGCAGGATTGCAATCAGCACGAATATGCCGATCCACAATTGTGTCGGGCGCCAGCCCATGGTCGCCGTCGAGTATTGGACGATCGGTGGCCAGATTGCACCAGCGACGTAGTTTCCAGACGCAGCCATAGCCACTGCAATGCCACGACGTTTCGTAAACCAGTGGGAAAGATCCGCCATCATCGGTGCGAACGTTACCGACGCACCGATGCCGATTAATATGTGCGTGAGCGCGAACAGAAACAGCGTCGGCGCAATTCCGGAAAGCAGATAGCCTGCGGAGAGCGATACCGTGCCGATCAGCATCGGGACGACGATGCCGTATTTGTCGGCGACCCTGCCCAGCGTAATACCGCCGATACCAAAACCCAACATGGTGAGCGTATAAGGCAGCGTCGCATCCGCGCGCAGCACGCCGAAATCCCGCTGCACGGCGGGCAAGATCACCACCACCGACCACATGCCGACGGAACCGATCGCGCCCGCAAGCAGCGCTGTCCAAAGGCGAATCCATGCATAGGAGGATTCCGCAACACCGGTCGGAGCGGAATTATTCTGCGTATTCATGATGCGCCGTTGTCGGCGCTACCTGTGAAACGGTCAAGCTGCGCTGCGGAAAAAACCGGCAATTTCCGCTCTGCAATTTCACATAGCGGCAATGCAGTGCCGTTTCAGATGCGCGTGTGAAGTCAGATGCGGATCACAACCGTGCGCGCGATGCGGTCGCCGAACCGCTGCGTCTTCGGCGAGGCGACCGCGAAGAAAAAGCCGACGAGATAGAGCACCGGAAAAATATCGACGACGCGGAGCACATTGCGGATCACGGACTCGCCCCAGCCGATGTTGGCGCCGTCCGCCTCGCGCACGACCCGCATGTCGAGCAGAAGCTTCGCGGGTGTGGCACTCCACAGCGCTTCCGTCACGACGAAATAGGCGAAGAAGACGATGTACATGATGGTAGCCGGCGTACCGTCCACCGAGAAGCCGTAGCCCTGCTCCGCGGATTTTCCGAACGCGAGGCCATAGGCGATGCCGAACAGGCCGAGGATCACGAAATCGCCGAAGGCGCCGAGCGCGCGCATGCCGAGCGAGGCAACCTGTACTTCGCGGCTTTCGCTACTTGTCTCGGTCATATGGATGCTCCACGGCTATGCCGCTCACTTTATTATTTCCGGCCGTGACATGCGGCGATGATGCGGAGCGAAAACGCGGGCGTCAATCGCGCTACGCGTTTTCTTCCGGCACCAGCACGCGCAGCGCTTTCGGCGCAATCACATATTCGAGCGGCATATGCTCGCGACTCAGTTCGCCGTCGGTCGCGGCCCAGATGCGCCGCCGGCGCTCCACCCGCACGCGGGATGCCGTGAAACTTTCGATCCCCGGATTTTTCCGCCAGCCGCCGGTGACGAGATCGGCGCCCGCCTTGAAGCGCTTGAGCGCCGTCTTGTCGGTTGCGAAGTGACACTCGAGCATGCCGCCATCGAGCGCGGTACGCCGCCATGCGTCGCCCGAGAAGCGGTTCACGGTGACGAGCAGCGCGTAGGTTTCGATGTCGCGCTTGTTGCCGTCGATATCGATGCGCACCGAGAAATGCTCCGCGCGCGCAAACGCGCGCCAGGCAGCAGTCGTGACCTGCACGATCTTGGAAGGCAGCCCGCGCACTTCCTCGCGTGCGCGCGCCATCTGGCTGAAGAAGCCGAGACCGGAAATGGTGTGAAACACGCGGCCGTTGAGGCGCGCGAGATCGATGTCGCGCGGGCGCGCGCGGCTCAAGGCGTCGAGCGCGTCTTCCAGCCTGTTCGGCATCTGCAGATCGCGCGCGAGCAGGTTCATGGTGCCGAGCGGCAGCACGCCGAGCGTTTTCTTTGAACCCGCGAGCTGGGAAGCCGCGCAATTGACCGAGCCGTCGCCGCCGCCGACGACCAGCACGTCGCAATCGCTTTTCGCGCCTTTTTGAATTTCGCGGACGATGTCCTTGCCGGAAGCGAGCTTGACCGAGACTTCCGCGCCGTCTTTGGCGAGCGATTTTTCCACGAGCGCGCGGATTTCATTGCCGTCGCGCCCGAGCAAGGAGCCCGCGCGCGCGTTCAGGACGGCAAGGATTTTCATGAGATAGACGCGGGTGCGAGGTTCAAGCGGCTACTAGCGCGGCTTCGAGCAGCGCCACATGGGCAAATCGTAGGAGTGAAATATGTAATTTCCGGCATGTGTTCCCGCGTGATGAGCTACGGTATCATAATACTGAAGCTCCACACTCTTAGCTCCAGATTGCTTAGCCTAAAAACTTTTGTAACTTTATCTGAGAACTGGTCGGAGGATTTTGTGAGACTTATTTCCATTGAGATCGAGGGATATCGAAGATTTCTTGAGCGACAAAAGCTTCAGTTAGACTGCCGTCTTGTTGCCCTACTAGGACCAAATGAAGCTGGAAAGTCCACGATACTTAAAGGACTACTGTCGCTCAATAACGACAATAAAATTGCAGCGACGGGACCAGCTAGAGATACGACACGTGATAAAACGTTTGACGAAAGTCACGTGCCGATTAGAGCGCGATATCTAATAGAAGAGGAAGACCGGAAAAAACTCACTATTACATCGATCAATGACACAAAGTGGCTAATTGTAGAGAAACCCATATCTGGAAAATTGAACTTCATATTCGAACCATCTCCCACACGAGACCTAAGGAAGAGACAAGAAGTTGCATCTAAGTTACGACACTGGATCGACACTAACTGGCCCAAAGGCGTAGCGCATCTTGAAAAAGGCGTAGACGGAAATCCACCAATAGCAGTTGTTGCAAATGACGTTTTGCAGCAACTTTTAAACGCCAATTCCGAAACTCTGGATACGAGCACCTTACAAGTTTTAGGGGTTTTGGCAGACGTTCTTTCAAACACAAGCGAATCTCAACTACCGCCAGTTTCGGTCTCAGATATTGAATTCTTAATCGCAATTGAATCAGAGCCGCACCCTGCAAGTTATACGAAAAAGTTTGCCAGTCTTTTGCCTCAGTTCGTTATCTTCACGCAGGAAGACAGAGATCTAAGCTCAACATACGAACTCGCTCAATTCTATAGCGGACAAAGTCCTCAACGTGTTCCACGCGCGCTAGTAAATCTGGCCCAAGCGGCAGAGTTGCCGTTGCATGATCTTTTTCTTGCTATGCAGCAAAACGATCAAGGTAGAGTGGAAACAATCATTGATCACTCGAATGAAGTAATGCGAGAAAAAATTGCTGCGTCATGGTCTCAATCAAAAATTGAGATGAGATTTAGACCCGACGGAACACGACTACACATTTTGGCAAGAAATAAGAAATCCACCTTTGATAACATTTCTCAGCGAAGCGACGGCCTACGTCAGTATGTCGCCCTTGTGGCTTTCTTATCGACTATAAGCAGCGATCAAAGAGATATTATTCTTCTAATAGACGAGATTGAAATACATCTTCACTACGACGCACAGGCAGATTTGGTGCAAATGCTTGCTAAGCAGCCATTAGCGAGAAAAGTCGTGTTCACAACTCATTCTATCGGCTGCCTTCCAGAAGATCTTGGAATGGGCATTCGAATCATTGAAACTCAAGGCGATACTAGTTCGATAGTGAACCGATTTTGGGCGCAAGAGGAGATTGGATTCTCACCTATTCTTTTTGGAATGGGCGCAGCTACAATGGCGTTTATCCCAATTAGATTGTGTGTACTGACTGAAGGGGCGAGTGATATGATTCTGCTACCTTCAATGCTTAAAGCAGCCACTGGTCGCGAATTTTTAGGCTACCAAGTTTCTCCGGCCTTAGCTGAAGCTTCGGCTAAACACATAAAACTTTTAGAAAGCCAAGGAAGCAACGTAGTGTTCCTGGTAGACGGCGATACTGCAGGAAAAGAAATTCTAAAGAAGCTGAAATCAGCCGGAGTAAAAGATGCTCGAATAGTTAAGCTAAGTGAATTTATTGGCCAAGATTGTGTGATTGAAGACTTCTTAGACAAGAATATTTATGTTGCAGCGATAAACGACGAAATCAGCCGACGAAGAAACGTAGCCGTGCTCATTAACAATGCCGACATAACAGATACTCTTAGACCAACGGCTTTGGAGAACTGGTGCAAAGAAAAGAATATCAAAGTACCAAGTAAGGTCGATGTCGCCTATCGAGTGCTTGATCGTATGAGCGACGGTGACGCTATTTGTAAAACTCGCGTAGAATCTTTACGTAAACTTGAGGCTCATATTAGCGCCATATTCAATCTTGCAAAGCCAACAAGCTAACACCCCTCACCTCAACTGCTCCGCAAAATAGTGGAGCGTCTTGCGGTAGACCTCCGAGCGATTCCATTCGCGCAGCACCATAAAATTCTGCGTGCCTTCGCCGAAGGGCTGACCCTTCTGCCAGCCGTTGGTGGACAACAGGTTCGCGGTCGAGGCCAGCACATCCGGCACCGAGCGGCGCAGGTTCACATGCCCGTCGCCGTCGAAATCGACGCCATATTTAATGTAGGAGCTCGGCAGAAACTGCGTCTGGCCGATCTCACCTGCGTAGGCGCCTAACAGATCCTTCTTCGAGAGATCGCCGCGCGCGATAATCTGGAGTGCCGCGAGCAGCTCGCCCTGAAACAGCTCGCTGCGGCGGCAATCATGCGCGAGTGTCGCAAGCGTCTTCACCACCGGCAGTTTTCCGGTGTCGCCGCCGTTGTCGGTTTCCATGGTCCAGATCGCCATCACGAGCTCCCGCGGCACGCCGAAGCGGCTCTCGATGCGGTCGAACAGCTTGGCGTGGCGCTTGAGCAAATTCTTCGCGCGCTTCACGCGCGCTTCCGTCACGCGCGACTTCGCATAATCCTCCCACGAGCGCTTGAAGGTGTTGCGCTGGCGGCGGTCGAAGGCCATCACCTTCGGATCGTATTCGATGTCGTCAAAGGCTTCCGCCAGCACGCGCGCGGGAATGCCCTTGGCGGCCGCCTCGCGCCTGAACTCCGCGACGAAGCTCTCGAACTGTCCGCCGCATTTCGCGGCGGATGCGGGGGCGATCAGCACGAGCGATGTGAGTAAAGCTAGGGTGAGGCGAGAGAGCATGAACGAAAATCCTAAATCGTCATGCCCGGCGTCCGATGCCGGGCTTGCCCGACATCGGCATAATGAAATGCACAAGTCGGGTAAACCCGACTTGTGTGCCGGGCCTGCCCGACATCGGCATAATGAAATGCACAAGTCGGGTAAACCCGACTTGTGTGCCGGGCATCCACGCCTTCTTTGAGGCAGTCACCGTAAGACGTGGATGGCCGGGTCAAGCCCGGCCATGACAAGATTATATGTGAGACGAGTGGCCCGAGCTATTTCAGGCTTTTCAGAAGCGCCCACGGGGCGTTCATGTGCCCTTCCGGCGGGTCGTCCTGGATCACGACGCTCGCGGCACCCGGAAAACTCTGCGCCGTGATGCCCGGCGCGCCGACGATCACGATCTTGCGGATGCGGAATTTCTCCGTGGGCGTGAGCTGATTCCAGACGTTGAGTACGCTGATGGCGCC
>Ga0247762_1000300_pt1 | contig 16698 bp, 11 predicted proteins | sample UWRJL081202R4_FD_181016 | JGI IMG/M metagenome (GOLD analysis project Ga0247762, IMG submission 181016) | Plant litter microbial communities from Arlington Agricultural Research Station in Wisconsin, United States - UWRJ-L081-202R-4 | ecosystem: Environmental > Terrestrial > Plant litter >...
AGGCCCGGTCACACCAAGCATTACGAATTTATTCCGATCGGCAGACCAGGTGATACGTTGCTCCCAGAAACGCGAGATCCCGATAAGGACCTCGAGACCGTGCTCGCCGAAATACGCCTCGTCGCCGGTATAACGTACATAATCAAAGATGGCATAGGCAATCGCACCGTTGCGGTGAATCTCCTCGAACGTTATCTCCCACTCGTTATGACACTCCTCGCCATTCATAGTCACCATAGGGTATAGCGCGGCGCCCCCGGTAAAACCAAGCTTTACCGCATTCTCGATCGCCCGCTGCAGATGCTTATGGCGATATACCAAAAGATTGCGGGCTACCTTTTGCGATGCTGTGGCGAGGTAAAAAGGCAGACAGTAGGCTTCTGTGTCCCAGTAAGTACTGCCGCCGTATTTCTCCCCGGTAAAGCCTTTGGGGCCAATGTTGAGGCGCTCATCCTCGCCCGTGTAAGTCTGCGTCAGCTGAAATATATTGAAGCGTATACCTTGCTGTGCAGCGATATCGCCTTCAATAGTAATATCGCATTCCTCCCACTTATGCGCCCATACATCGGTATGCTCGCGCAGCAATACATCGAAACCTTTGCCAACAGCCTCCGCCAGCACGGCATGACAAGCCTCCACCAGGTTCGTTTTGGCGTGATTCTCCGACGACAGCACGGCGGCATATTTATAGATCACAACTTCCTTGCCTTCGTGTAGCTCCATCTGTACGATGTTGCCGGCAAACTTCTCCCGCTGCTCAAGGTTTATTCGATCAAGCGATACGGGTTTGCCCTCGCGCTCGATTGTATAGTGCATACCCGTAGTTACGTGAAACAACGTTTTCTTGGTTTGCGCCGTAACAATAGCATTGCCGGGAGCCGCTTCTTTATATACCTCCTCCCAGAACTTCTCGTCGTAATTCGAGTCTTTATTCACCACGTCCGCATCGACATAGATCGAGAGAATGGCTTTGGATGAGAAATTGAGCGGCGTGATCGCGTAACGTATCGCCCCGATCTCGCCGTGGGCCATACTGCAAAAGCGCTTTGCCTCTACCCTCACCTTTTTACCATCGGGAAAGGTAGCGGCAAAGCTCCTGTTGAGAAGCCCCGTACGCATGTTCAGCACACGGCTGAAGTCTTCAACCTTACACTTAGCCAGATCGAGCTTCTGGCTGTCGATGCTGATATGAATGCCGATCCAGTTGGGAGCATTCAATACTTTGGCAAAGTACTCGGGGTAACCGTTCTTCCACCAGCCTACCCGCGTTTTATCGGGATAATATACTCCCGCTACGTAGCTGCCACGCAGCGTTTCGCCGGAGTACTCCTCTTCAAAATTGGCGCGCTGGCCCATACGGCCGTTGCCTATACTGAATATACTTTCAGAAACTTTATTGAGGTGCGGATCAAACCCTTCTTCTATGATCTGCCACTCGTCGTGTTTGATATAGTCTTTCATTGAATTGGTCTGTTAATGCGGGGCCTTTGCCCCGCTTATCGTTAAAACTGTGTGAGTGTGTCCGGGTCGAATGCCCCCGTTGTCTGAAGTACAAGATCCGCCTTACCGAGGGAATCTTTGCTTCCTATGCCGACACATTTCATCCCGGCTGCTATTGCCGCTTCTACTCCGGCTTCTGCATCTTCGAAAACGAGACACTCGCCCGGCGCCAGGCCAAGCTTACTGGCGGCCAGTAAAAAGATCTCGGGATCGGGTTTGGAATGCGTGATCATCGTGCCATCCACAACCACATCGAATTCCGTTTCAATATGGAGCAGCTGAATCACCATCTTCGCATTCTTACTACTGGAAGCAAGCGCAATCCGGATGCCCCTGTCTTTCAGCTTACGGATCAGCTCACGTACACCCGGAAAGATCTCCTCCGGAGCCATACGCTCGAGATGATCGACAAACCATGTATTCTTCTTATCGGCAAGACGATCCCGCTCTTCAGCACCGAGGGTTACACCACCGAGCGCCAGGATGATCTCCATCGAGCGGACCCGGCTTACACCTTTCAGCTTCTCGTTATCGGCAAGCGTCAGGTCGATGCCCAACTCCTGGGCCAGGCGCTTCCATGCTATGTAGTGATAATGAGCGGTGTCTACGATTACGCCGTCAAGGTCGAATATTATTGCTTTTATCAAAGTTCCGTTGGGTTTTGGTTGATATTCCGATCACACGACCTCTCAACTATACGTTTGCTGGATGATGCGATTCGTTTCGTCAAGTGATTTGAACACGGCAAAGGTCTTGCCCTGGGTACGCAAAGCGCCGAGCGTGTTGCCATAGCGGGCGGCCCCGATATAATCACGGGGCTTTTGCAAAAGGCCGAAGCCTACACCCCCGGCAAAGGAATCGCCACAACCCGTGGTATCGATAACGTTGTCTACCTTTACGGCAGGTACCATCTCCTCCCGTAGCTTGCCGCGCTCCTTGAAGTAAACCAGGCAACCGCGTGAATCCACGGTGATATAAACACACTTCACGCCACGACTCAGGCAATGCAGCGCAAACTCGCGAAGCTGGTCGCGGTTCACATCGCCATCCTGTGCTTCGGAGAAATCCTGGCTTTCATATTCTTTCTTGAACCAGGACGCGTGAGCCTCTTCAAGATTCATCTTCAATATATCGATGAAGGGAAGCCATTGGTCGCGATCTATCCAGAACTTGCGCTGGCGCTCGCCATTGATAAGGCACGCAGTAGTCGGTCCGTGAGCATCGAAGACAACGAGCCCCTTGCTTTTCTTCTTGAGGAATTTCAGCGTTTCGAGAGAGATCTCATAGTCGCTGATAGGAATGAATACAAAGACATTACAATCGAGAAGCTTCTTTACATCATCTGGCATAATGGGATCCATGAACCCGGTCTGCCGCTCCAGCCGGTTATTCATGTCGAGAAAACGGAGGCTTATAATATCACCCTGGTCGTTCCGCGTAGAGATATGCTTGAGGTTAATACCTTCATATCCCTTGAAGACTTCGATGACATTATCAAGGTCTACCTGGCGCACGTGGCACACAGGAATTACCTCGATAGCGTCACCGGCCATCACCGACAACGCCACCACGGGGTGCGTTACACAACCCCACTTCTGAATAAGGTCACCTTGATGCGTAACGATATGGTCGCGCGGGACCGGTCCTAGAACTGCAATTCGTTTCATACGTTTGGGTATTGATCATGGTTAGTAGGTTTACAGTCTGGGATCCGTGATTTACGATCTGCTTATGCGAACAGATACGCCGCTCCGAACACTCCCGCGCTATCGCCAAGCGACGGCTTTACAATAGGTGTATCCAGGCGGTCGTTGAAAATATACTTCTTTAACGCATCCCGTCCGCGGTCGTAGAGTAAATCTATATTACCCACGCCACCACCGATTACAATCACATCCGGATCGAGTATATTGATTATAACACTGAGCGCTTTTCCATAAAACTCGATCAGCCGCAGCATCGCTTTCTGCGCCGTGGGGTCTACTTTCGATTCCGCCAGTGCTACAATATCTTTCAGAGGCTTACGGTTCCCCGTCTCTTTAAAGTAATAGTTTTCAAGGGCCGGGCCAGAGATCACTTTTTCGACACAGCCCGACTTCCCGCAGTAACAAGGGCCGCCTGACTCATCTAAAAAGTTATGCCCCCACTCGCCGGCAATGCCGTGCAAACCGATCAATACCTTCCCGTCGACCACGATGCCGCCGCCAACCCCAGTGCCCAGAATAACACCGAACACGACGCGGGCTTCCGGGTATTCTTCATGTACGATGCCGAACCGTGTCTCCGCCAGGGCAAAGCAGTCAGCATCGTTGGCCAGGCGCGTCTCTAGTCCCAAAAGAGAATCGAGGTCCTTCTTCAGGGGCTTGTCGTTCAGAACAACCGAATTGCTCCCCTTCATAACCCCACGCTTCGGATCGAGAGTACCGGGCGTGGAGAAACCTATGCGCTCAGGTGTATAACCAACACGGGCAACCATCATATCGACAAGCTTTTTTATCTGGCCGAGGATGTGATCATATCCCTGGTCTGCTTCGGTGGGTACACGATCGCGAAACAGCACCTCGCGATCGGTCGACCGGAGGACTAAACCTTCTATTTTCGTTCCGCCCAGGTCTATTCCCCAAAGATTCTCATCAACTGGTCCATTACTGTTTTGCGTCGTGGTCATTACGTATTCGTTCAACTGTTTTTATATCGAAACTATTTTGCCTTATACTGTGTGCTGTTTGGATGGAAGGTGCGCCAGGAATGCCAGAACTCCTGGTAGGCCTGCAGCAACTTCAGGCGGTTTCCCTTCAGCGGCCCTTCTATACACTCACCGGCGCTGCTCCAGGCCGAGCCTGTCTGTACATCGGAGAACAACGCCCCGACTCCCGGCGACGCAGGTCTGAATTGTAGTGTATCGCGCTTCCAAACATGGAACGATGCGCTGTCCCTGTCGAGAACTACAACGATCGGTGTTCCCGTCAGCGTATCGTTTATCACGCGATAACGGAGCAACTCCCTCCAGTCATAGGCACGCGACCGCATACCGATCTGTACACCGACTACCCAGGACTTTTCTTTCCAGGACGCGGTATCAGGCCGTGTGAGCGGCCCTTTGGTTTTACCTTCGTCATATTGTTCGAGGCCGGCGTATTCTTTCCGGAAGGTGCTGTCAGGTTGTAGCACCAGCGTGTTGGGATTCTCCTGTATCCAGGCAGCAAGTGTCATCTGCTGGGCGGGTATCTCTCGGAGCGTTTTCCCACGCAACGGCCCGGCCACCGCCTCGCCTGATACCTGTCTCCACCAGGTGCCGGAACCGTCGTCCTCAAACATTGCGTTGAAGTGATCCATACCGACAAGCCGGAACGTAGCTTCTTTACCTTCTACCAACGGACTGTATACACGGCCCGTACGGCATACCGTACAGTACGTGATCATTACCGGCGTCTTACCTACCGTATCGCGCACCTGGTGATGATATCCGATTACCTCGATGGGGTATGCCTTCGCCTCCCCATCCTGTACCACCCCGACGATCAGGCATTTCTCCGGCACTTTATTTTCAGCCACCGAAGCGAAGACCTTGTGCCGCGGTTGCTTGAACATTTCGTCGGCCAGGAACTTGAAATTGAAAAGATAGGCTACGCCTATATATACCAGCAAACACAGGCTTACGATAAATTTCGTACCCATGCGGCCGAACTTGAAATAATAGATAACCGGAATGGCGACCATCAGCAGGCCGACAAAACGGATCAGATTTCTGTTCTGATGAAGAAAATAAGCGAGGTCGATGGTTTCACTCCTCTGACTGCCGGGAAAAGGCATAATGAAATATACTCGCAGAATTTCAATGCCGACCAGGACAACTATTGCCAGGGTAAATTGTAGCGCGCGGATCATATTGTTTTACTATCTAAAAATGCTGTGGTTTGCCTCACCAGGCGCTCCATACCTTCCAGCTCTTGCTGTTTTCTGGCATCGGTCCACCCGAGATTCTCCTGCAGGACATCAGCCACTGCCTCTTTGTTTTTGAGCAGCCGCTGGATGTCAAAATAAAGCAATCCCGTGCGTCGTACAAAGAAATCCTGGAGCGTAACGACCATTTCATTTTGTAAGGCAAAAACGGCTTCGGCCAGCAGTAATCCGAGGTCAGCATCTTTCGGTGTGCCGGACGCGGAGAATTGCTCCAGTATCGTAGCCGCCTGACGGCCGTAGTTCTCAACAAGGTAACGCGCCGTATTTTCCGAAAGATTGGATGATTTAAGCTGATAGATTATCGCGTGTACATAGAGCTTTACATCCTCCACACCCGCAAAACCATCGCCCGCAAGCTTGATTTCCTGAGTAAAGCACGACTTCAATCTGCGGTCCGAGAAGTGCTTTTTAATCACGAGGGTCACAACACGCTCCGCCATTTTCCGGTAGCCAGTCAGTTTACCTCCCGCGATGGATATAAGACCGGTCGGCGACTCGAAAATTTCGTCCTTACGCGAAAGCTCCGACGCCGACTTGCCGTCTTCATGGATAAGCGGCCGAAGCCCCGCCCAGGCAGACTCGATGTCTTTTTGTGTAAGGTTTACAGAAGGAAAAGTGGCGTTCACCGCGCGAACCAGGTACTGCGCATCTTCGGCAGTAGCGAAAACCTGGTCTTTACTTTCGGTATAGTTCGTATCAGTAGTACCGATATAGGTTGTCCTGCCACGAGGAATGGCGAAGATCATCCGGCCATCGTCCACATCGAAGTATATGGCCTGTTGCACCGGCAGCTTCTCACGGGCCACGACAAGGTGAACACCCTTGGTGAGATGAAGGCGCTTGCCCTGGCGGGAATGATTGAGCTCCCGCAGCTCATCAACCCACGGACCGGCGGCGTTTACAACTGCCCGCGCATGAATGGTGTAGCTTTCGTTCGTAACATGGTCGGTCACGATTACGCCGCTTACCGTTTCATGCTCATACACAAACTCGGTTACCTGTGTATAACTCACACAATCGGCGCCATGCTGCACCGCCGTCTTAATAATCTCAATGGTGAGACGCGCATCGTCCGTGCGGTATTCAGCGTAAATGGCCCCGCCCTTTACGTCGTCCTGACGCAGCAGCGGCTCGTGTTTCAGCGTCTGCGAACGAGAGAGCATCTTACGTTGATCACTTGGCTTTACACCGGCCAGCCAGTCGTAGAGTTTGAGACCAAGGGAAGTGAGCCAGTAGCCGAATCCTTTCTTCTCGGAGAGCGGCAGCAGCATCTTTTCGGGCACAACAAGATGCGGCGCAAGGTTATGCACAACAGCCCGTTCGCTGCCGACCTCCTTTACAAGCCCGAACTCAAGTTGTTTCAGATAGCGCAGACCGCCGTGAATAAGCTTGGTAGAGCGGCTACTTGTCCCAAAGGCAAAGTCGTTCCTTTCGACAAGGGCTGTTTTCAACCCGCGGGAGGCCGCGTCAAGGGCGATGCCTGCCCCCGTGATACCTCCCCCGATAACCAGCAGATCGTATTGCTCGGTGCGGAGATTGTGCGTAATGACGGGACGTTGCGGGAACGAAAATTGCATTCAACTTTGGGTTAGGGATGCTGGGAAAAGATACGAAAATTTTTCAAAGGCCATAGAAATAGCTGGCGCCGATCATACCCCCGAACAGTGCCAACTCCACAGCACGCTGAATCAGGCCACGCCACATTCTCAAAAACGAAAGCGACATAGCGACACCTCCGATCAACACCACATACGAGGCCGCCGTAAGCATGGTAATGCCCTCGGTTCTCAGATCGGTTTTGGCCAGCAGCAGCATGAGGTAGCCGCCCCCGATATATTCTACCGCGCCACCGGCATTGTGTATATGTTGCCGCACTGATCCATGCGTCATGGGGCAGCCAGGATCACACGGGAAGAAAGCCGCTACGGTATAGCCTATTCCCACGCATACGAGTATCCCACTTAACAGGTGCTGCTCCAACGCAACCGTCTGTGTATATAAATACAGGGCCAGTATCAGCAGTACTATCCCGACGGTCAGGAACAGCGTATAATTCACCGCCCGCGCATGGCCCTTGCTGTCCTCACCTAACTCGCTTATCGTATGACGAATAGGGTTGTAATCCCCCTGGCGTATGCCCCACACGATGGTTGCCATCACAAGGTATAAGAACAGTAGTATCAGTATGATAAAGATCATGCGTATTGTTTATTATTCTTCGTTATCGACCCAGCCTTTGGAACGCTCAACAGCCTTTTGCCAGCCGCGGTATAATTTATTGCGCGTCTTCTCGTCCATAGCCGGGGTGAACCGTTTCTGGATCTTGCGGTTGTTGAGAATGTCCTGCTGTGTCCATAAGCCAATTTCGATGCCAGCCAGGTAGGCAGCTCCCGCGGCAGTCGATTCGATCACTTCCGGTCGCCTTACCTCCGTTCCAAGAATATCCGCCTGAAACTGCATTAACACCCCGTTGATACTCGCACCACCGTCTACATTCAGCCCGGCCAGTGTTATACCGGCATCTTCCTGCATCGCGTTGAGAATATCTTTGGTCTGGTATGCCAGCGACTCCAGCGTCGCTTTGATAATATGCTCCTTACCCGTATCGCGCGTCAGACCGAAGATCGCCCCGCGTGCATACATGTCCCAGTATGGCGCGCCCAAACCCGCAAACGCAGGAACGACATACACCTGGTTAGATCCCAGAGCCTTTGCCGCGAAATACTCCGAGTCCTGCGAATGATCGATAAGGTGAAGACTGTCCCGCAGCCACTGTACCGCCGCGCCGGCAATAAACACGCTGCCCTCCAGCGCATAAGCTACCTTCCCTCCTATACTCCACGCTACCGTCGTAATAAGTCCGTTACGCGACTGATGAATGGTAGAGCCGGTGTTGATCAGCATAAAACAGCCGGTACCATAAGTATTCTTGGCCATGCCGGGCTCGAAACACGCCTGACCAAACAAAGCCGCCTGCTGGTCACCAGCTACACCGCGTATCGGAATCTCCACGCCGTCAATCGTATAACTGCCGAAGTCGGCAGCAGATGCCTTTACTTCCGGTAACATCACCGCGGGAATGTTCAGCTCACCCAGCAATTTGTTATCCCATTTAAGAGATCGTATATCGAACAACATCGTACGCGAGGCGTTGGTCACATCGGTAACGTGTTGCTTGCCCTGGGTCATATTCCAGATCAGCCAGCTGTCGATAGTACCGAAGGCCAGCTCGCCTTTCTCCGCTCGCTGCCGGGCACCAGGCACATTGTCCAGTATCCAGCGCACTTTGGTGGCCGAGAAATAAGAATCTATCACGAGCCCCGTGGTAGCACGCACATAATCTTCAAGACCGCGGCGTTTCAGGTCCTCACAAAGCGGCGCGGTACGTTTGTCCTGCCACACGATGGCGTTGAATATAGGTTGGCCCGTGGCGCGATCCCATACCACGGAAGTCTCCCGCTGGTTGGTGATACCTATGGCGGCGATCTGCGCAGCACTTATGCCGTTGTTGCGGATCACACTGCGCAGAACTTCCATCTGCGTCTGGAGAATTTCACTGGGGTCGTGCTCTACCCAGCCCGGTTGCGGAAAGATCTGTTTAAATTCCTGTTGAGAAATGCCGCGGATAGTTCCCGTCTCGTCGAACAGGACCGCTCTCGAGCTTGTCGTTCCCTGGTCGAGAGCTATAATATATCGGTTTGACATAGTGGTCAATATATGATTTTTAGAATACAGGTCGGGGTTTAAAACAGGTATTTGAAAAGGTAAGCCGCAAAAAGACTGCCGAGCAATGGCCCCACAACCGGGATCCAGCTATACGCCCAGTCCGATATGCCCTTGTTGGCGATGGGCAGAAGCGCATGCGCCATCCGTGGCCCAAGATCACGAGCCGGGTTGATCGCAAAACCCGTAGTACCCCCAAGCCCGAAACCGATCACCGTGATAAGCGCCCCGACAGCCACAGGATTGAGCCCCTCCGCAAATTTATTAGCCCCGATCAGCAGTATAGCCAGTATCAGTACCGTGGTAGCAACGATCTCGCTAAAGAGATTCGACGGCACCGATCGTATAGCAGGCGAAGTGCAGAAAGCCGCCCGCTTGAGCTCGGCATTGTCCGTACGACCCCAGTGCGGCAAATAATATATCCACACAAGCGCAGCCCCGGCAAACGCTCCGGCTACCTGCGCCAGAATATAGCCTGCCATCTGCTCTTTAGGAAACGATCCCGTGATCACAAGAGCAAGCGTTACTGCCGGATTGAGGTGGGCCCCGCTGATACGACCTACCGCATATATAGCGATCATCACCGCCAATCCCCAGGCCAGAACGATAGCCACCCATCCGGCCTGCTCACCTTTCGAATCTTTCAGAAGTACACCAGCCACTGCACCATTCCCTAACAAAATAAGGAGCATAGTACCAAAGAACTCAGCTGCATAAGGGCTCATAGAAAAACGATCCGGTTGTTTGGACGGATACCGGATCAAGATAAACAAACGTTCCCAATGTTGTATCGCATCTATCCCCGATAAAGGCATTAACACTATGCCACAACGACAGTCTTACCCATTCCCGAAAATTGATGACCAGAAACCACCTTGAAAAACACGCCCAGAACTCGTTCATTTCGCAAACCGATACCGATGTAGGGCCCGGCGCCGAAGATTGAATCACGGGCCTGTAACGAAGCGACAGCCCTATATAACACACGTGCATTCATTCCGCCAGGCAGCAATAAACGGCTTAGCTACAGACCAGGTATAGATCATGTATGGATGGTGTATAGACCAAGTATGGATAGTGTATGAGGAGTGTATGAAATCGACTTACAAAAAAGTCATCATGAGAATTTCAAAAAAAACGCTCAGATCTGACATCCTGACATTGTCCCTGAGACAATTCCCCGACCGGGCAAACAACAACAACACAACGCTGAACTGAACCAACCACTATTCTGTTGAGTAGTTATCATGGATTTTCCGGTCTGTGCATAGCCAGCCTTGCAAAACACGTCAAAATTATCCCGTGAACTACGAGACATACCAACAGCTATTCGACGAGATTCTCGACAAAGGACATCGCCCATATCCCTACAACAATGAGGCATACCTGAACTACACAAAGCTGAATCGATCCCGCATGAAACGCTGGGATAAACAATTAATCCTGGATGAACAACTTGCTGTAAAGCTAAAAGCTCTCAAGACCTCACAACATTGGATAATCATCACAGAACCCTGGTGTGGAGACGCCGCACATAGTATCCCCTTTCTCATCCGGATGGCCGAACAAAACAACCTGATCACATACGATATTCAGCTACGCGACAGCGAGCCGTTCCTCATAGAATCATACCTTACCAACGGAACGAAAAGTATTCCCAAGCTCATTGCCAGAGATAGCAATGGCAACGACCTTTTTACCTGGGGACCCCGCCCGAAACCAGCTCAGGAATTGAGAACCACGCTGATGACATCAAACACAGATCTCGAAACCACCAAGATCGCCCTGCAACACTGGTATAATGAGGACAAAGGAGAATCTCTTCATCACGAGCTGACAACACTTTTAAGCGAAACACTGTCCTCGAAACCAGGCACCGCTACCCCCAATCCGGAACGTAGACAGATAAACCTTATTTGACAGGTATCAATAAAATACAATCCGTGCTCAGGGATGATCCGCGAGCATGGCCAGCGCTACGCCGTTAGTCCAGCCAAAGCCATCCTGGTTGGGATACTCTCCTCCGCCCGCAGTCAGCGTGGTATCCATCACATTATACTTTTCCATCATCTTGCCCGTGGCCTGATATACGCGGATGTTTTGACGTAGCCAGCGGTGACGTATCTCAGAGGCTAGCCGGATGTGCCCGTAGTTCTTGAGCCCCATGTAGGCAAGCCATTGCAGCGGTGCCCAACCGTTCGGAGCGTCCCACTGCTGGCCGGTTACCTGGAGCGTTGTAGTGAGGCCACCGGGTTTCAGAAATTCTTCGCCCAGAACATTTGATACACCAGTGGCTTGCCCGGGCGAAGCCAGCGCAAAGAACAGCGGGTAAACTGCCGCCAGCGACTTGACAGTAGATCGTTTACCGGTCTTAAAATTATAGTCGAAGAAAAACGTGGTTTCTGAGTCCCAGCAATACGTAAGTACAGCCCGCTGGCGTTCGGTGGCTTTCCTGTGGTATACCGCGGCACCAGTTGTATCACCGGTTTGAGTAAGACCTCGCGCAATCATCTTCTCAAGGTGAAACAGCAACGAGTTGAGATCAACCGGCACCAGATCGGTAGTGCGGATCGTGGCAAGCGATTTCTGATCGCCAAACCAGCGACTGCTAAAGTCCCAGCCAGACTCCGCGGCCGAACGCAGGGAGTTGTATATTACCTCTGGCTTGCGCCCCAGCTCAGGGTTACTGTTTGCTTCCTTAGCAACATGCACGTCTTCCTTGAAGGCCTCTGGCCTGGGAAGTTCACCATTATCGAAGTATCGGTTCAGAACGGCGCCATCAGGCATCCGTACAGTGTGCTCCGCTGCATCACCGGGAGCGCGAAGCTTGTCTGCACCGCGCATCCAGAAGGCATACTCCTTTTGCATTTGTGGCAGGTATTGTGCCAGCGCCTGCGGTTCCTTCGAGGCCAGCAGCTCCACCATCAGCGAGAAGAACGGAGGCTGCGAGCGGGTAAGATAATAATTACGGTTACCGTTGGGTATAAAGCCGAGACTGTCGATAAGATAAGCAAAGTTGCCCACCATGCCCCGGATAAGGTCTTGTCGCCCTTGCACATTCAAACCCAGCATAGTAAAGTAACTGTCCCAGTAATACACCTCCGAAAAGCGGCCACCCGGCACCACATAAGCGTTCGGCAGATCCAGTAGCGACGATGCGGCATTATAACGATCAGGCTCACGGGTAAGCACAGGCCACAGATCGGTAATGTGCTGCTCCATCGATACAAGGCTGTCCGTCCTGAAAGTAGATTGCGGGCGCTGAGGCAAATCGAAGTTACCGGTCACGAACTGGTGAAGATCGAAGTCCGGCCGTTCACGCTGAAGCTCGTAGTCGTTGAGTATCTCACCGATAGGACGACGGGGTACGCAGTCTGCAAAGGTCTTGGAGTCGGGGTATATGGCATGAAGTTGTACCTCTCGGAAAAGGTCGGTGCCATAGATACCGACCGACACTTCTTTATTTTTCTGCGGGCGGCAGGCTGTGAGTACGAGCATGATAATAGTAAGTGTCTTGTAGTACCGCATAGCTTTTGCCGTTAGAACCGGTTGTTTAACGCCGGCTAGGGTTGAATACGTTTAAACGCCATGATAGAATCACTGTTACGTACGGCAAAGTACAAAATATTACCACCTACGTGTATGGGCTGCAGGTGACGGGTTTCGCCGCGCACCGAAAAGCCTGATTGAACAGCGGGTATCGGAGTAAAGTTACCCTTACCATTTCCTTTTAGCAACATGCCGTAGCTGGCATCGTTGCGCCCCATCTGGATATTGATCGGATAAAAGTTGCCCGCCAGCAGCACATCGGGCTTATTGTCACCGTCAAAGTCCTCGACCAGGATCGTGTTTACCGTAGAAAGCTGTGCGGCCTGGGGTAGCGGATGAACGCTGAACTTGCGGTTGCCCAGATTCTCGATGTAAGCAGACCTGAAAGTATAGGCTTCATAACGTTTCGCATCTTTCAGAGCTTCGTCCGGGAAAATCTGGTGGAAATTAGCTTCCGCATACTTATGATAGGAAAGATAGCGTTTCTTGAGAAAAGGCATCTGCTTGGTCATCTCATCGCGCGTGTAGAAAGGATATTCCTGCCCCCTCATGTAGTATGTGAGCACCTGGTCGATGCTGTCGTTCTTATCGAAATCTTTTACATAAAAGCGCACTGGCTCCTGCAGTGACGCATGCAATTTGGAGTTGAGCCCGAGATTGCCGGCCACCATGTCAAGATCCCCGTCGTTATCTATATCCGCTACCTGGATGGTATTCCACCACCCCTGCGTATTCTCAAGGCCTGAGCCTGGAAGCGGAGCGGATGCAAGCTTGCCGTTGTCATTGTAGAGTATGGTGATGGGGCTCCATTCGGCCGCAATGATCAGGTCGTTATCTTTGTCACCATCAACGTCCGCCCAGGTAGCACTTTTTACAAAGCCGAACTTGCGGAGCGAAGGGGCCACGGCGTCCGTTATATCGGTAAAGGCGGCGTTGCCATCATTGCGAAGTATATAGCTGTCAGGAGGTATACCATAACGCCAGGGTATAGAGCGGGCGCCAAGGAATATATCGAGGTCACCGTCATTGTCGATGTCGTTCAGTCTTGCGCAGGCCCCGGTCATATAGATTTCGGGCAAAGTACCGGTTTGGCTGAAATTGCCATGACCATCGTTCTTATAAAGACGCGGCATACAATACAAAGACTTACCCGAAAATTCATTACCCCCACTTACAGCCAGAAGGTCCTGATCCTTATCACCGTCAGCATCGAAGAACACAGCGTCTACAAATTCGAAGACACTGTCTTGCCGGAAAAGCGGTTGAGCCTGCTCCACGAAAGTACCTCGAACCGTTTGCACATAGATTTTTCCCGCTATACGTTTTGATCCACTGACATAGAAATCCTCAAGACCGTCGCCATTTACATCTGCTACCGCAAAGGCAGGCCCTTCGGCTGACATCATATGAGGTATCAACGCCTCGCGATTGAACTCGACAAAACGGTTCTCCTGGTGTTTATAATTTAAGTTCAGTCCTTCCGTAGCATCCGCGAACAGTGTTGGTCTGGGGTGAAGCACAGAATAGTCGAATATACCCGTGGCGTCCTGCTGCTTCAACGTGATGCGTTGATTCGTAGAAATGTTACGCACCGTTTGGTGAGAGCCATCGTTCCATATCACAAGAACAGAATCGACCTTCCTCTCAGCGCCCGTGCCGAAAAGGAGACGATCATCAACCGAGCTTTCATAGCCACGGGTAGGCATACACTCCTGCAATTGCAGCCTGCCGCCATTGTATAATATTACCTTGGCTCCAATACCGCGAAGATTACCACCCTTGCCGTTCAATATCACCTGGAGGTAATGGTTGGTTGAATCCTCGGGAGCCTTATCCTTCTTTATCGTCCGATTCTCATAGAGGAACGCCTGATCTTCAACATTGTTTATCACCAGGTCCAGATCGCCGTCGTTATCAAAGTCTGCATACGCCGACCCGTGAGAGTACGATAGTTTATCGAAGCCCCAGTCGGCCGAACGATCGGAGAAAGTGGAGTCACCGTTGTTTACAAAGAGATAGTTGGTCAGGCGCACCTTAGGCATCTTTTCAGCATACTTCATCTCACGCTCGCTCATGTCGTACTTCATCTTCATCTGTACCGAGTCTACCGAAATGAAGTTTATATAATCGAGATCGTTCGAACGGCGGAGAATGCCGTTTGATACAAAAATATCTTTACGACCGTCAAGATCGAAGTCTGCAAACAAGGCGGACCAGCTCCAGTCGGTAGCCGATACACCGGCCAGCAACGCAATGTCGCTAAAGGTACCGTTACCGTTATTCATCTGTAGGGTATTGCGCGCGAACTGGTGGTTGAATCCATAGTTTATCTTGAAGTTGTAAACATCGTATACATCTTCAGCAGCGGATGCTTTCAACACAAGAGGATCTCCCGGCAACATGTCCATGGCTATAATATCCGGAAAAGCATCGTTGTTGAAGTCAGCCATATCCACCCCCATCGTGTAGCGGCTCGTATGGGGCATCGATTGCTCCAGCACTTCTTTGAACGACCCGTTACCCTGGTTGATGTAGAGATAATCGTTTTCATGAAAGTCATTACCCACATAGATATCGGGCCACCCATCGAGGTTCACGTCACTTACAGCAACACCAAGACCGTAACCCAATGCGCTGCTGTAAATACCGGAGCCGGCCGTAACATCTACGAAGTGTCCGTTGTCGTTGCGCATCAACTTATCGCCCGCCAGCGCGTGTGGCACATTACGCATCGTAGACCTTCCAAAAGTACCATTTTCGTGCAACGAGTGATTCAACATAAACATGTCGAGGTCACCGTCACGGTCATAGTCGAAGAAGGCCGCCTGCGTAGAGAAGCCTACCAGGTCCAGACCGAACTCCACGGCACGGTCGGTAAACCGGGGAGTGCCGTCCTCATTATTGCCTTCGTTTATAAAAAGCTGATTCTTTCCCTTATAGATAAGATAGTCCCCTATATAGCCGACATAGATATCCAGGCGTCCATCATTGTTTACATCGGCCATCGTCACACCGGTAGTCCAGCCGTTAAACCCTTCCACGCCGGCCACTTCGGTAATATCTTTGAATTTGAAGTTCCCCTGGTTAAGATAAAGCTTATTGGGCTCCTGGTTGGACGTAAAGTAAATATCGGGCAGGTCGTCGCCGTTTACATCGCCTACAGCCACACCCGCACCGTTATAGAAGTACATGTAGTTGAAAATATTGAACTCCACGCTCTCTTTCAGCGTATTGGCAAACGTAATGCCCGACTCGCTGGCGGGTACAAACCGGAAGCGTTTGTCGTTCTGGTTTGAACAAGCCGTAATGGCAAAGAGGGCAGCAACGTACAGGATCGATTGTATTCTCATCGTAACAGGGTTATCATTCCGAAAAGCAGAGGGAGTTTCCCTCCTATTTTCGCGGAGTATATAATTTGAGCGTATCGTTATGTCTTATAAAAGCAAGGTCCGTTTTCTGCCGGGCGGCAAGCGTCGCTATGTGGCGCACTTCACCGGATATATTCACCCCTGACTCACGTGAGCTCAGAGGCCGGAAGCTTCCCTTTCCATCACCTGTCAGTACCAACCCGTGCAGCGCATCATAGCGCCCCGCTTCCGGCTTTACAGCAAACAGGTTTCCGCCCAGTATGATATCAGGGTATGTATCGTTGTTCAGATCGGCCACCTCTATTCCATATACAGGCGCGAACTGGGCCTCTGCCGGCAGCGGCTTACACGCAAAGCCACCTGTACCGTTATTGATAAGTAACGACGTACCGGCATTGTAGAACTTTAGGATTGTACCGCTTTGCAGCAGTTTGGCATCGAATATATCGGGTATCGTCTTGTCCGCGTAGTCCTTGTAATATAGGAACTTCTTTTTCAGCGAGCTCATCTGCCGAACGATATCCTGGCGCAGGGCCATGGGATATTCCTTGCCATCGTGCAGAAACGCAAATACCGGCTCTACGGAGCCGTTCTG
>Ga0247762_1000301_pt1 | contig 16686 bp, 12 predicted proteins | sample UWRJL081202R4_FD_181016 | JGI IMG/M metagenome (GOLD analysis project Ga0247762, IMG submission 181016) | Plant litter microbial communities from Arlington Agricultural Research Station in Wisconsin, United States - UWRJ-L081-202R-4 | ecosystem: Environmental > Terrestrial > Plant litter >...
GTCGCATGCTCACCCTACGTATATGGAAGCGGTGAAAGAAGCATGTCTTGCAGCAACAGAAAACAGACCGATACACTTGTAAGCCATACCGACCGCGGTGCGACCGTAGGGTTACAGATAAAAAAAAGGATTACGCATTTGTATTGCGCAATCCTTTTTTTATTTATGTCTCTCGCTATATCGCTCTCGCGCTCACACGGGTTCTCACGCGGTATTGCATGAAGGCGCGTACGCCAAGAGTTATCACCACCGGTATCAGTGAGTAGTTTAGTTGTTGTGGCAGTATGGGCCAGGTAAGCAACGTTATGACTGAAAGAATGGCTATACCCAGGAAGTAAGAAGCCAGCCAGCGCGGCGAGCGGATCATGGCAAAGACAGCAACGACGTGGAGAGGCATAGCCCATAATAAATTGAAGTTCCGCGCGGCTGCCTGATGGTCCGTAGCAACCCACAGAACGAACAGCAACACACCGATTATACCTGATACGGAGAACAACAATATATCGAACCAGGAAGATAGCTTATTACGGCGCTCGTCGTAAAAGCTAAGCGCAAGACCTATAATCAGCAGCGCGCCGAAAAAGTAAAGCGGGTGAGGCAGTCCTTTCGGAGCATCTTCTTCGCGACTTTCGTACACTTTTATCTTTTGCTTTATAAGGGGAACGCGTATACCGTTTTGTATAATCGTGGCATGGTCAAAGCCCGACTCCACATAATCGGGTAGGAACATATATTCGCGTGGAGCAGCCGTCTTGTCCATGGGCAGCCCCAGACAGATGTCTATACCCAGATCACCCCAGGGTTGTTGCGACAGATAAATGTCCGTAAGGTCGCGTATAGTATAATTTGTTGTTATGTATGAGCCGTCGAATTTTACGGAGTCAGCAGCGAGGGCTTCTGCCGTTACGTCGCGTATCTTGGTGGCGCAGTTGTTATAGAAATAGTCGTAACGGTAGTGTTCAAACTCTGGGGTGGCGTTGCGCTGCAGGAAGTTATAGATAGTTTGCTTTTGAGAAGCGGTCAGGTTCAATATCTGCTCGTGAACATAGCGGTTGTTATAAACATAATGACTTTGCATCCGCTTATAATCGAACACGCCGAGTTGATAATACAGGTAGCCCCTGGTGAAGTTGAGATAGAAGTTGGGCTGGTCGAAGTCGAATACGCCATAGTTATAGGCTTCGTCGATACCCTTGTCAGGGTCATACACGCGGAAGGAGCTGTGGCCGAAGGCAGAATAGAGCTCACCCTGGTACGGCCCGAAAGTAATGACGGAAACTTCGGCCCGCTCGCCTAATTGTACGAAAGGCTGAGCGGATGCAAGGAGGGGAAATGCGAGGAGAAGAGTTAACAGCGACTTTATCATAACCTGTAAAAAAGCATGCGAAAGATAACCACAATAGTGTAATCCAAAAGATCGTTTTACCGAGTATCTTGCACCCTATGCTGGGAGGATGGACAGACGGACTCAATTTGGCCTCGAAAACGACGGCGAAGCGGTTTTTCAACACGTTTCAGGTCGTGTCCAGCTACCAGCTTTCCCGGATAACCAACCGGGCCGATATCCGTGGGCTGCCAATCAGCATTTCAATCGAGCCGACAACGTCCTGCAACTTGCGATGCCCGGAATGCCCCAGCGGCTTGCGCAGCTTTACCAGGCCTACGGGAATGCTGCAGGGCGATATGTTCCGGAATGTAATCGATCAGCTGGCCCCATCGTTAAGCTACCTTACGTTCTATTTCCAGGGCGAGCCTTATCTGCACCCGCAGTTTCTCGACATGGTTCAGTATGCTTCCTCACGGGGCATCTATACGGCCACCTCTACCAATGCACATTACCTGAAGGACGACCTTGCCCGAAAGACAGTGGAGTCAGGCCTTGACCGGTTGATTATTTCTATCGACGGAACAACACAGCATACATACCAGTCATATCGTGTCGGTGGCCAGCTTGATAAGGTGTTGGAGGGCACGCGAAATATTTTAGAGTGGAAAAAGAAGCTACGCTCGCGTACACCGCATGTAGTCTTTCAGTTCCTGGTTGTAAAACCCAACGAACATCAGATCCCGGAGGTTTATGCACTGGCGAATAAACTGGGCGTAGACCAGGTTGTTCTGAAAACGGCTCAGATATACGATTATGAGCAGGGCTCCGATCTGATACCGACTCAGGAGAAATATGCGCGATATTATAAGAAGGCCGACGGAACGTATGGAATCAAGAACGGACTGATCAATCAGTGCTGGAAGATGTGGCACAGCTGTGTAGTAACGTGGGATGGAAAGATCGTTCCGTGCTGTTTCGATAAGGACGGGCACCATGTATTGGGAGATCTTTCAAAAGATGCGTTTGAAGATGTGTGGTATGGAAACCGTTATCGTGAATTCCGGCAAACGTTGTTGCAATCGCGGTCGTCTATAGAGATCTGTAAGAATTGTACGGAAGGAACGAAAGTGTGGGCCTGATAAGCTTAAAGGCCTTTCTGCTTCAGCTGTTTTTCGATCGCGTTAAAATCTACCGCGCCGCATTTGCCACATCCGCTGGCGCAGCTTCCTGATTTGGCGCTGAAGTTCTTATAGATCATACGCGCAACGTAAAACACCGCTGCACCGAAGATCAGGAATATGATGAGGTTCTGAACCATGTTACAAAAATAGGTTTTACCGTCCACTTGTAAACGGAAATATTCGGTTTTTGGTTCGGTATCCTCGTCCGGTACCGGACGTTTCTGGGCAGCTTTGAACACCCTGGTGATCGGCTATTTGCTGTTTTTTCGGTTTTTTAGAAGATCTATGATTTGGCACCGTACTTGACCTGGCAGCAATACACTTTGCCATATAAACCAATGCTTAGAAATTACTTTACCACAGCCATCCGTAACCTGCTTCGCGACCGGACAAGCTCGTTGATCAATATTTCCGGCCTTACATTAGGCATAACGGGCAGCCTTGTGCTGTTTCTGATGATCATGTATTATCTGAGCTTCGATACATTCCATAGCAAACGCGATCGTATCTATCGCCTGGTAAGTGAGTCAGATGGCGCTGATGGAAAAGGATATCAGCAAGGTGTGCCGGCGGTGTTACCCGACGCATTTCGTACAGACTTTCCCGATGCAGAGGCCGTCGCGTTTACATCGTACCGCTCAGGTGGTCTTGTCTCCATTCCGCAGCGTACTGGCGAAGCCAAAAAATTTGAAGAAGACCGCGGTATAGTATATACCGACCCAACACTCTTTTCCATCTTCGACCGGAAAGTGCTATTGGGCGATGCGGCAAAAGGAATCGATGAACCCGGCGAAGCCGTTATAGCTCGTAAGCTCGCTATAAAATATTTCGGTAAAGAAGATGCTATCGGCGAAATGCTGAAGTTTGAAAACAACGAATTCAAAATAGCAGCGGTCGTAGACGATTCGCCGTCTAACACGGATTTCCCTTTCGATCTGATATTGTCTTATGTCACCATCAAGAAAGAGCGTGAAGAGCGTGGCTGGGGTAGCATATGGAGCGACGAGCAGTGTTATATGCTGTTGCCTGAAGGCGAATCAAAAGAGAAATTCGAAGCGCGCCTACCCGCGTTTGCAGCCAAGCACCTCGGTGATAATCGTGATCACACCGCCTATTGGCTACAGCCCCTGAAAGAAATTCATTTTGACGACCGTTTTATGACATATAGCTATAGCACGGTAACCCGCAGCATGCTTATAGCCTTTAGTGTTATAGCATTGTTCCTGATCGTCACGGCGTGCATTAACTTTATCAACCTGTCCACAGCCGAAGCGATGAAACGTTCCAAGGAAGTTGGCGTGCGCAAATCACTCGGCAGCTCACGTGGCCAATTGGTGTTTCAGTTTCTGGGCGAAACTACGCTGGTAACATTGCTGGCGGTAACATTGTCTGTCGGGTTGGTTCAGATCGCATTGCTGTATCTCAATCCTTTCCTCGATCTCCATCTGTCGTTGGGCATAGACAGTCATCCCATAGTGTGGATCATTCTTGCTGTCGTAACGATAGTGGTATCTGTGCTGTCAGGATTATATCCCGCCTTTGTAGTGTCTGGCTTTAAACCGGTTCAGGCGCTGAAAAGCCAGATGTCCAATAAAAATTCGGCAGGCTATACACTGCGTCGCAGCCTGGTGGTATTACAGTTTTGTATATCTCAGCTATTCATCATCGGCACGATCGTAATCACAAGCCAGGCTGATTATTTTAAACATAAGGACCTCGGTTTTTCACAGGATGCTGTGCTGCTGGTACCTATTCCGGAAACCGAAGCCCCAAAGACCACGGGGCCTGACGCACCTACCGGCACAACGAGCAAGATGCGCACATTACGCGACGAGGCGTTACGTGTTCCTGGTGTTCGCAAAGCCAGCCTTAGCCACTCACCGCCATCATCAGGTAATGTTTCATCTACAGATTTTCGTATAGAAGGTACCGAGAGTGTTTTCGAGACACAGGTCAAACTGGTCGACGGCAACTATCTCGATCTGTATGATCTCAAGCTTGTGGCCGGTCAGAACATCCAGGATCTCGATACGGCTACCGGTTATATTGTGAACGAGACGTTAGCACATACGGCCGGCTATGCCAATGCGCAAGACATCGTTGGAAAGTCCGTAACGATATGGCGCAAAAAATTTCCTGTGGTTGGCGTTGTAAAAGATTTCAATACACTGTCATTGCACGAGCCTATCGGCAATACGGTATTGTTCAATCGTATCAGAGGGTTTGAAAGGCTTTCATTGAAGATCGATTTGAAAGAAACGCAGACCGTCATTGCGCAGATCAAGTCGCGCTGGGAGGCCGCTTACCCAGAGCACATCTTCTCATACTACTTTCTGGATGAGGACATCCGTTCGTTTTACGATCATGAACAGAAAATGTCGACCATGCTCACCCTGTTTACATCCATAGCTATCTTTATCGGATGTCTCGGGTTATTTGGCCTGGCTACGTTTATCGCCAACCAGAAAACCAAAGAGATCGGTGTACGCAAAGTGTTAGGTGCATCGGTTGAAAGCATAGTGATGATGTTCTCAAAAGAGTACGCACGGCTCATCGTGATCGGCTTTATAGTCGCCGCACCGTTTGCGTGGTTTATCCTGAATCAGTTCCTGAGCGAGTTTGCCTATCGCGTCGAGCTAGGCCCCGGGGCGTTTTTACTCGGCCTCGGTATTACATTACTTATTGCGGTGCTGACGGTAGGGTATAAATCATTCAAAGCCGCGGCCGCAAACCCCGTAAAATCATTGAAATACGAATAAAAACCAATCAAATCCCTTATAAACCCGAAAAGCCTGTCCCGATAGCCGGGATCAGGCTTTTTTGCTTTCCCGGTCTCAAAAAGCCATCACCGCAAGTGCCGGAATCCGAATAATTTTGCCCGTTTGCTCATTGCACCTATCCATTTAATCATTCGCTGTCGGGGGAGTCAGACAAAATGTCTAAAATTGTATCTGTCAGGACAATAGCCCCCTCTAAATGAAACTGAAACATCAAATCCTGCTGCTGGCCAGCCTTTCACTGCTGGTCCCGGTTCTGCTCATCAGCTCGGTCTCTATCTACATGCTGCGCAGCGGCGCAAACGCCGACATCGATTCATATCGCGAGCAGGAAATGGATAATCTCCAGCTATACGTAAAGCACATTACGGATATTGCTTACGGCGTTATCGACGTGCGTTACAAACTGCTTCACGATTCGACGTCCATTTATAAGAGCATGGACTCCACGATGTCCGATGAAAAGCTTCTGGAGCAATGCCTTGCAGAGCTATCACAAATACGATTCGATAAGGGCGAAGGATATTTCTGGGTTACTGACAATTCGCTGCCATATCCCAAAATGCTGATGCACGCCGAAAAGCGCGCCCTCAAGGGCGTGGTGCTGGACGATCCTAAATACAACGTGGAGCGCTATGAGCATAAGAACATCTATCAGCTTCGTGCTTCTTTATGTAATGCAAAGGGAGAAGCCTATGTGGAGTATACGATGAAGAAGCCCGGAACGGACCAGATTGTGAACAAGCTTTCATACTCGCGTCTATATGCTCCGTTAGGTTGGATCATTTCTACAGGCTTCTATACGGACCAGATCGAAGCGTTAGCCGTACAGAAAGAAGCACAGCTTAATGCTCAGATCCGTCATATCATAATGCTCATCGGTGGTATCGCGGGGCTCATTTTAATTGTCGGTGTTGGCCTGGCGTATTATTTCAGTCAGCAGCTTACCGAAATTATTCTTACGTTACGCAATGCCTTGCGCCAACTGGCAGCCGGTGAACATACAGAAGAGGTAAAAAATAAAAGGAAAGACGAAGTGGGAGAGATTGCAGAATCATTGAATATGCTGGTAAGAGGCTTGCGCCGCTATACGGCATTTGCAAAGAAGATCGGAGAAGGAGATTTGTCACAACAGTTTGATCCCCTGAGCACGAAAGATATACTCGGCAACGAACTGTTGGAAATGCGCACCAAGCTGCGTAAGACCGCGGAAGAGAAAGCTATACGCGACTGGTCTACCGAAGGGCTTGCCCTGGTAGTGGATGTATTGCGTAAAAACACAGCCGATACCGAAGGGCTTGCTCACGCCCTTACAAAACAATTGGTTAACTATATGGGCGTAAACCAGGGAGCACTGTTCCTCAAGCGCGAAGATGCTTCCGGCAGTTATCTCGAGCTAGCAGCAGCTTATGCATATACACGGAAGAAGTTTCTTTCCAAACGTATTAATTTTGGCGAAGGCCTTATCGGCCAATGCGTATTGGAGCGCAGAACCATCTACATGACCCAGGTGCCGAAAGATTATATGACCATCACGTCAGGCCTGGGCGATGCCCCGCCGCAAACTGTTCTTATCGTGCCGCTTATTCATAGCGATGTTGTTTACGGTGTGGTAGAGATGGCATCGTTTAAAACAATGAAGCCTCACGAGATCGGCTTTGTCGAGAAGGTTGCTGAGAGTATAGCCAGTACGATATCAACCGTAGAGGTCAATGAGCGGACGAAACGTTTGCTGGAACAAAGCCAGCAGATGTCTGAGGATCTCAAGTCGCAGGAAGAAGAGCTGCGGCAGAACCAGGAAGAGCTGCAGGCTACTCAGGAGCAGATGCGCCGTCGCCAGCTCGAGCTGGAGCGCGAGAACGAGCGCTTGAAAGAAGATAAAAAGAGATCTGTCTACCAGGACGGCTCACACACCGCGGTAGTATAGAAGCCTCTGTAAGAATTATTATGAGAAAATGTATACTCGTCAGTATCGCCATACTGTCATCAGTTCTTGTCCACGGCCAGGAAAAGTATTGGGTAAAGCCCGACAGCCTTTACAAGTTTGTACAGCCGGTAGCCAGCCTCCAGTTTTGGAGTACCTATACACGGCATGAGAAAGCAAGGCTTGAGGAAAACGGCCCGTTAGAGAACGTACAGGACCGTCTTGGTTTTATGATACGAAGGGCGCGTATAGGCTTTAAAGGTAATCCGTATAAGAAGCTCAATTATGTGCTGACAGTACAATACGATAACCTGGGCAAGGATCGTTTCAGCGGCGTTCGTGGCGCTGCCAACAGCGCAGCATCGCTCGGTATACTCGATGCCTACGCTACCTATCGTGTTTCCGAAAACGATATGTTGTCCGTAACGATTGGATACTTTAACCCGCAGATCAGCCGCGAATGTATTACCGGCGACCTGCTGGTAAACTCGCTGGATAAATCAGTATCACAAACATATATCCGTGCGCATGTCGATGGCAAAAGCTATGGCCGCGCCACCGGCATGAACATCGGGGGCATGACTCACGGCCACCAGGTAACGATCGGTTATAACGTCGGCATATTCAATAACACCACTACTTCGAAAGATTTTACCGATACATCGGGTAAATACTGGAGCCCGCTCGTAGTAGATCGCGTCACGTTTTCTTTTGGCGACCCGGATATGAAGAGCTACGCCATTAACTACGACGCAAACAACTTCTTCGATCAGCGCAAAGGCATTACCATCGGCCTGAACAGCTCTATACAGGGCAGAACCGATGCGTTTCACTCGAACTCGGTCGAGGGATTCGATATATTACTGAACTATAGCCACCTCAACCTCGACGGCGAATGGCTATGGCTGGACCGCAAGGGCGAAGGTCACACGGCTCATGCCCAGACCGGCCACGTACGCGCAGGCTATAATATGGTGATAGCCAAAAAATATTTTATTGAACCCTGTGTTATGCTGACACACTATACCGGCGATGACGATATGCCTTCAACCGGAGAGGACACACTGCTCGATGTGGGGCTGAACTGGTATCTGAATAAAAAGAACTGTAAGCTAAGTCTGCACTACATTATGCAGGAAGGCAACGGAAACAATGGCTATACTGACGGAACAACGTTTCAAAAAGGCGACTACGCAGGGCTTGCGTTTGTGGTGCTGATCTGATTAACTGACCAGGCCGGAAGCAGGTCTATGCTTCCGGCCAGCTCAGCCTGATAATTAGTTTTCAGGATTCAATACAATCTGGATATAGTTCTTCATATCCAGATATTTTGTAGCGGCGTCTTTAATGTCTTTAGGAGTAAGCGCAGCAATGCGTTTCTCGTAAGAGAGTATGTCCGTCGGGTTTGAACCCGTCTCAACAGTTTGCAACAGCTGACGCATCCAGTAGTTGTTGTCTTTGATGTTCACCTCATACTGTTGCTTCCACGTTTCCTTAACCTTGTTAAGGTCTGTCTCGCTGGGGCCATTGGCTTTGATCTTATCGATCTCTGCAATCGCGGCAGGGATCAGCTTCTGAACATTCTCCGGTCCGCAAGGCAGCGAAATGCCGAGCGAATAGTTTCCATACGGGATCTTGTTCAATGAACCATACATCCCGCCACCATAAATGCCGCTGAGCTCTTCGCGCAGGCTTTCGATGATCTTGATGTTAAGCACTTCTGCCAGCGCCTGAATCTTCAGCTGCTCGGCTTCAGAATAAGGAGCATCACCATTCCAGAGCATACGGATAAGGCTCTTCGGCTCGGTGCCTTTCTTCACTTCCTTCTTCAGAGGACCACGCACGGGACGCAGACCTACATCCTTGTACGACGAGGCTTTGCCACTGGCAGGCAGACTTGCGATATAAGTCTCAAGCAAAGGTTTGAGGGTTGCCGGATCGAACTTGCCCGTAAGAACAAAAGTAAAGCCGGTAGCATCACCAAAACGCTCCTTGTAAATATCGAAAGCACGTTGCTCGTCTATGCGGGAGAAGTTTTCAGGCTTCGGTACTTTCGGGGCCCACGGATGGTTCTTGTAAAGAATATGAAATACCGAATCCTGGAATGTGAACTGCGGATCAGAAGCCATGTTCTGATACATAGCCTGCTGCTTGCCAATAAACGAACGGAACAACTCGTCATCTTTGCGGGGCTGTGTAAAGTAGAGATACGTAAGCTGCAGCATAGTCTCGATATCCACAGCGCTGCATGAACCGTTGATAGATTCACTCAATGCACTGATGCGTGGCGTAACCGATGCTGTTTTGCCCGCCAGAACCTTGCGCAGATCCAGCGGCGAGAACGAGCCAACACCCATTTGAGTAACAGCCGTTGTAGCGAACTCGGCATTGAAACGGTCCTTTGTATCGAACAGGTACTGACCGCCAAAACGCAGCGCACCCATAACCACCTGGTCGTTCTTGAAGTCGGTAGGCTTGGTCAGTACTTTTATACCGTTGCTAAGCGTATATTCAGTAACACCCAATTCCTTTATTTCTTTTGTCGCAGTGATCTTGCCGGCAGTGGGCGTTTTTTCCATTAACGAAGTGGCTATAGCCTTGTCTTCGTAAGGTTTCACATCGGCAGTAGCAGCTTTATCGACCATGCTCAACAGCTGTTCGCCTGTGGGGATCTTAAAGTCTGCCTGTTCAGGTCCGCTCAGTACTACCAGCTTGTTGTCGGCAGATGCCGGCAATAGCTTTTTAGCGATGGCGTTTACTTCGTCCAGAGTGATACCGTCAAGGTATTGTTTGTAGTAGTCGTATTCAGTCGCTATCCCGGGTATAGGTTCTTTTTCAAGGAAGTGGCGGATATATTCATCGACCAGGTTGGCAGACTCCGTTTTGTCGCGTTCGTTATAGCTGCGCTCGATGTTCTTCCTGAGTATTTTCTTGGTACGCTCCAGCTCCGATGCAGTGAATCCGAATTTGCGCGCACGCTCATTCTCCTGTACCAGCGCATCGATAGCCGGTTCAACACCGCCTTTGCCTATATAAGCCAGCGCCTGGAATGCCTCATAGCCCCGCGCATAGCCACCGATAAACGAACCGCCGAAGATAAAAGGAGGCTCTGCTTTTTGTGTAAGCTCCTGCAGACGTTGACTCAGCATAGCCGTGAACAGGCTGCGTACCATAGACTCGCGATAATCGCTAACGGTTACCTCGTCTTTTGTTTTCTTGTATGAATAGTGAAGCTCCAGCACGTGGTTAGTGGCTTCCTTATCTGTTACCACCAGTCCTTCCGACTTCTTGCGGGCAGGCACATCGGTGTTCGCGCGGGCTCTTTCGCCGGCAGGGTTCTTCAGCTTTTCAAAATGGGTCTTGATCATCTTCTCCGCTTCGATGGGATCTACATCGCCCACAACAAGCACTGCCATAAGATCGGGGCGGTACCAATCGCGATAGAAACGTTTGATGACATCATACTTGAACGACTTCAGGATATCCTCTTTGCCGATGGGCAGACGTTGCGCATACTTCGAACCCTCGAACATCTTCGGATACACCACGCGGAACATTCTGTCTTCAGCACCTTTGCCAAGACGCGATTCTTCCAGCACTACGCCGCGTTCCTTGTCGATCTCCGTGTTCTCAAAAGCTATCGTGCTTGCCCAGTCTTCCAGGATTTGAAAACCTTTTTCAAGGTTTTCTTTCTTGTCCGTCGGAATAGGCAGAATGTAGACAGTTTCATCGAAGCTGGTGTAGGCGTTCAGATCGGCTCCGAACTCCACGCCTATCGACTGAAGGAACGAAACGATGTCGTTCTTCTTAAAATTCTTCGAGCCGTTGAAAGCCATGTGCTCAATAAAGTGAGCAAGGCCCTGCTGGTCGTCGTCTTCCAGTATAGAGCCGGCATTGAGAGCAAGCCGCAATTCTACTTTCTTGTCTGGCTTTCCGTTTTTGCGGATATAATAAGTAAGACCGTTAGACAGCTTCCCCATTTTTATGGCAGGGTCTACTGGTATTTTATCGTTTAACCCGGTTTGCGCCGCAAGCACGCCGCACATCATCACGAGTATATAGGAGAGCGCCGAACGCCTCCACAGGTGTTTAGAGATTTTCATAACTTAAGGAGAGCGTTTGTAAAGGGAGTAAGGATAAGGTTATATCAAAGAAATTCAAATAGGTCCTGCGTGTATATCCGCCCACTGACGTATAGCGGGGGATCACCATTTTTGTTTTATTGTGGCCAGCATCTCAGCATGCATCTGGCCATTGGCGGCGCATAGCTCGCGGCCAAAAATAAAGTCGTCGCCACCACTGAAATCCGTTACTTTACCACCAGCCTGCTGTACAATAAGACCGCCGGCAGCAACATCCCAGGGATTGAGGTTGTATTCGAAGAAACCCTCCAGCCGGCCACAGGCCACATAAGCAAGATCTATCGCAGCGCTGCCCAGCCGGCGTATGCCGTGCGTCTTTTCCAGGAATGTGCGTATAATGTCCAGGTATGCGTCTTTCTTTTCGGAATTGGAATACGGAAAACCGGTAGCCAGCAAGCTCTCGTTCAATGTAGGTATCGACGATACACGGATCATCTTATTGTTGCAATAAGCATTGTCGTCCTCCACCGCATGAAAACATTCTTTCCGAACCACGTGATGTACAACGCCCAGGATCGTCTTATTGCCATGCATAAGGCCGATGCTGATAGAGTAGATAGGCAGCCCGTGAAGAAAATTGGTAGTGCCGTCAAGCGGATCAACGATCCAGTTATATTCGTGTTGTTTGGATTGCTCTACGGTGCCTTCTTCAGTAATGAAGCCCGCTTTCGGAAAAGATTTGTGAAGCGCTTCAACCAGCCGCCGCTCGGCCTCTTTATCTACATACGATACCAGGTTGTTAAAGCTGCTCTTCTGTTCGATACGCGAAAGATCAAAATTCGCTCCTTCGGTTGCTATAAATTCAGCTACTTCTTCCGACGCGCTGATAACGTCCTTCACAATACTCTGCAAATTCATCTCGTTCCCTATTTTATCTGTTTTCCAAAAGTGAATATAAGGATCATGCCGGGATTCTGCATCGCATTTTTTACAATAAGTTAGTGTTACGGCAAACGCTAACGGTCTTTACATTGGCATTATTCCCTTCCTTTCACCACGATCACGATTTCTCCCTTCACTTCCTTGGCCTGAAAATGTGCAGTTACCTCCTCCAAAGTTCCATTAGCGGTTTCCTCGAACATCTTGGTAAGCTCACGTGACACAGATGCCTGACGGTCTGCTCCGAAATATTCCTTGAATTGCTCCAAAGTCTTTACAAGCCGGTATGGCGATTCGTAGAAGATCATGGTCCGCTCTTCCTCAGCCAGCTTTTTAAGAGCGGTCTGCCGGCCCTTTTTAACGGGTAAAAAACCCTCGAATACAAAACGGTCTGATGGAAGCCCGGACTTCACGAGAGCCGGTACGAACGCTGTTGGGCCGGGCAGACATTCTACCTTGAGGCCGGCTTGTAATGCCGCACGTATGATCAGGAAACCAGGGTCGGAAATACCCGGAGTCCCCGCGTCGCTTACCAATGCCATCACCTCACCCTTTTCCAGGCGCTCGATAAGTTTCTCGAGAATGTGGTGCTCGTTAAAATTGTGAAAACTCTGCAGCGGTTTGCTGATAGAGTAATGCTTGAGCAGAAATCCTGAAGTACGCGTGTCTTCGGCCAGTATAAGGTCGACCGTTTTTAATATATCCAGGGCTCGCAGCGTTATGTCCGCGAGGTTCCCTATAGGCGTTGGTACAATATATAATGCTGTGCTTGTAGACATGTATAACGTTGTGAAACTTCAACCGGAAGGGTATACGCAGCGGTGTTGTTAAAACCGCGCATTGCGCCAGAGGTCTATAACCTCATACCATGTTGTTTGATACTTCTTCTGACGGATCAATACATAATTATCCGGGTCGAAAACCGTGCTCGATCGGGTAAACTCGAAGTTCGCCTTGATCGAGGTGCTTTTATAATTCCAGAGCTCGCGGTCGCCCAACCGGAATACCTCATCGGGCAAACCGAATATAATGAAGATCATACCCCGATCGGTTTTCCAGCCTTCCTTGTAGGATGTAAAATACTGGTTAGCCAGCTCCACCCTTCTGAAATACGAACGCATAAAGGTCTTCGCTCTTTCAGCGTCGCCGGTAATGCTGAGGATCACGCGATCGAAAGCCTTCTTTTCTCCTTTAGCCTGTTTAACTTTCTCAAATTCCTGTTTGGTGCAAATGTATATCAGCGGATCGGCCAGGTTTTCAATCCTTGCCAGGCGCGGATAGTCGTCCTCTACGCGGAAAGCCAGCCCTTCGGCAATGCTGGTATCCGGCTGAACAAGGTAGAGACCTTTTTGGGAAAAGGTCACCGGCTGATTCTTCGCCACGCGGAAGGTCGAGTCTATACTCATACCCTTGGACACGCGCCCCAGGGCCTCTGAAAAGCCGGGCGTGGCTGCGGGAAAATTGTCATTATAATACGATACAATGCTTTCGGAAGCGGCTCCGTCGAGCGACACCGTCGTGCTCTTGTGGATATAAGGTGTAAGAACCGGAACGGTGCCCGCCAGAAGATGCTCGCGTACAGGGTAGTTCGGATCCAGGACCACATAAAACATCCAGGCTTTTTGTAATATATTGTTCAACAGCTTAACCGTAAGAAACTGTACGGAGGCAGATACGGGCAGCTGCACCTGTCCGTGGGTTGCGTGCGGAGCAGAGATCTTGGTAACACTGTCGAGGGAAATCGATCTTCCTTCCTTTTCGCCCAGTGTCGAACGTACATCGAACTGAAGCACAAAGTCTTCTTTTTTTACAGTCGTATCGCGCACCTGGAAGCTGTAGAATATGGTCCAGGTATTGCCGGCTCGCACGGGCTCGAACTGGAAGTGCACGGGTTCGGCGGGGTTGTATAGAAACCGGTAATTAATGTCGCGTAAGGCCTGTGCATTCGCCGGTATATAGGCCAGGAACAGCAAAAAAATGAGGTATCGCATAATTGTGTTGAAAATTAAATAAGGTTTGCCAATAATCCATGTTTTAATAAACCAGCGTTGCCGTTCTAAAGTTTAAATCCTCAGAAAACTCCTTAGGGACCGTAAAACCGTTATTTTTGCGGCCGATATGGCAAAGATTTATACCACAGAAATCACCAGCGAGGAGATCGCTTCCGACAATCCTATTCACCAGCGGCTGTTCAAAGCTTACGTCGTAGCCCGTGACTATGTTGCCGGCGATGTCCTGGAAGTCGGCTGTGGCGAAGGCCGTGGTGTGGGCGAGCTGCTCCCACGCTCAAAATCGTTTACCGCAGTCGATAAGATCAAGCCAGTTGTAGATAGCCTGCAGCAAAAGCATCCGGGCGGTAAATTCATCAGCATGAATATCCCGCCGTTGTCAGGCCTGGCAGACAATACCTATGATGTTGTGGTCAGTTTCCAGGTAATAGAACATATCCAGAACGACGCGCTTTACCTTCGCGAAATACACCGCGTTCTGAAGCCGGGTGGTCTTGCCCTGATCACAACGCCAAACCGCAAGATGTCGCTTACACGCAATCCGTGGCACATACGTGAGTATTTACCGCAGGAGCTGGCTGCGCTTGCCGCCAAAATATTCCCCCAGGTAGAGATGAAAGGCATTACCGGCAACGATAAGGTAATGGCATATTATGAAGAGAACAAGCGGTCTGTTAAGCGCATAACACGTTTCGATATACTGAACCTACAGTATCTCTTACCCGCATCTATACTCCGTATCCCATACGAGATCCTCAACCGCTGGAACCGTAACAAGCTGCAGTCGTCAGACTCGCGCCTGGTAAGCGATATCCGCCACGAAGACTATATCGTGGTAGATAACGCCACCGACGCCCTCGACCTCCTGCTCATCGTCCGGAAGTAAGCGTGTAGTTTCCCCGGTAGCTATCGGGTGGGTATAAAATTATGAAAGTGTAAAATTTAGGATCAGATGTTCCACATTTGATTTCTTTTCCCTTACTTTCAATAAAATACCCCGGTTCATTAGTACAGCCTCTTATCATATCGCAGAAGACGACCTGGTGTCGCGCCTCAAAGCTCGCGACCGTCAGGCTCTGGAATATTTGTACGATCATTATTCCGGTGCGTTGTATGGAGTTATTTTCCGAATCCTGAAAAAAGAAGAGATATCCGAAGAGGTTTTGCAAGATGTTTTCATGAAGGTCTGGGATCGTATCGCTCAATACGATGCCGGCAAAGGCAAGCTTTTTACGTGGCTGCTCAACATCGCCCGTAACCAGGCGATCGATAAAACACGTTCGCGCGAAATAAGTAAAGATCAGAAAACCGGAGGCATCGATAACCTCGTAAATAGAATCGATAACGAGGACTACATTGAGCAACGCATAGAAGATATCGGTGTCCAGGAGATTCTGAAGGGATTGCCTCGTGAGCAACAATTTGTTGTTGAATACCTATACTTTAAAGGATATTCTCAGGCCGAACTGGCCGAAGAATTTAATATTCCATTAGGAACCGTAAAAACGCGGCTGCGTTTGGCAATGCAGCATTTGCGAACCACTTTGGGAGCGACGTGAACATACACGAATACATATCGTCCGGAGTCCTGGAAGCTTACGCGCTGGGAGCACTCTCTGAGCAGGAAAGAGCAGAGGTAGAGAAAAACCTTGCCCTATACCCTGAGCTTAGAAGCGAGCTCGCGCAGATCGAAGCAGCACAGGAAAAAATGCTGATGCAGGCGGCCATCAAGCCGCGGGCAGCAGTGAAGGCTGCGCTTTTTGAAAAAATACCCGATCATCAACCCCGCGCCAAAGTCGTTCCCCTGAGACCCGAACAGAATAACTTCTGGAAATACGTCGCCGCCGCATCCATCGCAATGGCAGTAGTGACTTCCTATATGGCCGTACACTATCGCGGCAAGTGGCAGAACACAGAGGCAAGCCTTAAAGGACTCATCGCTCAGAACCAGCGTATCGCACAAGACTATGACCAGGTAAACGACAGATTGGACCGCATCGAAAAAGACCTCGATGTATTCGATAACCCCGCGTTCAGACGTGTCGTTATGCAAGGCACAGCCAACGCTCCCGCCTCCATGGCCTATGTATACTGGAACGAGCAGACCAAAGAAGTATACCTGAGCATACAAAACATGAAGGAGCTGTCAAAGAACAACCAATACCAGCTCTGGGCCATCATAGACGGCAAACCCGTCGACGCCGGCGTGTTCGATGCCGATATATCCGGCCTGCTCAAAATGAAGGATATCGCCAACGGCGTAGTTACGTTCGCGGTAACCATAGAGCCCCGTGGAGGCAAGGAAAGCCCCTCACTGGAAACCATGCAGGTAGCCGGTAACGTGGTAAAAGGCTAAAATCCGGGCTTTAAATTTTTTCCAGAAAAAATAACGTTTCCCAAATCCAGCCGGCTCCACATCGTCGTATGTATAGCCGTATTACAGATTT
>Ga0247762_1000302_pt1 | contig 16684 bp, 13 predicted proteins | sample UWRJL081202R4_FD_181016 | JGI IMG/M metagenome (GOLD analysis project Ga0247762, IMG submission 181016) | Plant litter microbial communities from Arlington Agricultural Research Station in Wisconsin, United States - UWRJ-L081-202R-4 | ecosystem: Environmental > Terrestrial > Plant litter >...
ATTGAATTGTTTCGTTAATGATCTTCGGTACTGTATCAGCAGTATCGCCAGCAGCAGCAATGTGATAAGCCACAGGCCAGGCTCGCTCATGCGTGTCTCTTCGCCTACGTCGAGGTTGGGGTTGGCATTCAGTACGTCTTCCTGCTTCTTGAGCAGCACTTTGCGCTGCGCTTCGTTTTCTAAGGCAAGGAATGCGGTTACGGGTGTCATGACCTGTGCCTGGAAGCTGCCGCGTATGAGCTCCAGCCATTCTTTGTTTGAGCGTTCGGGATGTATAAGATGATTCATCCATGCGCCTTCGAGCGCCAGGGCACTGGACCAGTTATGAGCTTGTAGTGTAGCCGGAGCGGTATTGGCCTCCATGTTGCCTGGGATTATGGAAGCGGCTGTGTCGAGTCGGATGTAGGCCTTTGCATGCCCTGTTCCTGGCCAGGCGGCCACGGCGTATGGAAGTGATGGCATGGAGCCGGTGTATACATGAAGCGGCTGATCCGTGAGGCGATGGGGGAGGAGAGAACCCTGGCTGCTCAGCTCGAAGAAAAAGTCACTGTCTGGGAAGGCCCATTGCAGATCGGCAAGATCCTCGTTTAGTATAGCGCGTTCGAAATCGGGTGTTACTACGATGATATGTGGATATTCGGCTGCCCGTTGCTCGAAAGCAGAGATTACGAACTGCCTGAGCGCAAGTTCGAGGAAGAAGCCGCCTTCGAAGGAATGACCGTGTAACGCTTTCTTTGTGGCTTGCCATCCTTCGATACGTTCTGTATAGGTGCCTGTCAGGATGAATGTCGCTGTTTCGGGATCTGCTTTATGGTTTGTTAAATAGGATTCTACGTTTGCGATAAGCTTGCTTTGGCTTTCCGCTGCATGTTCCGAGCAGTCTATGATAAAGCAGAGGCGGGGCGATCGCTTAATAGAACGCATGCTTTGTTTGATCTGTGCAGGAATGTAGACAGCCTGCCCTGCGTATTCAATGTTTGGGCGTGCACTGGGTATGTCTTCTCCCAGGGTGATATCCTGGTTATCCAATGTAAATCGAACGGGCTCTTTATGTATCAGTGTAAAACTGGTCTTGCGTGTCTCGTCTGCTTCAAATGGGAATACGCGCAAGGCCACTCGGTTTCCGGTGAGATAATATACTATACCGGGATCGCGACGATAGCTGGTGATCTGCTGATAGATCCAGGTGGCTGTTTTCTTTTCGGCGAGTATGCCCGGAGTTTTCTCATTACCGATCCATAAAGCATAGCTGTCTATCCAGCTTCCTGTGGGTAGGGTAAAGGTGGTAGCAAACTCACTTTGCCAGTTTGTTGGATTGTTAATATCCAGCTCGACGGTGCTACGCCAGACTTGTTGTTTTACGTCGTATTGTGAAGCAGTGTGTACAGCGGAAACATGCACGGCTTCGTTATTCAGCCGCTGGTTATTAGAGACAGTCGATATTATATCCAGCGGGGCGTCGTTGAATACGCGGTTCAGTGAATTGATCTTTGCCTCGGATAATGTGAGGTGGTCCAGTACCAGCCAGTTGTAATAGCTGGAGAGAAATGGAATATTTGTAAAAGATCCTCGTATGTCGGTTTTAAAATCTTCTACTGTATTCAGCACACGTTGAAGACTTCCCGCATCGATTGTGCGATGTTGGTGATAGTCTGGCGAGTAGACGTAATCGAGAGCATGGTTTAACGTGCCCTTATCGTGCAGGCATACCCACGTGATGGCTAGTGGCAGCGTGGCGCATCCGGCTATCAGTAAGCCGTATATAAACCGGGATGTATAAAATTTCCTGAGAAATCCGATATCAGCATAGATTGCGCGGCAGTGCATTATCATAAGCGCCAGCGGTGTAAGCATCAGAAAGCCGATACCGAAGGCAATGACGGCAACAATGGACAACGGTAGATAAGGAAGAAAGACAGCAAAGAAATACAGTGTGAATGAAAGCGTGATGCTTCGGGCGATGAAGAGGATCACGCGATATAGCTTGTCGTCACTGTCGGGGAGCAGAACGGTAAGCCCTGTTACGATGGCAAGTATAAAGAAAGCCAGGTGGCTGAAATCTCCGAATACGGGATACACCAGGCTGACGGAAAGGCCCGTGATCGGTAGTATCACGGCTACAAGCGAACGCCAGATCCAGTGCAAACCCCATCGGTCGCGACGGGCGCTGATAATATAAAACGTCCGCACGAGCGCGTACAGAAAAACGACGGTCGATGCAATGAATAGCGTTATGAGCACATGCTGCTCATAACCGAAATCAAACGCAGAATGCCAAAGCGGAAGCACCAGCATATAGAACAGATACCATGCTACCGGAAACAGGATTGTTACCAGCAAACTACGCAATGGCTTGCGTTTGTGTGCGTTTCGGGTGAAGACTATCACCAGCGAGAACAATGCATGTGCCATTGCCGGCATGAGGAACGTGCCCGCATACATCGTAATATCCTCAGGCATCATCCACAGCGGGATACGAAACGGAATAAGATCATGGATGTGTGTGGCATACATGTACAGGAATGGAATGAATATGGACAATACCGCGAGGCAATAGAATACGCTTATACGTCGGCGGAAGGTCATGCAGAATGCGGCATAGCCAAGGCCGGCCAGCCACATAATGGTGAGAGCTATTCCGAATGTTGTCCAGAGGGAAATGCTTTCGGGACTTAACAGGCTTTCAATAACCGTGAAGTTGCCATAGTAAATGGCCGCCATAACGGCTATCGGTATTGTATTAGTGATGAACAGCCAGGCGGGATGTAGGATATTGCGCATGATTTTCGATAGTCAGGTAGAATTTGCGGATCGCTAAGTAGGTAATGGTAAGGGCGGTCAGATAGATGAATGCGCCTTCGGCTTCATGCATCCAGGCGCTGGCCAGGAAAGGTATTGTTGTCTTGAACTTCAGTAACGCGATAGCTCCTAAGATGCGGCTTGTGTTTACAAGCGGCGTCAGGATCAAGGACAGGATCATTAGTCCCGTAAAGAGCCACGCTGATCGCCACAGCGACAGATATCGATAAGGGGCTGTAGTAGCCAGCGCGGTGAAGAGTATTACCAGGAAGTTGATACCGGCGCACGACTTGTCGATTAACACATGGAGTGGCGCAATAGAATAGCCCGCATGGGTATATTCTGCAGACATCCCCAGTGATGAACTTACTAAGAGCGACGTAGGAGAGAGGATAAAGAGCAGGTGCTCTGTGCTGCTTGCAGCGTAGAGGCCCTTCAGTACAGCTGCGAGCAGGAATGTGAGACAGATGAAGATGTGCGGATGGTATCGACGATCCATGTTTATTTTTTTAAAAGTACTTTCAAATTCAAAGTATTAGTCCAAAAAAAATATCAACTACGCTGTTGCCGCACTACTTCTTCGAGGGCGTCCAGGTGTTTCTTGAAAGCCGTTCGGCCTCGTTCGGTAACTTTGTAACGGGTAAGGGGTTTGCGGTCTACGAATGATTTGGTCACGGAGATATATTTTTCCTTTTCGAGCGCCTTGATATGGGATGCGAGATTGCCATCGGTTATACTGAGCTCTTCCTTCAGGCTGCTGAAATCATAGTGCGCATTGGCGATCAGCACAGACATGATCTGCAGGCGGACACGATGTTCCAGCACTTTATCCAGGTTCTCGAAGGGGCTTTTCACTTAATCGTATTTGTTGTGCATGATAGCTCCGTATACAATGTGGAGTACGCCGAAGCCTAACGACCAGAATATAAGACCGTATCCGGGCAACATGGCGGATATAAGCCCCAGCACGATCTCTGAATACCCAAGGTAACGGATCTCATCCACGGTATTGGTGCTGGCTTGTATAAGAGCGAGGCCGTAAAAGATGAGACATGCAGGGGCAGCTAACCCGAAGTGGCCTGCGTTGAGCATGATCAGTATGAAGATACCACCGGTTACCAGCGGTATAGCGAGCGACACTGCCAGCCGACGGCCCGAGGCATTCCAGAGGCTCTGACGATGCTGTCTGGCCTTCTTCATGCTCATCCATAAGCCGGTAGACACCGAAGCTACCAGTACAACGGCCGCGAGGCCAAGAAGCTTGACCAGTACGACGGGATCCTGGATGGAGTAAATGCGGTATTTGAAGGGAGAGAGCGGGTAGTGCACAAGGAAATAGGCGACAACGGCCCCTGCCAGGGCATATACGCCAGCCAGGATACCTGACAGCCCGCTAAGTGAAAGGAACTTGGCAGTGCGTTCCATAATATTACGGATCGAGGCAAGGTCCTTCTCGTACTCCTGGATTTCTTTCATTGAAAGTACTTTGGTTTACAAAGTTAACCAACGGTTTTGATCCTGCAAGGGTTTCATGGTTTTCAGGTAGCAGTTTCACTTTTTTTCGTCCGGCCTGGCTTTGTCGATGAATTGCGGACGTGGCTGCTCAACGGCGGCTCTTATGGGGGCAAATCGGTTCCTGTCGGTTTTATTCTATTTCAGCGCGTTGGGCCAGCCTAGTTTTGATTAAAAATTAAAACGTATGAAATCGACATCGTCAACCTCTGTTAACAACATTCTTATTACGGGTGTAAAAGGAAAAACAGGCAGCCGTGTTTTTCACAAGCTCAAGGACATGCCGGGTATTTCGCTGCGAGGTGTTTCGCGCTCTACCGATCCGGCGTTTGACTGGCAGAATACACGTACCTGGAAGCCAGCCCTTGCGGGTATGGATGCGGCATATATAACGTATCAGCCCGACCTGGCTGTGCCCGGGGCGCCTGAGCATATCAGAAAGTTTGTGGGCTTTGCCGTGGAGAGTGGTGTACGTAAGGTGGTGCTGCTGTCCGGGCGAGGCGAGGAGGAAGCGCAGGTTTGTGAGAAGATCATCATGAACGCTGGTATAGACTGGACGATTGTTCGCGCCAGCTGGTTCAGTCAGAATTTTAGCGAGGGACATTTTATGGAACCTATTCAGGCGGGGCATCTTGCGCTGCCGGTAGGTGAGGTGAAGGAGCCATTCGTTGATGTTGATGATATTGCGGATGTAGTTGTGGCAGCGCTTACAAAAGGCGGTCATAGTAACAGATTGTACGAAGTGACCGGGCCGAGACTGGTTACGTTCGGGGAAGCTGTTGAGGAGATTGCCCGCGCGACAAAGCGTGAGATTATATTTGAGCGGGTATCTGTGGAGGCATATACGGAAATGCTTACGTCGTATGGTGTTCCGCCGGATTATATCGCGTTGATAAATTATCTGTTTACCGAGGTGCTCGACGGGCGCAATGAAAGCCTTGCGAGCGGTGTGCTGGATGCGCTTGGGAGGGAGCCGAAGGACTTCAATGAGTATGTTCGTGAAGCGGCAGCTACCGGGTTATGGAATGTATAACCTGAAATAAAAAAAGGGCCGGAGGTTATTATACCTCCGACCCGTTATTGAAAAGATCTTCTTACTTGCTGGCTTTTGTAGCGGCTGTTACGATTACGTTGGCTACGGCGTCGGGTTGAGAGATGAATACCACGTGGCTTCCTTTGATCTCAGTGATGGTGCTGTTGGCGCGTTTATACATAGTGCGCTGAATAGAGGGTACGATGCTCTTGTCTTCAGTGGCCACTATGCCATAGCTGGGTTTGGTTTTCCAGGCAGCCTTAGTTACCGGGGCGGTGAGACATTTTATGTTAAACGCTCCCTGTGAGGCGTACATGAATTCTGCGTCGGCTTTGCTGATGTCAGCACAAAAACCGGCGTGGTATTTGGCTTTGTCGTAGTATACGATGCCTTTGTCATCGGGGGGAAGAAGACCGCCTTCGGGAGCCGGAGGTGCGGTTTGAGCCCATTGTAGTAAAGTTTCGCCCTGATCAGGTTGGAAAGCAGCTACGTACACAAGTGCAGCTACCTTTTCATGGTTACCTGCTTCGGTGATCACAACACCGCCCCAGGAGTGACCGACCAGAATGGTGGGACCATTTTGTTTGTCAAGCGCCAGGCGTGTAGCGGCCACGTCGTCTTCCAGCGACGAGAGTGGATTTTGTACGATTGTTACGTTATAGCCTTTTTTGGTGAGTACTGTATAAACACCTTTCCATCCGGAGCCGTCGGCAAAAGCGCCGTGTACAAGCACGACGTTTTTAACGCCCTGAGCATTTGAAAGTACGGAGGAGCCCAGCAACAGGAATAATGTGAGCGCGGCTGCCAACACGCTGCGGATTAGCTTTTTAAGGTTTGAAGTTTTCATTGTTTTATTTACGGTTTGTGTTAATCGATGGTACAAAGGTATGACGCCGGTCCTACGGTGGGAATGGGGGGATTTCCCGGACACTTGTGATTATTTCCCGGCTTTCTCCTTATTTGTCCGGAATTCTACTGGTGACATGGCGGTATGTCTTTTAAAGAAATTGGTGAAGTACGCCGGGTCTTCGAAGCCGAGCTCATAGGTAATTTGTTTTACACTCTTATCCGTATAATACAAAAGCCTTTTGGCTTCTATTATAATGCGATGCTGAATGATCTGCACCGGTGTTTTATCGTTGTATAAAGCAAAGATGTTAGAAAGTGTTTTTGGTGATTTATGAAGGAGCTGCGCATAGAAATTGACCGAATGCTCCGAACGGAAATTTCCTTCGACCAGCAGATTGAATTTACGGAACAGATCAAGCCGTCCATCCTGGATACGCTGATCGGGAATATATTTGTCTTTTGCCTGGCGGGTTATGAAAATGATAAGCCGTTTAAGCAGCATGAGCACCATGTCGTTCTGTATATGGTCTGTGGTATTGAACTCGGCTTCAAATACATCCCATAAAAGTTGCAGGCGCTGGCGGGCATCGGCATCGAGGTTGATAGACAACTGGTCACCGGTAGCAAATAAAAAGCCTACACAGCTCACTTCGGAGTCGTGGTCCATGATACAGTAAAACTCGCGGTTGAATTGCCAGGCAACGACATCGGCGGGACGCTCAAAGTTAAAAGACTGGTTGAACATGAGCGGCAACACGGTGTTAGACATGAACGGTGTCTGGGTGCCATCGATGGTTATGGTTTGTTTCTTGCCCTGATTCCAGGCGATCGTAAAATACTTATTGATGCGATCCTGCTCGTACGCCTGTCTGTCAAAGCCTTTTTCGCCGCTGATGATGAGGATGTCTCCACCGGTTTTGGTGTCGGTGATTTTTAATTTCATTGGAAATGTATTGTTGAAACAAATATGCGCTTTTAGCACAGGCTGTTCAACAATACAATAGCTCAACAGTGCAGAATCAACCGCGAGTTAGACAAAATGACAGCCGGAGGAGATAGAAACAGCGTGAGTGTGAGCGCGAGGATGGGGGTGGGTGTGCGTGTGGGGGAGTGGAGACGGGGTGAGTGTGAGCGCGAGAGCGAGGGGATGCGAGACGCATCATGCCCGGGGTGGGAAATGTTTGAATGATTTGTGGACTTCTTTGCCAATGAACTTCTTCTCGTTGAATTTTGAGATGGACGATACGGCGTAGGCGCGCCATACCAGCTGGGCTTGTTTGGCGTCGTAGACGTCTATAATAACGGTACCTTCTTCGTAGCGGTGTACCCAAAAATTATTCCACTGCGGGCCCCACCAGCCGCCGTATCCGTAGAAACCGCTGTATGGGTAGAAACCGGGGTTCATCATATAATTCTGGACCTCTTCTTTCTCGCGTGCGCCGGCCAGGTAGGTAATCACGAGATCGGCTTTGCCGTTCGTAGGACTTAGCCCCTTCGAAATGAGGTCTTTTGTAACCGCGTCGTCTATGTATTGATCGAGGAAGGTAGTGTTTGTATCACGGACTCCCAGCTTGCGGATTACCTTGCCCGGCTCGAACCGGAACGTTTTGTACTTTGAGAAGTCGATCGATTTGTTGTAATCCACGCGTACTTGTGCCTGTACCGAGACAGCCGTCAGCAGCAACAGGCCAATTAAAATAATGTGTCTCATATTCATATCAAGTTAAAGATCCAAAGTCTCACAAACTGGAGGTTGCACCTGTATAACGTTTTCAAACGCCGTATAAACGTTTGTATAATCGTATTATAATCACATTCTAATGCAGTAATCCAATCGCTTAAGCAACGCTATCCGTGCAATACATTAAAAAAGAACGATTGCCTGGCAAGCTTCGTTTTACAGGTATACTAACCGTATAATTTCACACGTTCTCCAATAGCAAAAGATGATCTGAAACTCTACAAAAAAGACTTTGCCGGAACGGCGCTCAATGAACCCCGGTTTCTGACACCGAGGTCGGTACGCCACCGGTGAAGCACAATACCTATATCGCATAAAGTATGGAAACAATGAAGAGGTTTTTCAGATCAACGCTGCTCGCCGTTATCATGATGGTGAGCGGCCAGGTAGCATTCGCGCAGGGACTTATCGACAGCCTTTCGCAGGATGAAAGTAACATCGTATCATCCATCGCACCCTATGTCCCGGAGATGCGCGCGGCTATTCTCGACGTATCGCAGTATCCGCAAGTACTGGTTAAGCTCGAGCGCGCTCAGGCCCGCACCAGCCAGTCGTTCCAGGATCTTGTATCTTCTTATCCCCGCGACGAGCAGGAGAAGTTCTACCAGGTAAGCCGCTACCCGGACCTGGTAAGCCAGCTTGCCCAATCGGGTAACAGAAACAGCGACGAGATCAAAGATCTTATCAATAAATATCCCGAAGGCGTTCAGCAGCCGGCCCAGGATCTCTACAGAGATCACTTCGGCGACCTTGGAAAGATCGACGCGATCTACCAGTCTTCACAGAATACGTTAGACAAAGTTATCGACAAATACCCCAGTCAGCTCCAGGACGACTTCCGTATGGTTGTATCCAATCCCGATGTGATGACATTGCTGACGGACAACATCGATCTCACGGTAAGCCTGGGCGAATCGTATAAATCCGATCCGCAGGGGACAAAACAATATCTGGACTCGCTCAACGTAGCCATCAACGGCCAGAACGCCAAAGACCTTGACGAATACAAAAGCGCTGTAGAGTCAGACCCGAAGCTTCAGGCCGAGATGAAGAAAGCTGCCGACGACTTCACAACTCAATATGATCAACAGGGCACAACGGCCAGCAACGCAACAAACAGCAACTACTATGGTACTTCGCCCTATCCCTATTGGTTCGGTTATCCCTACTGGTATAACAGCCCGATGTGGTACCCGATGCCGTTCTATTATAATACGGGCTTCTACTATGGTCCCGGTGGTGGAATGGTAGTGGTAGGGTTGCCGTCATATGCTTATTCGCACTGGTTCTTCGGTTTGGGTTATCGTCGCTACCCGCGCCTGTACAGCCACTACAATACATACTATAATGTTCACCGCGCGAACATCGTAAGCCGAAATGTATACCGTGGTTTTAATACAGAAGCACGTGGGCACTTCGGGGCTATAAACCGCGGGCGCAGCCTGCAACCCAGGACACGCACAATGAACAACAATCCCGGTGTGATAAATACACCCAACCGCTCGGGCTGGACGCGTTCACGTACGATGGGCACAACGCAACGGCCGTCGATGAATACGCATCCGTCGAACTTCAATAACAACGGCTTCAATCACTTCAACGCTACATCGTTTCATAATATGGGCTGGCAGTCGATGCACAGCAGTGGGGGAATGTCAGGCGGCGGTATGCACGGTGGTGGCGGAATGCACGGCGGTGGCGGAATGCGTGGTGGAAGGCGATAAACAGCGCGTATAACATACCTTATTTGCCATTGCTCAGTAGCCACTGTGTGGTACGGAGCAATGGCAAATATTTCTTTAGCCCGTTGCAAAATCATAGACACTTCTCTACCTTTCGTGTCATAAGGACAACGGTTGCTGATGATTAATATATAGTTAATATCGGTAACCTTACTTTTACCGGTAGGGTTGCTTGTGGGGATTGGGAGTTATTTGAACAGGCGCCGCCGGGTAGCCAATATATAGACGCCTAAAATTCATACCGCCATGTTTGACAGTGTAGCGCTCGATGTTGTAGTGGGGCTTATCTTCATTTATCTGCTATATAGTCTGTTTGCCACCGTAATCTCGGAGATCATCGCCACGAAGCTGGGGCTACGCGCCAGAAACCTTAAAGAGGCAATAGACCGCATGCTCAACGATGAGGTTGAGACCGGCTGGTGGGCACGGCTGTGGGATTCATTCCGGCTTCTCAAGAATCCCGATAAGGGCATCACCAAAGAATTTTATGATCATCCCGAGATCAAATACCTGGGCAGCTCGGGCATCTTCCGTAATCCCTCCTCGTTCAAAGCAGTAAGCTTTTCAAAAACATTGCTGCATCTTTTGTTTGGCGACGAGCAGCTAACCCGTGAGAAGATAGATGCCCGCCTCAAAGAAGTTATCAGGCTGGCGGAAGGGGCAGATAAGGTGCTCGACACGCAGACGGCCCGTTATATAAACAGCTTGTGGATGGAGGCATATGGCGACATTACCAAATTCAAGCTTCAGCTCGAGACCTGGTTCGACAGAACGATGGAACAGGCAACCGAGTGGTACAAACGCAAGATCCAGATCATACTGCTCATACTCGGGTTCCTCATTGCGTGGTGCTTCAACGCCGATACATTCACTATTGTCAATAAGCTGTCGCGCGATAACGACGCTCGTGACAAGATCGTAAGTATGGCCAACGCATATGTTCAGAACAATAAGATACAACTCGACACTACTGCTATTAAAAGCGCCAAAGAGCTTAACACGTATACCGAAAAGCTCGATTCGCTTCTCGTGATAAAACGGCAGATCGAAAGCGAGATAGGAGAGACCTCAACACTGCTGGGCATAGGAGGATGGCCCGCCGACGTGGTTACCGTACATACCGACCCACGATCAGGCCAGCGGATCTATGCGCCGCAGATCGACCGTGAAGCGTTGGCTGAAGACAAGTCAGCGATAGAAAATGGCGAAATAAAATTTACGCTTCGTGATAAGATCGGTTATTTCTTTACACTGCCATGTGTGCATTTCTGGGGATTCTTTGTTACGGCTATCGCCATCTCACTCGGTGCACCGTTCTGGTTCGACCTGCTGAATAAGCTGATGCAGCTGCGTACGTCTCTCAAACAAAAGTCTACCAGCCCGAACAACTCTGTGGATAGCAGTGTATCGCCATTAAATCGCGAGGGGTAATATGAAAGCGAGGGTTACAACGAATCTGAATATACGCGCGCGCATGCCGCGTGTACTGCCGGATAACAACCCCGGCTACCTGCCGCCGAATGCTATTATCGATATTGACGACGTTGTTGTCGGTGATGACTATAAGGGTAACAATATCTGGTACCGGCTTACAGACGGCACATACGTGTGGAGCGGTGGTGTTTCGGAAAAGATCCATAAGACAGGCAACGCTGTGGCTTCCGTGCTCGCCCGGCAGATTGAATATAACCTGGACTGGTGGCATACAGCCTTTGGTATAAACGAGATCTGGGAACGGTACAATACGAAAGGTCGTGGCGCAGAGGTAGCTATTCTTGACTCCGGTATTGCGCTGCCAGCACCAGGCAAAATGTATAACGGATTCTTTGATTATAGCAACGTCAGCGGGACCGGTATTAACGGCAGCGCCGGATACAACGATACGAATGGTCATGGTACCATGATCGCAAGCATTGTTGCGGGAAGTGGCGATATGATGGGTGTTGCCCCGGAGTGTAAGTTGTTTGCGTGTAAGTACTATGCGGAAGATCCGGATGTAGAAGCGCTGATAACGGGTGTGGAACAGATACCTGCGCGTGTGGAAATAGTCGTCATATCGAGCGGTTTCCTTTCCGGCGATGTTACGGCTGAACAGGGTGCGAGGCTTGAGTCGGCGATACGAATCCTGGCAAGCCGCGCGCTGATCTTCTGTTCTGTGGGAGATGATTTCAATCACGACGATAGCCCGTTCGATCGTATACCGGCGGTGTTTCGCGATAGCGTTATCGGGGTAGGTTCTGTAAATGAGCTTCGCCGCGTAAGTAATTTCTCTACACGGTCCACCAACGTCACACTCTCTGCTCCGGGTGAGAATATGCGGGTTGTCGATTTTAAGAAGGACGGTATATTTCCTGTCAGCGGCACAAGTTTCTCCACGCCTTTTGTTGCGGGCGTGTGCGCATTGGCAAAGGCGGCAAAGCCCACGCTCGCGATACAGGATATTAAAACGGCATTGACAGATTCGCTCGACCCCGCGGGTGATCCTCAACTATATGGCAGCGGCATTATTAACCCTCTTAAAATGTTTGAACGATTGTTTTATGAAGCGATTTAACGTTATCACGATTCTCCTGTTGTTTATTGGGGCCAATGCTTTCTCGCAAAGCGCTTACTACGATGCACAGACACTCAAGAGCAAGCTCGTGCAAGGCAAGCTTCCAAAAGACAGCATTGCCGGATTTGTAGCTGTGCTTAAAAAGTATCTTCCGGACAGCCTGAAGACCATGTCGGACGGTACGCCTAAACCTGATTGGGCAATTATGACGGCTCTTAAAGAGTCAAAGAAGTATAAGAATCCTTTTCTTGCGGGCTTCATAGTTGATCCGGGAACTCAGCACATTTCGAAAACAACGGCGACTGATGAAGTCCTGTCTGCCGGTGCAGCGGCATCACCCGCAGGCCTCACTACCATGATGATAGACGGCATGGCGAAGTTCCTGGTGAAAAGAACGAAAGAAGAGCTGAATACTGCTTTCTTTGATGAATTTGAAAAGAAGCTCGAAGAGCAGAAAGATCTGCAAAAGTTCTTTCCATCTACCTTCACCATACTGAGAACCGCGAAGGACGAGATCTATAATTACCAGATCTATCTGCCCGCGCTTCAGGAGGCCTTCAAAAGCGATCTCAGTAACTTTCTTGCCAATGCTTATACCTGGACCAAAAGCACGGACGGCAAGCTCATACAACATGTGCAGAAAGACCAGCAGCTTTATGCTGTATTAAAAGCCGCATTTTATCTGTCCCGCGAGCTGGACAACGGTGTGCATCCCGGCGACATCCTGAACGCGCTTGTGGCGCTCAATCAGTTAGATCCAAAACCGGCTACCGACAACATAGACTTCGGCGACCTTTACGAAAATCTCTACCCCTCGCTACAGACTGTCAATCTGTTCTCACAATCTCTCCGGACCAACAAAGCCAGCCGTTACTGGATTACCGAGGATGAGTTCAATGCGTTTCGCAGCGAGGCCTTTGTAAACCTGTACTTCGGTCTTATTTATCAGCAAACAAAGCTTACGCGAATCTGCTTCAAGAAGACCGACGACAAGAAAATCTGCCTGGATACCGTGCTCTATACCATGGCATCGAACGTAAACCAGTTGCGTGATGCCCTAACCAAAATTAAAGAACAGCTGGCATCTATCGAAAACCAGGTCAACGCCATACGCAATACAAACGACCGCAAGGCCTCAAGCTACATAACACTCGCGCAAACCATGGCGGTGTCAGTACAAAATGTTTCGGGGAGCGCATTTGCTGTCAACGCCAGCCGTGTTGACAACGCTGCTGCGCGGTTTTATATCGACCACTTGTCCACATTATGGTCGTATATCGAATCCAAAGCCTACAATTCGGCAGTATTCGAAGCGTACGTGGTGCTGGACTCTGCATTGAACAACGAAGCGGATCCTGCCCTCAAAGCTTTTCTTAAATACGGTACGTTCATGGCCACGGTAGCGGCCGCACAAAGTTCTGACGAAGTAGAAGCTGCTATTGAAGCTATCGTGCTCCCTCCCGGCAGCTCGTCCATCAAGCGTAGGGCTGAGCGGAATGTTGCGCTCAATGCTTATGTGGGCCTGGCCGGTGGCGCGGAGGTTATCGACACGAAGGCGCGGTTTGCAGGCGGCATTACGGCTCCGATAGGGCTAACGATAAGTAATGGTGCGAACGGCCGTACGAAAGACGGTAAGACGGTATACTTTGCCAACTCGCTCTTCATATCCCTGGTGGACCTCGGCGCGGTTACCATGTATCGCTTCGACGATAACAATACGGCGGCGCTTCCTGAGCTGAAGTTCTCGAACATCTTTGCTCCCGGGCTCTATTACGTCCGGGGTATAGCCAACTCGCCACTGTCGTACGGCCTGGGCGGACAGTTGGGACCTCAGCTTCGGAAGATAGAGAATACGGGTTCTACTATCGATAATAAAGTGAATTACTCGTTTAAAGTTTTCCTGGCGGTGGATATACCGTTGCTGAATTTCTATACGAAGACGAAATAGAATGAAGTTCTTTAAGTGTAAACCCGGTAGTTTACCGGGTTTTTGTTTTTAGACAGACCAATATCCGTGAAGTTGTTAGTCTCTCCTGAAATTCTATACCGCGCGACAGATCAAATCTATACAGCTTACTGTTATACCATCAGTCTTTGTAGCGGTAAGTATAGGATTGATGATGAATGCTTTACTTTGTACTGACGTTGTAGAGTATACGACGTTGTCGGTCAGGTGGAGTATGTATTGCATTATTATAAACTCATCTGTGTAAGAGAAACGCCTGGTGATAACCGGGCTGCAACGTTGTTCAGCGTATGTACCTGGCGTTAGATTTTTCAGTTGATTGAGATTTTTATAGTGTTAATTTATTATGATGAATTATATTTGGCGCCCTTACCAGTATGCAGAAGATAAAAGACCAGGTATTCAACATCAACGACGCGACTTTATTTGTAAAGGAGCTTCGTAATTATGAAATCAAGAAGCTGCTTAACGAAGCGACTCTTAGAGCTTATCTTTCAGAAAGATATGAGATCAACAACCTGTCGAAGATAAAGGCCACGTTCATGTGGAAATCACTGAAGGAGTTGCAGATGGCCCCTGTGGATTGGGTTCATTACAGTCCGATCCTTTTAACTTTACAGGAGGATCCGGACCACGAGGCTGCCATGGAATACTGTATCAATATTGTTCACGACGAGATATTCACGTCGATCAAGCACCATATTTAATTTAAAGTAGCCAAAGCCTGGCGGAAGGCGACCAACGGAACGTTGGTCGCCTTTGTCTCAATGTGCCCTAGTTACTTCGGGTTCGTTATTAAACCGAACTTCCGGTTCCGGGTGTCCAGTACCAGGGTACTGGTCAGAAAGAGCCTGTTGCCGATCATTCCGCCGATGCCCATACGTTTCATCTGGGCGATCTGTGTGCTGCTCACGCCTTCCATATAGGTTACGTGTGCCAGCGGCAATGTTATTCCACTAAATTCAACCAGGTTTGATGAAGGGAGGGTGTTGGCAATGAGTTTACGCCCCCAGGAGGTGACTTCATTTCGCTCCGCCACGGTATCGGAAGAAAGCGTTCGGGCAGTCTCGCGATCGGTCAGGAGTTCGTAGGCGCTGGATCCGGTATCGAATAGCATCATGAGATTCTTTCCTTGAAGTTGTCCGGGAAGCAGTATGCGCCGGTGTGCATAGGTCATGTCCGTAAGTGTGAGGGGCATCAGTCTGGCAGGGACCTCTTTTCCTATTGAGATCTTCTTTGCGGGATAATCAATTACGATGACACGACCGTCTATCAGGTCTGCGCCGATCGTACCGATAATGGTGATGCTGTTTTTGTTTTTCCAATTGATGAGCGATTTACTGTGTGTAATGACTTTGATCTCTTTCGCCAATACCTGGAGGGTTCCGAGGCTGAACTGGAAAGCGATGAGCTTTGTCGTGTCGGTGGATGTGATGGCTGTCGGGTACTTTTTGTGTATCTGGCGGACTTTGTCGGCATAGAGCATGGAATTCGGAGCGCCAAGATCGAACTGCATATAGAAACGTGTGGGGCAATTCTTTAACCGGACCGGGATCAACATTGCGGCGTATGGTTCGAACGGGGTTTGGAGCGAGTCACCTAACCATTTGAAGTCGATGGTTTGTGTTGTTGAGTCGAATACAAGTTGATTTTGTGGAAGCTGTGGTATCTGTTGTGCCGGAACCCGCGTAGACACGATAACCCATAATAATGCGAAGCAGAAGCTCAGGGATTTGACGATGTGCATAGATGTTGGTTTAAGAGCCTCAAAGGTAGAGGCTTAGCCGTCAGGCATAACCCGACATTTGCACGTCATTGATGTGTCAAACGACTGTTCTTAAGCGACAATAGCTTTGATCCTGAAGAAATAGCGGCTAATGATAACCAGGTTGGCGATGTATCCGATGAAGACGATCCACAGGTAATTGATTGGAAGAGCACCGTAGTGTATGAGGGCGAAGTTCAGGAATACGGTCATCAGAAGCGCCACGTTAAAAAAAACAACCCACCAGATCTGTCCCCGAACAATTTTCCTGGCAAATGAGAGCACGGGATCGCTGAGTTGTTTTTCCCTCTTCGTCAGGTATCGTGGCACCAGGAAATGGACATAGGGAATTACCAGGTAGCTGAAGCAGGACAAACACACCAGGTGAAGAAAGTGGTGTGTGGCGGATGGATCGGCGCCGGCTGTTACGGAGTTTGTTCCTTGTTGTGTTGACTCTTCTTCCGGCTGCTGTACCGGATTGATCTCGCTATAAGGCATGCCAAGCGCGTCGGCGATGGTGCGCATGGTATGCATACGTGGAAAGCTTTGTCCGTTTTCGATACGCTGGATAGTTCGCACGGTTACCCTGGCACGCGAGGCAAGCTCTTCCTGAGTGAGGCCGATAGCACGACGGGCGGCGGTTATTTTCTCGGGGAGTGTCATATCACGTTTTGTTATGATTCCATTTGTTTGATCAGGGCGCAGGTAATAGCCAGCTCTGCC
>Ga0247762_1000303_pt1 | contig 16656 bp, 15 predicted proteins | sample UWRJL081202R4_FD_181016 | JGI IMG/M metagenome (GOLD analysis project Ga0247762, IMG submission 181016) | Plant litter microbial communities from Arlington Agricultural Research Station in Wisconsin, United States - UWRJ-L081-202R-4 | ecosystem: Environmental > Terrestrial > Plant litter >...
GATCTGGAGCAGAGGATGGGCGAGCGCGGCGTGATCGTGGATCATTCCACGATCTATTGCTGGGTTCAGCGGTACGCGCCTGAAATGGAGAAGCGGCTGCGCTGGCAGTGGCGTCGTCCGCGGTCGACGAGCTGGCGGGTCGATGAGACGTACGTGAAGGTTCGGGGTGAATGGACCTATCTCTACCGGGCGCTCGACAAGGAAGGAAACACGATCGATTTCTATCTTTCGCCAACACGGAACGCCAAAGCGGCGAAACGCTTCCTCGGCAAGGCGCTGAAAGGTTTGAAAGATTGGGAGAATCCGGAAGTCATCAACACGGACAAAGCGCCGACCTACGGGATCGCGATTTCAGAACTGAAGGCCGAGGGTAAATGCCCGGAGAAAACAGTCCATCGCCAGGTCAAGTATCTGAACAATCTCGTCGAAGCCGATCATGGCAAGCTGAAGCAACTGCTCCGTCCCGTGCGGGGTTTCAAGACGCTGAAGACCGCCTTCGCGACCATCAGAGGGTTTGAGGTGATGCGTGCCCTGCGCAAAGGCCAGGCAGCGATCTTCAACCTCACGCAAGACATCTGCGGCGAGGCGCGCATCGTCGAACGAGCCTTCGGCATCGGTGCCAGTGCGCTCGCGGAAGCAGTTGCGCTCATCGATGGAAGGCTCACACTCCAGACCGTTTGACCTCTGGCGTAGCGCACTCAGACCTCAGCCGTTCACGTCTAAAGTTGCAACAGAGCCCCTAGTGGCTTGGGTCGGATCCCGAAACTTCAGGAACTGGAAATAGCTAGTTTGGTGAGTTAACAGACAAGCCTTCAGTCATGCTGTCTTCGCGACGGGTTCAGCCGGACGAGCACCATGAACTGGGGGCTTTGGAACATAGTCAGGCCCGTAGATCTGCCGTCCACGCTTCTGATATGCGCCCTTCTCGCTGTTGTTCTTCACCTTGACCTCGAAGTGTTTGTCCTGTTGTGCCTTGATCAAAGCCAGCGCGTGGCCCAGGCGCTTGTTCTCGACAATTGCGGTGTGGCTGACCCTCTGATCCTTGCTGAAGATGCTGTAGGGAAGCAGAATGCCTTTTGATCGCACCTCAAGACGGCCGTCTGGGAAGTCGTACACATCGACGTACTTGCCACCGAGATCTTCGGATGTGGCATTTTGTTCGAGGATGATCCGCTTGCGGTCGTAGGTCAACGTGAGCTGATTGCCCACGTATCGTTGTTCACGATGGCACAAGATATCGGTGAACTTGGCAGCCGAAATGGAGAGAGGCCGGTGCTTGTCGTCGGCGCAGAGAGGAGTGACGGCAAAGCGCTCGTTGTGAGACGACATAAAGCCTGGCAGATACACGTTCCCAGCTTCGATGTTCGAGATGCCGGCGAGCCTGAGTTCCTTAACCAAGCGGTCCTGAAGCGTACGATTGACGCGTTCTACGCGGCCCTTTGCCTGGCTTGAGTTCGCGCAGATGATCTCGATGTTCAACTCGGCCAAGGCGCGACCAAACTGAGTCATACCGGTGCCACCGGGGGCGCTCGATCGGTTGATACGGAAGACGCTGTGCTTGTCCGAATAAAAGGCCACCGGGCACCCGTAAGCTGCGACGTAGGCATGGACCGCAGTGAGGTAGCTGTCCGTGCTCTCGCTGCGCACGAACTGCAGATGCACCAGCCTGCTGGTCGCGTCGTCAATGAAGACCAACAGCGTGCAGGCATCACCCCGGTCCTCGAACCAGCGATGATCGCTGCCATCGATCTGGATCAGCTCTCCAAACGCCTCACGGCGAAGTCGGGGCTGATGGAAGCTGCGGCGCTGCTTGCGCGATCGCCATAGACCTTCGGCCATCATCCACTTCCGTAACGTCTCTCGGGAGACCTTTAGGGCGTGCTTGGAAAGCAGCATCTCCGCAGCAAGCGATGGACCGAAGTCAGCGTAGTTCGACCGCACAAGCTCTACGGCGTACTCGCGGATGCCTTCGATTGATCTGTTGTTCGACTCACGACCTCGGGCCTTATGGATGACGCTGGCGCCGCCGCTGATTCGGTAGGCCACGATAAGACGGCGTGTATGTCTTGTACTGAGGCCCAGGATCGCAGCGGCGGAGACTTCCGTAGCCTCCTGGACACAACCTCAGCAAGCACTTCAATGCGCTGCAACTCGGTTCCACTCATCGTTAGAAATCCCAATCTTCGCCTCCGCCGTCTGGCGGAAGGGTAGTTTGGACATTTCAACTTTGCAGAAACCGGACACTTCTACTTTGCAGCTACACTACGTGTAGAAGCTCTTTAGAAATGTCATGTCCCACCCATTAGAAATGGCCGTACTGACGGTCAGAGCCGACAAGCCTTGAACGGAAGGATTGCTGCAGATCTATGTCTTTGTCGTAGGATGCCATGCAAGATGTTCAATCTCGGTTAACCGGAGTATTTATGGCTGGAAAAATCAAGTTCACATTAAGCGTTTGTGAGGACCGGGCCGAAGTCACCTTTAAGGGCAACAAATATATGGCAGGTCATCGGGGCGAGATCGACATCGATCACAAGATCGAAAATGACATCCTGAAGATCGACCTTAGCGAAATCGGACACAAGCCGCAGGTCGGTGGCGCGAGCAAGATTGTTGGGGTTTCAGTGCGGGTTTGCGAAAGGACCGTGTCGACCATAGCGGTCTATGACGACCCAGAAATGAATCTGCACGGCTGCTGTTATAGCGATCCCGTTAAGGGATGCAGCGTTTATGGTGAATGGGGTTGCAGTTGTTAAGTTCCCGCTTCGCGAGGGGGACCCCCAAAGTCCCTCTGCGAGTTTAAGACTCGATTCGCGCGGCCCCGAACGATGCAAGTCTACAGGTCTCAGCCTCGGACCCCAGGCTCGTCCGGCGCATTCTGAAGATAGAACTCGTGGAGTTTTGTCTGTAGTAGCTTCTTGTCGGGCAATTGCGTTTGATACGCGGCTATAAGCGCCGGGGATAAGCTGCGACTGAGTGCAAACTCAACTACTTCATCGTTCTTACTCGCGCACAGCAGAACACCGATGGCCGGCTGCTCATGAGGTTTGCGAACATCCCGGTCGAGAGCCTCGAGATAGAAGTTGAGTTTGCCCAGATACTCCGGCTCAAAGCGACCGACTTTTAGCTCAATTGCAACGAGAGCATTGAGGCCACGATGGAAGAAAAGCAGATCCAGTGCGAAGTCTCGATCGCCCACTTGCAAGGGATATTCCGATCCGACAAAGCAGAAGTCCCGTCCTAGCTCGATGAGAAAATCCTTTAGCTTGTCTAGCAAACCACGATGCAGGTCGACTTCTGCATGAACGGAAGGAAGACCGAGAAATTCTACGTTATAAGCATCCCGGAACACGCTTAAAGCGTCGGGATATCTTTGTGCCACCAGTGGCGACACTTTTGGTGGACTCAGCACGGTACGTTCGAAGAGGGCAGTTTTGAATTGACGCTCCAGTTCCCTCTTGCTCCATCTCTCGCGGATCGCAAGCCGCAGATAGAATTCCCGTTCCTCCGGGCGTTTACTCTGCCCCAGGATGATGAGGTGATGGGACCAAGGCAATTGTGACACCAGTGGCGACACATTTGATTCCTCCCGGTAAGCCTCATAAAACTGTTTCATTCTAAACAAGTTGCGCCGCGTAAAGCCGCGCATTCCAGGCTCTGTGCGTGCAATGAACTGAGCAAGCCGGTCCACCACCCCGTCTCCCCATTCCGCGGCCGCTATTTTGCGGCTGATTGTTGTCCCGATCTGCCAGTAGAGGTCAATCAGTGCAGTGTTGACCGCTTGAAGGGCTTTTCCCCTTGAATCGGCGATAAGTCGGACGACCTCAGAAAAAGACTCGTCCTCCCTTGCTGTAGAGCTGAGGTTCGGCGAGTTGGGATCGGACTGCATCGGCATATCGGGTGGGTAGCTCAATCTTTCTGGGCAGGCTCGAAGTCCAGTGGCACCCGTCGAGCAGGTGGTTTACGAACGTTGAAATTAAGGTACGTCTGTTCGTGGCCTTCAGGGTGCTGCTCTCGCCATAGCACCAGGAGAAGAGGCGGCAGCTCTGTAAGGACAACCTTCGTCCGGTGGACCTTCGCGTGACATCCCGCACAAAGAGCGATCATCAGATGCAGGACAGACTTGCCCGGTTTCCGATGATGCACTCCCGGATGAGGATCACCGCAAACCCTACATGCGTATCCATCGCGCTCCAGAACCTGCTCTCGCAGGCCGCCAAAATACTCGGCGTCCTGCCGTCTCAGGGTATAGCAGGTCGCGCAGAGGCCCAGGGCGAGAATCTTCTCCTTCCCGCAGGGACAACAAATCGCGGTCTGCTCCCCTCTTTTCAAACCCTACTCCTTCGTCTTCAGCCTGGACTCGTTTTCGCGGATGAACGCCTCGATCTCCGGCGCACTCGCGAGAATGCGGAGCCATTGTTCCTTATAGAGTGTGACCGGAAAGCGACCCATGCCGTACAGAGACAGCCCGCCCTTTTCGCTCACCTTCAAGGTGAGACCGCCCTTGTCTTTACTCTTGAGCTGGGCATTCTCTGCCCGCAGGCGCTCAAGCTCGGCTTGCAGATCCACTTCACTCATCGTTCCCTTCCTCCAAAAATCAGCCACTGGCCATTCACTTTGCAAGCTTCCCGACCTTGCGCTTTTTGATCGGCACGTACCGATATAGCGTATCTCGGCTGATGCTGAACTCACGAGCAAGCGCAGCCTTCGACCCACCATCAGCAACACGCCGTCGCAACTCGGCCGCCCTTGCAGGTGTCAAAGATGGCTTCCTGCCCCTGTACTTCCCTTCCCGCTTCGCAATCTCAATTCCCTCACGCTGACGCTCACGGATCAATTCTCTTTCGAATTGAGCAAACGCTCCCATGACACTCAGCAGCAGATTCGACATGGGCGAATCCTCGCCAGTGAAGGTCAGGTTTTCCTTCACAAAGACGATGTGGATGCCTCGCTCAGTAAGCCCCAGCACGATCTTCCGCAGATCATCGAGGTTGCGGGCCAGCCGATCCATCGAGTGGCAGAATACCGTGTCACCCTCACGAACGAAGCTCTGCATAGCCTCCAATTGGGGCCGCTTCACATCCTTACCGGACGCCTTGTCTGTGAAGGTCTTGTCGAGAGCAAGTCCTTCGAGCTGGCGGACCTCGTTTTGCTCCACGGAGCTGACGCGGAGATAGCCGACCCGTTGGCCCTTGGACTGCTTCCGCGTCGAAACGGGTCGATGTGTCCGAATAGACTCTTTAACCTTCGTCATTACCTGTACGATAAATCAAGAAGCCTGTGACCTTCAGCGGTAAGTGGCGGGTGATCTTCAGCGCTATCTGGCGGTCAACAAGAGTGCTGAGAATCGGCTGTATTGCCTCAGAAGTCCAGGCTCGGAGGTTTCGAATCGCGCCTCAACGAGTGACTTGGCCTGAACTCAACTTCTGTTGTTTTCCCAATGGAAATGTGCCATTCTCCTGTTGGTAGCCAAAATGTGAAATGTGGTGATGCCAAATGTTCATGAAGACCAAGAAGGACGTGCAATCGGGGACGCTGGCCCTGATGGTGCTGAAAACGCTCGACGTGCTCGGACCCCAGCACGGGTACGGCATCGCCCGGCGGATCGAGCAGATCAGCGGCGACAAGCTCTTCGTTAACCAGGGCACTCTCTACCCGGTACTGCTGAGGCTGGAACAGGAGGGCGCGGTTGAGTCGGACTGGGGAACTTCTGAGAACAATCGGCGCGCCCGCTTTTATCGTCTGACGCGTGCGGGGCATAAGCTCCTCGAAGCCGAGAAGCGCGATTGGGAGCAAACCGCGGCGATCATCGCACGGTTCTTTGAAGTGAAAGCCGAGGATCTGGCATGAAGACTCTCAATCGATTCCTGATCCGTCTGAGCAATCTTGTCACTGGCCGGCGCGGCGATCAAAGGCTGCGTGAAGAGTTGGAAGACTACGTTGCGCGCGAGGCGGAAGCCAATATGCAGGCCGGAATGAGCGAGAGAGAGGCGAGGCGGCAGGCGCGGTTGAAGCTTGGCTCGGCGGAGACGATCCGAGAGCAGTATCACGCAGAGAAGGGATTGCCCTTGCTGGAATACCTGGCGCAGGATACGCGATTTTCGCTGCAGCAGATGAGGCGTTCGCCAGGGTTCACGCTCGTCGTAGTGTTGACGATGGCACTGGGGATTGCGGCGACGACAACAATGTTTACGGTGGTGTATTCGACGCTGCTTAGGAGCTTGCCCTATCCACAGTCGGAGAGAATTGTCGCGATTCACGACACCCGGATTACCGGGCGGTCCGCTGGGGGGCTGATGACGGGTCCGCGATTCTATGACATTGAGGCGCGAAACCGGAGCTTCTCCAGTCTGGCAATCTTTGACTTCGACGAGAGCACCCTCATTGCGGGAAAGAAGTTGCCCATCTATGTGAAGGGAGCGGGAGCGAACGCAGGATTCTGGGATGTCTTCGACACAGCGCCGATGCTAGGGCGGGTATTCAATGCGAAAGACGACGTGCCCCATGCCCCGCAGACCGTGGTGTTAAGTTATCCGGGATGGCAACGGCTTTTCGGAGGCGATCCGAACGTAATCGGAGAACAGGTGAAGCTGGATCAGCAGACGGCGACGATTGTGGGCGTGATGCCGCAACGTTTTTCTGCGCCGGGAGGCGTGGACCTCTGGCACGCGGCGCAGTTCACTCCAAATAACTGGGGCAATTATCGGGGCGACGGAATACGGGGCACCAATGTATTTGGGAGGTTGCGGTTGGGCGTGAGCTTGGCGCAGGCTCAGGCCGATCTGGATCGGATCGGGGAGCAACTCAGGAGGGAGTATCCGTCGAGCGACGGCGCGTGGCGGTTCACGAGCGAGACGCTGCGCGAGGACCGGTACGGTCAGGTACAGTCGGCACTGGTGGTCTTGCTGATTGCGTCGGCGCTGCTGCTGCTGATCGCTTGCATCAATGTGGCCAACCTGCTCTTGTCTCGGGCGACAACTCGGCAGCGAGAGGTCGCTCTGCGGCGGGCGCTGGGTGCCTCGGGACGGCGCGTGGCTTTTCAGTTTTTGGTGGAGAGTGTGCTCCTTGCATCGGCAGGTGGCGGTACGGGAATCATCCTGGCGTTCGTGCTGACTCGCATCGCAGCTACCAGCCTGCCGGGGATTCTGAGGCAGTCCGGCACGATTCACATGGACGGGATTGTTATTGGGGTCGCTCTGCTGGTTTCGGTGGCAACTGGAATCGTGTTCGGAGTGATTCCGGTGCTGGAAACACGGAAGGTGCAGTTGCATTCGGCGCTCAAGCAGGGTGAGACACGCCTCGGTGGATCATCGGGAAACTGGTTGCGCAGCATCCTGGTGGGGGTGCAGGTAGGTCTGTCTCTTGTGCTGCTGGTGGGTGCGTCGCTGCTGGCGGAGTCGCTGTGGAACTTGGTGAAGCAGCCACTGGGATTTGAGCCAGAACACCTGCTGACGGTTCGGGTGTTGTTGCCGTGGGACACGAGGCCGGAAGCGGTAGGCAATTTCTACAACGACGTGCAACAACGAATTGAAAATCTCCCAGGAGTAGAGGCTGCGGGGCAGATCAGTTCGCCGCCAGTGACAGATTTTCATGTGCGCGGCAGCTTCAATGCGGACTGGCTGCCGCAAGTTGCCAATCAGCCGGCAATCAGCGCGGAAATCCGGAATATCGCCGGGAATCTGCTGGCGGCGATCGGGACGCCATTGCTGACAGGGAGAGCGTTTACCGGGGCGGACCAGGTCTCGACAGTGCCACCAGTACTCGTGAACGAAGCATTGGTGCGGGAGTTTATGCCGAAGGGAAATCCAATCGGACATCATCTACTCCTGGATGGCCAGGCGCACGAGATTGTGGGGGTGGTTGCCGATGTGCGAGGGGTATCAGGAGCGATCGCGGCGGAGCCTGGACCGGCCGTCTACTGGCCTGCGAACACCAATGGCGGTTGGCATCGCTACTTTATGGTGCGGACGAAGGTGCCGCCGGAACAACTCGCAAACTCTATCCGCGAGCAGGTATACCAGTCAGACCCGCAGCAGTCGGTAGGCGAGATCGAGACGATGGATCAGCTACTAAGCGACGCTGTGGCGCAACCACGCCTGAACGCAGCGGTAGTTGCGTCATTTGCCGGGGCCGCATTGCTGCTGGCCTGTATTGGAATTTATGGAGTCGTCTCGTATCTTGCTGCGCAGCGCACGCAGGAGATTGGCATCCGGATGGCGCTCGGAGCGAAGCGGGGTGACATTACACGACTTTTCGTGCGGCGGGCGATGGTCCCGGCAGCGATAGGCCTGGCGGCCGGGACTGTGGTCTCGCTGGCGGCAAACAGGCTGTTACGCAGTCAGTTGTACGGGGTGCAACCGGACGATCTGCGGCTTTACCTTGCATCCCTGCTGGTTCTGCTGGTGGCTATCCTGAGGCCGGCGATACGCGCAGGGAAGACAGAGCCGATGGAAGCGTTGAGAGCGGAGTGAATACAGAGCCATTTGTGGGGAACAACAGAGTGATTGACTGCAGAGCTGCGACGAAGAACTATGCCTCTAAACCGGTTCTTCGAGGCATAGACCTCGTTGTAGAACCTGGCATTTGTGCCCTCTTAGGGGCTAACGGTGCTGGCAAGTCCACGCTGCTACGCCTGCTCTCAGGATTAGAAGAGCCAGACTCTGGTTCCGTGTTCATCGGCGGACTGGGTTTCCGGGATCATGGAGTCAGGATTCGGCGGAATCTGGGTGTACTCCCCGAGGGGCTCGGGCTGTTCGAGTCTTTGACGGTCATCGAAAACCTGATGGCAGTTGGACCAATTTATGGACTCACGATGAGCGAAACAGCAGCTCGAGCAGCGGACCTGCTGGGGCTGCTCGATCTTACCCAAGGACGCCACACCGTTGCACGCAATTGCTCGTTCGGCATGCGGAAGAAGACCGCCCTGGCCATGGCCCTCCTGCACAAGCCGAGGGTTGTACTGCTGGATGAGCCGTTTGAGGGTATCGATCCCGCATCTTCCGCTGCCATTCAAATGCTGTTTAGCCAGCTCTCCCGCAATGGCGTTACGATCCTGCTCACCTCTCACATCCTGTCGGTCGTGCAGAAGTTAGCCACCCGCGTCGTCATTCTTTATGAAGGTCGAGTTGAATCAGATTTCAACCCGTCAACCACAGAAGCAGGAGTTGAGGAGGTGTACTTCAGCATTGCTGGTAAGGCCCAGCCGGAGGTGTCGGATTGGCTCAGATCCTAGCCCTTCTGTCCCTGTTGAAAAAATTGATGTTGAAGGAATTAGGCAGCGTTTCTTCCGTACGTTTCAATAACTTCCTGTTCTGCATCCTCCTTATTTTTTCTGCAAGCGGGGGGACGCTGAAGGTGAAATTCTGGAGTACGTTCTTCTTTCAGATTGTCCTGCTTGCGCCTCTGCTGGTTACCTTTTCAGTGGATACGCAGCATCGATTGCCTCCAGAGCGGGCGGCTACGTGGCCACTGACAGGTAGAGAACGACTCTTGCTCAGCTCCGTAAGTTTTGCGTTGAATCCATTATTTGTCGTGTTGTTTTTTGGCTACCTGTTCTGGATGGGCTTAGCCGCAGCTTTATTTTTCGTTCTCCTGGCACTTATCGTCCATACGACGGTTTTCGCCGTTAGCCGTCTCCCCTTCAAACTACGAATTCCTGCAAGCCTCGGCCTCTCAAGGGCGCCCTTCGAGGTCGGCGGAATCGCGCAAGAGATGTGGCGAGAATTGCAAGGAACCCTCGACTTCTGGGTCGCGCTGCTCATCGCTGTTATCGGAACGTTGTATCGGCTGTTCGGGCGGGCACCAGAGCCCACAGCATTTCCTGTGCTGTCGTTAGTTGTGGGTATAGCAATGAGCACAGTTGCGCAACGCTTGCAGCGCCTGGATGAAGGGCGAGCGTTGCTGCGCTATCGCCTCCTGCCGATAGCACGTTGGAAGCTACTGGTCACGCAGGACATGACGTTCCTGATCCCGCTCGCCGTCATGGTTTCACTCCTAAGTCTACGAACAGGTGTTTCCTTTGGCTTGGTCGCTCTCGCAGTCGGGCGATACCCGTCACTGAGACAGCGGGCGAACCAGCGTAGATGGCGTTTCGTCGGAGGAGATCCACGTTTTGGAGCAGCACAGATTGTCTTGGGTGGATTGGCTGGAATCGGAGCGACGAGGACGGGACTCTGGGTTCTGGCCGTTGCCTTCGCCGTCTATCTGGTTTCCATATTCTGGGGCGAAATGCTCTGGAAAAGCTCCTTGGCTGCTTAGTCTAATTTTGGAATGATGCAAATCGCCAAGTCACTCACCGAGCATTCAAGCGAACAGGCCACTGTGCTTCCGGCAAATAGGGAACATTACTGTTGAGCAGAACGGAGGAGCGTCCGGTAGACCGTCGGCCTGGAGATAGAAAACAACTCCGCCAAGTCGCTGATCGTGTATTGGCCTGTTCCATGCATGCGGCCCAACTCCTTCTGCTGTTTGTCTGATAGCTTCGGCTGTTTGCCGCGGAGTCTGCCTTTTGAGCGAGCAATCTTCATACCTTCCCGGGTTCGCAGTCGAATCAGATCGGACTCAAACTCCGCGAAGGTGGCAAGAATATTGAAGAACATCTTCCCCATTGGATCGGCGGGATCGTAGCGGCTTTGGCCGAGAGCCAGTGTCACGCCCCGTGCTGCTAACTCATCTGCGATCGAGCGCGCATCAGGGACCGAGCGGGCGAGACGATCCAATTTCGGCACAACTAGCGTGTCCCCCTTGCGGACAGCGGCAAGCGCTTGGTTGAGCCCTGGCCTGGCCCGGTTCGTTCCGGTCAATCCGTGATCGACGTAGATCCGGTCCGCAGCCACACCTAAATCAGTGAGTGCTTCCCGTTGAGCGGTGAGGTCTTGCTTGTCCGTGGAGCATCGTGCGTAGCCGATGAGAGTTTTTGGCATAAATTCGTAACGTTTAGCGGGCCTCATGTGAGAATATCACCGTACCAGGTATATGAGACACCGTTTGCTGTGTTTCGAGCGGTGAAGTGATCTTCGCCGAACGTCCGTTGAGGGATCGTCTTACGGACACGGCTTTGAGTGTAGTCCGAGGATTTCGGCTATGCACTTGGAAGACAAAACGCCGGCGTTGGCAGAACTCACCGAGGCACAGCGCGAGCAAGCAATGTCTCGCTTTCGGGTGCTTCGTTCTCACACAGAGAGAGGTGTCCCGCTTCCAAGAGCGGCGCGGGCTGCAGGCGTGGGTTTACGGACTGTCGAGCGATGGCTTGCTCAATACCGTGCAGATGGCCTGGCTGGACTTGTTAGGCAGACCCGCGAAGATCGTGGGCGACGAAAGCTTCCGACAGAAGCAGTGGAACTGATCGAAGGACTCTTTCTCAAGAAGCCACAGCCTTCCGCCGCTGCGGTCCATCGCCGCGTTCTCGCCCTCTGTAAAGAGCGAGAGTGGCCTTCGCCTTCGTACAGCAGCGTATATGCAATCATCTCGCGGCTCGATCCAGCCCTGACCACGCTGGCTCATGAAGGCCCTGCTCGTTTCCGCGACCAGTTCGAGCTGGTGTACCGCCACCGCGCAAGCCACCCAAATGCGATCTGGCAAGCCGATCACACCCAGCTCGACATGCTCATTCGAGACGCAAGCGGTGAGCAATCAGACCCTGGCTGACCACTGTGATCGACGATCACTCTCGCGCTCTGGCCGGGTATCTGGTCTTTGCTGGAGCACCTTCGGCTTTCCAGACTTCGCTTGCTCTTCGTCAGGCGATCTGGCGTAAGGCAGACCCATTATGGGCTATATGCGGTATTCCGGACGTTCTCTATGTCGATCATGGGAGCGACTTCACGAGCAAACACCTTGAACAGGTCGCTGTCGACCTGCACTTCGAATTGGTCTACTCCACCATTGCCCGTCCTCAAGGACGAGGCAAAATCGAGCTTCTGTTCGGAACTCTCAACACAGAACTGTTGCCAGAACTGCCCGGCTACTTGAAGCATGGCAAGCCGGCTACAGAACCAAAACTATCTCTGGCGGAATTGGACCGAGCTATCGGCAACTTCCTGGTCAACACCTATAACGCCCGAATGCATCGCGAGATTCGCATTGCACCGCAAACCTCCTGGTTGGGCAACGGCTGGCTTCCGCGTATGCCGGACAGTCTTGAGGATTTGGATCTGCTGCTGATCTCGGTGGCGAAAGCTCGGACTGTTCACCGCGACGGCATTCACTTCCAAGGAATTAGGTACATGGATCCAACCCTCGCGGCGTACGTGAAAGAGGCCGTGACCATTCGCTACGATCCACGCGATGTTGCTGAGATTCGTGTCTTTCACCGGAATCGCTTCCTCTGCCGTGCCGTGAGTCCCGAGCATAGCGGCCAGGCAATCACCTTGAAGGACATCCAGACCGCGCGCTCGGCTCACCGCCGCGCGCTTCGTGGACAGATCAGGGAACGCGTCACTCCAGTGGCAGATTTCCTTTCTCCTCACATCGAGACGGCGGTCTCATCTGCCGTCAAGCCCTCAAACGTGCAGCTCAAGAAGTCCAAACTACATACCTACCGGGAGGATCTTGAATGAGAACAAGCAAAGCACCCCGCCGTGCAGAGGCTTTCATCGTCACCAAAGAACACCGCCGGTTCATGGAATTTGCAAACGTCGTTCGCAAGGAACGCTACATCGGGCTTTGCTACGGGGCTGCAGGAGTGGGTAAGACGCAATCCGCGAGACGCTACGCTCACTGGCAAAGCGTTGAGCCGCTTCTCACTCGCTGGGGACCTCGCGACGAAGCAGACAAGAAAGTCTATGCGACGCTCGCCCGGTCACGCGTCCTCTTCTTCACACCGGACGTCCGGGCCAACTTTGGCGCTCTTCGACATCAGATAGACGATCTGCTCGGCCGCATCAATATCTGCATCGACCAACACACGGGAAAAACGGCACGCACTCTACCTTGGGATTATGTTGAGCTGGTCGTCCTTGACGAGGCGGAGCGCCTCAATACCGCCGCCTTGGAATATCTGCGTGACCTCTTCGACCGCAACGATATCGGCCTCATCCTGATCGGCATGCCCGGCATTGAGAAGCGCATGTCCCGCTACCCGCAGCTCTACAGCAGGGTCGGCTTCGCCCATCATTACCGTCCACTGCTCGGAGACGAACTATCGTTCGTGCTCGCACGACACTGGCAGAAGCTTGGCCTGCAGCTCGACGGGGCGGACTTCACCGACGCTCAGGCAGTTGCGAGTATCGCCCGGATCACAGGAGGCAACTTCCGACTTCTGCGCCGACTATTCCTCCAGATCGAGCGGGTTCTCCGGGTCAACGAACTAACGGTGATCACCGACGATGTGGTCAACGCCGCACGAAGTACACTCGTCATTGGCGTCAGTTAGCCCTGAAGAAAGCCCGCCACATAGCTCTGAAGATCACACGCTTTAGCCGACAGCTTCCTCAAAAACTACAACAATCTTCAAAACGAGAACAATAATCGATGCGCAGTCGTGAAGCAGGCGGCTATCGCTTCATGTAGTGCTCAGTTTGTAGGACGTGGCCTTAGTGAATCACCCGTTCTGACCAGAGCTTGCGTACGAATATAGATGACAGCCCAGGGGTGCTTCAACTACTGATGATCGCAAATAAAGAACTCGCAAAAGAGCTGGACTCTGTTCTTCAGGGGGTTTTCCTCGCCCTGGATCAATCGGCGGCCCTTGTCAGAGAACGATCCGAAGCGGAGGCGGACGCATATGCGACCGCTGTGGGGACCGTTTTCATGTGCATCTATTCTCATATACTCGACCCGATCTACTGCGATCATCCAGACATCGCGCCTGCTCTCTGGAGTATGAATACATGAACTAGCGCGTGGGCCATTCCCACCGGGGCACGTTAAAGAGTGTTGTTCCTGTGAGCAGGGTTTCACCAAAGGATTTTTCCAAATGCAACAGTCTGCAATTTTGAAGCGGTTGGAGAGCTTCAATTAGAGGCTGGGAATGTGAGACGACCAGAATTTGACTCCTCTCTGAACTTGCGGCTATCAACCTTGCCAAAGCGGGAAGAAGATCGGGGTGGAGGCTGGTTTCGGGTTCGTTTAGGACCATCAGTTCGGGTGGCCGAGGAGTCAACAGAGCTGCCGTCCAGAGCAGAAAACGCAAGGTGCCATCCGATAGCTCAGCCGCTGAAAGAGGGCGCAATAAGCCGTGCTGCTGTAAACAGACCTCGAATCGCCCAGCCTCCACTTTTATGGCAATTCGACTGCCGGGGAAAGCATCGTCAATGGTTCGTTCAAGTGCCTCGCTGTCCCCGATCTCCAAGATCGTTTGTAAGGCTGCTGGCAGGTCTGTGCCGTCGTTGTTTAGCACCGGCGTGAACGTGCCGATCTGGGGAATGCGTACTGGAGATGCGAAGTCCGTTCGGAAGCCGTCGTAGAATCTCCAAGCCCGGATCGACTCCCTGAGCAGAAGAGTCTCCGGTGCACGCTGGGGGTCTGCAATGCTAGCTAACATGCCATCTCCTGGACTGAGATTTTTCGTCAGAATGATCGGTTCTTTGTTGCGCTCAGCCGAAAGGCAGACGACGCCATTATGGCGATCAACAAGAACCGATGCTCGGCGGTAGACGCCGCCATGCCAGATACACTCTCGCTTGATGCAGGGGTCGAGATCGAAGGCGGTTTCAGGCGGCGGTGGCGGTGGGTATCCTAAATCAATCGCATACCCGTAGGGGTCTCCGGAAAAGCCGAGCTTTAGGCTTACAGACTTGCGGGGGGCCGTTGGTTCAATCCGGTAGTCGCCTTGACGGACAGCTCGTGCAATCGTGTCTGGGCCAGCCCAGAGGGTAGATGGTAGCCCTCCTTCGCGAGCCAATGAGGAGACGACGGAGTTCGACGCGGCGTCGGCGAGCAAGCGCAGTGATCGATAGAGGCTAGACTTCCCACTACCGTTCGCCCCTGTGACCAGAGTGAGCTGAGCAAGAGGAAGCACCAGATTTCGAAGCGAGCGGTACCCGGAAACAGCCAGCGTTTCAATCATGAATCCAAGGATAAGCGGTAGCAGGCAAGTAGCCGCCGAGGTCGCCTCTGCATCATCTCAGCCCCCAAAGTCCTCTCCTCCGCCCGCATCGTTGAAGAGCGCCCGGTGAGCGCGGGCACAAGCCTCACGAATCTCTTGCCCTACTCGCAGCAATGGAATGTAGCGAGTTGGTTTGGAACATCGAATGTACTCCCCACGTCAAATGCTGTTACCGCTCCGGACGGATCGAAGACTGCTACTCAAGGTGTTGCGCAACAGAGCGACTCGTGGCTGATCAACGATGTAAGCCATCCTGCTCTGTACGACGGCGCGACCGTCACCGGCTCCGTCTTCTTACGCGTACCAAGCGGATCACGGTCCATCAGTATCTGCGTCGGCGTTGATAACGCCTCCGGCCGCACTTACATCGGCACGCAATCTGTTCAGCTGACTACCGAGTGGAAGCGCTTCTCACTGAGTGGAACGCTTCCAACGGGTCTGACCCGCCTTTTCCTTCAGGTCGGAGGTGCTGGCAGTTTCAGTTCAGGACAGATAGTCGATGTCTGGGGAACGCAGATCGAGGTTGCTTCCACCGCTGGCCCTTATGTGATGACGAGCGCTCTACCGGTTATCGCCGGTCGGGAACTTACGAACATTCTGCCGAGTTCGCAACAGTTGAACGGCCCCGGTTGGCAGACCCAATTTGCTTCTATTGGCGTCAACGCTGCGACTGCTCCTGATGGATCCAACACAGCAGCCCTATTTACTGCGGATAGCACATCGGTAGACAGCTATATCGTAAATTATGTGCCAAATCCATCGCTCTATGACCAGCAGACCGTGACTGCGTCCGTGTATCTGCGTGTCGCCAGTGGTACTTTGAACTCGATGCTGTATCTCAACAATGTGGGAGAGGCTGGCTGGCAAATTCAGCAGTCGGTTCCGATCACTCTGACAACCACCTGGCAGAGATTTTCCGTGACGGGTACGAATCAAAACGGTCTCACTCTGCTCTACCTTCAGATCGGTGGGGCTGGGACCATCAATTCGGGCAACAGCATTCAAATCTGGGGAGCGCAGATGGTGATCGGAACCGACCCCGCACCGTATACGCCGACGAACAGTTCCACAACCCAATATGCAACCGGGACACCGGGAACGCTGGTGACCAATGGACTCAACGAGGCCTACGCTTACGACTCCTTCGGCAACATCCTGCAAAACAACAGCTTTCACGCGACTTACGATGCGAATAACCGTATGTTCGGTTACGTCTACGATGCGGCGGGGAACCTGTTATCGAATGGTGTGAGCAACGTCATGACGTGGGACGCAGAGAACCGCATCCGGACTGTGGGTGGGGCAACCTACATCTACGACGCAGAAGGCAATCGCGTGGAGAAGCAAGGGGTTGGCGTGACCGACACGATCTACTTCGGTGGCAGACCGATCGCACGTCTGACGGCGGGTCAGTGGACCGACTTGATCTATGGTCCCACGGGTCTGCTTGCTGAGGTGCCGGGGACGGAGAATGGGTGGATTCAAGTACGAAGTGCAACGGGTTTGATTTTAGAGGTGTCGCTCCAGAAGTCAACGAAGTTGAACTCACCTTTTGGGAGGAAGAGTTCTGCGGGAGCTTTCCAGCCCAGTGATTTTCGGGTTCTGGCATT
>Ga0247762_1000304_pt1 | contig 16521 bp, 11 predicted proteins | sample UWRJL081202R4_FD_181016 | JGI IMG/M metagenome (GOLD analysis project Ga0247762, IMG submission 181016) | Plant litter microbial communities from Arlington Agricultural Research Station in Wisconsin, United States - UWRJ-L081-202R-4 | ecosystem: Environmental > Terrestrial > Plant litter >...
CGCCCTCATCATCGCGGATCAGGTCGACTATCTCGGGGGTATGCCCACGGCCACGCCGAAGGAAGTCAAGCTCTCCGACAAGCCAGAGGAGATGCTCCGCTTCGATCTCGACAACGAGACCGAGACCATCGCCGCCTATCGCCAGCGCGTGAAGCAGGCAGAAGCGCTGGGTCACTATGCCCTCGCCGAGCAGATCCGGAAGATCCTCGCGCAGGAGCAGGAGCACCAGCACGATCTCGCCACGGCTCTTGGCATCGACGTTCCCAAGGTCATTGCGCAAGGTGCATAGTTCCCCTCCCAATTCACCAGAAAGAGCCGCAGCGACCATCGCTGCGGCTCTTTTCTCATGACGAAAAATCCCTGAGAGAAATGGTTGACATCCATTCTCAAAACGCATCTCCTAAAGAAGACCCCGGATGGGCGGGAAACCATCCGAGGCGGTTAGAGCATTACAGTCACACAAACGAATTGTCCCTACTGCAACTGCTACAAGCACGGCGAAAGAGTGCAAGGATTCACTAGCCCTGGCACTTCCACTGAACCCGTAGCTTTGACCTTGAACCAATTGGCCATAGCTACCTCCGGATCTGACTGAGCACCCCAGCGAATGCTGGGGTGCTCCGCTTTGTCGGGGCGAAAATCGTCCCGTAGTAAGCCCCTCTCAGCGTTACCGCATCGTCCGGAAGCAGATCGATTCTTTCATCGAAAGAACGCACTTCAGCATGCCTTTGTTCTCCAAAGTCCATTCTGGAACTCGTGCCAGTTTTGACCTCGCACACGTATATTTTCCTGCATGAACTTTCTGCGCTGCGTTGCCGTCCTGTGTCTCCTTACCGGAAGTCTTCACGCACAACAACAGGATCCGTCTCTCGCCCCACACCTCTATCTTTCGCTCGAAGACATCGCCCAGCGGAAAGCCCTCGCCGAGCATGAGCCCTGGGCGAAAGCCAATCTCGCGAAGATCGTCGCACAGGCTGACAGCTACCCGCAGGCATACCTCACACGCTTTGGCCTGACAAAAGTCGAAGCCCCGCCCACAGCCCAGTGGGCGCACTGGTACGTCTGCCCCGACACCGGTACGGAGCTGAAGTTCTCTCCGCCGAATCACAATATCTGCCCGGACACCGGCAAGGATTACCAGGACTATCCCATCAGTGATGTCCACTACCACTTCGAGCACGATGTGCTGGAGCAAACCGCCCTCGCGCTGGCCATCGCCTATCGCATGACGGACAAGCCGATCTACGCGCAGCACGCCGCCGAGATTCTGAAGATGTACGCGGATAAGTACAAGGACTATGTCATCGTCGATAACTACGGCAAGCAGACCAATTGGGGCGCGCACATCTACACGCAGACGCTCAACGAGTCCATCTGGCTGATCGACATGACCTTCGCCTACGACCTCGTCCGCGCCACGCTGCCCGCGGCAGATCGAGCCCACATTGAAAACGATCTGCTTCTTCCAAGCGCAGCGACCGTTGTGCGTGGCCACAAGGAGCCCACCCTCAACATTCAGAGCTGGATCAATGGAGCGCAGGCCTCCGTCGGCTTCGAACTCGGGCGCAAAGACCTTATCGACGAAGCCATCAACGGACCGCTTGGCTTTCGCTACCAGATGAAAAACTACGTGCATGAAGGCTTCTGGCTTGAAGGCGCATGGGGCTACCAGTTTTATGCCATGCGTCCGCTCGTCGCCACGGCGGAGATGGCGAAGAAGAACGGCATGGACCTCTGGAAAGAAGAGCCTAAGCTCGCCTCCATGTTCATCGCCCCGCTCGGCGTTGTGATGCCGGATGGCAACCTGCCTGCCTTCAACGACTCGCACGAGGTCAAGCTCTTCCCCACCGCCAGCCTCTATGAACTCGCGTATCGCAACACACGCGATCCCCGCCTGCTCGCCGTGCTCGACCACGCACCGAGAATCAGCAAAGAAAGTCTCCTCTTCGGTGTGCCTGATCTGCCGAAGAGCGGAGATGCCGCGTTGAAGAGCGCTGTCTTTCCAGAGTCCGGCTTCGCCATGCTGCGTGGAAAACATACCGATCTCAGCGTGATTACCAAGTTCGGCGAACATGGCGGTGGACACGGCCACTACGACAAACTGGGCGAAATCATCTATGCCAACGGACGCATACAGGCCGTGGATCCCGGCACACAGCTCTATGGCATGGCGCTCCATAAGGAGTGGGACCAGATGACCGTCGCCCACAACACCCTTAGCGCCGACGAACTCCGCCAGGATGCCGCCACTGGAAAGCTAATCGCCTGGAAAGACGAGCCCGGCTACACCGCCGTCACCGTCAGCGCGGGGTCGGCGTACAAGTTCGCAGACCTCACACGCAGCATCCTGGTCACGGATGAGTACGTGCTTCAACTCGATCGTGCCCAGTCCACCGACGGCAAAGAGCATCGCTTCGACTGGAACGATCACAACTTCGGCAAGCAGACGATGGCCCTGCCGATGACGAAGTACGATGGCTTCCCCAAAGCCAATGGTTACCAGCATCTCTCCGCAGTGGAGCGCGGCGAAACCTCCGCAGACATTACGTCCCGCTTCGACAACGATGGCACCGCGATGAATCTCCAACTCCTGGCCGCTCCGCATACCGAAGTCTTCCGCGGTGTCGGCCCGGGTCCTGATCCCCGCGTCCTCGTCCCCTTCGTGATCGTCCGCCGCAAAGGTCTTTCCGCCGAGTTCGTCTCTCTCCTTGTTCCCTCCAAAGGCACAACGCCCAACATCGCGGCATCCCGAAAAGGTGACGGAACACTCACGGTGCGTGGACCGGGATGGGTTGATACCATCCACCTCGGCGAGACACTGAGCTTCCACCGCGAGAACGGCAAGTGATGCCACCGCGCATTTCGGCATCGTAACCTCTGTGGCAGCTTCCATCAGGCAGCAGATCTTCCGTTTCGACTGGACGCAGAGCGAGCCTTTGCACGCTCTGCTCTGCATGCCTGCGATCGGTATTCCGCTCTTCGTTGCGATCCATCTCGGCTATCCCGGCACGGGCGTCCTGCTCTCGAGCGGAGCCATGTGCGTCGGCTTCGGTTCCTTTCAGCAACCACTCTTTCGTCGCTGGGGTCCCATGCTCGCCGCCGCAATCGGCATCACCATCTCGGCAACAGTGGGAGCAGCCGTACGCGATCACACGGTGCTTCTCGCCGCCATTGCTGTAGTCTGGGCCTTCCTGTACGGCATGGCAAACTCTATTGGTCCAGCCGCTGCGTGGGTGGGGATGGAGTGCTGCGTCTTCCTGATCGTCTCGTCCGCCGCTCCCGCGTCTGCTGGAAGTCCGACAGACACGCTTCACCAGGCGCTCCTTCGTGGTGCGGGCGTACTCTCCGGCGGCGTTCTGGAGATGATCGCGATTCTGATCTTCTGGAGATTTGTGCCTCGTGCGGTCTCTACACTCACCGATCCCAACTTCGATCCCGCAACGCTGCGCTGGGATTATCTCCTCTCTCACCTCGCACCGAGCTCGATTCACTTCCAGTTCGCCCTGCGCATGGCCGTCACCATGGCGATCGCGGTTGCGATCTATCGCACACGCAACTTCGGCAACGCCTACTGGGTTGCGATGACCGCCATCCTTCTACCGAAGCCGGAGTTCGCGCTCAACACGCTGCGCACCATCCATCGCTTCGCCGGTACACTGCTGGGCGCGGGGCTCTGTACGGTTCTGATCGTCTTCGTCCGTCCGCGCGGCGAGACGCTGGCCATCCTCGTTTTGCTCTTCCTCTATGCGGGATACTGCCTCCTCCGCGTGAACTACGGCGCCTTTGTCGTCTGCATCACCGGCTACGTCTGCTTCATCCTGGCAATTGTGCGCCTGCCGGAAAAGGTAGTTCTCGCGCACCGAATTGAGGCCACCCTTATCGGTGGAGTCATTGGCCTGATCGTCCATCTCGTCTTTCGGGCGATGCCGCGTAAGCTACACATTCTGCCGGAGATCGACTAGACTCGGCGCTCAAACGGATGGATTTTTGTATTGTTTTCCGGTGTTGGGAAGGAAAAAATGACAATCTTCCCGCTCATCCGTCCAAACACGAACGCCCTAACCGCTCTACACTTACCAAGACATGCAAATAACCCTCGGAGTCTGCACACACATGCGTCGTTTCCTTCCCCTGGCACTCGTCCTCACAGCCGCCGCCGCGACGGTTGAGGCTCAGACCGCTCCCGCTCCCGCCCCCGCAGCCAAGCCCGCCGTCGCCGCACCTGCGGCTGCGCCCATTACGCCTGCGAAGCGCGCGAAGGCAGAACAGCTTCTCGTTCTGCTGAAGCTCGATACCGGTCTTCAGGGTATGCTCAGCAGTACCGCCGCCCGGATTCACTCGCTCGCCCAACAGCAGGCAGCCCAGGCCAAGACACCGGAACAGCAGAAGCTTGCAACGGACTACACCGCCAAGATCGATGCCATGACGACCTCTGCCCTTGACTACGCAAAGCTGCGCGAGCCGCTGGCGGATGTCTATGCCAGCAACTTCACGGACTCTGAACTGGACAGCATCATTGCCTTCTACGGCTCGCCCGCAGGCAAAGTCTTCGTCGACAAAACCCAGCCTGTCGGCGAACAGACCAACACCATCTTCCAGGGCGTTCTGAAGGATCTTCAGCCGAAGCTCGCTGAATCTACCAAGGAATTTCAGACAAGCCTCAAGGCCGCCACGCCTCCGACCATCAGCACCCCGGAGAACATGAAGGACACACCTCCGCCTGCTGCTCCCGCACCTGCTCCGAAGAAGTAAGCTTTTACTTAATAGAAGGCGCTGGCCAGAAGATCTCTGGCCGGCGCTTTTTATTGCTTTTTACTTGTTATCTCGTACGACCTGCTTCGCGCCCCATTGTTTGCGGCTAGTTTCGAAAGGGTGGACGGGTTTGTCATGGTTCTTTCCGTCCGATCGAAATTAGCCGTCTCCTCTTTTGCTTTTGAGTGAAGGGTGCGCCACGAGGGAAGAGGAAAAAGGGCTCGGCGCTTATCCTTTCGCACGAAGCCGGGAAAAATGGAGCGCAATTTCTATCCGCAAAAAGGCCCGCTCGGTGAAGAGCGGGCCTTTTGTATGCAAGTTGCCGGATGTTACGTGGTGGCACGCGGCTTCTGTGCGAAGAGGTTCGGCGTGGCAAAACCGCTACCAGAGGTGGCAGGCAGCTTGGGATCGATCTGACTGCTATCCGTCAGCGTGCTGTTCTTGATGAGGTGAACCAAGTTGTCTCCGGAGGTGCCGACGTAGAACGTGCCGTTATCCGAGGAGAAGACGCCCGCGACGGGGGCCGTGGCTCCGTTCGCCAGAGTGATATAGGAGAGTGCACCGGGGCCGCTGGCAGCCGGCTTGTAGGCCGGGAGCAGTGTGCCCGTGGTAGCGGCAGTAGAGGATGCGGGATAGGTGACGAAGGCCACCGCGGAGTCCGAAGATGGAATCACATTTCCACAGATCGGGTAGGGGGTGACGAGGTTCGCAAGTGTAGTGCAGGCACCCGCGTTGATGCTGCTTAGAGTCACGGTATTGAGGGTGTTCGCGAACGTCGCACCGACGCCGACTTTGGCATCGGGAGATGCAAGAGGGCACTGCCCGATAGGAAGCGTTCCGCTTCCATTTGTGAGATTGACGTCATTGAGGACCGGGACACCGCCTGCGGCGCTGCTGAGGCCGAGGATGTGTCTGGAGTCGTTCGTGGCGGCGACACGATCAGCTGCCGCGCCCACTTGTCCAGCGACGGGATAGTAGTCGATTGGGTTCACGGTTGTATTCGCGCAGTACGATCGACCGGTGATGGCGGAGTTGCCACCGATATACGCGCCGACCGAGGGGACGGTGACCGCCACGTCATTGGCGCCGGTAGCGGACATGTCATAGTCATGCCAGCCCGTATTAACGCTATAGACCAAGAGGTGATTGGTAGCGGTGGTGACGTAGACCGACTGCGAATCCGGCGAATACTCCGCGCGCAGACCTGTGCCCTGGAAGCTCGTGACCGTTGTACTCGTGGTGGAGGATGGGGAGTAGAGTGTGACGGTATTTCGCGTCGGATCGGTGAGCAGGATGGAGCTGTTGTCTGGGGCGGCCGCCAGGACACGTCCCTTTGCCGAGATGTCCTGCTTGGTGACGCTTAGGGTCCCGGTAGCGAAAGACATCAACTCCACGTCCGAACCGAAGTAGATGGTGGTACCGTCCTCCGAGAGGACCATCGAGTTGGGGATGTAGGGGAGGCGGACCGGAGTGCCGACGACGGTGTTGGTAAAGTCGACCGTCGTAATGTATTGGCTCTGGGTGCTGGCGATATAAAGCAGTGTGCTGTTCAGACCGGAGGCCGTGGCTTGAATCGTGTTGGAGGAGACCGGCTTACCGTTTCCAAACTGACCGATATTTGTGTAGGGCGAAGGATTGCAGGTCGGTGGCGTGCAGAAGACGTTGACCGCTGTCGCAGACGGGAAGGTCGCCAGAATGCCGGTGGACGACGCTGCGATGGTCGTCGGTGTTGTGGAGGTGTAGTTGAGCGCGAGACCGGAGATGGTAACGCCCTTCGTGTCCACGACGGTGGCGGTGATGGGTTCCGCCGTGTTGGGCGTAATCGTGAGGGTTCCATCAGATCGCGTATTAGGTGTTGAGACCTTTATGCTCGCCGGGGGGCACGTCGAGAAGAAACCCGCGTTCGAGGTAGAGGAGGCGATGGTGGCCTGTACAACCGTCGATCCGGGCTGCTGCGCCGTCGCTACACCATTTTCATCGATGACGACAAGACCTGACGTGACGGGCGTATATGTAAGGTGACCGACCTGGCAGGTGATGTTGTTGTTTTGGTTATCGAAGACGCGCGCGACGATCTCGCGTGTGTCGTTCTGAGAGACGCAGGAGTTCGCATCGTAGGGGGTCGCGGTGATGGCGGTGCTGCTGAGTGGGCAACAGTTTGTGGTGGTATCTTTTGTGCAGTCATTGGTAGGGCTGCCAATCGTGACGGCAGAGATGGCGGGATGCACATAAACCGAGATGCTGTTCGAAACCGCACCGCCGGCCGAGGCTGTGACAAGAGAGACTCCGGGGGCGGGCTTGGCGACGGCCGTGCAGAAGGTGAAGTCGGCCGTTCCGCCGGGAGTGTTACGGTTCCAGATGCCAGCGCAAATGGCGCCGGTCGAAGGATTGATGTCCACGATATCCGGCCTGGAGCTTGCATATTTGAAGGCGCTGATCGAGACGCTGGTGCCCTTGCAATCCGTGGCGGTTGGCGTGGTCAGGGTGTCCGTCTGGGAGTAGCTGAGACTCTTGCCGAAGAACTGCGGCGTGAGGACGATGTTCGTCACCTGGCCGAGACGGATTCCCGAGCTGCCTTCGCAGAACTGATTGGTGGCGGTTTTGCCACATCCGGAGAGCGAAATGCCAACGGGAACAGTGAAGAGCAGGACGGCTAAGAGTGAAACGAAACGGCGCATCAGACCTCCCCGTACAGGCCGGAAGGCATGCACGGTACAGCAAACGGCAAGATTTTTCAGAGAGAAAGCTCTGACCTTCAAGTGTAGAGGGTGCGGATGGGGCTTGCAAATTAGACGCTTTTATAAGGGTGCTGTTAGCGCGCCGCTACTCCTGGAACCGCCTGTGCAGGCACCTGTGCGGGCATCTGGGTATTGAACCAGTTAAGCGCTCGCGTGAGCACGTCGATGCGATGCGCCTCTTCGCGGAAGCCGTGGCCCTCGTTGGGATAAACCACGAGCTCCGTGGGCACGTGCTGTGCGCGGAGGGCGTGCCAGAACTCGAAGGACTGCGGCGCCGGGCACTCGCCGTCGCGATCGCCGACGACGATCAGCGTGGGCGTGCGCGCTTGTTTGATAAAGGTGATCGGTGAGCTTTTGGCATAGACGGCGGGATCGTTATAGACGGTGTCTCCGAAGAACGGTGTCATCCACTGATCGATCGAGTTTTCGCCATAGTAGCTTAGCCAGTTGGAAACGCCTGCGCCAGCTACGGCGGCGTGGAAGCGATGGGTCTGCGTCACCGCGAACATGGTCATGTATCCGCCGTAAGACCAGCCGGTGATGCCTTCGCGGGTGGGGTCGATGGGGAATTTCTTTTCGAGGAAGTCGAGACCCGCGAGGATGTCGTGAAGATCACCGTATCCAAAGTCCTTGCGGTTGGCTTGGGTGAAGCTCTCGCCCTGCCCGAAGGAGCCGCGGGGATTCGGAAGAAAAACAAAGTAGTCCAAAGCGGAGAAGGGCGCTGCGCCAAAACCGGCGCTGGGCCACGTGGAAGAGTTTGCGCTCGAAGGGCCACCGTGAACATAGGTGATCAGACCGTATTTCTTCGATGGATCGTAGTGGGCCGGGTAGAGAAGGAAGCCTTGCAGAGTCAGTCCATCGCTGGTGTATTCGATGGATTCGGATTTGCCCCAGGAGGGTTTCAGCGCGTCGTTGAGATGGGTTACCTGATGCAGATTGCCTGGTGTGCCGAAATAGACTTCAGGCGCTTTTTCGAACGAGCTGGCGAAGAATGCGACGTTGCGTGTCGAAGGCGAAACGGAGAGCGACAGAGCGCTGGTGCCGGAGCCAAGTGTGCCGTCGAAGCTCTGCGAGGTGAAGGGCATCTGATGCCCGCTGGTGCCGAGGACGGCCACGTGGACCTTGCCGCGCTCGCGTTCGCTGATGAGGACATGGTCAGGGCCGAGCCACTGAAACCAGGCGATGGAGGCTTTGCGGCCTTCGGTAAACGGGTGCGTGTCTTTACCTTCTGCAGAGGTGATGTAGAGGTCGCCGCCGTTCGAGCCGAAGTCGGACATCAGGCCACCGAGGAACGCGATATTTTTGCCGTCGGGTGAGAAGCGGGGAAGAGCAATCTGCAGACCATGGAGCGGACCGGGGATTGTGGCGGGGTCGACGAGGACCTGCGGTTCGGGCAAAGATTCTTTTGCGTCCAGCAGGGGTTTGGAGGCGTCGATGCCGACGGCATAAAGGCGGGCGACCCACCAGTTATTTTCGCCGGGCGCGGGAGCCGCGGTGTAGACGATCCGCTTTGAATCCGGTGACCAGGAAAACTCATAGATATAGAGATCGGTGGGATCGTCTTTGGGAATGTATCCGGTGGCAACGTCTACCGTTTTTACGGTCTGTACTTCAAAATCGTCCTTCCCAATGACGCCAATGGCAGGCTTCATCGCGTCCGTTGCGCCAGCGCTGTGGGTCTCATTGGGAACGAAGAGGAAGGCGATGGTCTTGCCGTCGGGCGAAAACAGAGGCTTGTCCAGATTGCCGGTGAGGTGTGTGAGTTCGCGTATCCCATTAGTGGTGGGGGTGAAGAGCCAAAGCTGAGCGTGAGGAGTCTTTTCGCCCTTGCTGTCGCAGTCGGAGAGGAAAGCAAGCTGGGTTGAGTCTGCGGACCAGGTTGGGCTGCTGTTCTTGCAGGAGCTTCGCGTGGTATTTGTAGGCTTCGAGGAGGTTTCCGAAGACAGAACGCGGTCCTGGTTGAGCGTGGCTGTGGCGACGAGATGCAGTTCGGTGGCGTCTGTCCATGCAAGCAGCTTGCCGTCGGGCGAGAGTGCGACCTGATGCGGCATCCGCGTTTTGGCAAGATCTCCAATGATGGCCGTGATACGCGGGTCAGGCGCGCTTTGTGCAGAGACCGCACCAGCAAAGAGGAGAACAGCGGCAAAGAGTCGGCGCATAAAGTTGAGGCTATCAGGAAAAGATTTGATTTCGGGGCTGAGTGAAGTGGCTTCACGCAAGATGGACCGAATTGGGAGGATCTTCTAAGACGCCTTGTCGTAGGCGGCGATTTCATCGAAGATTTCTCTTCGCCAGGTGCTGGATGAACGAGGTGATCGAGGCGCGGATCGTCCGGTTGAATGCACTTTGCGAGGCCCCTCTTGCGAAAGGGCCTCCGTATTTGGGGGTTAGAAGCGGGCGCGGATGGATTCAACGTGCGGAGCGAGGAAGGCGGCGCGGTCGCCTCCGTAGTTGAGGGCGGCAGCTCCACCAGAGTTGAGAAAGGCGATGTCTGTGACTCCCAGAAAGCCGAAGATCGTCCGGAGATAAGGTTCAGCGTGGTTGAGGGATTCCGTAGCAGTGCCGGCATCGTAAGTTCCGCCGGAGGCGACCAGGAACGTAGCCTTCTTACCAGTCAGGAGACCCACAGGCGTTCCGGTGGCATAGGAGAAGGTACGGTTGACGCGGGCGATCTGGTCGATCCAGAGCTTGAGGGTGGAGGGAATGGAGAAGTTGTGCATGGGAACGCCCAGCACGTACTCATTGGCCTCTTCCAGCTCCGAAATCAGGGTGTCTGAGAGAGAGAGAAGCTGTTTCTGTTCCGGGGTGAGAGCGTCCGCGGGAGTAAATACGGCTGCGACAAAGGCCGCGTTGACGGGAGGGATTGCGGAAGTAGTGGTGTCGCGCCGGATGATTTTTCCTTCGGGGTTCGCCTTCTTCCAGTTCTGGACGAATTCGTTCGAGAGATGGCGCGAGATGGAGGCTTCCCCGAGGGGGCTTGAGTCAAGATGCAACAGAGTGGGCATAGCGTGAATCTCCTAATACACAATCGATGTCTAAACAACAGGTGTTGATTCTTTAAAGCCGACGCATGTTGTTTATTCCTGCGTGGCGTATTTTTACGTGCGGAGTATCTTAAAAGGGAGACCAATGACCGATCACGCAGCTGAACTCGTGGATCCCCGTATCCGGCGGACACGCCTGTCGCTTCAGCAGGCCCTCGAGCAGCTGCTCGATGAGCGGGAGTTCGAAAAGATCTCCGTGCAGGACATCGCCGAAGCGGCGGAGGTGAACCGGGCCACGTTTTACGACCACTATCCCGACAAGTTTGCGTTGCTGGAGTGCATGGTGGGAACGCAGTTTGAGGAGTTGTTGGCACAACGGGGCGTGGTTTTTGATGGAGGCTGCGTCAGTGCGCTCCGCGCCATTATCCTGGGCGTCTGCGACTATGTGGCCTCAAGGCCAACGCGGTGTGAGAGGCAAAGGCAGATGGAGCCGCACATGGAAGCGGCCGTGATTGCGGTGGTGCGGAAGATGCTTCTCGATGGGTTGCAAAGACATCCGCCGCAGGGCGCGTCGCCGGAGATGGTTGCGACCACCGTAAGCTGGGCCGTTTATGGCGCGGCCAAGGAGTGGCTGAATACGCCGCGGCATGTCGCCTCCGAGGAGATCGTTGAAACGGTCATGGCGCTGGTGGTGCCTATGCTTGCCGAGCCGGTCCCGCAGGCTTTGCACGGTTAGGCGGATCCTGATTCTTTCGTGCTCCTGCGGGACGACAGACAGGATTGAATTTAGGGTTTGCGTTTGGTTGTGATCCGGGCGAGGAGGAATTCCTCGACAAGGGCACCGATGGAGGCTGATGCGGTGGCGAGCGCGGCGTTGGTAAACGTGAGGCCAGCTCCACGGTTAACGGCGGGATAATAGGCGTTCGAAAGTCCTGCCGCAGTAAAATTTCCCGCAATAAAAGAATAGTTTGGCTGCCACTTGCCATTGTCGCCTTTGCAGATGACGGCGCTGGCCATAGCGTAGAGCGCGCGTCTCTTGATGGTTCCGGTGCCTTTGTAGAAGTAACGCGGATCCTGGTGGAAGAGCGACGGGTAGATGGCTCCGCCAAAGAAGGTGGCGCTGAAGGTATCCGCTGTGGCTGCTCCGAAACGTTTACCGTAGCCTGCCGGGCCTTTGCCGAAGCCTGAGAACGAGTTATTCGCCTGCTCGATTCCGGCTGCGATGGCCGTGAATCCGAAGGTGACGGGATCAATGGCAGTGCGCCAGGCAAGATGATACTTCTGCCCCGCGGAGAGCGGCTCAGGGTTCTTTTCAAAGGTAACGAAAAAGTTAGGAATAATGCCGAGCACGCGCTGCTGTTCTTCGATTTTGAGTTGCTCAACGGCCACTTGGTGCGGGGAAAGAGCGTCGACCGAGGTATACACCATAGCCATTTTCATCTGGATGACGGGGAGATCCGAGTCTTTGCCTGGCTGGACGACGATGCCGGGACGTGTCCATGTATTAAATCCCGCAGCGGTAATGGTGATGGTGTAAGTGCCGGGCGTGACGGGGTCCATTTTGAAGAAGCCATCATTGTTTGAGACGGCGGAATAAGCCGGGAGATCAGGCCCGGTGAGAGCTATCTGGGCCCCTGCAATATCAACTCCCTCTGCAGAAGTGACGGTACCGACGATCTGGCTCGATGTTGAGGCGGCTGGTTGGGCCGAGGCTTGAGGTGTCGGGGCATCCACGAGCGCGACATCCACTGCTGCATGGGAAGCCTGTTGAGCATCGAGTTGCGACGGGAGCACGATCAAACAAAAAACGAGGGTGCAGAGACTGCGCATAGGCGGGCGCTTCTCATGATTCGGAATACCCGGTATCTTCATGGTTGTTCTTTCTGTTGGACGTGATTCGCAGTGGGAAGACGCAAAGATCGGTTCACGAAACTTCGGGACGGAAGAGAAGCTTACGGCGAAGCGTGAAGCATATAAGCAGCGTTGGACCTACCGCAGCCTTGCCTATCGGTGGGGAGGAGCGCGAAACCGAGGGAGCTAGCATCGGATTGCGGTTCTTTATCTCAGAAACGACCCGAAATAAGCCCGGAATCATTGACGTTCCGCGTGCTGATTGGTACAGTTAGAGGGTTCCGTATGTATCCGGGTCGTATTGAGCGGTATTGGCGATACGAACAGGGCAGAGAAAAGCCTCGGCGAGTCGCAGGATTTGGCGATTTCCGCTAGACTGGAAAGAGAGTACGACCGCTGTTGGACCGGCTTTTCGGGGCTGGCCTGAAGTTAGAAGCAGCGGCCTTTCGTTCGAGCCTGCGACACCCTCCACCCTGGATGGGCTATGTGGGCCGGAACAGCGAAACGGAGTCGTCACCTGGGCAATTTGGTGGGAGAGCGCGAAGGCGTTTTCTGCTGCGTTGTGTGGGGAGTTCGGCCACCGTCGACTGTTTTGTTCGTCTGGTTGTGTGTTGTTTGCAGGGTAAACACGCTTTTGGGCGTGATTGCGTTGCGAGTACAGACGCGAAGCAGGATGTACTTCGCCGGAGTGCGCGACCTTCAGGTCAAGAGCGCGCTCTTGCCGCGTGTGCGGTTGGCTGGAGTGCGTTTTGTGGACGCGGCTTTGAGTTTGTGAAGTTCGAATTGGTATCTGAGGAGTTCTACTGTGCCTACGTTTCATCAGCTTGTGAAGAAGGGTCGGACTGCGCCGAACTACAAGACGGCCAGCCCGGCATTGCAGGGATCGCCCCAGCGCCGTGGAGTTTGCACCCGCGTTTACACGCAGACACCGAAGAAGCCGAACTCGGCTCTCCGTAAGGTCGCGCGTGTGCGCCTGACGAACGGTATCGAAGTGACGAGCTACATTCCGGGCGAAGGCCACAACCTGCAGGAGCACTCGATCGTGCTCATTCGCGGTGGCCGCGTGAAGGATCTGCCGGGTGTTCGGTATCACATTGTGCGCGGAACGCTGGATTCGGTAGGCGTTGCAAAGCGTCTGCAGAGCCGCTCCAAGTACGGCGCAAAGCGTCCTAAGGCTGCAACCAAGTAGTTTGCAGTTGCTTAGCCGCTAAAGAATCACGAATTTTTCAGGTCCAGATGCTTGAGATGTTTACGGCGCTGGAGGAAGACGAGAAGAGAGAGTAATGCCAAGAAAAGGTTATATCGCCAAGCGTGAGGTTTCACCGGATCCGGTGTACCAGTCGACCCTCGTGACGAAGTTTGTGAACTCGATGATGTGGGGCGGCAAGAAGTCGACCGCGCAGGGCATCTTCTACGAGAGCATGAAGAGCCTCGAAGCCAAGGGTGGCGGCGACGATGCTTTGAAGCTTTTCAAGAAGGCCGTTGAGAACGTGAAGCCCCTGCTGGAAGTGAAGAGCCGCCGTGTCGGTGGTGCCAACTACCAGGTGCCGATCGAAGTAAATCCGGAGCGCCGTACTTCGCTCGCGATCCGCTGGCTGGTGAGCTATGGGCGTAGCCGTGGCGAGAAGGGCATGGTCGAGAAGTTGACCGCTGAGCTTCTGGATGCTGCGAATGGCCGTGGCGCCGCGATGAAGAAGAAGGAAGACGTTCATCGTATGGCTGAGGCGAACAAGGCATTTGCTCACTACCGCTGGTAGTCCGGGCTTGAGTTTGCAGTAAGCAGTGAATGAGTTTCGCAACCGCGAGCGAGAGTTCGCAGAAGAGATAAAAGACCGTGGCACGCACAGTACCTCTCAATAAATGTCGCAACATTGGCATCATGGCTCACATCGACGCCGGCAAGACGACGACGACCGAGCGCATTCTTTTCTATACGGGTGTAAATCACCGTATCGGGGAGGTGCACGAGGGCACTGCCACCATGGATTGGATGGAGCAGGAGCAGGAGCGCGGCATCACGATTACGTCCGCCGCGACGACCTGCACCTGGAACGGCATCCTGATCAACATCATCGATACCCCGGGTCACGTGGACTTCACCGCCGAGGTGGAGCGTTCGCTCCGCGTGCTCGACGGTGCGGTTGCGTGCTTCGACGCGGTTGCCGGTGTTCAGCCCCAGTCGGAGACGGTGTGGCGTCAGGCGGACAAGTACAAGGTTCCCCGTATCTGCTTCATCAACAAGATGGACAAGAATGGTGGCGATGCCGAGTATGCGACGCAGACGATCCGCGACCGCTTGGGAGCGAAGGCTGTCATGATCCAGCTCGCAATCGGCGCAGAGGCGAAGTTTGCCGGCGTGGTCGACCTGGTGGAGATGAAGGCAATCCTTTGGCACGACGAGACCATGGGCGCAAAGTACTCCGTGGAAGAGATTCCCGCGGACCTGAAGGGCAAGGCAGTCGAGTTCCGCAACCTTTTGATCGAAGCCGTTGCCGATCAGGACGATGCGCTGATGGAGAAGTATCTGGATGGCCAGGAGCCCACAGTTGCAGAGTTGAAGTCTGCGATTCGCAAGGCAACGATCGGCATGCACATCTTCCCGGTTCTCTGCGGTTCGTCCTTCAAGAACAAGGGTGTGCAGACGCTGCTTGATGCAGTCGTCGACTACCTGCCCAGCCCCCTCGACATTCCTCCGATGATCGGTCACGATCCCGAAGACATGGAAGTGGAGATCATCCGCAAGGCGGACGACAAGGAGCCTCTCTCGGCTCTGGGTTTCAAGATCATGACCGATCCCTTCGTGGGTCAGTTGATCTTCATTCGTATCTACTCGGGCGTGCTGAAGACCGGAGACTCCGTTCTGAATCCGCGTACGCGTAAGACGGAGCGCATCGGTCGCCTGCTCAAGATGCATGCGAACAAGCGCGAAGAGATCACCGAGATTATGGCAGGCGATATCTGCGCCGCCGTCGGCCTCAAGAACCTAGTCACGGGCGACACTATCTGCTCTGAGAAGGATCCTGTCGTTCTTGAGTCCATCGATTTCCCCAAGCCGGTTATCGCGGTTGCGGTAGAGCCGAAGACCAAGGCCGATCAGGAAAAGATGGGCATGGCTCTCTCGAAGCTGGCGCAGGAGGATCCTACCTTCCGTGTTCACACGGATCCGGATTCGAACCAGACCATCATCTCGGGTATGGGCGAGCTTCATCTCGAGATCATCGTGGATCGCATGATGCGCGAGTATAAGGTGGAAGCGAACGTTGGTAAGCCCCAGGTGGCGTACCGCGAGACCATCCGCACCAACTCCGACGCGGAAGGCAAGTACATTCGCCAGTCGGGTGGTTCTGGTAACTACGGCCACGCGAAGATTCGCATTGAGCCGAACGAGCCAGGCAAGGGTTACGAGTTCACGAACGACACCAAGGGCGGAGCGATTCCGAAGGAATACGTGAAGCCGATCGACCAGGGCATTCAGGAAGCCATGCAGGGCGGCATTCTGGCGGGCTACGAAATGGTCGATATCAAGGTCAGTCTTTACGACGGTTCGTATCACGATGTCGATTCCAACGAAATGGCGTTCAAGATTGCCGGTTCGATGGCGTTCAAGGAAGCTGCCCGCAAGGCAAAGCCGGTTCTTCTGGAGCCAGTGATGAGCGTCGAAGTGACCGTCCCCGAGGAGTACATGGGAACGATCATCGGCGATCTGAACTCGCGCCGCGGTCGGATTGAAGGCATGGAGATGGTCGGAGGTTCGCAGGTGATCAAGGCGAACGTCCCGCTCAGCGAGATGTTCGGCTACGCCACCCACATGCGGTCGTCCACGCAGGGTCGCGCAAACTACTCGATGCAGTTCAGCCGCTATGAAGAAGCGCCCCGCTCGGTCTCGGAAGAGATCATCGCGAAGGTCCAGGGCAAAGAACGATAGTCTTCGCCGGAAGGGCGGAAGCCTTCGGCGCGAATCAATAGAGATTTTCAGTAACCGATTTCGAAGTAACGGAGAGCAACATGGCGAAGGAAAAGTTTGACCGGTCGAAGCCGCACGTCAACGTAGGAACGATTGGTCATATTGATCATGGCAAGACGACGTTGACGGCGGCGATTACGAAGGTATTGTCGAAGCACAACCCGAAGAACAGCTTCCGTTCGTTCGACACGATCGATAACGCACCGGAAGAGCGCGAGCGCGGTATTACGAT
>Ga0247762_1000305_pt1 | contig 16339 bp, 15 predicted proteins | sample UWRJL081202R4_FD_181016 | JGI IMG/M metagenome (GOLD analysis project Ga0247762, IMG submission 181016) | Plant litter microbial communities from Arlington Agricultural Research Station in Wisconsin, United States - UWRJ-L081-202R-4 | ecosystem: Environmental > Terrestrial > Plant litter >...
AGAAGCGTTCGTGTCTAAAGCATCGAAGAGGGTAGATTTCGCGCGTTTGGACGCGGCAGAAGCGCGGCTCTTTTGGTCATTGCCTTTTGGAGACGACGAGCGATCGCGCTTTCGAGGAACAAATGGCGGCATGACGGAAACGTTGGAGCTTCATGATCGATTCTAGAGGTATCAAGGCCTAGTAGGGTGCATCGTGATGGAGACGTTATGTTTGAAGCGCGCGAGGCAAATGCGACGGGCTAGGGTCAAAGCTGCGTCATGACGACGCCAAGAAGAGCCTCACCGAGTCAATCTTCAACTCTATCTCACATATTTGTCCGATTAACACCAATTCAGGTCGAATATCCTAAGTGAACTCTAGATCAATAATATGTGAGATAGTATCGCAGGCTAATTAAATACGTATTGATCATCTGACCCTGCTTGCGGTTAGTTGCAAATGCTAGGTTATGCGTGTAACCCGCGCAATGTCTGTCACCACATAAACCAAACATTTACACAGATATGTGCTATCTAGAGTGAGGCTCAGAAAACATAGCATGTTTTACAAACCCTGAGCCAATGCATTCCGACTTCCTCTCCACCGCGTAGCCATGGTTCGTTACGTTTCTCGCTAGACTAGTGGGAGGCCCTACCATTGCTCATGATCTCACGGTCATAATGAGCTTCAGAGTTATTTTCTAAGTTTGGTAGGCGCCCGGGAATAGCGAATAAGATCTCAGGGGGGGATTGCGTACGTAGAGTTTTGAGACCGGACTGCCGGATCCCCGCGTGGTTCGACCCGTCTCAATAGTATCATTCATCGGGTATGTCCCCAAAAAGGCCCCTTGCGCTTCAACCTCCGCAGCCGTCTGTCCGAAGAGGCGTCGCGCGAGAATGAATCGGCTCATGCTCCAGCCACCAAGCGGGATACGCACACTCAATGGGCTTGATCCTTAATCCCGAAATCCTGGGAGGATCTTGCTCACTGAAGTTAGAAGCTGTCGGGTATGGGACAGCTCCTCGGAGGCAGAGACCGCAACGGCGTATGAAACATCCACTCATTAAACCAATTGCTTTTGATTGCGTGATTGCATTAAAATTTGTATAAGCCCTCTTACTCACAATCTATAATCGACAGCTTGCAAGAAATCTGACCATCCTGTCTCTCGACGAGGATGTTGAACATTAGCACTATCAATCAGCTCTTGGATCAGGACGGGAAGTTCCCCGCACTATTCTCTGTTTTCCCTCTTCTCCATCTGTGTTCTGCATGGCAGGGTTCCCGATGGGCCGGCGCTAAATTAGTATCTGTGCGGTTGCTGTGGGGTGAGCTGAGGAGTATCATGCCGTGACCTCAGGGTTAGCGCGTGTCTGGGCGAACGGATGGAAAGGTTGAAAGGAGTGTTCCAGGAACAGCTTGATGTGCTGTTGAGATCTAAGTCTAACGTAATCCATCACTGGTGTAGTTTTGTTGAAGTATCCGTAGCCGATTCATGCGGGGAGCATTTGGGTAGAAACAGGCGTGCTACCCGTTTCACTATATATACGTACCTACTACCTGTTTACACTCTCTTGACATTGCAATCCAGGTCCTCAACAAGACCTGCATACTTACTACTTACTACCTCGGTTATCATAGATTTGGTATCGTCGTTACATATCAACACTAAAAATGTCAAACGGTCAAGCGCGACACGCCAATATCAACAACACAAGCATGATGTCGAATGGCAGTGATACGGAGGGCCCCTTAGAGAAGGATTTTAGCAGTAAGCACCAACATCGAATTCTAAATGAAACTTCTATCAGCCAGCTGCCTGTATAGAAATGCTGATCGGGTACATCTTCTAGGGGATCCGTACCACCTTGGCCCTCAGATGGAGCCCGAGAAAGCTCTACGGAAGATCAGGACAGCAGGGAGTATCTCGATATCACCAGAACTGTTTGAGAAGCTGTACCTCTCACCACAGAATGAGGTCAAGGGTGATCTTCGAAAGACATTCGCGAACCCTACTCCTCTTGCCATTGTTGGCTTTCTCCTCAGCCTAAGCCCCTTGTCAGCGGACCTCATGGGCTGGCGAGGTGCTGGTGGAAGTGGAGCGGCTGGCACTGGCACTTATTTCTTCTTCGGAGGACTTTGCATGGTGCTTGGTGGTGTCGGAGAGGTAAGCACTTCGTCCCATGTTATTACAAAGGCTCGCTAATGAATCTGAAGTGGGTAATGGGGAATACCTTTCCCTTCGTCGTCTTTGTTAGCTTCGGTGCTTTCTGGTTAGGATTTGCAGCCACGCTTCAACCTTTTTATAACGCATACGGGGCCTATTCGACCACTGAGTCGATAGCTGACGGCCTCAAAACTCAGGGCTTCAATGCCAGTTTCGGTAGGATCCTTAATGCTTTCCTTGAGAACCGGGACATCCAATGCTGACATATGTCTCTTCCAGGGTTCTTTTTGCTAGCAATGGGCATGCTTTGCTTCGTCTTCCTCATCTGCTCCCTTCGAACAAATATAGCCTTCGTCATCATATTCGCTACACTGACCACTGCATTTGCATTGCTTACCGCTGCCTATTGGAACAATATCGCCAACCCAGAATATGCTGGTACCCTTACAGTAGCCGCTGGGGCTAGTTTATTTGTAACTTGTGCTAGTGGATGGTGGATACTTTTTGCCATTTTACTCGCCTCACTTGACTTTCCGTTTCAAATTCCCGGTGAGCACCCTATCCCTCATAAGGATATATGGAGACGCTAATTTGGCAACAGTGGGAGACCTTTCAACCTTGATCAAGAGTGGAAGCGAAAGAAGGAGATCTGCCGAGGCGGGTGAGGTGTAAAGAATTACAGCTTGCGTAGAAGGAGAGGGAAGGCAAAAATCTACTCATTGAGCATGGAAGCAGAGCTATACCGGATCATCACCGGTCTTTTGGATCAGGCCAATTCTTGCTGGCAGCAAAATAAGTTGAACGGGTTTTTTCTGCCCAAGTATGACATATTAATTATAAGTACAGAATTCAGTTAGCTGAAATTTAAGTGATTAGTCGACCATCTGTCCGTGTGCACAGGCTATCGTACGGCGGTGGTATGTCACTAGTGACCAGGTTGGGCCTCGGGTATTCCAAGTGCGCCTTTGTGGGTGGACACTAGATATACTCAGAGTGACTTTTTGTTTGCTGCTGTTGAACCTCTTGAGCTGAGGATATGGCTCAGTCGTCCAAACATGTCAACGCCCATAAAAACCGCTAGCGATATGATTAGCATCTCTCATCACAAAAAAGGAGTACGCTTCTTGAATAGGATCCTCTGTGTATGCGAATTCAATAGTAATATCCTTCACTTTCCCTGAAGTTTTGGTCGTGTTTGGTCTTAGGAAACCACTTACACAGTGCAAAGTACGGCACGTAGAGATACCCAAGCTGAAGCTTCTCTGCATTCGTGTATGATGGCCAGCTCAGGTAGTCGGCAATGCATGTCAAAGTAGTAATGCCCGTTTGGCAGGCATATATTAGGAGATGAAGAGGAACTTTTGGATCGTCGCTCAACAGGGCAGAGATTGCCCATGAGCTGAGGGGTATGTGATAAATCGCCTCCATCCACAAGTACATATCAAACCAAGCTCTAAAAGATCGGCATTCATCAGTAAGAGTCTCAAGATCTTAGTAGTATCAGATTTCACGCAAATCCATGTTCAAGACATGCTCCTAAACTGAAAGGAGAGCACGTCGGAAAGGAGAGCACAAAAGGAAAGAGCAAGGACGAATTGGATTAGGATAATTAACATGAAAAGACAATCGAGTCACAATAGATTCTACTATTCTAAGAGACAAAGAGCTTTCTTACGGCGGCTTGATGAAAAACTGGTCCCGAAATGTTGTAACATAGAACTGCCTGATCGTGGTGAGAAATGCAGGCTTGATTGATTCAGGATAAAAGGGTGTCAAATCGACCACTATGCTCAGACAAATAGTTAGCCTTCCAAGTAATCTGCAGACGAACGAGCTTGTTTTTAAACGCAGAAGCGGCACATCCGTTTCAAACTGCCTCGCGAAAAGCACTTACGAAACATCACGGGCAAGTGAATGGCAAAAAAGATCAGATAGATCAGATCCTTTTTGCGCGAGAAGATTGATAAGGCCATCTTGATGTGACAAGGCAATACTAAGCTTTGCAGCTTCTTTTGCCAATGCGAGATACAATTGATATGATTAATCAGAAAAGGAGGTTACTTTCCAGCATCAGTCTTATGCTATTAGGAGCCTAAGGCAACAATACATGTACACTTGGCCGTTTGGAGATAAGCGCATGATTAGTCACGCCCGCGTGTAGCCACCTCTCAACTCTTGGGGTTTCTAGGTCTCGCGAGGGAGAGGGGGGTTCTATTCCATTCCAACCTGCCTCAAAGCTCCCTGCGACGCCTCAGCAGGCCCTTCGTCTCTCCGGTTATCTTGGCGCCAAAATGGCTCTCGCAACCAAAACCCAGTCGCAAAAGATCTTCGAGAAGCTGAAAACCAAATCAGCGAACAAGGTGGGTCTCGCAGCGGAACTTATCGCATTCATAAATATTATACTGACCGTATGCAGCTGTGTTTCGATTGTGGCGCCAAAAATCCAACATGGAGTTCGGTACCTTTCGGCATCTACCTTTGCCTTGATTGTTCTGCGAATCACCGGAATTTGGGAGTTCATATCTCCTTCGTCCGCTCCACCAATCTTGACAGTGGGTACCAGCTTGAGGACTACCAGCGTTCTATGCTAATAAGCGGGCATAGTTTGGCAATGGGATCAGCTTCGGATCATGAAAGTAGGCGGAAATGAATCTGCTACTAAATACTTTCAAACGCACGGTGGTTCAGCAGCACTTGCAAGCAAGGATCCGAAAACGAAATACACCTCCAATGCGGCCACGAAGTATAAGGAAGAGCTAAGCCGAAGAGTTGTTGCTGATGCTAAACTCTATCCGGAAGAGGTTATCATCACAGACGCAGACGCGGAGTCTGCTGAAGGGACGAATACTCCTGCGGGAGAGCCGGACGATGACTTCTTCTCCTCCTGGGATAAGCCTACTATCAAGCGGCCAAGTAATCCACCATCAAGAGTTGGCACCCCATCTGGCAATAGTCGAACCGCTTCACCATTCCTTGCACCCGCAAACGGCAGTGGCACTGCTAGACCCAAGTCTCCTCTCTCCGCTGCTGAATCGGCCGCACCTGCCGCGCCCCGTACGACTACCTCATCAGCCATCCGCAAGACTGCAGCTGCTGGTACTGCACGGAAGACCAATATCCTCGGCGCAAAGAAGAAGCTGGGTGCAAAGAAGGTCACTGCGGCTGACGATCTGGATTTCGAAGAGGCGGAGCGAAAGGCCAAAGAAGAGGCGGAGCGGATAGAGAAGCTGGGCTATGATCCGAACGAGGGAAAGCCAGCCGAATCCAGCAATTCCAAATCTGCTTCAGATTCGAACATCTTGAGCCCTACGCCGATAAGCCCGTCAAGGGGTGGTTTTGGAGCTACAAAGTCAACAGAAAAGAGCGGCGCAGATGTCGAACGTCTAGGCATGGGAGTTGCCCGGCTTGGTTTCGGACAAACTGGATCTGCGGCCAAGCCTGCACCGAAGAAGGCCGCTGGAGGATTCGGATCAACATCGCGCGCAGCACAAGGTATTTCACACCAATGTCTAGCATTATATTGCTCCATATGCTGACTCATTCACAGATGATAGCGAAAGATATGCCAGAGAGAAATTCGGTACTCAAAAGGGTATTTCCTCGGACGAATTTTTCGGTCGAAAGGAGTACGACCCATCTGCTCAAGCTGAAGCAAAGACACGTCTCCAAGGCTTTGATGGCGCAACTTCGATCTCCTCCAATGCATACTTCGGTCGCCCAGAGGAGGACGCTCCTGCTGATGACTATGGTGACCTAGAAAGTACTGCAAAGGATTTTATCAGGAACTTCGGCATCCAGACTGCAAGCGATTTGGAGAATCTTTCGGGCGCTGTAACAGAAGTTAGCTCAAGATTACAAGGCGCCATCCGGCAGTATCTGAACAGTTAATAGGACGGAGGTATATTCAGGATGCCATCGGGCTTATGACGGGAACTTTCGGGTATGATTTATGGTAACTAGATCCTGTAAAGGCGTTTGTGGTGCTTGGAAGCATTCGACACGAACAATGCAGCATGTGCCCATGTTCCTAGGAATCATCGGAGATAGGAAGGGGCTTGGATAGCAATCACCATCCATTCAATACAAAAAATTGATAAATTGATAAATTGTTTTAGAAGTCATGTCTCCGTTTTCATTCGATTATAAGCCTTTTTAATATGTGCACCTTGCTAGGTAACCTGCAGGTCTTCTTTTGAGACTGGTTGCACTTTTACTTGTTTTGCTCCAAACGCCCACAGACAAAACACCGAGAAATGCCTAAATCATAGACGACTCAAAGGTACGCTGATCTCTAAGACAATATTTTTTTTATGCGACTGAGTGTCCATTCTGCTCTTCTTGCACGGAATTTGGTTGGATAGCAGTGATGCCATCGAGGGTGACTTTCACCGCACCGGCTTGCACCAGCTGGGTTCATTAGCAATGCGAAAAAGGGAAATTATCCAAGAGGGAAACTCACAGCTCGCCTAAGGTCATCAAGTAGGTCATCCACGTCCTCAATTCCGACACAAAGTCTGATAATATCCTCAGGTAAAGCTCTCTCCTTCCGTGTTTGCGGATCAATGCTTGCATGGCTCATACGGCATGGCATGCTAATAAGACTGTTGACACAACCAAAGCTGACGCTAATTGCCCATAGTCGAGCGCTCTCTACGATCCTTTCAGACAAGGCGACATCACCTGTCTCAAAAGAAAGTACTGCACCGGCGCCGCGTGCCATGCTCCAATGTAGGCTGTACTGCGGGTGAGATTTCAGGCCCGGATACCGCACCTTATAGCCAAAGCCCTCGAGAAACTCGGCAATGCGCTGAGCATTCGCCTGCTGCTTCTCCATCCGTACTGCAAGTGTCTTGACTCCTCGCAAGAGTAACCATGAGTCAAAGGGAGACAGCCCACAGCCTGTAGAGTTGATCACGAAATATAGACGATCGCCAATAATTGGGTCGTTGACAGCAATGACGCCTGCCATCAAATCATGATGTCCCGACAAGTACTTGGTCCCCGACTCATAAACTATATCGGCACCGAGCTCCAAGGGGTTGAGCAGTAGAGGTGACATCATGGTGTTATCGACTGCAACAATGGCAGATGGAGATGCGTCGTGAACATCCCTGGCTATCTGTGCTATGTCCGCAATCTTGATCAGAGGATTGGTAGGACTCTCAAGAAGAATCATGGCTGTCTTTGCGGAAAGGACCGTGCGCACTGCAGCCGGATCTGTAGTGTCAACATGATGAACAATTATTCCGCCGTGCGTTGACAGATATTTCAGCAGTCTGTTGGAGCCTCCATACAGGTCATCGCCGGTAACCACCTCGTCCCCTGGCTTAAGAAGCCTGGTAATCACGTCGAGGGCGCCCATGCCCGAAGACACAGTCAGAGTGCGGGTGGCGTTCATGATTTTGGCAAGGTGTCGCTCCAAATGTGTGCGTGTCGGGTTCCCTGACCGAGTGTAGTCATATTCTTGACCAGGACCGCCTTTGAAAGTGGCGGACTAGAGCGGACAATTAGCAATGATTCTCTAAACACTCTGACACTCATGAAAGGTAGCTCCGTCTTGTAAATACCTACCTGGTATATGGGCATGCTGCTCGCATTGTGCTGGTCATTGCCCTCGGTATAGACCAGCTCGGTGGCCAAGGCGTATTTTCTACCACTCCTTGGGCTTGATGTAGCTGGAGTAGGGGGCAGATTGTGTCCATCTAGGTCAGTTTCCTGCGATGCTTTGCCCAAGTCGGCCAACTTGCCATCTGAAGGCTTTTGCGGAGTCATTGTGCCGAGAGGGGTAAGATGGATCCCAAGCTGAAGGAGGGGAAAATCGGTAGGAAGAGGAACGGCGGCCGATTGGGTTCTCCGGAGGGCTCTAGAGGAATGTAAATGAGAAGTTATGGAACAATTCTGTAGACTCAAAGGGCGGACGCAGGTACATGGTACCGGGCAGATCTGTCGAAGCACGCCATCTACCGACTTGGAGGCAGGTTAAGCCGCGGGCGAGGGAGCGGGCGGGGCCTGAGGCAGAAAGCCTAAAAGTGCGGAGTGCGTGAGTGGCGTCCCGCGTTGCCGTGTGCACTCCTGTCGTTAAGGGTCCCGCGTCCAACACGAGAGAAGCAAACCTCCATCCCTCGTCTCGCGCCAGTAGTGCTACGGCATGCAGATAAGCGAAAATGAGACGCATACTCCAATATCTGGCCCTGCCAGTTGTGCTCCTCGTCTTTGCATACTACTATCTGGTCAACTTCAGATCAACCGTGCCCCTGCATCCGGCCGCAGAAAGCAAGGGTCGAGGATACTATGATACGACCCTGCGACCCCAGATTCACTTCTCTTCTTACAGGCATTGGATAAATGATCCAAATGGTCTCTTCATTGACTCTAACAATGTGTGGCACATGTACTATCAGTGTAAGAGGCCCTTTCTTCTCGAAACTTGACCTTGATTGTTGATGTTTACGGTTTGACACAGTCACTCCACAAACCAGCTTTACTGGCGAGATGTCTTGGGGACATGCCAGTTCACCAGATTTGTATCACTGGACAACCCACGGCATTGTCCTTCATGCTTCTCCTGAGCATGGGTCGATCTATAGTGGATCTATCGTAGTAGATTCTGAAAATACGTCTGGCCTGTTCGGTCCTAATGCGGACAATAATCTAACTGCCCCTGCCGGCGTTGTAGCTGTCTACACACAGCATTTTACAAACCCTCGGAAGGAGCAACAGGCTATCGCGCCTTCATATGACGGTGGTCTTACCTTCAACGAAAACTTCGAAGCCAACCCGGTCCTTCAAGTCGAATCTGGAGCCTTCCGCGATCCCAAGGTTATTTGGTATGAAGGCACCCGCAGTTGGGTGATGGTTGTCGCCCACCCATATAACCAAACCTTGGAATTCTTTTCCTCTAAAAACTTGATTGATTGGCGCAGCGAAAGTCTCCTCTCCCTCGACATCCCGGAGCTTTCATTCGAATGCCCAAATTTTGCGCCAGTGCCATACCTCAAGGACCCCAACGATATTCAAACGCAGGACGAAAGCGTTGATAACTTGCCCGATATTTCCCCTGAGAGTGGTGATGTTAACGAGCCTTATGTCCTCATCCTTGGAAACAACATGGGAAAGGTCCCAAAAGGCTGGTCTTCATCGCGCTATTTCCCAGGAGTCTTCAACGGAACACACTTCACTCCATTCGATGATAGGGCCGACCGAATGCTTGATTTTGGTCCAGATAACTATGCTGGCCAGTTCTTTTTTGATGCGTCCGCGCCTGGTTACACCCCGTTCTCATCGCAGAGTCCTTTCACTTATGCCTACCATGATAAAAGTGGCTCGAAAAGCCCTTCAAAGCATGGAAAGCAAAGCAAGAGCACAATAGCAAAGCCCCCAATCTATGTTGGCTGGACATCAAACTGGGCCTATGCAAAGGATTTACCCACTGGTCCACGCGAAGAATGGCGAGGCGCGATGACACTTCCCCGCGCTGTCGGTCTCGCATCCCGTCCAGGCCTTGGAGGCTCTCAGGATACGTGGGAACTTGTCAGCGTCCCTGTTGGTCTAGAGAACCTAACCCATAGGGCAATTGGCCAATGGGAGGGCCGTGGAGATGGAAATATCTCAATCCCTCTGCCTCGGAATATCGGTGGTGCACTTGTTCTGGATGTTAATATTACTGTTGTTCAGCCTGCTGCGCCAGAGGTTGAAGCGCACTGGGTTCGTCCCGATAGCGCTTCAGGCAAGGCAGATGTTGTTTTCAATGTTGGCAGCAGCGTGACCGGAGAGAATCTTGCCTTCGGTTTCTCTCTTGCTCAGCGTCACTCGGCCATCTTCTGGGCTGACAGAGGAGCCATCCTAGGAGGATGGGAGAACGAAGCCGTCCTGCCCCGGATGGAAACTGAAATTGGTTCGATGCCGATGCCCCACACTGGTATCGATACTGGAAAAGGCTGGAATCTGAAAGCAGTCCTTGATCGATCGATCTTGGAAGTGTTCCTTAACGGAGGTGTGAGAGCAGGGACTCTCAGCTACTTCCCCAAGGAGATGCTAGACCAGATCAAACTCTCCATCTCAGGAACAGATGGACGTGTAAGAGTGCATATGAAAATAATGGAGGTAGACAGCGTCTGGAGCAACAGTACTTAGGCGGGGGGGTTAGGGTTTGGGTGCATGCGGCTTACTGTACTACAAAGGGATGGAGTTATAGGGAACGACTGTATTTGAGTGGCTAATATAGAGCAGATCTGTTTAGTGTTACGAAGACCGGATTCTTATAAGCAATGTGTCATAGGATACGCAATAATGAATCGCGAGCTGCGAATGTTATATTCTTACTGTTAGTTCCGGGCTATGGCCTTTAGCGAAGTGGTGTTTTTATTTGCACGTGCCTTGGCTAGTCTGCGGACCCTCGCTGTCCTCTGCCCCGGCTGCGGATATAACCAACTAACCCCTGGCAGAAGAGTCGGCGATACCACCAATCAGAGACCAACCTCCCTTTATGCTTACCGTATACGAGCTAGGTCCACGATCGAAAGGTTGTTTCACGTCTCTGATCCGGGTTAATAATTCATTTCGAATAGTGCACCTACCAATGTGGGCAATTAATGACCGGTATGGCTGCCGTCGTCATTGTATTTATTTCTCCGAACACAAAAACGAAACACTCGCCGCATTCACTCAGCTCGTTCTGCTTTGATTGCTTTCGCGATGGTTCATCTTCGGTGCCTTAGCAAGGCTTTGGCAACCTTCACGGTCATTGCGTTGGCTTTTCCTATCCACACATGGAGTCTTCCGTTCATGCATGATGTACAGCCACGTGCAGATACCAATTTAGTCGGATATCTAGGCACATTCTTCCTAGGCGATAAGCCAAACGTGTATTTTTACCTGAGCAATGGCAACAATCCGAATGCTTTCACGGCATTGAATAAGGGCTCGCCAGTCATTGTACCGACCAAGGGTACAAGGGGCGTTCGAGATCCTGCAATCATTGCTGGCGGCGGTAGTGAGGCAGGAAAGAAGTGGTATATCATTGGGACTGACCTCGACATTGGAAAGGTGAGTTTGTTGCTCCTAAGCCCTCGACAAAGAACAAGACATAAATTTACTAACAGTGCTAGACGACTTGGGATGCATCTCAGCGGACTGGGTCATTAAGTATCTTTGTATGGGAAAGCACAGATCTAATCAATTGGAAGAATGAAAGAGTTGTCAAGGTCGAAGACAACGTTGCCGGGATGGTTTGGGCTCCGGAAGCAATATGGGACGAAGATAAAGGTAGGCCCAAAACACATTCTGTTGTCGAGTATTCTCTTTCTGGCGATCTAACACGAGCTTCAGGTCAATATCTAGTTTACTGGGCCTCTCGATTTGTAAGAATGACCCTAAAATGACTGCGTATCTGCCTAACTGCCGAACAGTACCCAACTTCGGATGCAAAGCATACGGGCAAGTCAAGCAATGCTCAAATTCGATGTGCATATACATCTGATTTTAGCACGTTCAGCAAAGCGACCAATTTCGTAGATTACAGCCCTACTGACGTTATTGATCTTACCATACTTCCTCTTGACAATACTGGGAAAAACTATGTACGCTTCATCAAAAACGAGTCAGCAAAGAATGTCTTCTCTGAAATCACTTCAACCGGACTCCTTGGGACATGGACTCGGATCGGTGGCTCGAGTGCCACCATTAGCTCTGGAGTCGAAGGACCGGCTGCATATTGGGACAATCAAGTCGCAAACAAAGCTCACCTTCTATTAGATTTCTATGGATCTGACGGCTATCACCCATATGAATCAGTCGACGTAAAGAGCGGGAAATGGACTGAAAGCAGTCGGAGCTCATTCCCGAAGAATTTACGGCATGGCTCTGTATTGCCCATCACTCAAGTGCAATATGATGCCTTGAAAACCAAGTGGGGTTAATGTATACTAAAAGTTCTCACTTAAGACTAGGCATAAAGATTGTAAATAGGACGGGATGGAAATAATGCGATTCTCACTCCATTCATTGGTCAACTGACTGGATGAAATAGGCAAAATTAACGCTAGAGATCGCTTTTTACACTTTTGAAGACCCAGGAGCTTCTAAATACTCATAGGGATATCCACTAGTTATATGAGCCGTTTCGGAGAGGACTACAATCCTTTCCCACTTACCATATAGCATATAACTGGATGATTTAAGAAAGAGGGTGTGAATTGTTATTCAAATGCCATGATCAAATGAAGTGCTTGAGATAACAACAAGCACTTGAGTCCTTTCAGCTATAACACTGCCTTATCTAAGTTGGTTCACACATAGATACAACGACGAGATTCTGAATACCCCCCTCCATTGGAGTACCATATTAATCTTAAGAATACTAAATTAGTTCTTCAAGGAGTAAATGAATGCGTCCTTTGCAATTTCCAATACTCTCCTTAGTGGGCCATCCCATGTCCATTTCGTCATTATATTTTTTTGTGTCGAGTTTCACATCGAAACCGATTTTGTTTGTACATTTCTTCATTAAGGAGCGTTAAATAGCAAGAAAGTATCTCACTAGTCGTTCCGATACTCGGATTAATCATTAATACTCATAGGAGGAGCGCTATTGTCCGACTTTCATCATAGAAGTCCCATGCCTAGGCCGAAGGCACCTAGAACCAAAGCTCCAGCCTTCGCCATCATTGCATCCGGAGCCACTGCTGCGTTGGTTGATTGAAGAACAAAACTAACAGTTGAGCTTCGAGTGCTGGAAGTCGGAGTGATGGGGGGAGCAACTGCGACATAAAAGTTAGTGGAGTTCAAGGTGGAGAATGATATAATATAAAATAGAAAATATATGGTAGAGATAGGACTAGCAAAGAAAAAGAGGACATGTAGCATACCTGGTACACTTGCAGTGGAAGGACTTGGAGGCGGAGGAGGAGGAGGAGCAGCAGCAGAGGTTGTAGGTACTGGAGCTACTGGAGCTGCTGGGCTAGTTGTAGTCTCTACCGCTGGTTGCGCCTCGAAGAAGGTTCGCAAAGATCTAGTGGAATCAACCGCGGCCACGACACGAGTATAAGTATTGGTAACGGCGGCAAGAGGTGTGTTGATTTGAGAAGTCTCGCCTGCGACTGGATCACAGGCCTCGTTGATTTTCTTTCCTCCCAGCTGCTGGATCACGGTAGGAAGTGAGTTTAGGTAGGACACCAGCGTAGAAGGAGGATAGCCAGGGCGAGTTATCGATGCCGATGGAAAGACTAATGGTGACCAGTCGGTCGGAGCAGGCAGTTGAAGCTCCCCAGTCTTGGACTCGCATGAAGTGGAGGATGTAACATTATACCCGTAAATGAAATCAGTGTAGGCAACATAGGTAGTAGGATAAGTACTAGGCAATTGTTAGACGCTGTCATATAAAACGTTTATCAAGAATGAGATGCAGCTTACAAAGTAACACCCGGAAATTGTGTTAGTGTCCATACTGGCGGAAGCGTGGATCCAGTCGGTACAACTTTAGATACTGTTGAAAGGCTAGTCTTGACGCTGCCATCCGGATACTGTGTAATGTAGCAGTCCACAACCGCGGTGGTCAATGTTGTACTAGCTTCAACGATCCGAGTGGGCTACAGTTGACGCGTCAGTTCTCATTCGGTTACAGCCCACTTTTCTATCCTATGGCAGTATCAAGTACAAACTTACATATTGAATGAGCGTCGCAGTTATATCTACAGCGCAGCTGTTCTGGCAAGTAGGCGGAGGAGGGGGTACAAGAGAAGCAGATACAGTGCGAACAATAGTTGTGGTTATTGTACTGCCTCCAAGAAGAACTGTAGTGGTTGTGGTTGTAGCTGGAAGAGTTGTAGTGATAGTAGTTGGAGGGAAAGTAACAATGCTCGTAGTGACAGTGCCGTTTAGAGTCAAAGTAGTTGTTCGTGCAGAGAGGGTGGTTGTCACTGTAGATGGGGGCACCGAAATAATGGAAGTAACGGTTGATCCTCCAAGTACTGAGGTCGTAGTGATTGTTGTGCGAGCAGTCGAAAATATATACACAGGCGTTGGATATGGTACACTGTTGATTTGGGTAGTAATCTGGTGAAGATTAGCAGTGTTCCTTTGTGACAGGATTGTGGCGAGCTAAATTTGAAGATCCAGAATATTAGACAGGAATAGGTGAGAATTAAACTTACAGCAGTATCAACCTTGGTAGAAGTAACGACCTTCGTGGTGGTATCTACTTTGGTAGTGGTTACAAGTTTTGTTGTTGTATCAACTTTCGTGATGGTATCAACCTTCGTTGTGGTGTTCAGTCTTGTGGTTGTCTCAACCTTTGTTGTTGTATCATGCTTCGTGGTTGTTTCGCGCTTTGTCACTGTTTCGGTGTTGTTTACAGTAACCCAGACGGTCTTCTCGTATTTGATAGAGGAACCAGGGAGTATGAGTGTGGTTTCTACATATTTCGTCTTCCATTCCACTTCGGTGACGGTGTCGTGAAGGTATATTGTTTTGGCATCACAAGTTGGTGGCTTTGGGCGACAATGGTCAGGAACCTCTTCATATCCTCTTGCCTTCAAGTAATGTATATCGCAGTCATTCGATGGAGGTGCAGGTGGCGGTGAGGATGGCTTGGGGGGAGTTGGGACGGATGAAGCCTTTGGTGGAGATGAGGGAGGAGTTGATCCTTTGGGTGGAGATAGTGGTGTAGAATAATCCTTAGGCGGAGAAAGCGGCGTAGAATATTCTTTTGGCGGAGTTGATACGACTGGAGGAGCAGATGAGCCTTTTGCTGGAGTAGAGTATACGGGTATTGGTGAGCTGGCAGGTTTGACACTTGGCTTCGGGTCTAGCCCGCCAAAGTAAGCATGGATGGGATAGATGGCATGTATTGAGCAGCACTTACCGTAATATTCTTCCCCAGCTGCTACCATCTCGGCCACGCCGAGCAATAGGAGTAAAAATCGCATTATTACAATTTCTCTGGGAACCTCTCACGTAATTGCAATTGGAAGAATGTGTGCTGCAGTATGATACCTATTCTCTGTCAGCTTTTCGGCGAACCACAGGAACTGGATTCAATGTGGAAGAAGAAACTGCCACGGCCAATAAGAGAGCCCATTGAGTAGTCAAAGATGCATAAATGTAAATAACAATGAGTGGATAAGTGTCGAGAAAGCAGAGATGTATGTATAAATACGGACGGCCACATGTTAGGAACACATCTTTGCAAAAACCTTGCGAAGACCGTATGTGAGTAGGAAAGTTGGAGTTCTCCAAGAGGGTTGAGTCACTTTAAGAAATAAATATGGAATCTTCGAAACTATTCATAACGAAAACTGTTTAACAGATTGGTTCAAACATAGCTAACACTATGACAAGCTAAGGAGCTCAACTTGCACAATGGAGGAAATGGAGTTTGACAGTGGAGTCTGGCCGGATAGTTCCACACTCTTGAAGTACAAAGAGGAGCAAAAATAGTGGATATTGAATTTACATACAGTTTGGGAAGCGATTGTTCTTCGCACTGATTAGTTGAACGAGGTGGGGTGACGCAAAGCAGCTATGTTCAAGCCTAAAACGAGGAAGGCTTTGTAGCGAGGGAGCTTCGATCCTCAAGCGAAAAGCCTAACGAACGGCAATTCGGACTTGTATGGAAGGAAGAGGAAGTATGTTTGTCTCTTGCTTAGGTACAAGGGCCTCTGTTCTGCTCGAAAGAGACGACAGACTGTACCTTGATATAAAGCTATTGCATGCATGACGCACAAAAACCAAGCTGGCATTCCGGTCACGCTTGCTTCGGGAGCTTTCCCCGCCCTGTTATGCTTTGAGGCGCTTACGGTGTTCAATCACGGCATTACGGCAGAACCAATGCAGATTGTGGCGGACATACAAGGCTGGAATATTGCCCAGCTGAAGCTGGACGGTGGTCGGAAAAGACCATTGAGGCACTTGGCACCTAGGCAGGATGACCCGTCGGTGTGTCCATCGCGGGAATTTGGATCGATAGGCGCATCAAGTGGCGTACTGCACGGTGACAAGTGAAAATTTAGATTATGGCGTCAGAAGGCTGCGTTTGGAGGCGGGTCAGGCTGAGCAGCCAGCGGAGAATGACAAGCAACTCGAAGGAGCGTAAGGATGGGGATGCTTAGTCTTTGTAGACTCGTCGAAAGGGAGACGGTTTTGTACCATGAGCCTGAGAGGTACGACTGGACATTGCATTTCCTGCAAGGGCTGTG
>Ga0247762_1000306_pt1 | contig 16204 bp, 11 predicted proteins | sample UWRJL081202R4_FD_181016 | JGI IMG/M metagenome (GOLD analysis project Ga0247762, IMG submission 181016) | Plant litter microbial communities from Arlington Agricultural Research Station in Wisconsin, United States - UWRJ-L081-202R-4 | ecosystem: Environmental > Terrestrial > Plant litter >...
TTGCTCTTTCTCTTGCTCTTGCTCTTGCTCTTGCTCTTGCTCTTGCTCTTGCTCTTGCTCTTGCTCTTGCTCTTGCTCTTGCTCTTGCTCTTGCTCTTGCTCTTGCTCTTGCTTTTAATAAATCCAATTTCCGTCTATTTAGGCCGATGATATGGAAAGAACGTTTTCTGGCCTCTGTTGTTTGTTGAGGAAACCTATAATTTTTAATTAATTAATTAAAGAGGAGGTCTCCTCATTAGCATGCATAGAAATGGTATAAGCAGGTTAGTTTTACTAAAAAACTATGATAATCACCCGCCTCCCTCCCGTATTTGTAGGATCTCCCCCTAAGACTTAGTAGTATTTACTTTAAACAAATATCTATCTAAGTAAGGTTGAGACAAATCCGCATATTTAATTATAGTAGAATGTGCAATGGCTAGTTCTCTAGCTCCAGCTCTGATAGAAGAGTAAATTGTCGTAGTATTAGTTGTAATATCTAGTACATTTAGCTCAACACCTGTACGCCTGCTTTCTACTTCATTATACTCCTTTTCTAAAATAATGTTTTCTATTTTTTTGTTATGTAAAAACATATCTTTTTTTAAAAGGTTTTTGCTGGTTTTTATTAAAGTACTGGCTAATTTGTCCGCTAGAAATATCAAGAGCTTTCTCAGCTTGATTTATTGAGTCATATATAATTTCAACATTAGTTAAAATATCTGTAACTGAAATCATAAACCTGTTAGGGTTATTAAGCCTAATTTTAATTTTAGTGTCCTCAGAATGAGAAACGCCTAATCTAGAAGGCATAGTGCCACCCTCTTTAAGTATATTGTACTCTGGTGCACAGATTTTTATGTAATATGTTTCTCTAATAAATCTTTCTTCTAAGTTGCAATATTCTAAAATTTCCAACTTAAAAGCTGAATAACCATATTTAATTAAAGCTAGACAGATAGACATAGAGCTATTACCCACTAAGTGGTTAATATTAAAGTAATTCGTAAATCTCTCCCTTAAATCAAGGGCTGAACCGATGTAAGATTTTCCATTTATAAGATTTACTCAGCGATAAATACCTGTTTTACCTTTGTTATCTTTTAGGATAACGGCCTTACAAGTATCAGCATTAGAGTAAACTTTTATAGCCTCTACTTTTTGTTTGGTCGATACCGTACAAGAGAAGAATCTAAGAGCGCTCTGATTTCCCAATTTGAATTTACTAGTATTACAATTATTTATCTTGGTTCTTACTCGATTGGTCTACTAAAGATATATAATAATTATGATTAAATTTGGTTACCGTAGAACCTTGTCTACTGTTTATTTTTAAGGCACCTTTACCTAATTCATATATAAAACCTATAGTTATAACCGAAGTGAAGATTAATACTATTAACAACCCGTAAATGTTATTTGCATATCCACTTACTGCAAAAGGGAAAATTAAAAGTATCTCCAAATCAAGTATTAAGTATAACAAAGCGTAAATAAAAAAAGGAATACTAAATGGAACTCTCGTTTGTATAAAAGAATGAAACCCACATTCGAACACTGAATATTTTTCTTGGTACGTTTGAGTCAAATTTCTCATACCTTTAATTTTATGTTTAAATTTAGATTAAGTTATTTTTCTATTTGTATTCATTGTATTTTGGATTTTTTTTATTTCATCTAATCCTTTTTCAGTCAAATGAATTTTATTTTCCATTAATGCTACAATTTTACTAAAATCTGAAAAATCTAAAATTTTATTACCATGTAGACAATATTTATTGAAAAAAGGTATTACAATATTTTTTATACTAGAAAAATCAGATACTTTAAAATCAATTGTTCCTCTAGCATCTAAACTTGTATAACCACATCCAAAATATTCAACTAAACTTTTAATTAAAAACTCATCCCTAATACTTTGAGTTATAATAAAACTTAGTTTTATCGCTCTACCGAATTTAGATGTTTTAGATTTAAATATTGTAACACTAAAACAACCTTCAGCATCAGTAAATCCTGCTAATCAAAAAGGATCTATGTCCTTAGATAATGGAATTTCAGGTCTTAATGCAGGAATAACGTCAGGAAAAGCAATTCTTAATTCATCCTTTAAACCGTTATTTATAACAGCTTTTAAAGAAATAAGTTTTAATAACCCATCTTTTGTAAGATGACTTTTGTTTATAATTAAATTGTAAGCTAACTTAAATAACATGTAATCAGCTTGTTTTTTAGTTCTTAAAGGATATTTATCAAAATGGTTTATTATTATAGCTAAACCATTTAAAGATTCAACACGATATTGTGAAGCATCTTTACCCATAAGAAAAACATTACCTGTGTTAAAAAAGTTTTTTATACTATTTAATAACATTAAGTCTTTTTTATGTAAACTTATTATAAATCTACATGATACACGTCAACCAGACTTGTATTTGTTATCTTTTATTATAGTTAATATAAAAGAACCTTCTCCGTCTGTAAATCCAGTAACATAAGAAGGATCTAATTTAGATTCTAGGGTAGAAAAATTTCTTGCTAAAATTAAAGGGTTAGAAGGGATTTTGACTGGATAACTTCTTTCGAAGCCCACTAGAGTACACTTTAACATTGAACGGATTTTTTCATTTGAATATTCAATGTAACTACCATCTACTCGTTGCTCTTTTACAACAATACTATTGCATATTGCTGATTTAGATCCGCGATAGCCTATTGCTCTTTCGAGCATCTTCTGACTTGTTACTATACCTGAGTAATTAGTTCAGCCACCTGTGTACTTTCGCACACGGCTTAGTATCAGAAGCTTTAAGGTGTCCCCGGAGTTTGATAGTTTTTCCCATATTATGGATTTCCCAATTCAATTTTTAGGATTATGTGGAGCAAATATTAAATTAATAGCTAAAAAAAGTAAAGCAATTATACAGACAAAGATTATAAAGATTGTCATACTACTCATTTAATCATTAAATAAAACTTGTACCAATATGGTACCCATACTTAATCATTCACGGTTCATAAATATAAATAATAATATTACTAATGTAATAATAGAAATAGTTATAGAAAAGGGACTAGAAATAGTACTAATATTTATGTTTTTAACTAATGTATTAGTATTAGTATTAGTATTAGTATTAGTATTAATATTATTATAAGAAATATTATTTATAGTATCTTTATTATTATTATAAAAATCAGAATATTCATTTAATATTTTATATTCAGGAGTATGGAAAAAAATTTCCTTAATTACATTTAAATAATAAACTGCTCCTATTACACTTGTAAGTATTGCAATTAAAGATATAAAAATATAACCATTATCTAAAGCAGCACTTAATACCATCTGTTTAGCAAAAAACCCTATTAAAGGAGGTATACCTACAAAAGAAAAGATAGTTATAGCTAAACTTAAAGATAAGAACGGATTTATATAAAAATAACCTTTTAATTGGCTAATTAATTGTATTGGTGAATTATTACTTTCTAATAAATTTGTAAATTCTTTACTATTATTTATATAATTAAATAAAGAGAACCCTATTGTAATTAATATAATAAATATGTTTAAATTACTTATAGAATATTGTACTAAATAAAATATAAAAGCTTGTGTTGATTCTACACTAGAAATACTTAGAGCTAGTAATATAAAACCTACATGAGATATAGTACTGTAGGCAAGTAATCTTTTAATTCTAAATTGTGTCAAACCACCTATAGTTCCTATTATTAATGAAAGGAAAGAACTTATAAGTAAACCGTATGTTCAACTAAATTCAGAAAGTGAATTATTAGTATAATATACTAATTCTAATAAAAAAATAAAGATAGAAATTTTAGCAATAATAGCTACAAATGTTGTAACAACTGTAGGTATAGCATCATAAACGTCCACATGATGACAATTACATTTATCGTCCAAATTAAAGAAAAGAACAACTTTATATAACTCTACGTAAACTAAAGTAGTTTAGTTTATTCTAGATATCTACCTTTATTCATTCCTCTTCTTATTTTACGAATCTTGTCGAAACCTTCGTTAGTTAAATGATCTTTTGTTTGCATCATTTTGGCTACTTTAGCTCAATCTTCAAAATCCTTAGATTTAACGCCAATTATAGAGTATTTTTTGAAAAAAGGTAAAATCTTTTCATAATTATCTTTGAATGATTGACATCTAAACTCAGTATAATCTTTATACGAATAAGTTTGACCACATCCAAAGAAATCTACTAAACTTTTCAATAATAATTCATCTCTAATGTGTTGAGTTACTACAAAAAGTAATACTACACGACTTCCTGTTTTATGTAATTTAGATTCTCTAATACTAATTTTAAAACAACCATCACCACTTGTAAAACCAGCTACCCATTGAGGGTCTAATTTGACACTAGGTAGTAATAATGGTCTTGCTAAAGCAACAGTGTTAGGAAAAGCTTCTAATAGTAGAGGAGTTAATCCTCTATTTAAAGAAGCTCTAATATTTATTATATTTTGTAAACCTTCAGCTGTTAAATGTTCCCTACGTTGCATAATCAAGACTACTTTTTTAAATAATAAATAATCAGAATATTTATTAGTTTTTAGAGGATATTTATCAAAATGAGGTATTACTTTTGTAATAATTTGATCTAAAGAACCTATTGTAAAATCACAACAACCATTTCTTTCTTTACCTATTCTTCCTACTCCAAAATAGGCTTTAATAAGTTTTAAAAGATCTAGATCTCTAACATGAAGATTAATTGTAAAATTAACCTCTAATTGTCAACCTAGTAGGTTTTTTGATGATTTACGGATTAAAACAAGAAAGCATCCTTCTGCATCAGAGAATCCTGATATAAATCAAGGGTATAGAGGTAGTTTGCTATTGTCTAAGTTAGACACAGTAGAATAGAGTTGTCTTTGAATAATTTGGTTAGAAGGGATTTTAACTTGATAACTTCTTTCGAAGTCCAGTAGAGTACATCTTAAATGCGGTAAATTAATACCACATCAACTCCCATTTACTCGTTGCTCTTTTACAATAATACTCTTCGTCGAATGTATTACTGACTTAGATCCGCGATTGCCCATTTCGTTTTCACCAGAAAAATTCTTATTTTTTCAGCCTAGCTTACTCTTTAATAACAGTAAGCAAAAGGTCATCTTCTGGCTTATTACTATACCTGAGTAATTAGTTCAGCCACTCATATATTTTCATATATGGTTTAGTACCAGAAGCTTTAGGGGTTCCCCGGAATTTGATAGTTTACTCCCAACGTTTGTTGATAAGGATTTCCCAAGTCCTTTTTTAGGAGATCAGAAATGAAATGGTGCTGCACTAACTTTAAATAAAAAACCTATACTAAATATAAGCAAAGAAAAATTTAAATAATAAGAGTTATATCAAGATATATAATCTGAATTTAAATCACTTATACTGTTTATTATATATAATCCTTCTAAACTTGTAGTACCTGAATTAGCATATAATAAACTTGTACCTAATAAAATAAAACAAGAACTTAGACCCATGGCTGTCGGATTTATCGTACAAAAAATTAAGCATATGCTAAAAAAAAAAAAGAAAATAGATATATATTTATAATTTATTTATAGTTGAACTCTTCCTGTGTTCATTCTAGCTTTTATTTTACAAACATTATCTAACCCTTCCGGAGTTAAGTGTTTCTTGTCTTTCAACATTTCAGCTACTAGACAGAAATCTTCAAAATCTTTAAATTTTGCTCCAGCAATAAGATTTTCTCTGAAAAAGGGTATAATTTTTGCAATTATACTGGGAAGATTTGTTACTCTAAATCTACAAATATTATCTCTAGTATAAGTATTACCGCAACCAAAAAATTCAACTAAACTCGCCAATAATTGTTCATCCCTTTTATGTTGAGAGAGATTAAATTCTAATTGTACATTTACTCCTGACTTAGTTGTTGCAGACTTTTGAATATTTACGAAAAAACAACCTTCTGCAGTTGCAAATCCAGCTAATCAATCTTTATTGGATATAACTTTATTTTCAACTAAAGGTCTAGGTATATGTATAATATTCTTTTTAAAGGCAGCCTGTAACTGATCTGATAAACCCTTATTCATGGAACCTTTTATGGCTACAATCTTTTGTAACCCCTCTAATCTTAAATGCTCTTTATTTAAAACTAAAATATATGCTTGTCTAAAGAGTTCTAAGTCTGCTAATTTTTGAGTTATTAGAGGATATTGGTCAAAGTGTTTAAGAATTTTATCGAGATCTTTAAAAAGAACACGATAGTTAGCAATTTCATGTGAAGGATGTAAAAAAATATCTCCGACTGAAAAGTGCTTTTGAATTTGTTCTAAAATGGCTAGATCTTTTTTATGTATTGAAATACCAAATTCTAATTTAACTTGTCAACCTACTTTATTTTTATTTTTCGAAATACCTATAGTAAAATAACCTTCCCCATCTACAAATCCTGAGATTCATCCAGAATTAAGCTTATTAATTAAATTCACATGTATAGGGGAGGCTTGAGGAATGGAAGTAAAAAATCTAAACTGTCCTTTTATTTTTTGGTTAGAAAGGATTCCGATTTGATAGTTTCTTTCGAAACCCATTAGAGTACATCTTATGTTAGACATCTTAAAGACGCTGAACATATTACCATTTACTCGTTGCTCTTTTACAACAATATTTTTAGATATTATTGACTTAGATCCGCGATTACCTATTTCAGTTTCCTTCATATTCTGACTTGTTACTATACCTGAGTAATTAGTTCAGCCACTCAACAACTTTCGCGGTTGGCTTAGTATCAGAATCTTTAAGGCGTCCCCGGAGTTTGGCAATAGTAGGCACAAATAAAGGAGAATCCCACACCCCTTGGCACCTAATAAAAAGTAAATTAAACCTCCTGTAGTTGATAATTCAGAATTTCTATATATACTACTTAATAGATATAAACCATAACTTTGTAATTCTATGGATAAAAAAATAGAAACTAAATCGCTTGTTGATATTAAAAGTACTGCCCCACTTACTATAAATAATAATATTAACGTAAACTGGATTCTTCTTACAAATTCTAAATACAGTTTTGTAGATTATAATTGTAACAACAACAAAAATACAATTATAACTAGTAAATATAGCTATATAAATACAAATAAACTTATTACGGATCATATAGAGTCCGTAAATATATTATCTTTTATACATCGCATCTTTAATTGTTTTTATTAATGCAATACCTTCAGAAGTTAAATGCATTTTATTTTCTATTAATAAAGATGCTTCTTTGAATCTTTCAAAGTCTAATAATTTTACACCTGAAAGATTATATTTTAACAATAACGGAATTACTTTTTGATTTAAATCTGAGGATTTCGTTATAATTAATTCTCCTGTTCCTCGATTAGGTCATATTCTCACTACTCCGCAATCTAAGAAGAGACAAAGTCTCTCTAGTAATTCAACATCTTTAAGATGTTGACTTAAAGAAAATGATAAACTTACAGCATACCCTGCTTTTCTTTTATCGCTCTCGTAAAGAGAGATATAAAAAGAACCTTCCGCAGTTATAAATCCTGCTAATCAATTAGGATTAATACTAGGAGATATTTTATACTTAGGTAAGATAGTAGGTAAGATATCCGGAAATGCCTCTTTTACTGCTGCAGGTAATCCTTTGTTTAAATTAACTTTTAATGATAAAACTTTTAATAAACCTGGTAGAGTTTTATGTTCTCCTTTTTCCATAAGAAGTACTATTTCCTTAAATAACATAAAATCTTTTAATTTTTGAGTAACTAAAGGAAATTTATCAAAATGAGGTATAATGTATTTTACTAAATCTTTTACAGAACCTACTGTATAATAAACTACTCCTCTTTTACTTGTATATATATTACCTGTTTCAAAGAAACCCTTAATTTGTACTAAAAGATCTAGCTCCTTTGAATCTAATCCTATTGTATACATAGGTACAATTTTTCAACCTATTCCTTCTTTTTTTTTTGTGATAGAAACAGAAAATGAAGCATCTCCATCTGTAAAACCTGTTACAAATCAAGGATTTAACTTAAATCCGTCTTTATGTATAAAAGATTTAATATTTTTTGGTTCTTTTGTTACTATTGTTGTTGTAGAATATAAATGTTTATTTAGAATTTGGTAAGATAGAGATCCAGATAAGGTAATTCTTTCGAACCCTCTAAGAGTACACCTTAAATTTATTAAATGCGGTTTAATAAATCAACTGCCGTCTACTCGTTGCTCTTTTACAACAATATTTTTTAGTATTGCTGACTTAGATCCGCGATTGTCCATTTTTCGGTTTTTTATACCGAGAGTTCCTGGGAAATACATCCCATAAATATTATACGCTATTAAATATAATAATAGAACCATCTTTTGACTTGTTACCATACTTGAATAATTAGTTCAACCACCACGGAAAATCTTTTCCAGATTTGGTACCAAAAGCTTTAGGAGTTCCCCGGAGTTTGACAGTTTATCCCTTAATATTTTACATATTTGTTGTTCAGGATATTCAATTATTTTCATATGTTCTCTTAATTTATTAAAAAAAAATGCACTAATAATTTTTATTAAGTCTTTTAATCAATAATAATTAGATATTTGTAAAATTCTTGGATAAAAACTTGTTAATTGTAATATTATTATACTAATAAAAAAAATAAAAATATGAAAAGTTTGGGTTATATTTGTAATATGTAATAAACCACCATGTAAACCTAAACCTTTATTAAGTATTAGGATACTACATATTTCCAGTGTAATACAATAAATTAAAGCTAATAGAGCCCCTTGATTAAAAAAAATAGATATATCTCGTCTTGAGACAACGGCGTTTGAAAGTAATAATGAGAGTATAGAACTTATTATCATTAGTATTATTATTATTCAAATTTTAAAACGGATCGGCCTTCGGCCATGCTAAAGCCTAAACCTAGAAAAAAAAAAGTTATTTGACAAAAATAAAAAATGGCTAATAAATGTAAATACCTTATGCCATGTATACATCACATAAGAAAAGAAACCCCGACCTCGTTCCTTTTAGTAATATCTACCAAGATAAGTCATATTTCCTGTAATTTAATTAGACCATCCGTGAATAGAATATATATTGATAATTGTAGGCCTCCAAGGAGGCGAGGCCAAGACAATAAAAAAACTAATCATTTTTTTTTGTATTATTTTTTTTTTAGCATCCCTGTTCTTCTGCGCCGATACCCCTAGCCTTTATGCGTTGTGCCAGACTATTTCTATAATTAAACCTCCTTATACTATTAATTCCTCCTTTCTTTTTTTCATATGTCTTTCTATAATTTAGACGTCATAAGAAATTTTTTCTATCTCTTTATTCGTTTGATAATGGATTTGCATAAGTCATATCTTTCACAAACTTATCCAGATTAGCATCCTCATCCTCATTGTTAACTTTATCATTAGAATAATTATCATCTTTATCTTTGTAATGAGCCTTATTAGGAGACCATCCTCCGGGCTTTTTTGGTGGTTCCCCACCTCCACCTGTAGGTTGCCCTCCTGCTCCTCACGATCCTGATCCTGGTTTTTAGGCAACAGAACTTTCCATTTCGACGACATTTTTACAAATAAATCCTAAATATTTTTAACGAGAAGACTTATAATCTTAAGGGAAAGTTGATGAAAAGAATAAAGAAATCCAAAAGCCAAAAGAATTAAACTAACGGATCCTAATATAATTAGAATATTATATAATAGAGGGTGACTTTTCTTTAATTTATCTCCTTTTAATATAACTTTATGTAATACATAGAAGAATATTAAAAATCCTAAATAAAAATATAAAATATTACATAGGAGGGTATTTATCTCTATATTTAAATAAATTATTTCACCATTAATAAGAGTACCTGAGTGAAAGGTGGCTAAAGCTAAAATAATAAGAAATAGATTAGACGTACTCAACATTATAACAGGATAGATATCTTTAATTAATTCTTCTATAGCAAGAATTAAATTACATTAAAAAAAAATTAAGATTAAGATTAAGATTAAGATTAAGATTAAGATTAAGATTAAGATTAAGATTAAGATTAAGATTAAGATTAAGATTAAGATTAAGGAAAAAATTTACAATAATATAACCATATTTATTAAAAAGATAATTATAAATTATCTTTTTATAATTTATATAATAAGAATATATAAAATTATAAATATAATTACCTAAATAGATATGTATGAATTTATGATACATATTACAAATAATAATTAAACCACGATGTAAACCCAAACCTTTATTAAGTATAAAAATACTACATATTTCCAGTGTAATACAATAAATTAAATCTAATAGAGCCCCTTGATTAAAAAAAAATAGGGATATTTCGTCATGATAGTCATGATATAACGGCGTTTTAAAGTAATAATGAGAGTATATAACTTATTATCATTATTATTATTATTAAAATTATTGTAACCGACGGAGCGGTAAACAATGTACCCAAGTTGGCCCTTGGACCCCTGAGTTCAGGGTTGGACCCTTGGACCTTTAAGTTCAGGGTCCAACCCGAGTATAGCCCGAGGAGAAAATCGAATTCTCATCTTTAATGTATGAAATTAAGGTTTTACCTTTAAACTACCCGAGCTTAAGAAAAATTATATATAATGTAAATTATATATATAATTTATATTAGAGCCGAATAATAATAGTTGGTAGCTTTGATTATATTAAGACTTCTTCTTCGGCTCTGAGGTCCAGTCGCTCCAGAGTCTATCCGCCTAAGGGCAGAGGGACCGAAGAGCAAGGATCCGGAAGGAAACCGGAAGGAAGGGAAGTAGAAGGTAGTTTGTCATATTAAGAGTCCTGGAGGGTTACGGAGGCATCACCCTTTACGGAACGGAAGGTAGTTCGTCACACTACTGCTGCGGTTTTAGACGTAATAGTAATGCCGAATTACAAGATGGACCGGACAGAGGACTTGCTAAATCCCAAAGGTAAGCATACGGCATGGTCAACGTTTACACAATATATTCGAGAGAGTACACATCAGTTCTACGGTGGGGACCAAATAACGAATCCTGAGAGACTGACTCAGAAGATTGACAACAGCGAAAATGTTTTAATAAATGTAATATGAAAAAAAATGATGATCAACATTGAATGATCTCTTCATCCGATTGAAGAGGGGCCTTACACTATAGATAAAATCGCGTCCAAGTATAAGTTCTAAACTTAAACTTGATGGAGGCGCGTGACATATTCCCAACAAACATGACCACTTGTTTGAAAATCGCTATGAGGATCGTGATATAAAAAAGATGAATATGAATGCATACTTAAAAAGAATGCAAAACAGGCTTAGATATAAAGACGACCTTAGAGTTATGGACAAACTAATTGGAAACTCCAAAGCTTTCTTAATTTATGCCTTCCACAAGTCAGATCCCAAGTGATACTGGAATAAAGCATGACCTGAGGTTCAAAGAGATTATATGAAAATGATTCACACCTTACGAAGACTTAAAGTCAAATTAGAGGTATATAGATTTTATATTCCGAAGCGAGATTCTACGAAGATTCGACCTATAGGGTCTCCTAGATTGTGGAGTAAAGCAATGCTGCGAGCTATAGAATTAGTTTGTAGAGAATTACTAGAAAAGCATATAGGAGAGTATCAGGATGGATTCGTACGAAACAAAGGTTGCGCTACCACCAGTATGGAAGTTATAAAGAATCTTAAAGATGGAAATAGGGTATACCAATTTGACTTGGATGGATTCTTTAATAATGTCAAACCGCGAGGGCTGACTATATTCCTAAGGAAACGGTTAAAAGGAATGGCCGACTATATCTTGAGTATTACGGATCTAACAATACCAAAGATGAAAACAGAACTACAACCAGAGAAAGAATTGATCCAAACCTCGGAGGGAATACTCAAAAAAGGATTCACTCAAGGTAGCCCGTTATCTCCACTGCTGTCTATGTACGCACTGGAAATGAGTGGTTTTAATAAAATCAAGGGACTAGTGATGTTTGCAGATGATGGTTTAGTGTTTAGAAAGAAAGAAACAGATAAAATACGTTAGGAATTATTCAACATAAACGCTACAACACTTGGTATCAAAGAAGCAGAGGACAAAATTAATGGCTGGCTAAAAGATAAATTTAAGTTCCTTGGTCTGACATATGATCTGATAGAAAAAACCGTCTCTTTTGATGTTTATAGTGTCTCATGATATGACGATGAAGGAGTTAAGAAAATAGTCAAATATGCTAGGTATAACGCAAAATTTCTGGAAAACCAACCAAGTGTAGCAACAAAGGGAAGGCTGAGTTACATCACCCATGGGGATAAGGAGATAGGCTGAATAACCGAATCATCAAAACGACTGGTAGACCTAAAAAACTTAAAAATCAAGAGACAAATACCCAAGAAAGTGAGTCAGTACAAGTGTCCACCGTTTGTTGAGAAATGAAGTAAAACAATCCTTCAGAATGGTAAGAAATACATACTGAGGTTGTGGGACCCTAGCTGAGCTAATCAATGGATAAATGTAATGTGAAATAGTCAAAAAGGACTAGAGTTTCAGAGCTTAAACTGGATGGCGTCTATCAAACCTATCTTGAAGACAGCTGAAAAGCGCTCAAAGGAAGTAGAAGCCAGAAAACAATTAGAGATATTGGAAGTAAAAGACTCCGCGACAATAGATCACCTACAAGTCCAAGGTATAGACTGAGCAGCCGGGTCCACTCCCAAGAGAGGCCCTAGTGAAGAGGTAGAATTTGTAAAGAACGTAGATGAAGACATCTATGGTAAGGACAAAGACACCAACTCTCCAGGTGTACTAACCGGAAGCGGGCCAGGTGACGCAGGGTGGTTCCTCTCCATAGATAAGGGAAAGGATCGCTCCAAGGACCCTACCAGTACGGCGATTACAGTCCAACCGGGAAGGCGACTGGAAGATCCCTCCACCCTAGGACCGGAGGACCCGCTGACCAGCTAAGCTCCACGGGCTCCCAAGGAGAGAGTGTACCGGAAGAGCTCGGACTCGTAGTTAAGGAAGGTCGAAAGACCGTATTACGAGACGGCGATCTCCTACTCAACCGAAATCACATCCCCACCTTAGAGAGTCAGCCCGGCCGATTAGATGAAGAAGGAGTGCATGACCCTCGGTCTGCTTCTGCCAAACCAAAGAAGCAGAGCGATTTCACGAAAGTATAAAGCTTATCAGACTGGCTCAATCCTAAAGACTAGTTCACTTTAGGTATTGTATTGATAACTCTGGACTAACTAGACTACACCGTAGTAAAAGTGGACCGAATACAATACAGTACTTTACTGTACTTAATTACTAATAAAGTTCTGTCTGTTATAAGACTTTTAGATTGTTAGGGACAAAACCCTGATTTGAACAGAGAACCGACTGTGCCACATACAGTTGCTCTACCTATTGAGCTATATTATCCTAAAAATTTATGAAGGAGTGATTCGAACACTCAAAACTTAAATACCAAAAATTTATGACTTACCTATTAGTCCACAACATATTTATATAAAAATATATAAGATATTCTAACTTTTTTATAGATGACAAGACTTGAACTTGCATAGCTAATCACTATTTCGGCCTAAACGAAACCTGTCTACCATATTCCAGCACATCCATTTATATTTAATGTCTAACATAAGACTTGAACTTATAACCAAAACAGCTTCAACGTTCTGCTCGACCAATTGAGCTTCTTAGACTTTTGGAGATACCAGGTTTCGAACCCAGGAATCTGACGTGCAAAGTCAGTGTTTTACCAAACTAGACTATATCCCCTAGTAATAAACTTAAATATATTCTAATCTTAAATATGTATCCGAAGAACGACTTGAACGTTCACGGCTATAAACCAACAAAGCTTAAGTTTGTACTGTCTACCTATTCCAGCACTCGGATAAAAAAAAAATAAGTTTTATTTATTTATATAAGCGAATAAAAGGATTTGCACCTATATTATTTGATCATGAGCCAAATGTGTTACTTTTACACTAAATCGCTTTTAAGGATAAAGTGTTTAAGGCTAAAGTGACTTGAACACTTACTAGGTACTGTTATGAGCAGTATGCTTTACCAATTAAGCTATAGCCTCTTAAGTTTTATTTATCCATTAAGGTATAATCACCCTTAGCCTTTAACGAATTAAGATTTAAATTGATTTTACAATCAGGTACTCTTTACCATTTAATGTGACAGGAACACCAGTTTTCATCCTTTTAGTCACAGTGTGTGTGCTAACCCCTAAGAATTTTGCACATTCATTCATTGAATCAAAAACTTTAAAAACTAAATCTTCTTGATTTCTAAGTTCCACTTGTGTTTTGATTCTAGCAATGTGAAATTTATTTAATGATTTAATAAAGATTTTTCCATTTATTAGTTCATAATTAGAAGGCCCATTTAATAATCTTGCTAATTCGAGATCAATATAATCTCTATCAATTAAACTAGAACCTGAGTTGGATAACCTTCCATTATTCATTTGACTTAGAATTAAATTTATTAATTTTATACCCTCCGGTAGATAATGTAACCCTAACTTTTTAAGTTGACCTATAAATTTTCAATCCAAATAATCTAGTTCTTTTTTTGAGTGGAAAGTTAGAGAATCTAAATAAGGAATAAGTATATTATTTATAAAATCTTTAGATTTTATAATTAAAACATAATTAAACGCAGTAGCCTCGGAGAAACTAGCATATTTGTTTTTAGATTTAGTAAGATAAATAACATTTCTAATAGGAGTTTTACCTTTAAGCTTTTCTAAACATGAACCAGATTTTAAAAGGCTAGGTATATTAAGTAAGTAATTTTGGATAGCCTCCATTAAAGGTAAATTACCTTTTTGACTAATAGAAAAAGTTAAAATAAAATCTTTTTTAGCTATAGAAAAACTACCATCTCCTTCTATGAAACCTAATAATCAATTATCAGTAATATGTATTTTATGAGAGTTCCCATCTTGTAGCCCTTGAGTTAACGGCTCCTCATATATAGTTCTCTTACTATTCATACTACCTTTAATCTCACTTATTTCTTGAAGCACTTCATTACGGGATTCTTGATTAGATGCAATATAAAGCTCATAAGCTCTACGGAAAGCTAAAAAATCTAAACGTTTGCTTGAATTTAAAGGAAAATTAGAAAAAAATTCTATTATTAATTTAATTTCTGAAAGAGATGTCACTTTAAAGTGAACTAAATCTTCCTCAGCTCCCATATTTCCTATACCACATAAAGAATTTTGAATATAATATAATGTGTTTAAATCATCCTTATGTATTTTTATTATAAATCTAAAAGCGAATCCGCTACCAGTTTTTACTATCAAGAAACAACCCTCCGCATCAGTAAAACCTCTAAATCACTCAATAAAGTCCAAAGATAAATTTTTTAAATTTGGAGATATTTTTTTATTTGTATCCTCCAATCCGTAAGCAACTGAAGATAAGTAACGTGGCACATTAATAAAACCTGTATGAAAACCTAAACTAAGTCTGTTTCACTTTTGCGAGAAACTGTTCGCGCCTTTCGTTCCTTGGGTTGAAAGACTAATCACTCCCGTTTTTAATAATAATAATGTTTTTTTCATAAGAAAAGGATGGACTCGAACCACAATAAACTTTAATAAATAAAGTAAATAATTCCTTAATCTTTTCTCTAGTAAACTCTTGCCGGTCTAAGCAAACTGTTATGAGCAGTACGCTCTACCAATTGAGCTATAACCTCTATATATAAATATATATGTTTAAAGATTATATTAATTTTTTTAATTAAGAGCTTGCGCCTAGATTAGAACTAGGCAGGGTTCGAACCTGCGAATGTAGCAGTGAAAATGCTATGTCTTACCACTTGACGACTAATTCTTAAATAGTCCAATGTAAGTATCGCACTTACTTCTATTGATTACAAAACAATTGCATTTCTTTTATGCTAATCAGACCAACTTTAATTTAACTTAAATTAAAATAATTAACGAGCTTGCGCCTAGATTAACTTAAAATAAAATAATTAACGAGCTTGCGCCTAGATTAACCTAAAGCAATACAAGATATAGATAATAATTAGGTTTTTATAAAATTAGTACTTAGTTCCTTAAAATATTTAGATTATTACAAACTAAGCCTATCAATGTAATATTATATTACGTATATTTAAGAAATATCTTAAGGT
>Ga0247762_1000308_pt1 | contig 16095 bp, 15 predicted proteins | sample UWRJL081202R4_FD_181016 | JGI IMG/M metagenome (GOLD analysis project Ga0247762, IMG submission 181016) | Plant litter microbial communities from Arlington Agricultural Research Station in Wisconsin, United States - UWRJ-L081-202R-4 | ecosystem: Environmental > Terrestrial > Plant litter >...
CTACCTGGGTACTGAAGTCCCTGCGGAAGTTCTGCTGTGGCAGGATCCTATCCCGGCCGTTACTCACAAACTGGTGGATGATAAAGATATAGCTGATCTGAAAGGAAAGATCCTGGCGTCAGGCCTGTCAGTGTCCGAGCTCGTATCGACAGCGTGGTCTTCAGCCTCTACATTCCGTGGTTCCGATAAACGCGGTGGTGCCAACGGTGCACGCGTTCGCCTGGCTCCGCAAAAAGATTGGGAAGTGAACAACCCGCAACAGCTGGCTAAGGTAATCGGAACACTGGAGCGCATTCAGAAAGAATTCAACGTAGCACAGACGGGTGGTAAGGCGGTTTCTATTGCCGACCTGATCGTACTCGGTGGATGTGCCGCTATAGAGAAGGCTGCGAAAAATGCCGGTCACGAAGTTAAGGTTCCCTTTACTCCTGGCCGCGCCGATGCCTCACAGGAACAGACCGACGTAGAGTCATTTGAAATAATGGAACCGGCAGCAGATGGCTTCCGTAACTTCCTCAAAACGCATCACACCGCGGCTGCAGAAGCGCTGCTTGTCGATAAAGCACAACTATTGACACTCACGGCTCCTGAGCTGACGGTGCTGGTGGGCGGCCTGCGCGTGCTGAATACCAACTATGACAAGTCGAAGCATGGCGTATTCACCAACAGACCCGAGGCACTTACCAATGACTTCTTCTTAACCCTGCTGGATTTCGGAACGACCTGGAATGCAACTTCAGATTCACAAAACGTATTCGAAGGCCGCGACCGCAAAACAGGCACTGTGAAATGGACCGGTACACGTGTAGACCTGATCTTCGGCTCTAACTCCGAGCTCAGAGCCCTCGCCGAAGTGTACGGATGCTCCGATTCACAAGAGAAGTTCGTTCGCGACTTCATCGCCGCCTGGAACAAGGTGATGAATCTTGACCGGTTCGACCTGGCATAAGCTATAGATATATAGTCGTTTATTAAATCAGGGTGGCTCCGCAAGGGGCCACCTTTTTTGTATTATAGAATTTAGTTTTACTTTGGGCTTCTTTATGTATAGGAAATTGACAGATGCCTGCGCGGATAAGTGCAGCCATAGCGGTGTGAAAATAATGACTTTGACGGTGTTGTTGATTTTATCGACTCCGGGATATGCCCAGTTTGCTGTTGTTCGTGATCCGGACGGATTCTGTAATGTGAGAAGCAATCCTGTTATCGATCCGGGGAATGTTATAGACAAGCTGAGTAATGGTGATGTCGTTTATTGCCAGGAGCGTTCGGGTAACTGGATCGAGGTAGAATATCGGATGTCTGGCGAGACGCATAGCGGTTATATGTATTATGACCGGCTTATTGATATATCAAAGTATCAGGCTTTCGATGGATATCAGAAAAAACCTGATGAGATTATATTGTCAACCGATAAAATCGCGGTAGTCGTGAAACGGAGGCGGTTCAATCCGAAAGCTCACGAGCTTGTATATAATCCGGAAAAATATTTGGCGACTATCGATGGCGGCGAGGTGTGGGGAGAAGATGGAGACGTGCCGAAGCAGGAGTATAAGTCTATCCATGTCACGTATAACGACAAGGATATTTACTTGCCACGTACAGCGATGCAGAATTTGTATGGGCCGAACTTGAATCAGACAAAAGCATACTATGACCACGACGGGCGTGCCATATACATTGAGTCGTCGAATGGCGATGGAGCCGGCGGGTATTCTGTGATTTGGAGGATTGTGGACGGTAAGTATACAGATCGGTTTGTATTGAGAGGCTTTTAGCGGTGACTACTCCTGATAAATGAAAGAACAACAATTACCGTCGTCTTCCGATAGCTTTATTACAGCGGCTAATGCCCTGCAACCATTTACGTCAGAAGAAAACGAATGGCTCAAACGTGCATTTCTCCCCAGGCAGGTAAAGGCTGGAGACCTGCTGGTAGAACAGGGCGAACGAAGTTCGCACCTCTTCTTCCTGGTGGACTGTTACTGCCGGAAGTATCATGTCGATACGACAGGTGACGAGGTTACATCGGAGTTTAATTTGCCTGGGATGGTTTGTGGCGATTATTACGGTTTCTATAATCAACAGCAGGCATTTGAAAGTCTGCAAGCCATTACCGACGGAAACGTCATGGCGATTAAGTATCAGGATTTACAAGATTTGTATAACCGCAGTTTCAATATGAATGTATTGGGGCGGAAGTTACTGGAGCAGGCCTGCCTGTCACGCGAAGTTTGGCTGAAGAAGATCGTGCCACTGCCGGGTATCGATAAGTACAACTGGTTTGTGAGCGAGTTCCCGGAAGTAAACCGGGTGGCGCAGTTGAAACATATAGCATCGTTTCTGGGGTTGACACCGGAAACGCTGAGCCGGATACGGCGGAAACTTATTTCTTGACATTAGTCAAGTGGATCTTTGCAGGAGTGTCTGACCTTTGGGACATAATGACGTCCAAATGAAAAGGTCATACACCAAAGAGATAACATTCAAAGACGGACCGGGTAAGCTCCATGCCTTTACCACGGGAACGGTATCCGTAAAGAAAAGATTTAAAACAGCCAAAGGCGGGCCGCTGCTTTCCAAGCTGAACTTTGTACTCGATAGTGATTTTACCGAAGAGCTTCCGATATGGGTCTGGGTAATCGAGCACCCCGAAGGTGTCTATGTCGTCGATACAGGAGAGAACGCGCAGGTAAATGAAGCCGACTACTTTAAGAAAGAGGGACCGATCCTGAACTGGCTGAACAAAACGCAATTCAGGTTCAACGTATCGCGGGAAGAAGAGATAGATGTCCAGTTGGAGCGGCTGGGTTTATCACCTCAGAAAGTGTCGCGTGTATTGATGACCCACATGCACCTCGATCACATCGATGGCTTAAAACACTTTAACTCCGAACAGGTACTTGTAAATAAAGTAGAGTGGGAAAAACCAAGCTTTGCCTTACCCTCGTTATATCCCCATAATTTCAGACCGAACACGGTCAGCTTAGCACCCATGGATAGGGTAGGGCTGGATTATGGCCACCCGGTCACACGCGCGAAAGATATCTGGATGGTTGCCACGCCCGGCCACACCCTGGGCCACACATCCGTACTTGTCGAGACGCGCGAAGGCGCCTATCTGCTGGCCGGCGACGTAACCTACGACGAGCAACAGCTGGTAAAAGAGATCCCCGCCGGTGCCGCCCAGAATTTTAAGCACGCCAGGGAAACATTCCGCCGTATCAAACAATACGCCGCCACCCAACGAACAGTCTATCTGCCCTCACACGATAAAGCCGCAATAACCAGGTTGGCCGAAGATCGTTTTTTATAATAGAAAGTCCGCAGTATTTAGCTGCGCAAGCGATGACCTGCCGTGCCCCGAGAATATCGGCGGTGCCTGACCATATGGGCAATCTTTTGACTGCCGAATCCCCCTTACCAACAGAATTGCCCTTTAGTTTATAAAATCATAGCTTTGATTTTATAAACTATCAATTCGCCTCCCGTGACCTCCAATCTATACATCTATAAACGGATCGTTCAGGCAAAGCTGTTCATCGATACGCATTTCAGCGAGGTCATCGATCTGGAGAACATCGCCGATGAGGCGCACTTCTCTAAATTTCATTTCATCAGGCTGTTTAAAAGTATCTATGGTAAAACGCCTCACCAATATCTGATTGCCGTGCGGATTGAGCAGGCCAAGTTGTTGCTACAGCAGGGCTCGACCGTTACAGAAGCCGGCTCGGGTGTTGGGTTTGAGAGTATAACGTCGTTCACGGGGTTGTTCAAACGATTCGCCCGGGTCGCGCCATCGGAATATCAGCGCCGCTTTATTGAGCGCAGACAGCAGATCCGGGAAACACCGCTGAAGTTTGTCCCGGCGTGTTTTGCCAGCCACCAGGGTTGGGATCAGAATAGCAATTTTCAAGAGGTGTAATTAATCCCGACAAGCCATTTTCGTGTCACAAAATAACGAGAACACATGATCACTCGAATGAACCACGTCAGCATTTTTGTCCTCAATCAGGACAGCGCTTACGACTTTTATGTAAATAAGCTGGGATTTAAAGTCCATACCGATGCGCCTATGGGCCCGGGCATGCGCTGGATCACCGTATGTCCGCCAGAACAGCCGGAATTGGAGATCAGCCTGATGGCCATTGAAGACGGAATGATGTTCAAGGATGGCGCGGCTGCCCAGATGCGCGAGCTCGTAAAGAAGGGCACGTTCGGCTTCGGAGTTTTCGAATGCCACGACCTCAACGCCACCTACGAAGAACTCAAGTCAAAAGGTGTAGTATTCAAAAAACCACCAACAAAGGAGTTCTATGGCTTCGAAGCCCTGTTCGTCGATGACTCCGGCAACTGGTTCTCCCTCGGCCAACGGAAAGACAAATAGTATATATATGCAGCCTTGTTTTAACAGATTGGATTTATTAAAGCAAGGCTGCTGCTTATACCCTCAACATCCCCCTAAATCCCCTCGCCGCATAATAAGAAGAAGCCCCGTTATGATAAAGAAACACCGTATCATAACGCCGGTCACAAAACAGAGCTCCCCCTAATTTGCGGATATCAGCAGGTGTCTGCACCCAGCTCGAAGTTTTTAAATCGAACTCCCCAAGCTGCTGAAGCTCGCGATATTGTTCCTCCGTCAGGATCTCGATCCCCATCTCAGCAGCCATATCAATAGCGCTGCCCACAGGCTTGTTCTCCTTCCGTTCATCCAGCGCAGCACGATCATAACAAAGACTTCTACGATCCTTAGGGCTCTCCACCGAGCAATCAACGAACAGGTACTCCCGGCTCTTTTTATCGAAGCCAATGACATCCGGCTCCCCACCGCTGCTTTCCATCTCACCAAGCATCCGCAGCTTGTCAGGATTAGCCTCCAGTTTTTCCGCGATCGTATCCCAGTCAAGGTCTTTATGACGCTTCATGTTTTTATTGAAGCGTGTTTTAAGAATGCTGAGAAGCTCCTCGGATTGTTCCATCGATAACTCTGTAGTACGGGTCTGTTTTTTTGTCTTCGCCATGGGTGAAATGTTTAGTCCTCTAAGCCCCGGCCTTCAAGGATCTGTGGAATATATTTTTCAACTCTTGCCTCGCGCGTCTTCGCCTGTTTGGCCGACGAGAAATAAAGCAGGTAACCTCTTTGTCGCCCGGGGGTTAAAGCAGCAAAGGCCTTCTTCAACGCGGGGGTCTTATTGAGCTTGCTTTGGAACTCCTCGGGCATGGCAAACTCCTTTGTTTTCTTCATCGGCACCTTTACCCCGGAATCTTCCACCTTGATGGCTTCCCGGATGTACGCCTTCAACGTGCTCTTTAGTTTTACGATCTGTTGAAGACTGGTGAAGCGGATCTGTCGCGCGGCCTGTACATTCTCGGTCTGCTGAACAAGAATGCCTTTCGGATCAGGCAACAACGCACCTTTGAAAAGCAACAGCGCGCAGTAATCTTTAAAGCCGTGGATCAGCACGATGTTCCGGTCTTCGAGCGTATAGCACGGACAGCCCCACTTCAGATCTTCCGTCAGATCGCATGCCAGCGCGATATTTCTCAGCTCGGCAAACTCTTCCTGCCATTTCCCGGCTTTTGTAAAAAAGAAATCAACCTTGGGATTCATGCCAGTTAAATTATCAATTTATAGAGACAATTCTTCTATTCTCCGGTCTGAAATACCACGACACCACGGTCAGTACCAACAGCAGCAACGAGGGGATAAGCTCGACCACAGCGCTGCCTGACGCGACATGCGAAAACAGCGCTCCCGACATGATAAAGAAAAAGCCCGCATAAGCCCATTCTTTTAATAAAAGGAACTTAGGCACAAGCACCGCGATAGCGCCCAGTAGTTTCCATATGCCGAGCAGCGTAAGGAAATAAACAGGATACCCCAGCTTGCCGATACCATTTACATCGGGAGGCGCCACAGCTCCCTCTGATTGTAAATGAAACAATTGCGATATACCCGTAGAAACCATTCCTAAGGCAAGCCAGATCGTAGCGATCCAATAGATGATTTTATTTCGTTTAGTCATGTGATGTTTATTTTAAATTGCTTACGACTTCCTGTAAACGATTATGTGCCCAGTTGAGGCCCTGTGCGAAAGGCAGCTTGAGTTGTTGCGCCCGGTGATCGACAGACCTGTATATAATGTGCATCGTGAGCTTGCTGGTATCTTCAGTCAGCTTTTCGAACTCCAGGAACTCCATCTGAGTGGTGAAACCTGGACTGTCCATTTCAAAAGTGCGGACGATCTTCAGATCGGCTATAATATCATGGATCACGCCATGGCATTTGAATACCACGTTTCCCTGCGGATCACTTGTTTCAAATTCGTAGCCGCCGTGTTTTTTGCTTTCCAGTTTCACCACTTTGGTACCCATCCATTGCTCGACAATCCCGGCATCTTCGTAAGCCCTAAAAAGCAACGCTACCGGTAGATCAAACTCCCGTGTTATCACAATATCTTGCTGGCCGTCTTCGGCGTGGATTTTTGTTTTACGCTCCATGTTGAGAACTATTTTTTGGGTTTATATTTTTTCATCACGTCTTCTAATTTGTTGAACCTGTCGTCCCACATATTGCGGAAGGGCTCGATAAAGTCTGCAATCTCTTTCATCTTCTTCGGGTTTAAATGATAGAAAATCTCGCGTCCGTTCTGCTCCTGGTTAAGAAGCTCACACTCTGTAAGAATTTGCAAATGCTTTGACACCGTAGGCCTGGCGGTGTCGAAATTCGCCGCTATGGCTCCGGCGGTCATGGCCTGAGACGCGACTAATAAAAGAATGGCTCTTCTGGTCGGGTCTGCAATGGCCTGGAAGACGTCTCGTCTCAGATTCATATATGTAGCTATTTGACTACAAATCTAAATGTAGTCATTTGACTACGCAAGTAGGTCCGCGAATTTTATTTTAAAAAGGCCTTGAATGTGTTAAAAACAAAGAATTGAAGTCAGTATGGCGGGAATGTCGGTGTTCAGAGAGCCTCTGACGTGCCTCTGATGTGCTTCTGATGTGCTTCTGATGTGCTTCTGAGCCGGCCGAAAGACAGTCGATGGATAAGACATGCAGCGCTGGAGTACGCTGCATGTCTGCTGAAATCATAGCGTGTAGTTGCGGAATATTTCCCATTCGGCCATTTGCATCTGGCTGCCGCTGCCGTTACATTCAACCTGTAATAGGTGTAGGCTGTGGTATAAGTCTTCGTGAGAAAGCGATGACTGGTTATCTACCCAAGCCATTAAAGCGCCGTCACATCAATCCACCCAACCAATCCATCTTCCCTCCTTACAAACTTAAAATTCCGATAACCAGCCAACCCAACCGCTGCCCCCACAATAGTCCCTACCGGTACAGCATCCACCTTTGCTTCAGACAACAACAGCATTTCATGTTTAATAATAAAACGATTGCCGCTTTCCGTGGGAACGACATTGGTCTTTTCTATATATCCCTCATATTGAGCAGCCGTCACTACATGATACCATTCATTACTTTGTGCGATCACCTTTAACCACGTATCCTTCGTCAGCGTCATACGTGCCGCTGCCTTTTTACCAGGCCCAAACCGAAGCGTGGCGTTTTTCTGACTCACCCGAAATACGATCGATTGAAACAATGTATCCGGCATCAGCTCATTCACCAGTTTCTCCATCGTGCGGATATACGCTATTGGATCTTTGCTTTGCTGCTGATAAACGCCGAAGTGAAGATGCGACGGGGTATTCTTCGCATTACCGGTATTACCGACAAGCCCGATGGCATCACCCTGCTTTACTTTCACACCCGGTCTCACAAGCTGAGAGTCGAGGTGGGCGAAATAGTAAGAGTGCCCGCGCTTTAGATCGTTCATCCATACGGTCTTTCCGCCGAGGTTGGAATTTCGCACACTGGCGATTACGCCATCCGTTGGTGCTACGACAAGAGTGCCTTTCGGGGCAAAGATATCGATGCCTTCATGCCTGCGCTTGCCGCCATCACGTGCGTCGCCATAGAAGCTGCCGATAGATTTGTTAGAGGCGCCCTTTACCGGGTTCAGCAGCACTGGCGTTACGCTCATGGTAACAGAATAATACATGTTTACCAGCAGCTCCGGCTGCAGCCGTACAAGACAACTCCCCGTCTTGGTAAATTCATGTGTAAGCGTAAGGCTCGAATCTGCGTGCCCGAGCATTTTCCACTGGCCTTCCTCATAAAAGAACAGATCAATAAAAAGAGCCGCGTTCGCCTTGGTTTTGATCAGCGATGTCAGCGTCAGCATCTGCCCATCCTTAACATCGAACCGGTAAAACCGCGCCTGTGGTTCCGTAACCGCAAAGAACCCCGTTTCACGAAACGGAAGCGTCACCACGATAGAATCGTGATGAAGAAGCTCACCCGCTGCCATCCACGACCTAACCATCGCCGTCTGGTTTAGCGCGCTTTTCGTAAGACCATCGAGATACTGCTCACGCGGAGAAGGCGGTTCCAGCTGTACAAGCTTCTGAAGAGTTGTGCACGCCGTAACAAACAGCAGAAAAATTATCCCAAAAAGTAATTTGACACGGCTCATAAAACAATCCTGAAAAACGCGATGCCACCTTTATAATCAATATTGTAGATTTAGATACACAGCATTTGTAACCTGTTTTCAAAGGCATTTATCCTGTCCACCGTGTTCCGGTCATATCGGGATCTTAAAATCTTACAAATCCTGCCGTGCCCCTCCTGAGTACTCGGGATCGTGGGTTCAGACAACAGGCTTGCGTATACACATTCGTTGATTTATTTGCATCAACTAATAAAATTAGTACTTTTACTAAAATTAGTAGTAATTATGAGCCGCAGAGTAATCGAAAAACTGGAAATCCTTGCTGATGCCGCCAAATACGACGTCTCCTGTTCCTCCAGTCAAAGCAAACGAAAAAACGAGAACAAAGGCCTCGGCAATGCAAGCAAAAACGGCATCTGTCACGCATACACCGAAGACGGACGATGCGTCTCGCTGCTTAAGATACTCTTGACGAACCATTGCATCTTCGATTGCGCATACTGCGTAAGCCGCAGGAGCAATGACGTAAAACGCGCAGCCTTTACGGTGGACGAGGTCGTAGACCTGACCATCAACTTCTACAGACGAAATTATATCGAAGGCCTCTTCCTCAGCTCCGGCATCTTCGACAATCCTGACTTCACGATGGAGCGGTTAGTGAGAATCGCAAAGAAGCTTCGCACCGAGCAGAACTTCAACGGTTATATTCATTTAAAAGCGATCCCCGGAGCAAGCGATGAGTTGATCCGGCAGGCGGGCCTCTATGCAGACAGGTTAAGCCTGAACGTCGAGATGCCCACCGAGCAAAGCCTCAGGCTGCTGGCACCGGAGAAGAATCACAGCGACGTGATGAAACCGATGACGTTTCTCAGAAATGAAATACAGGCTACTAAAGAAGAGAAAGCGAAGAGCACACGTGCACCCCTATTTGCCCCTGCAGGCCAAAGCACCCAAATGGTGATCGGCGCGACAAAAGAGAACGACCTGGAGGTTCTTTCCATGGCCAACTTCTTCTACCAGAAGATGAGCCTGAAGCGCGTATACTTTTCGGGATATGTACCCATTAGTGATGATAACAGGCTTCCCGCACTCGGCACACCGGTGCCCATCATTCGTGAGAATCGCCTGTATCAGGCAGACTGGCTGATCCGGTATTATGGTTTTGGCGTGGATGAGATAGTAGGAGTGGAGCGTCCCCATCTCGCCCTGGACATCGATCCGAAACTGAATTGGGCGCTGCATCATCTCGACCAGTTTCCCGTCGATATCAACACAGCTGATCTTGAGCTCATCAAACGTATTCCCGGCATCGGTTTCCAAAGCGCCAATAAGATCGTTGCCGCCAGGAAGTTCAGAAAGGTGCTTCCCGAACATCTGAGAACGATGGGGATTGCCTATGACCGGGCTAAATATTTTTTAGCATCGGCCACCCCGTTTACATCAAACAAAGATTACACCCCCGCACAGATCAAACAACGGATATTGAGCACGCAGCAAAGTAAATACAAACCCGGCTTTTCACCCCAAATGGCGTTATTCTGAAATATGCGAACCGTACGATACGATGGCTCATACCAGGGTTGGCTCACGGCAGTGTTCGATATATATCAGAACCGGTTTGCCGATGTTTGCTTTTTAGGCGATAGCCCGGGTTCCGCCTCTATGTTTGCTACTCCATATGATGTAGTAACAGATGAGACGAAGGCGAACCGTGTTATAAAGGGCCTTGAACAAAAGCTTACGCCCGAAGGAGTGGAAGCGCTTTATAAAACATTTCTTTCCGAGGTAGAGAAAGCTGACGACATCATGCTGCGCTTCGTGAGATATGTGTTTTCAAGCAACGAAAATATCGAAAGGGATTTGGTGAACCCTGTAGTCGGCGAAGTAATGAGATCTGCAAAGATCGTCAGACGCGAAGCTCACCGCATGACAGCCTTCGTCCGTTTCAAGAAAACAAGCGACGACCTGTACTACGCCGTCATAGAACCAGACTGTAACGTCCTTCCTCTGATAGTAAAGCACTTCAAAGACCGGTTCACAGACCAACGGTGGGTTATCTACGACGCCCGGCGCAAGTATGGCATCTACTATGATCTCCACACAGTAACAACGGTATCGTTAGAATTTACAGCCGCCCCATCGTCCACCGCGATAACAGCAATATTCGATGAGCGCGAAGAGCTCTTCCAAAATCTCTGGCGCCGCTATTTCGCCAGCGTAAACATCGAAGCCCGCAAAAACATAAAGCTCCACCTCCAACACATGCCCAAACGCTACTGGCGCCATCTCACCGAAAAAACTGGCGCATAACCCCCGGATACAACTGACCAGCCTTTTCCAAAATCCATCGTCAGCAAAAATGACAGTGTCCTCATCGCCAAAGTTTCCTACCTAAAGCAATTCTGGAATCGCAACAACTGACCGGCGCAAGGTACACCCCGGTACCGATCCCGGCCATCAAAATTTTTCTTCCTGGAGACCCCACCAGAATCCCCAAAATCCCAGGATTAACATCTTTTTTTTGCCATTAACCCTGTTTTAACCCTCACTTTAACCAGTCTTCTGTTAACGTTTGCATCAGATTCGCAATCGTTAGTTGCGAACGTTCCGCCAGATTCTTTTTGTCCGTTGACCTGACGGATTAGATAGACCAGGAGAGGAGCGTGAGCAGCTCGAAAAAACTAACATGCTTTAAACCTATTAACCAATTAAACCAATGATTAGAATTCTACGAGTCTTTTCGTACGTCATCTTACTCGGGACATTCATGGCAGCCATGAGTTCCTGCGACAACGAAGATGATTCAAACACCGTCGAGTTTGGAACAATAACCGGCGTTGTTACCGATGAGCTGGGGCAGCCCATCTCCGATGTCACAGTCACCGTATCCGGCATTAAAGAGGACGATGTGTCGGTCACTACCGGGTCAGACGGAAAATACACGGTCCCAAACGTGTCGTTGAAACTACACGCCATCACCTTCTCCAAAAAAGACTGGTTGAAGATGGCCAAAAGCGTTACCGCCGCCGATTTTGGCGAGCAAAAAGCAGCTACAGTAAACGCTACCCTGGTTAGCGCCATTGCTAAGATCCGCGGCAGTATCGTGGATGCCAAAAACGGCAATGCACCGCTCGCAGGAGTAACCGTTAGCGTGGGCGTTGCGGGTACCGCGCAAAGCGGAAACGATGGAACCTACGTTATCGAAAACCTCGTGGCAGACAGCTACACCGTTACGTTTAGCAAAGCCAATTACATTTCCGTTACTAAAACAGTAACGAAGGCCGATTTCGTTAATGACCTCGCGACCGTGAATGTAACGATGGGCGGAAAAGAGCTTCTCCGTGGTCTCACAGCCGGCGACCTGGTAGGCGTAGACAAATGGCACTACAACGAATATCGTGGCGGACATAACGCGGACGCTTATCCTCACTGGGACTGGGCGTGCGACTACATGTGTACGCTCGACTTCCGCGGTGCATGGCAGGAACAAAACGAGGGTACAACCCTGCAGATCCGCAATAGCGGAGACGATCAAAAGAATCCGGCAAACCTCGATGTATTCGATTCATTCGTACTGGGAAGCAAGTCCATAACAGCAGACAACAAGATCATGTCCGTGCGGATACGTACGCATAATGCGGATGATGCCGCCCCGGCCTATTGGGGTGTCCAGGTAATCGATCTTTCCGCACCAGAGCCGGTTAACGTGAAAGTAGCCGATAAAAGCTATGGCAATGAAAATTATGCAGACATTGATTTCGACCTGAGCCCTTACATAGGCAAGGAGGTCGTCATCGTTATCGGTATATACCGTGCCGCTACCGGCGACTATTACAAGCAACTTGTTCTTCGCGCAATCCGCTTTGCCGACAGAAAAGTAGAAGGCACCAACTGGCTGCCTGGCGCCCAGGTGATTGAAGGATGGCAATTGCCTCTGGCAACCGTGCGGTCGACGATGCCAACGGTCAAGAGAACTTTCACAGGCATAACGCTGCCAAAGGATCCAGGTCCTGGTGACAATAACTACTTTACCTCCTATCGTGAATGGCGCGATAGGGATCATATCGGCGCTACGTGGTCTTTTGTGCCGCTCAAGAAAGACCCTGAAGTATTCCCTTCAGAAGGATATCTCATCAAAACAAATAACACCGCTACAGTAAATACCGTAGTCCCGGAAGCATACATATACGCCAAATTCGCGATAGCAGGCGGAAGCAACGTGCTCACATTGAAAGCGCGAAATTTCAGCAGCAACCCGACATACTTCAAGCTTACCGCCATTGAAGATAATGGCACAGTTACTCACATAGACCCACAGTCCAACACGGCCCTCAGTGCCAGCGCCGCGGAAGACGGCTGCTGGAAGTTCAGCCATGAAAAGGGAGGCCGCGACAAACCCGAAGACTACGCATCGTTCGTATACGACCTGTCGCAATTCAATGGCAAAAATGTATTCCTGGCGTTCGGTGTCTACAACGGCATTCCAAACTCGGGTGAAAATAAATTATGTTTCTATAGCATTGATCTGAAGTAAAAGAAATGAATTATACCATGACAATATTTCGCGCCACGGTCACTACATGCAGCCTTATTTTTATGCTCTTCATAACGGCATGTAGCGACGATACATCTGACAACGGAACAGATCCTTCAGTAGATGTAAAGCTCCCGGAGCAAAACCTTCTCCGTGCCATGGAGCTCACGGATGCAGCAGTCGCTTCCCACTTTACGGGAGACGGCATGGCTATGGCCAGATTCTATAACCCCTATACCGGCGTCCGCTCCGACGAGAAGGGCAGTGTATGGATGTACACCAGCGCCATTGAAGCGGTAAACGCTATCCTTCAGGCTCTCGAAGCACAGAAGGAACATGGTGACACCAAACTGTATGATGAGAACTTCAGCAAGTACACAACCCTGTTGGCTAAATTGTACGACAACGCCGATTTCTATCAGGGCACATTCGACCTGACCTCGTACACACAAACCAGGAAATGGTCTGTGTACGGTGTAAACCGCGGTGGTGCTAAAGGCACCGCACAGGTGGAAGGAATAGAGAATGTGTATGACGACCAGATGTGGCTTATACGCGAGCTGCTCGAGGCCTATAAAGCAACCGGCAACGACACGTACCTGAAGAAAGCGGAATACTTAACCGAATATGTCCTCGACGGATGGGATTGTACACGCGATGCTAACGGAGCAGAGCAAGGTGGCATTACCTGGGGCCCCGGTTACGTTACCAAACATTCATGCAGCAACGGGCCCGTAGTAAGCCCGTTGGTATGGCTCTACGAGCTGTATAAAGGTAAGAATGATGAAATAACGCACCGCTATATAGACGCTGCCGACAAACAAACCCGTAAAACCGAACAAGTTAAAAAGAGCGACTATTACCTGGATTTTGCAAAGCGGATCTACGCATGGCAGAAGAGCGCCTTACTGCGTACCGACGGCGTATACGACGACATGCGTGGTGGCTGTACACCGGGCGATATCCAGATGGAAACCGTGAACGGAACCGTCTATCGTAAAGGAGATAATTGCAAGGACCGTGTAGGCCCGGCGTTCTCGTACAACAGCGGCTCGATGCTCTCCGCAGCAGCAGATCTGTATCGCGTGACGAATGACAACGCATACCTGGACGATGCGAAGAAACTATCCGATGCCAGCTTCCAGTCTTTTGCAAAGCTGGGCCAGACAAAAGCTGACTACTATACCTATGATATTACCGGTTTCAACACCTGGTTCAACGGCGTGCTGATGCGCGCGTATGTGGAAGTATCTCCGAAATATGATGCTGCCGGCACGTATGCAGAATCCTTCCAGAAGAACCTCGATTATGCGTACGATAACTTCGCGTATAAGGGCTTTCTTCCCACAAACCTGTTGGTAGGATGGAACCTCGACAAGGGAAAGAACAACACCGAAGCGATGTTCACCTTCACCTTTGCCGCGGAGTATGCTGTATTGTCGCGATATGAAACTGAAAAATGAAACTAAGTTATTATTAAGCATATGCAGAATAACTACAAGCAACTATTTGAAAAACTGATAAGGTATTCCGTGTTCGGAATAATTATCCAGTGCTTTGTCTTTGCTCCCTACTTTGCTTCCGGAGCAGTACGGCAACAGGACCTTACCATAACCGGTACAGTCACCTCGTCCGGAGACGGAGATAACCTGCCGGGCGTTAACGTAGTCATCAAAGGCACAACCCAGGGAACCACGACCGATGCCGACGGAAAGTTTACCATAAAGGTACCTGATGCGAGTACCACGTTGGTATTCTCATTCATCGGATACACGTCACAGGAAGTGATCGTCGGCACACAAACCGTGGTAACCGTCGCGCTGGCTGCCGACATTCAGCAGCTTAACGAGGTAGTCGTCGTAGGTTATGGTACACAGCAGAAGATCACATTGACCGGAGCTGTATCCAACATCAAAGGCGACGAAATGCTTCGAACCAAAAACGAAAACCCGCAGAACATGCTTACCGGTAGGGTTGCAGGTGTTCGTATATGGCAGAAGAGCGCGGAGCCGGGCACATTCAATAACAACATGGACATCCGTGGCCTCGGCGCTCCGCTGGTGGTTATCGACGGCATTCCCCGTACGGTAGAGGATTTCCAGCGTCTGAACCCGAGCGATATCGACGATATCTCCGTATTGAAAGATGCATCGGCCGCTATCTACGGTGTACGCGCCGCTAACGGCGTGGTGCTGGTAACGACAAAAAAGGGTACAAAAGGAGGGAAGCCGCAAATCTCCTACAACGGATCGTTTACCATGCAGCGCCCGGCGAATATGCCGAAGCTTGCAGATCCTTACCAGACGATGACGATCTACAACGAGAAAGCGATGAACAACATCAACGGCGGAAGCATAATCTATGGACCGGAAGTGTTCGAGCAGTTCCGCACCGGCCAGCGCCGCACCACGGACTGGAACTCGTTGATCTTCTCCAATGTAGCCCCGCAAACACAGCACGACCTCAGCATTACCGGTGGAACGGATAAGACCCAGTATTATATAGCAGGTGGATATCTTTACCAGCAAGGTTTCTACAAAACAGGCGACCTGAACTACGATAAAGTCAACCTGCGCTCCAACATAACGACAGAGCTTGCCAAGGGCCTGACCTTCAACCTCAACCTGAGTGGGATATCAGATCAGCGCAACACCCCGTACACAAGCACGGTGGACGTAATCCGCAACTACTGGGCACAGGGCGTACTGTTCCCCGCGTATGCAGATCCTGAAAATACGATGCTGAACTACCAGGGACTTGCCCTGGAGCAAAATACAGCAGCCATGATCGACTCCGATGTATCTGGCTTCCGCACGTATAAGCAGAAATATATCCAGTCATCCGCTACGGTGAACTTCGATTTCGGAACCGTATCCGAAGCATTGCAAGGCCTGTCGGCAAAAGCAATGTTCAGCTTCGACTACCGCCAGAATGACAATCAGATCTATCGTAAAGAGTATTACCAGTATTCATTCGATGATTTGAGCGGTACATATCTGTCGAAACTGTATAATAACAGCTCACCGAACCAGATGCG
>Ga0247762_1000309_pt1 | contig 15894 bp, 6 predicted proteins | sample UWRJL081202R4_FD_181016 | JGI IMG/M metagenome (GOLD analysis project Ga0247762, IMG submission 181016) | Plant litter microbial communities from Arlington Agricultural Research Station in Wisconsin, United States - UWRJ-L081-202R-4 | ecosystem: Environmental > Terrestrial > Plant litter >...
ACCGTCGCCCTGGGGGTTGATGATCGTGCAGCTGTCGATGGTGCAGCGGGCTGCTGCCACCAGGATTCCATGCCGCTGGAAGTTGGCGATGAAGGACTGGTTGTCCCGGTTGCCGTCGAGGATCAGGCCCTTGATGGTCACATCGGCTGCGAGCACGTAGATCAGGGAACAGCCGTCGGCCTGCCCGGCCTTGAGCTTGAGGGTGGCTCCATCGGAGAACAGGCCCTGTCCTGGCGTCACCATCTTCAGCGCGCAGTGCTGGGTCCCGTCCTCGGACACCAGGAACGTGCCGTTGCGGGGGAACTGGATCGACTTGCCGGTGGCCAGGGCAGCACGGATGGCAGCGGAGTCGTCGGTGACACCGTCACCCGTAGCGCCATAGTCGAGCACGCTGATGGTGCCCGAGGATGTTGTGCCTGTTCCGGTGCCTGAACCTGGCGGACCGCCGACTTCTTCCCAGACACCGTCGATGAGGGTGTACAGCTGCTTGGTCATATCCACGCCGTCCCGTTGTAGACGAGTTCATCCAGGGGACCCTGGGATGGTTCGACCAGGAAATCCTCCGACACCGTTTCCCCTTCTGAGAAGGAAGAGATGGTGAACGCCATCGTGTCGAGGAACGGGGTCGGATGGATGATGGTGAACACGCCGGACACCGGGCCGGTGACCGTGGCGGTGGGACCGCCGGTCTGCTCTATCGACATGGTCCCGACCGAACCCGCTGTGTTGATCACCGTCCTGTCCGACTGGGTCATGGCGATCGACGGCGGCACCCCCATCGGGCCGATCCAGGTGGTGCCGCCGTCGTCCCAGATGATGTTGTCGAAGTACGTGTCGGGAAGGACGACCGAGTTGTTCAGCTTCCCGAAGCGCGCCCCGAGCACCGGCCCCGCCGTGGTGGTGGCGTCGTTCTTGGTGAACGTCTGGATCGGTGTCGTGCTGTCCCCCGCATAGACGGCCCATGCGCACAGGCCGTTGGCCGCGCCCGTGGAGGTCGAGGAGCGGTACAGCATCTCCATCCGGTACATGGTGTTGACGGCCAGCGGGGCGGCCAGGATGTCGATCGACGGGTTGGCAGTGGTGTTCAGCGACATCTTCCTGTCGGGCAACAGGTTGACCCAGAAGCTGTTGGTGGACCCGACACGGATCTGGCAGAAGGTCATGGCTGCACTGGGCGACCCGGTGAGCCAGAAGTAGAACCTGAACGCGGCGTTGGGGTACAGGGTTCCTGTGCCCCAGCCCAGCACGGCCTGCCCTGCTGTGGTGCCGGCGATCTTGTACGACAGCGGCAGCGTGCGGGTGAAGGCATTGGCGAACTGGTACACCTCGGAGCCTGTGGCCACGTCGAAGAAGTTGCCCGATGCACCACCGGAGTTGGCGGACGACACCGTAGCGCCGAGAGTCCCGCCGCTCGCATTGTTGCTGTATCGGATAGCCATCATGCATCCACGGGGTGGACGATGCGGGCGGGCAGCCCGGTGTCGTCATAGACGTTGCCAGCCAGGTTCGGGGTGTTCACGATCTTCTGGTACGTGGAGTCCTGGATCTGGATGGGGACGTTGAACTTCCAAGTGGCAGCAGGGGTGAAGCGGTTGTTCGTCACCGTGAGCTTGGTCAAGGCACCGTTCCCCTTGTCCGCGATGTTCAGCCCCATCGAGAACGCATCCACCACATTGGCCGGGGTGGCGGTGGAGATGTACCAGTTGCGGTCGATGACGATGTCGTCTCCGTGCCACGACCCGGTGAACAGTCCTGTGCCGGACGTGCCCTTGACGGGTGGCAACTCGAAGTAGTTGCCGACGACCCGCAGCGTCTTTCCACCAGCCCACTGCAGGCCATCGCTATGGGACCCGTTGCTCTGCCTCGGGTCGAAGGCGTACCACCGCATGTCGTGCACGTAGTTCGCATAGGCGTGGCAGTTGTTCTCCTGCACCGCCATGGCGTCCACCACCTTGGAGATGTCGCAGCGCCTGATCACCACCTCGCGCCCGACCACCCCGTAGCAGTTCACGTTCGGGTTGGCAGCGGTGAGCGTGCAGTCCTGCACGGTGGTGCCGACCACGCCGACTACGGCTCGGGTGTTGACCGCGCCCCAGATGTCGGCGTTGCCGCCGCCGTTGGTGGCAGAGGGCGGGAAGGAGTTGCGCACGTTGCAGTTGCGGATGGTGACGAAGCTGTGCCGGACGTTGATCCGTCCTGTGATGTCCAGGTTCTCCACGATCTGGTACGCCTTGGACGTAGTGAAGTCTCCGTCGTACACCGTCAGCGGCGTGCCGTCGATGACCCCGGTGTTGGAGGCGTTCGGCTTGTAGGTGCCGGGCTCTCCGAGGTTGTCCCTGGAACTGATCGGGATGTCCTCGTACGGCGGCCGCGTCCATGCCAGGCCGGTGCCAATCTTTATCCAGGTCTGGATCATGAGTGGACCTTCGCCCAGGTGGCCAGCCCTGCGCACTCCCGCGAGCAGTACATGGTCCACCCTCCCTTTGTGCTCGGCCTCTTGGCGGCGTAGAACTCTTTGCCGCACCGTGGGCATTCAGCCTTCCGCCTCGTCATGCGATCACCGCACCCGGTGCCCGCTTCCACAGATCGCCCGCAACGCTGGCGGGAGGAGCGGGAGCCAGCGGGTCGAGCACGGAGTAGCAGTCGCAGTGGACGCCTGCCGGTAGCGACGGGCGCGGCTGCCAGGTGCCGACACCGCCGGAACCCTGCCAGTACCGGATGCCGCGCAGCCCGGTGATGCTGGCGATGAGCGAATCGACATAGGCCTTGGTGACCGCGTCCCCTGGCTGGGTAGCGGTGGGGATGGAGAAGCCGTTGGTCCTGGCCTCGAACACCCGCACCGGGCTGGCGAACCCTACGCCTGTGCTGGTGACCCGGCCCTGGATGGTGGGCACCGGCAGGTTGTAGCCCTGTCCTATGTGCGCTTCGATGCCATCGCGCTTGAAGATGACCTCGGCATCATCGAGGACCAGGTTCCCCTCGATGTCGCCCGATCCGGGACCGCCCGTGCCGGGGGTGACGTTGGAGTCCTCATCGACCCAGAAGGTTCCTTCGACCAGCCCCGTCACATCTGGCGGGAACGGGGCGACGATCGCAACACCGGGACCGCCGCCGCTGCCCGGGTCGGGAGGACCAGCATCTGCATCGGTGTCCACCCACAGCGGGTACACAGCCGGAGGCAGTGCTGAGGGATCGACAGGCTCATCGGGCTGGATGAACAGTCCGACAGGAGGACCGGGTGCACCGGGGTCTCCAGGTGGACCGATGAGACCATCGGCCATGTCGAGATAGATATCGACATCTCCGCTGCTGTTGAACGTGGCGATGATCTCATCGGTCGGGTGGATCACGTCGAAGACGTTGTCGTTCACCTCATCGGTGTTCGCCCCGATGATGATGGAGCCCTTGGCGATCGGTGTCGTGTAGCCCCACACCGACAGCAGGGTGATGTCGTAGAGGTACTCGTCCGGATCCAGGTCTGTATCCGTGGCCTGGAACTTGAACTGGGCCCAGCCGTTCTCCGGCTCGATGAGATCCGCCGTCAGCGTGAGCACCTGGTCGCTGCCGTACCGGGGGAGCTTGTCGGAGGTCAGCCTGACAGTGGCACCCGTCAGGTCGTACCACTCGTCCGTGTTCAGCTTGAACCGGACGTTGAGCGCGAAAGACTTGTTCCGCTCCAGGTAGATGTTGGTCAGACGCTTCGGTGTATTGCCGAGTGCCACGTCGATCCACCTTTCCGGGTGAGGGCGGGGCGCAAACGGGGGGGAAAGCACCCCGCCCTCAATTGGATATTACTGCCCGGGAGGCGCTTCTTCCGGAGGACCGCCCTCACCAGGCGGCGGGCCTTCTTCAGGCGGGGGGCCGCCCTCGCCGCCACCGCTGGCACCTTCCAGTGCCTTGATGGCGACTCCGGCCAGCTCCTCGATCTGATGCAGGAGTTCGATCAGTTGTTCCATGCGAACCCCTTAGTTGTTGTGGCCGACATCGCCGGCCTTCTGCTCGCCCAGTCCGACGTTGAGCTTGCCGGTGCCGGTGTACGGGCTGGTGTACCACTCGGGCCGGCTCTTGAGAACATCCGGGCCGGTCAGCGGGTAGTTGACGGGCTCGACGCTCAGCTGAGCACGGGCCGCAGCAACCTGCGCAGCGACGAAGGTGAACGAGTCTCCGACCACCTTGAGGTTGGTCGTGGTGACCGGGAGGAACAACGGGACCACTCCTTCGCTCAGTTGGTCGATGACCCAGCAGTCGTACGAGAAGTCCTGCACGTACTCGGTGCCCTTGAACCGGGTGCCGCCGTCCTGCTGCCGCTTCTCCGAGAAGTGCTCGTACGTCTGGATCGCGTTCTTGTACGCGGCCAGCGCCACAACCTGCTTCAACGTGTGGCCCGCAGTACCGGAGTGGGCCACCGGGTTGACGACGAGGTTGGTGTCGGTGAACACCTTGGGCAGGAACTCGGGGTGGATCTTCACCAGCTTCCACGAACCCTTCAGGGTGCCGAGGTAGCCACTGGCCTGCGCTCCCGAGATGTCGCCATCGCGGTAGAGCTTGAACGCCGACTCGGTGCCAGCACCCTTCTCGATCAGCGCGTTGATGAACACGAGCTCGAGTGCGGAGGTGATGAGCAGGAAGCGCTCGCTGTTGCCGAAGTTGCTGTCGAACCAGTTGTCCGAGAACAGCAGCGTCAGCGCATCGAGGGTGGACAACGGGTTGGTGTCATCCAGGTACATGCCCTTGATCGTGGCGAAGGAGGGCTGGATCTCGTTGTCATAGTCCTCGCCCGGCTCGGCGATCCACTTGTAGTCGCCCGCGTTGCCGGTGTTGGCGATGCGGTTGGCTCCCGTGGTGTACGGAGTCGTGGCATCGCCTGGTGTGGCTGCACCCGACTTGGGAACCAGCTTGCCGGTCATGTGGCCGAGGACAGCAGCCAGGAGGCAGTACTTGTCATGGTCGCGGAGGACCGTGGTCTGCATCTTGCGGCCGGTGTACTCCTGCACGATGTTCTTGATCGGCGTGTAGCGGAGCTGCTCGTCAAACACCGTGAAGCCGAAGGAGCGGTGGCGGCTCATGGAGTACGTGCGCCACTCGATCGGCGGGATGCCGTTCTTCCACTCAGTGACGTACTCGGACCCGGAGTAGTGGTCCGCCCCGATACGGGCAAAGTCCGCGTCCACGATGTAGTCATCGACGCGGATGTCGGGTACGCGGATACTGCGTGAGTTGGGATCTGGCTTGATCTCCGACCCGGTGAACATCCCGGCCACCGGACTGGTGATGCGGAGGTACGTGGCCAGGGCGACCTGATAGTTGGTCAGGCTGTCCTTCTGGACCGGAGCGACCATCTCGCTACCTTCCTTCGATATACATGCCTGGGATCAGGCGTTAGCTGGGCTCATGCTAAGGGTCTGGGGGGTATTGATTGCCGGAGTTCTTTGAGGAGTAGGACTTTGTGGGGTTGAAGACGGAGTTTGAGCACCTAGCTTCTCGAGGATCATCTTCTGAGTTTCGGATAGCAGCGAGATCTGCTCCTGCAGCTGAGCCATAGCGGTGGTGTTCATGTCCATCAGCCCGCCCATGCCATCAGTTACCGAGCTGATCCCATCCTCAAGGGCCAGGATCTTCTTGTCCCGCTCATCCACAGCTTCCACATCTCCGTTGAACACGAGGCCGATGTCCTTGGCTGATGCCGAGCCTGACAGTTCGATCTGCTTGCTGACGATGTACTGCATGGCCTTGGCAGCCTGCTGGATCATCTCCGGGTTCTGGGATGCAGCCATCGCTGGCATGGCCTGGGACAGCGGGACGAACAACTGGTTGAGGATGCGCAGCTGCTTCTCGTCCTCCAACTCGGTCAGCGATCCAGGGACTGCACGGACCCAGTACTCCACAGCGAGCCGGGAGAAGTCCATGTCCAGGGTGCCGTCCCTGTTGACCATCTCCACAGGAAGCCCGGCCTTCACCAGCTTCATGCGGGAGTCGGCCGACGGCTTCACCTTCTTGACCGCCTTCAACTCCTGGAAGTAGATCGTCAGGGCGTACGAGCAGTAGTGGCTGAAGAACGATTCGATCGCCTTCTGGTAGTTGTTGGTCGTGATATCGACCATCTTCTCCTGGGCCTCAACGCCCTGGGGGGTCTGCGACTGGCCGTTCCCAGCCTGGGTCGCCATCTGCTGATCCGCAGAACCAACAAGGTTGATCATGCTGCCCATGTTCTGCATGCTGATCTGGTTGTACTGGAGCAGCGTCTGGGTGTTCACCTCGAACGGCTCGACGCGCGCGTTCGGGTTGCTGATCTGCGTATATTTCCCGGGACTCAAGTTCGGTACAGCGTTGACAGCACCATAGCCCAGGATGCTTGGGTTGATATTCCTGTACCACAGCTTCATCGCTCCGTTCAGCATCAGATCCTGGAAGTCCTGCCGACCGATCAGCAGCTCCACCTGGCTCTTGCCCAGCGGTTGCTGCGCGTCCTTCTCCAGCACCAGGAAGTGCACCGGGTGCTGCTTGAGCGGGTGCTTGTTCTTCTCGATGCGCAGCAGGTGCATGGTGGTCGGGGAGAAGGTGAGGAACGAGTCGCCGTCCGAGCTGTAGTAGGTGATGATCTCGTAGCCATCTGGAATGAGTCCAAACTTCTGGCTCTGGAAATCGACACTCTCCCGCGCCCTGCCGTAGGGCTGTGAGATTAGCAGGGACCGTAAAGCCGCAGTGTCCCAGCCAGCTGTCTCCTCGCGGATCATCGCCTTCACCTCTCCCTTGGTGAGGTAGCGGCGGATGAAGACGTACTCTGCCTCGCGGACATCCTTGGCCCCCGGCTCGGGGAACACGTCGCGGTAGTGGATGGTGTCGTACTTCATGTACCAGCCGCCGGACGCATCCTGCAGCAGCGTGGGGACCACGGTGTCGAAGCCCAGAGTCAGCGCCGTCTTCGTGGAGGCGAACAGGTTCTGCTGCATGTCGTTGCTGTACTCATCAGCAGCCACGATCTTCGTGTTGAGGATGTGCTTGGCGAAGATGCCAGGTACGGCGTCATCGTCGAAGATTGACAGCACCTCTGTGTTGGGGCAGTTCTGCACCAGGTTGCGGGCCATGCGGCGCACGATCCCAGCGGTCTCCCCGGAGGAGATGTTGGGGAGGTCGGGCTTGAGGCTGATGACCTGGCCGTCGGCCAGCTTCTCCAGCTTCGGATACTGGGCCACTCGCTGGTCCATCTCCCGCTTGGCGTGTTCGTACAGGACGCGCAAGTCGGAGGCGACCTGGGCGGTCCCACGGACATCGAGGCACCCGTCGCGCGGATCAACCTTCCGCTCGACATACCAATCGTCGAACGTCTTGATCTCAGTCCTGGCTTCTACTGCCATTGCTTCAGCCTTCCGCGATCGGACCAGATCCTCTGACGGTATACATCAGCGCGCCGAAGGATGGGATTGCTCGTGTTTATCATCTGTATCCCGTCGAACCTGACTGCCGTTCCACCAGGCAGAGCACGCATCTGCGGTGTGAATCCACCACCACCACCACCACCGCCACGCGGGTAGGACTTCCAAGGCTTCCGGTTCCTGGCAGGGGTTTCGGAGTCCGTGTTGTCAGGAGTCTTCCTGGCCTCCTCCATCAGCTCATCGTTCGGCTTGATGTCATCGCCAGGCTCGATCACGCGCTCGATCCCAGCCAGCCCGGTGTTGATCCCCAGCACCTCATCGACGATGCTCGGCCCCCACACCACTTCCCCGGTGATGGGGTCGATGTGGCTGGTCCTGGTCGTCCCGCTCCCGGTGGAGACCATGTTGTGGGGCAGCGGGAGGATCGCCTGCATCATCGTCTTGCGCTCATAGGGAGTGGCCCACATCTTCCCGTCAGGGCCCACCATGTACATGACGTTGAGCTGGTTGTACTTGACCAGGTTGCTGCTCGGGATGTCGTCGCTGTACAGGATCTCCCTGATGCCTGGGACGTCAGGGCGATCATCCTCGCCGTAGTAGAACCTCTTGGCCCGGTACTCCGCAGTCTTCTGGGGCAGCCCCATGTCGATGCCGTCCTGCACCAGCCGCTTCTGGATGTTGACACCGATCGCATCGCGCATGTCCTGGTCCATGCTGACACCGATCAACTCCGGGCTGCCGAGCTTGATGGTCCCTTTGACCAGCCCGTCGATGATCCGATCACCGCCGTAGGGGGTGACCAGCTCGGCACCTTCAGGGCTCAGGAAGCTGAGAGCGCCCATGGTCTGGTCACGACTCTCGTGGATGGTCGCCGCCTCCGCGCGGATGTCATCCTCGTTCCACCAGATGTCAGCCTTGTCGTAGTCGTCCTTGAGCTTGTAGCCGATCTCCTCCTCGGTGAGGGATTCCAATCCACCGCCCTGCATGTAGAGCGCGTAGATGGCGGCCTCGGCCTTGGCCATCGGGGTGTCTTCCAGTTGGATCTCCCGCATCCGGGGGACCATGTTCTGCCGGAGGAAGGGGCTGTCGGTAAACCCTGTGACGAGGGACATGGCGGCAGCGAACATGGCGTTGTTCTCTGCGTAGCTGTATATCTGCCCCTCCATCCCCTCACGTCCCGCGTAGCCCTGCTTGACCTCTCCGGTCTTGGGATCGACGTACGACTCCAGATCCTTGGTGGGGACCGGCAGCCCGTTCTCGAACAAGATGTTGTTCAACTCATCTGTGCCGGGCTTGGCCCAGGGATCGCGGTCGTACCTGTCCTTGCCGACGTAGAGGGAGTTGACGAAGGAGTTCTCGAACAGCGCCTTCTCGTAGACGGAGACCGCCTGCATGAAGAGCCCCATCGTCCTGGCCTGGCCTGTGGACGAAGGGTCGGATGCACTGGCCTCTGCTTCGTCGAACAGCATCTTCGCCGTCATGTCGGCCTCGTCCCAGATGCGCTTCACGCTGTTGGGGATGGCGGCGAATGCATCGAGGAACCCATACCCGATCTCGCGCGGGTCTCCGGTCTGGAAGAACCTGGAGAACCCGATGATCGGTGAGGTGAACTGCCGGAAGATCCAGTGCGGGACGATGGACGTGCTGCCCTTGCCGTCGTCGAACAGGTTGCCGAGGACAGGGATGCTGTCGAGGAAGATGGCATCGGCGTTCCTGAAGTCGTTCTCTGGCGCGCTGGGGTCCTTCACCTCGACAAGGCCCAGGTACTCGACAGCCCTGCGGCGGCGGCGCTCCTCTTCATCCTCCCCGGCAAAACCGAACTTCGCTCCTGCCAGCATGCCCATGGTGAAGAGCATCGTCAGGGTGGTGCCGGAGCGGATGAACGTCCTGCGGAGATCCATCGTCTCCATCAGGTCCGTCATGTCCCAGTACTCCGACCGGCCATTGGTCCCGCCGCCCAACCACTTGGGCCGCTTCCTGCCGGAGAAGAACGTGGCCCCAGCCTGGCTCCACCCATCCATGCCGGTGATGAACTGGAGCGCGTTCATGTTGAACCGGGTGTACGCGAACGGGATGTTCAGCATCCAGCCGGCGATACGGCTGAACCTGTTGGGGCTGCTGGTCAGGTAGTCGATGGATCCACGGATGGCTCTGGTGGCCGGGACCATCTTCTGGCTGCGGATCTGCAGCACCCGGTTCATCCCCGCCTTGTCAGGGTTGAGGCCCACATCTCCGTACTGCTCGGACAGCCAGTTCGGGTTGAGCATCAGCTCCCTGGCAAGAGCAGGGATAGATACCTGCTGCCCGGTGGCATGCATGTCCTCGATGGCCCCGGTGATGTAGCGCATCGCCACGGCTTCCTGAGATGCCCCGTACAGCGGATCGGAGAAGGTGCGGGCGGTGAACGCAGCACCCTTCTCCAGCTTCTTGCCGATCCAGCCCTGCCCCTCCTGCACGAGGTTCGCGTACTGGGCCTCCTTGTGCAGCTTCTCCAGGAACCGGGAGTCGCTGCCCAGCGTCCGGGCCAGCATCTTGATGGTGGCGTGGTCCTGCGAGGTGAACGTCTGCTTGAAATCGCTGAACCCCAGGGTCTCCTGAACGAACTTGCTGCCGGTGACCTTCTTGACCTTCTCGGACTCGAGCCTCCTGGCTGCCCTCTCAGCTCCGGGACCAACGTACCTGCCGGTGAGCAGATCGGTGGTGTGCTCGTACAGCATGCGCCACGGCTGCTCCACATAGCCGGAGGCGAAGATCAGAGGATCCGCCAGCCGGGTCATGTGCGACAGGTTGGTCAGGCCGTTGAAGAAGGCATGCTCCTTGGTCTTGTTGTCGAGGTAGTACGCACCGTCGGACAGGTAGTCCTTGATCTTCATCTTCTTGTTGAGCGGCTTGGGCATCTTCTTCTCAGCCATCCACTGCCGCCTGCGGGCGTTGTGCCTGTGCGCCTGCGTGTAGTGCGCCTCCCTGAGGGCGAAGACAGACTCGGGGGTGCGCTTGCCGCTGAGCGTCGCGTCCACCTGATCCCAGGCATCGATCACCAGGGGGTCGCGCCGACCGTACTCGGTCAGCAGATCGAGTGACGAGAGCGTCTCGTTGACCTGGCGGTTCTTCGGAAGGATGTTGCGGATCATGTCGAGCGAGAGGCCCATGCCCTCCAGCGTTTTCGACTGCTCCTTCCAGATCTGGAGCAGCCCGTCCATCCCCTCCATGAACATGCCGTCGATACCGAACGGAGACTCGAGCAGCTGGCCCCACAGGCTCTTGACCCAGTCCTCCCAGCTGCTGGCGAGGACACTCGTGTCCTTGCTCTCGCTCGCCACTGGTGCCCACTTGCCAGCGTTCTTCACAGCCATCATGAATCGGGGCGGGGAGATGGGGAGCGCCCCTCCGAACATGGGATCACGGTGCTTCTCGAGCATCCTGACGAAGTGCGTCAGCGCTTCCAGGTACGAATCAGGTGCAACCTGCTCCTTCCAGTCCTTCTGGTCCAGACCGATAGGACCTGGCAGTCCGTAGAACATCCGCACCATCATGTCGAGCTGACTGGTCACGAACCCGTGGGAGTTGTCGAGCCCGGTGAGATCGATGATCCGATCCTCCATGGCAGCGATGTCGGTAAGCGAATCCCGCCACTTCTTCTTGCTCTTGTTGATGGCGAAGTCGTACTCCCCGATAGCAGTGCGGACCCGGCGCTGGGCGGACTGCTCCTGGGAAGTGATCCCGCCCCAGACATCGGTGGAGATGTACCCCTCCCTGGCTCCGCGCAGAACGGCCCGCATGTCCTGCAGCGGGTCCTTCTCGAAGTCGGACTGCTTGTTGTCGCCGAACAGGGCGTCCACCCTGCGGGAGGTGTCCTTGTCGGTGATCATCCTGGCCCCGGTGGCCAGACCCAGGACGGCGGCGACGTGGGGCGTGAACCCTCCCTGCTGCGAGGAAACGGCAGCGTTCATGCTGAAGGTCGGGTTCTGGGTGGCGACAACAGGGAACCCGACGGAAAGGAACGCTTCGTGGGGTGCCCACTCCTCCCGGTTCTTGTTGTACATCCAGTAGTGGAAGACGAAGTTGTTGTCCCAGTACCCGCGAGGCTGACCGATAGGAGGGTTCCCGGGATCGTCAGCGGTGAACCGCTCGATCCTGGCGTTGGCCTCGTCGAGCAGCTGGTTCCTGATGTGCGGGTAGAGGAACATGTCGCCCAGCGCATCGGTGAACAGGTGCTGCATCACCGAGATCGCGGTCTCGCTGTAGCGATCCGACACCGACCAGATCCCTGGGGTGGATGCGATGTGCTCGACCTTGACACTGCTGGCAGCCAGCGCCGACAAGAAGATCCGCGTGATGTCGACAGAGACGGTGTCCGGGCCGATGTCGCTGCCCCTCTTGAGCGCGGGGATGGCCAGCGGGTTCAGCGACACACCGCTGAACTGGCTGAACGCAGCAGACAGCGTGCGCTCCAGGTTGATGTTGATGTCATCGAACAGCGTGTTGGAGCTGAGCTTGTCCCGGATGTCAGAGTCGGTGAGCCCGAAGTCGTTGTTCTGCCACATGTGCAGCACAGGGAGCAGCGCATCCCAGTCGCTCACGAAGTCCCTGGAGTCGGTGGAATCGTGCTGCTTGCCCAACAGGGTGTTCACCAGGTGGATGCGGAGATCCGCACCAACCATGGCGAACACTCCGGAGAATCCCTCTCCGGGAATCCTGCGCCCCATCTTGTCCACCTGGGCCCGGTTGGACGTGGCATACGTGATGGATGCCCCGTTCTGACCGAGTGGGCCGGGCAGTTCGTACTCCTGGAGCAGAGGGTTGACGGTGTTCCTAACACCCTCACCCTGCTCAGCCAGCTTGGCCCACACGGACATCGGGACCTCGATGTCCACCGCCAGACCCCTGCTGTCGGGGTCGATCTTCACGATCTCGAAGCCCGGAGGGATCACCACGCTCGGTTCCATCTTGGGCCTGCCGATGCCGAACATCACCCCGTCATCGAACAGGGCAGAGATGTCGAAAGGCTCGGTGAACCCGATCCTCTGGAAGAGCATCCGCCCCTTGATGTCCAAGCCGAGGATGAAGTCGCCGGCCATCCGGCCGCTCTCCCCCACGTACATGGGCAGCTTGCCCGCATTGAGGGTGTCGATGAGGATGTCCATCGCATCATCGAAGTTCCTGATGCCAGGGTGGGTGTTGCCCGACTGGTCGGGGCCGTCGAAGACCTTGTAGAGATCTATGCCTGTCGGCTCGGGGTCGAAGACACTCTGGCCGTTGACCCTCCGAGTCCGGACCTTCGGTGCCTCCTTGGTACCGCTGGTCGCGGCCATCCTCTTCAGCTCGAGAATGCCCTCGGGGGTGAGGTAGTTGAGCGCATCCAGGATCATCTGCTGCTTGCGGGGAGACGTATCGTCCGGGATGTTGAAGATGAACTCTCCGGGCTTCTTCCCGAACTTGGCAGACGTCACAGCCGCTGGAACGAGGGCCACCTGCCGCCTGACAGGAACCCCCAGCGCCGTCGGGTCCAGCAGCATCCCGGCGTTCTCATCGACCTGGAACCCCATGTCGGTGAAGTGGGCCACGACGTGGGCGTTCCTGGGCGCGAATGTGGAGAACTCAGTAAGGCTGGAGTTGATCGTGTCCTCGGTAGGACTGGCCGTGTTGTCCCGGGTCTCCGGCTCGAACATGTACGGGGACCCCTGGACGGGCGTGTACGAGAGGGAGTTCGTCTGCATCCACTTGGACACCCTGCTGCGGAAATGCATCTCCATCTTGGAGACGAGGATGATCGTCACGCCCAGATCGGCGAACCAGTTGATGGCTGCCTGGGCCTCCTTGAACGCAGCATCCTCGTCGTTGCCCAGATCATGGAGGATGGATGCCAGGTCGATGGTGACCAGATCACCCCAGGTGGGGTCGCCCTTCTGAGCCTCGCCGGTAATATCCTCATTGCCCAGCGTCCCGAGCAGCCAGTTGCCGCGCCTCCCGTGCGCGTAGTGGAACCACTGCGCCCCGGGTGGGAGCCCCTTCCCTGCTGAGCTGGCGAGCTTCTGCGCAGTCTCCATCCCGGCAACCGGCATGCCGAACGAGGGCAATCCAACCGTATCGAAGATGATCTGCGTCTCGCGCTCGTCAAGATCGTCAAGGGTCTTCCTGCGCTGGGTGGCGTTGATCCGGGCCAGGTCGTAGCCCTTGCCCTTCCTGTCACGCTCGCCCCGCCACAGGGATGTCTCCCTCGCATTCCGCATCCACTTGGCGACCCGCTCGTCCATGGATGTCCGCAGTGCCCCGGTGTCCTTGGGGCCGATCGAGTGCGCCTTGGGGAGAAGGATGCCGGTGGAGAGCACCGTCCTGCCTGCCCCGACATGAGCGCCCATGTCCTCCAGCCCGAGGCTGATCAGGCGCTCGAGATCAAGGGAAGGATTCTTGTCGATCTTGTCGATGTCGTACTCGGGCCTGGTGATGACGCCGCCAGCCTGCAGGGTGGACGCCCCGACGAGGAGGCGGAAGATCTCCTCGTTCAGCGGCATCATCTCCAACTTGCCCGAACTCCAGACCGCTGGGTCCGTGGTGTTCTCGTAGGCGATGACCTCCTCGGCCCACATGTACCGGACCCTGCCCGCCGGGTCGGCACCCTTGTAGATGTGCCGGCTCTTGACCAGCTTGTAGACAGCGGGGAAGTCGTCGTGCAGGAGCTTGCCGCTCCGCTTCTCCGACTCGGACCCGGTCTCGTACGTGCGAGACATGATCTGCCGAGTCTTGGCGAGCATCAGCTCCTCGACCGAAGTGGCGTTCTTCTCAAGGTCGCGGTACTTGATGGCCCTGGTCGGGATGTACGGGGTGTACGAGGAGCCGCCCCGGGCCACGTAGTCGAAGATCGTCTGCTGCAGCAGCTTGGACAGGCCATCAACGCCGAACATCATTGCCCCGAACGGGCTGATGGCCCCCTCGATCTCTGCCCTGCGCCCAACACCGTCGAACAACCCGTGGTTGCGGTACTCGTCGGTGAACGGCTTCTTGCTGATGTCCACGTACGTGAGCCCGACCTCGAAGTTCGTGAACCCGTACCGCCTGCCGAGCTCGGTCAGCTCGTGCTGCATCTGCGCCAGGTCGATGAGCAGGTACCCCTGGTCGTTCGCCACATCCACGGGCTCCTGCAGGCTGGAGTACATCCTCCGCTCGACATCCGCCACAGCCTGAGCCACCTCATCGGCCAGCGCAGCCGGGTCCCGGAACAGCTCGGCAACCTTGAGGGCCACCTCCGTCTGCCGCTTGGCAGGCTCGAGCCCGGCGAACCGCTCTTCCATGATGGCCGCGACGCGGTCCTTGTCCTTGAACGCGTCCTCGACCTGGCGGGTGATCTGGGAGAAATCGATGTCCTTGCCGAAATGGTGGTGCAGCTTCTCCAACGGGGACTGGTTCTTGCCCGTGGCGGCGTCCACACCCGTCCAGCTGGAGAACTGGGAATTGCGGGGGTCGTCCACCTGGCCGGAGATCTTCATGCTCGACTCGTGCTCGGGCAGGACAGGGGCATCCCACACCGAGTAGGAGGAGACGGATGCATCGAACGCGGTCTTGGGCAGGTTGCCCCCGATGGGGACGGCCAGGGTGGTGGACGCACCTTCTAGAGCCTTCTGCGCGTTCATCGTCTGACCGGCCATGAGCGGGTTCCACGCGCCGTAGTCCTTCAGCGCGAAGAGGCCGCCCGTCATCATCCAGTCCACCGCCTCCGCACTGGGGATGGTGGGGAGCTGGTACGTGTCCTTGAACCACTTGGCGGCCTGGAGGATGTACGGGTTGAAGAGCGGCCTGGCAATGTAGGAGAACGACTCGTCCCAGTAGTGGAGGCCGTCCGCCTCGGTCTCCCCAGGCGTGGTGGCGAACAGCATGTTCGCGCCGGACGGTCCCGCTCGGTCGGCGATATATTGCTTCGCAGCGATGACTGCGAACTTCCGCCATGTGGACTCCTCAGGGAAGTGCTTGCCTGCGATGAGCCCTTCCGGGTCTGCCGTGTAGACCGCCAGGAGGTTCTTGATCAGAGGGTTGTTCTTGCCCGCAGCAAGCCGCTGGTCGTTGCCCATGCCCAGGAGCATGGTGACCACCCGGGACCGCGCTGCCCTGGCTTGGGGGGTCGGATCGTGCGGGGCAGCGTAGTAGGAGTTGAACGCCATCTTGAACATGTGCAGCCCGCGCTGGCCGGAGGGCTGCCTGCTGAAGCTCAGCGACTCGATCTTCTTATCCAGCGCCTCGATCTGCTGCACGTACTCGATCTCTGTCTGGTACCCGTTGATCTGCGTCGAGATCCGGGCGATGTCGTTCGTGTTGTTCCACCGCCGGGCCTCGTCCAGCTCGGCCTCCAACGAGCGCAGCTGGTCCTGCCGCTCCCTGAGCTGCAGGATCTCCTTCCGGAAGACCTCGACCTGCACTCCAGCGAGCACACCCCAATCGGCAGCACCGACATCGGGGTCACCGAAGATGTCGCGGAACACCTCGTCCACCTGGCCGAGCGGGCCGCCCTCGGACAGCGACCAGCGATCGA
>Ga0247762_1000310_pt1 | contig 15885 bp, 16 predicted proteins | sample UWRJL081202R4_FD_181016 | JGI IMG/M metagenome (GOLD analysis project Ga0247762, IMG submission 181016) | Plant litter microbial communities from Arlington Agricultural Research Station in Wisconsin, United States - UWRJ-L081-202R-4 | ecosystem: Environmental > Terrestrial > Plant litter >...
AAGTGTCGGTTAGCTCTCCAGGGTTTGGTATGATGCCGGCCTCTACGAGCCAATGCGGGATATTCTCCATCAGGAAGTGTGTTGTTATAAACAGAGCGGAGAAGGTGCCGGTCCATCGATGGATGACGTAACCTTTGTCCAGCCCCCCGAGCTGACGTGAAACCCATGGGATGCGCGCTGAGATGAGCATGGATACGGTCATTAGCGTGACGCTGCAGACACCGGTGAGGTATACGAGTTGCTCGCGGAGCTCCCATGACACGGGGTTGTGCCAGAGGTGGAAAGGGCCGGGAGAGAGGGAGAAGATCAGGAGGGAGAATATAAGGGTTCCGGATATTATGGTGGTGGGAGACTTTGACATAGAGATTTTAATTGGAGGTACTGAGTACGATTGGGGGTTGTCTGTTATATGTGGATTCAGGTTATAGCGGGGCAGTGTGAGTGTGAGAGCGAAGAATTTGGGTTAGATTGTTACGACGAGGCGGGTGCTGGATGGGACAGGGATGTTGTAGGCGGATTCAATGTCTTTGAGGTTTATTGTTGTGGTTTCGATGGTTAGCTTTTTGTTGGCGGCTAGTTGGAAGGTTTCGGGGAGTATTTGGGTTAGGAGTGTTTTGACGTTTTGTTTTGTCCAGCTGCCAAGGCCAGAGCCATTGAGTTGTAGGTCTACGCTGCGGAGGATGGAGGCGGGGAGCTGGATGGTTTCGCCGGCCATGCTGCCGATGGATACAAAGCGGGTGCGGTGGGTGAACATGCCGTTGCCTTTTAAGGTCTCCAACAGGATTTCGGCGGGGCGGCCCCAGAGGTAGTCGATCACGATATCGATTGGGCTATGCGCGTGGATACGGCCGAAGTTCTGTAACAACGCTTCGTCTGTTTGCCGGAGCATTACCAGCTCGTGGGCGCCGAGGTCGCGAAGGGTTTCGAGTGAGGCGACGTCGCGGCCTGTGGCGATTATTTTTCCGGCGCCGTAGTGCCTGGCGAGTTGTACGGCAATGCGGCCGGTTACGCCGGTGGCGCCGTTGATGAGCACGGTGTCGCCGGGTTGCATGTTGGCGCGGTAGAGGAGGCCCATAGCGGAGCCCATTACGGCATTGGGGAGCGCGGCTGCTGTGGCGTAGTCGAGGTTTGTGGGCAGCTTTACCAGCATGTCTTTCTTTACTACGGCCTGGCCGGCGATCATGCCATGGCCGACGCCGTATACGGGGGTTCCGTCGGCGAGGAGGCCAACGGCGTCGCTTCCGATGATATGTCCTGCGGCGGGTAGTGGTTGGCTGGAGTAGTGGCCGCCGCCGGTTATGCTGCGGTCTACGTTTTTTATGGCGGCTGCCTTTACGTTGATGAGGACGTCGCTGTCGTGTGTTACAGTGGGTGCGGTTACGTCCGTGTATTGCGGACGTTTGCCGTATTCGAATATTACTGCTGCTTTCATTTTTTATCCTTTGTTTCAGGACAAAATTAGCGCGTGGCGACCCGGCGGGACGATAACATTTGTTAAGCAATTGTGGCTGCCTATACTTTTCTCCTGGTGATTTTAGCCTTGATGCGGCTCAGGTGGACACTGCTGATGCCGAGGTAGGAGGCGATGTAATGTTGCGGTACGCGGATGACGACGTGTGGTGAGTGCTCCAGTAGTTGCAGATAACGCTGCTCGGGGGTGTCGCGGATAAAGGATACAAAGTGATCCATGTAGTGGAATGTACGTTCGAGTAAGGCGTCGTTGATCACTGTGCGGATCGCTTTGATTTCCATTACCTCGTCGAGGATCCAGTCGAGGTCTTTTTTGTCGATCCACCACAATGTCGATGCTTCGATTGTTTCCAACGATACGCGGCTGGGGATCGATTTTTTAAAGCTTTCGATCGATGCTATGCTCTGGTTCTCGAAAAAGAACTGTGGTGTGATCTCGTCGCCGTTATGATTGAAGTATGCGCGGATGGCTCCTTTTTCGATTATGTATGCTTTGGTAGATACTTCGCCCTCGGCCAGGATCATGGTTCGCGCGGGTATATGTATCTGTGTGAAGCAGCGTATATAGGTTTGCCACTTTTCGTCGGATACGGGGAGTTTGGTTCGAAATTTTTCAAGCATGGCCAGAACTTCGGTACGCGGTAAAGTTACGCTACTTTTTCGGAGCAGGGAACTTCTAAATATACGATTATCTAGTGTTGTTTCCGACCTACGAACCGCACGACGGAGCCCTGGCCGATATGATATTTTCCTTCGTTAAGCTCTATTTGTGTTTCTGTCAGCAGCAGGACGTCGTAGTTTGTAAAGTCGGTCTGGATCTCTTCGATTGAATACAGCATGTCGATCTCTTTCGGACCGCCGACCTGGGTGCCGGGTGTGTTGAAGTGTATATGCTGTTTGCTGAAGGCTTCGAATATCACGATGCCACCGGGTTTGAGGTATGTATCGAGCTTTTTATGGAATGGCTGTTTCTTGCCGGCTGCAAAATGCGCGTAGATAAGTCCGATGGCGTCGAAGGTTTCGGGATCAAATGAGAGTTTTTCGAAGTCGCCTACGTGGTATTGCAGGGTTACGGCGCATTCTTCGGCGAGCTGTAACGCTTTGGTTTTGCCTTCTGTGCTCAGATCGAACGAGGTTACGCGCCAGCCGCGCCGGGCTGCAAATACTCCGTTGCGTCCTTCGCCGTCGGCGGGCATCAGTATCGTTCCGGGGTTGAGCTTTTCTAATTGTTCCCTGAAGAATAAGTTTGGTGTGCGGCCGTATGCAAAGTCACTGTGCCTGTAGCGGTCATCCCAACGCTGGGGTGATGTGCCGGAGTTTTCTTGTGTTGCCATGCTTGTATGGAGCTGAGTTTGTTTATTTATACAAAGATATCTCCCTATACACCGGCAGCGATAGGACAAACGAGCAGTTCGATAGCACTTATCTGAATTTATCGCGGAATGCTTCCGGCGGTGATCCGGTGTGTTTTTTGAAGAAACGGATAAAGTAAGAGACATCGTCATATCCCATTTGCTCAGCAACCTGGCTTATGGTGTTTGTGGTGGCGAGCAACTGACGTTTGCTCTCGAGGATTATGTATTCGTCGATTACGGCCGAGCACGTTTTGCCTACTGTGGTTTTTGTTATGGCATTGAGCTGGTATGGCGAGAGGTTCATGGTGTCAGCATACCAGGAGACGCTCTTATGCGTGGTAATGTGTTTTTCTATGAGGCCGGATAGTTCATCGAGGCGTTGTTGGGTATAATCGTACGCCTGGGTTCCTGTGTTTTTGTGGGCTAGCCGTCCGAGCTCGATAAAAAAGATCCCGAGGTTCGCCTGGATGATCTCGATATAGCCTTCCTCTTTATCCGAATATTCCCGCCAGATGCTCGTTGCTACTGTATGCAACCGCTTATATGTGCCGACTCCCGGGTGGAATGCTCCTGAATGATTTCTCGAAGCCGGTGTGTAATACGGTTTGCTATTGCGGGAAGGGTAAAGGTCCGAATTAAATTCTATGAGATATCCTGTACTGTTGGCTTTCAATGTGAGCTCGTGAACCTGTCCGGGGCGAAGCAGGAACACTGAGCTGTTGCTTACTTTGTGTGATACAAAATCGATTGCGTGGGTGCCTGTTGCTTTCTCTACTAATAAGATGAAGTAGTAGGCGTGGCGGTGCAGCGGTTGAGCCATGTCCTTGCCCCGGAGTACGTCCTGCAGGCGGCGTATGGTGAAATTGCCTGTCAGTTGAGGTTCCTGGATGTGCCTTACGGGAATTTGTTTCATTTTAATGCCTTTGCGTAAATCTGTGTCATTTTTCCCTACTTATGGACTATTTGCCCGGAGCAGCGCCCGGTAGTTTTGTATTGTCAAAAGGACAACAAACAAAACGAGTCTATATGTCAAAAACAATTTTTATTACCGGCGCCTCAAGAGGCTTTGGAAAGTTATGGGCTGAGGCCTTTTTAAAACGTGGTGACAAAGTAGTTGCCACTGCCCGCAACCTGTCTACATTGAACGATCTTGTTGCTAAATACGGTAGCAATATTCTTCCGGTTCAACTCGATGTAACGAACCGGCAAGCTACTATCGATGCTGTTCAGAAAGCTGCCAAACACTTCGGCCGTATCGACGTGCTGATCAACAACGCCGGTTATGGTCTTTTCGGTACTGTGGAGGAATCCAGCGAGGAGCAGGCCCGTGCGCAGATGGAAACCAACTTCTTCGGTTTGCTGTGGGTTACGCAGGCTGTGCTGCCCGTGATGCGCGCTCAGAAGAGCGGCCACATTATCCAGATCTCAAGTTTCCTCGGTGTTACGACTATTCCGATGCTGGGCGTATATAATGCCTCTAAGTTTGCTGTTGAAGGCCTTAGCGAAACCCTGGCGAGCGAAGTTGCTCACCTCGGTATCAAGGTTACGCTTATCGAGCCTAACGGTTTTGCTACTGAGTGGGCCGGAGCATCGGCTGAACAAACTGACGGCAGCATCGGCGATTATTCTCCGGTACGCGAAGGTTTTGCTAAAGCAGGCGAGAATGCTGAGATATGGGGCAAGCCAGAAGCTACTGTGGCGCCGATTCTTCAAGTAGTCGACAATCCTAACCCACCGTCGCGCCTGTTGTTTGGTAAGATCGCTTACCATGGTGTGAAGCAAGCATATACGAGCCGCCTCGCAGATGTTGAGACGTGGAAGGATGTGAGCCTTGCGGCGCACGGTTCTTAAGATGCTCTCTATAATCCAGGGCCAATCCGGCGTTACGAACCTGTTTGCCGGATTGACCTGGTTTTATGCTGCCCAGGGCTGTTTTAACGTGGCCTGGTGCACTTTTTTCTATTACCCTGAACTGTTGTGCCCTAAATTTTTGTTCTTCACAAAGCTCTTACAATCGAAACTATATGGTTAAGACAGCTCATTATCACTCGCTGGCAGATCTTCACAAAGGCAACTACTGGCCTGCTCCTGAAAATCCTTTGTTAAGCGTTGTTTCCTGTCAAAAAGAGTGCACGGCTGGTGATCGTGAGTTCACGAGCGACTGTTATATGATCAGTCTGAAGAAGCTCAAATCGGGTGTTATTCTTTATGGTCGCACGAATTACGATCATACGAACGGCTCCATGATGTTTGTCAGACCCAGACAGATCATCGAGATGAAAAACCTTCAGTTTGAAGAAGAAGGCTTTATGATCCTGGTTCATGAAGATTACCTGGCCGGACACGAGCTCCACAGCACGATTCAGAAATACGGTTTCTTCGATTATGAGACCAATGAAGCTTTGCATCTTTCGCCGAAGGAGGAGGCTATTATCTTCGATCTTTACCACAAGATCAGAGCAGAATATAGCAATAACCAGGACGAATACAGCCGTGATATTATTATCGGTCACATTGCCTCTATTCTTATGTACTCCCAGCGTTTTTACAGACGGCAGTTTATAAACCGCACGGATATGTCGGGTAAGACTGTTACGCGTTTCAATGAAGCGCTTCGTGGGTATTTTGAATCCGGCTATCTGCAAAGCCGTGGCCTTCCTTCTGTGCAGAGCCTGGCTGATGATCTTCACTTATCGCCCCGGTATCTCAGCGATCTTTTGAAGCAGGAGACGGGGAAGACGGCTATGGATCTTATTCACATTTCTCTTATTGCTGAAGCTAAGAATCAGTTGAAGACGTCCGGTCAAAGTGTTGCTGAGATTGCTTATGGGTTGGGGTTTGAGAATACTTCTTATTTTACGAGGTTGTTTAAAAAGCAGGTGGGGTTGAAGCCTTTGGAGTTTAAGAAGATGTCGTTGAATTGAGTTTTTTATAATGATCGCTTATACTATAAGGTCATTCTTTGATCGCTAGTAGTTTATCACCCAGTTCTTGCCAGGTTTTGATGGGGCCGGGGATGCCGGCCTGGGTGCTGATGGATGTGTAGATGTTGGCTGGGGTTTTGCCCGATTTTCGCAGGTGTTGGATGGATGTGGAGCCGGCGGATTTTGAGAGCTTGTTGCCATCGGGTTGGGTTAGCAGGGGATGGTGATAGAATGTGCTTTTGGTAAAGCTATCGGTGCCGAGTACATTGGCCAGGTACAGTTGTGCGAGAGTGGAGGGCCAGAGGTCCATGCCCCGAACGATGAGGTCAACGTCAAAGTATTGATCGTCTATTACTGATGCCAGTTGGTATGACGGGAAGCCATCTTTCTTGCGGATGACGAAATCCTTTTGATCGCGAGGAAGATGGGTTGTGATGGGGTTGGTCAAGGTATTTACGGTAAGGCGTGTATCCTTGCCGGTGTGTATTCTCCAATTTACTTCGGGTGTGTCTAAAGATAATTTACGGGTAATGCAGCGCCCTGTGTATCCGCTGCCGGCATCAGTCTGTTGTAATTGAGAACGGGAGCAATCGCATGCGAACACGGCGTCTTTGTCTTTCAACTCTTCCAATGCCTTCTGATACAATGGGAGGCGGTGAACCTGGGAATATTGCTGCTCAAACTCCTGCGCGCTGCGTGGTCCTTCATGCCAGGGGAGCTCAAGAAAGTCCAATGTATCGAATATGTCCTGAATATAAGCAGGCTGTGCCCGCTGGCGGTCGAGGTCGTCTATGCGGAGGAGGATCCGGGCTCCGTGTCTTGCGGCCAGTGTAGCCGTTAACGCAAACGACAGCACATTGCCCAGGTGAAGGTAGCCGCTCGGGGTGGGAGCGATCCGTGTCCGGGTAAAGCGTACGGCTGGCGTTAGGGCGTTGTTCATGAGCGGACCACAATATAGATCAAAATCGAATGTCCTGGTAGTGGTGCCAGCTTGTGAATAAAGCCGGCGTTATTTTTGATGTTTCTTGTAGAAGTTTGAGGAGAAGCAGGGATTTTTAAATACAGACTATCTTCCAGCTCGACCAATAGCGTGCGAAGTCATACATTCGCATACTGTGGCACTATACAGGCAACGAAAATTCTAATACATCATGATGGATAGCAAGGAATATTGTTTGGAAAAAATCAGAAACAGGAAAAGGGATTTTTTGTCTTATGATATTGATTTTGAGAATGTCGATTATTCTGTAGAGTTCTTAAATTTCTATTGCTCTTTTATGATCTGGAATATGGGGCACGCCAGAAACGAGCTTACCTATGATATACTCAGATCTCTACCTGCTGATGAGAAGAAAATTGCCGTGAAGCTGATCGAAGAGAATTTTAAAAACGGTTCGTTAGTAGAGAGTTTCCTGGATTCCTTATTTTATTTTAAAAATCAACGTGAAGTCGAAGCGTTTTTAAAAGAGAAGCTGCAGGAATGTGAAAATGAATTACTCTTTCATTCGTACATATCAATTTTACGGCGTTTAAAAGAGCGACGGCAGGATATGGGTATTGATTTTTATGGGGCGGTTAAGGTTGTTATGGAAAAAGGAGCGCCGGAGCATATCGTGAACTTGTTATGGAGCAGTAAGCTGTTAGTCGGTGAGCGGTATATCGAGATTTTTAACTTTTACAGAGGCAGTGAGGATGAGAAAATCAGAGAGGTAGTCAGGAAAGTATTGAGGTGATTTTTGCTATGGAGCTGATTTCGGGAGTATAGGGTTCTGCGAATTGATCGGACGGGATTCATACGTTTGGTATAAAGGAGAGCGGAGAAACGGGTCGGGCAGGAGCTTGTCCTGGGTGGCAGGAATCAGAGTTTTGGTTTTCCGGGCCAGACATAACCCGCGGCCTATGGCTCGAGCTCGCTCAGGGGCATGGACATCCGGTGAACAGGTTGATAAGGTTCTTATTCAATGAAACTATCTCCAAATGAAGAAGTTGCCGATTTTATGATATGATGAAGGTAAGAACGGGCGATTCAAGACGAGAAAAATTTTCAAAAAAAAATAGCCAAGCCATTGAAATATCAAAACAATCTATACTTTTGCACCCCGTAAGCGGAACGGATCGGTAGTTCAGCTGGTTAGAATGCCGCCCTGTCACGGCGGAGGTCGCGGGTTCGAGTCCCGTCCGATCCGCAAAAAAGGTTGCCTGTAAGGGCAGCCTTTTTTTGTTATGTACCGGCTGATAAAATCCTGTATTAAAATTAACGTCGATTCTGTTTAGGTTTTGAGAAAGAGCAATATCTTGTATTGACTTAAACAAAATATAAGGAAATGGGACGGGATTTTCTGGGTGAGTTTGAAGAGATCGTGCTTACGCTGGTTGCAGCGTTACAGGAGGACGCTTACGGTGCGGCTATTGCCGAGCAGATCGTGCAGCGGCTGGAGCGCGAGGTGGCGCTGAGCGCCGTGCACGTTACGCTATATCGCCTGGAAGATAAGGGGTATGTAACATCCAGTACGGGCGGTGCTACATCGGAGCGTGGCGGAAGGCGGAAACGGATCTATACGATTACCAGCGCGGGGCTTGCGCTGTTGAAGTCTATGAAGGAAGCACGGATAGGCCTGTGGAAAATGGTGCCGCAGCTTAAAACGACTATGAAATGATGGAGGATCAATCATCGTTGCCACGGTGGGCGGAGCGATTGCTGCGTGCATTATGCCCTGAACACCTTTATGAAGAGATCGAGGGCGATCTGCTTCAGCACTATAACCGGAAGCTGAAGCAGGAGGGTAAGCGGTCTGCTAATCGATTGCTATTTTTTAATGTTATGGGCTATGCCCGGCCGGGTATTTTGCTGCGGCATACTGTTCGAAAGCCTTCTTTCGGTATGGCCATCATGGGCAACTATTTTCTTACAAGCTATCGTCACGTACTTCGGGATAAGGTGAATTCCATATTCAAGGTGGCCGGCCTGGCGCTTGCCTTGTTCAGCATGATGGTGGTGATCTTGTACGTATCGTTTCAGCTTTCGTTTGACCGGTATCACACAGACTATAAACGGATCTATCGCGTAAACACCGGGCGCCTGGAGAACGGTACGCTGGAGCAGTATGGCGTTACTCCGCTGGCTTTCGGGCCTATGCTTGCGTCGGGGTTTACTGATGTAGAAACTTACACCCGGCTGGATGTGTCGAACGGAAGCCACCTGCGATACAATGATCGCGTGGTGTATGGCGGCGTTTTTCCGGTGGACAGTACGTGGTTTGATGTTTTTACTTACGAATTTATTCACGGTTCGCGACGCGCCCTGGTCCAGTCGAACAGCATTGTGCTGACGGAGTCGCTGGCAAGAAAGCTGTTTGGTGAAGAAGATCCGATGCAAAAGGTACTTACCATTAACAATGATGGAACCTTATATGCGGTTACGGCAGTAATCAAAGACATTCCGGATAATTCACATATCCGTGTAGACGCTTTTGTGCCGTTGCGTCGTACGGATAATTTCAGCGCGCAGCAGATCATGTCGCCGGTTGATTTTGTTGAGAGCGCGGGAGTATTGTTTGTCAAGCTTCGCGAGGGAGCAGACCCTGAACGGTTTGTCAGTCAACTGGAAAAAACGTTGGATCGATATGTAGGTAGGAAGCAACGTGCCGCGACAGGCTTCGGGGTTTCTTTGCAACCTCTCAGCGATATTTACCTTAGTCCACCGTTGAAATACGAGTTTACCCGTAAAGGGAGTTTGGTATACGTGTATATATTTTCAGTGTTAGGGTTGTTTCTACTGGTGATTGCCTGTATCAACTATATAAATCTATCACTGGCTGGATTTATGAGCCGTTCCCGTGAGATGGGTGTCCGCAAGGTTCTGGGAGGCAAGAGGTCGCAGATGGTTATGCAGGTAACGCTCGATACCCTGACTTATGTGTTGATTGCGCTGGCAATAAGTTTTGTCATGCTTTACCTGCTATTTCCATCCATTCAGCAATATATCGAGCCAGCACTCCGGTTTTCGTTCGTTACCTCGCGTACGGTGGTTGTGATGATCGGTATGGTTTTGGTGGCGTTAACCGGCATCTCTGCGGCTATTCCGGCGGGCTGGTTTATGTCGAATTCCGTTGCCAACGATCTGCGGGGAGTTTATGTGCGCGACGGTAGACTGAATGTCGGTAACACGCTTTTGCTGGTGCAGTTTGTTATTTCCATCACCTGTATAGGCGCAACGCTTACGGTATCACGTCAGATCGCGTTCATTCACAACAAGGATCTGGGTATAGATCGCCAGAATCTGTTGGTGCTGACAATGGCAGAAGACTTTACGACGGACCGGATGATATCGCTGAAGGAGCGGCTGAAATCCATTGCCGGCGTTACGCATGTTTCGAATAGCTCGTTTCGCATAGGCGGGGGCTACTGGAAAGACTGGTATTCGGTAGATACGGGAAAGGAGATGAAGTCTGTAGAGCTTTATGAAGTATTTTCCGATGACGCACTTTTCGAGACGCTGGGTATGACGGTGTTGCAGGGCCGTGTGTTTAACGCGCAGCAGGCTGCGGACAGCGGGGCGGCATTTGTTATTAACGAAACGGCTGTGCGCGCGCTCGGGCTGGCCAACCCGGTAGGTACCCGTATCGTTACGCACCCTGAGGAGCCTGGCCGGTGGGAGGGAACCATTGTGGGCGTGGTAAACGATATCAATATCAATACGCTGCATCATAAAATTCAACCGTTGGTTATGCGGTTGCCCTGGCAGAATCGTTACCCCGAATACTTTGTGTATGTCCGCATCGATGGCCATGCGGCAACGATTATCCCAGAGATAAAACGGGTGTACCAGCAGCTGCAGCCGGGGTATCCGCTGGAGTTTGATCTTGTTGACGATTTCTATAACCACGAGTACGAGGCAGAGAACCGCGCCTATACGTCGTTGCAGTTCGGTACGCTGGTTATTCTGTTGCTATCGGCACTGGGTATCTTTTCTTTGTCTGTATATCTTTCCATGCGCCGGATGAAGGAGTTTGGTATTCGTAAAGTTCTGGGGGCTACCGCGGAGCATATTGCCTGTCGACATGTATGGCACTTTATGCGTGTGGCTATGGTGGCGGCCGGCGTGGCGCTTCCCATAACCTATATGCTCATGGGTGAGTGGCTCGGTGCGTTTGCCTATAAAGTGGATCAGGATGCAATCAGCGCGGTGATCGTTGTGATCATTGCATTTGCCCTCGTTATTGTATCGGCCGGTTATGCCGCCTTCCGGGCAGGAGCGGTGAACCCCGTAAAAGTGATCAATACTGTGTGATAGGATAGACGGAGGCCATATATTTTATCGACGTCGACATGCCCCATATAATCGGGTGAGAATGTATCTTGCCACACAATATGACCACGACTCCTGACCTTCCTCATAGAAACCGCGGCAAGAACTCGGGTGATGATCAACTGTTCGCGTCTTCCAAGGAGCAGCACAATCTTCGCGAGGCGCTGCTGGACATGCATTACCTGTTTTCCCGTGACTTTCCGCCGGCTTCGTCGCTGGCTCTTGTGGGGAACCGCTATCGTCTGAACAAACGGCAACAGCTGGCGCTACAAGGTATGTCTGCCGCGGAGGCTGATATTCAGAGCCGTAAAGGCCGCCAGCTTAGCAGCGCCCAATTGCGCGGGGAAACGGTATGGCTGGATGGCTTTAACATTCTTATTCTGCTTGAGACTCTCTTTTCCGGTGGTTATGTCTTTAAAGGTCTTGATGGTTGCTTTCGCGATATATCGTCGGTGCATGGAACTTACAAGCGTGTTAATCAAACCGAAGATGCCCTGCTGAGGGTTGGTAATGTGCTGAAGCAACTGGAGGTTGCCCGGGTGATCTGGATCTTTGACAGTCCTGTTTCGAATAGCGGTCGTTTGAAGACCTTCTGTTATGAGATCGCGACGCAATACAATTTTTCGTGGGACATTCACCTGGAGAATGCTCCTGATAAATTTCTGATTGAGAACAATCGTACGGTTGTTACTTCCGATGCGTGGGTGTTGAATAATTGCTCGCTTTGGTTTAACCTCGGTGCTTATATCATTGAATCGCTTCAGGTGTCGGGGCAGGGCTTTGATAATGTTGTGGATCTGACGGTATGATGCCGCGTATTTGCATCGGCTCGAGAGGGTTCAGCTAGCTGTTGCTTCCTGACAATTTAAGGTAGATGTATTCTCGTTTAGGATCGAATATTATCTGGAGCTGTTTTAATACTTCGCCGCCGATGATGCTCATTTTTTGTCGGCCGATGGCGCCTTCGAAGAAGCCTGTGGTTATGTTAGTCAGTTTCAGCTTCCCAATTGTAAGTGATGATATGATCGCGCTCTGTGTTTTCAGGATGTTGCCGTAGGAGTCTTTTAATTCTTTGCTGCCTGTGATCGTTAGTTTTTCGCCCAGTTTATTTTCCTGTACAAACACATCGTCGAGTAACAATGCTCCGGAGTACCCCGAGTGAATAAGGAATTTGCGCGTCAGTATTTTGCCATCGGCTTCTATTCCAGCCTCGATGAACAGAAACTCTTCGTTGGGGATAAGCTTCAGCTTCTGATACCCCTTAATTTTTGGCATGTCGTTACGGACTACGATTTCCTTCTTTTCAAAATCGATCGACACGGATTTGCCATTAAACAGATCCAGGCCGAATTTGCCATCGGTATGCTGGCCGGAGTATTTGTTTTCGCCGATGGTTATGTCCTTCCAGGCCATGTCGCCGATCTGGAGGGAATTGTGGTTGCTGAACCGGGAGGAGTTTTCCTGGCCGCCCCAGCTTTTTACACCGGTATCAGTGCCGTTGAAGGTGATGCTTTTGAGTCGTTGGGTGGCTTCTTCGATCAGCGTTACGGATGTGGCGGCTGTATGCAGCATGAGCTGGACGGTGTCACTGCCGTTTATAACAGCTTTGATTGATATGTTGTTGTATTCGGTTAATGTGAAAGGGATGTGGTATTCGGGGTTGGTGTTTTGGTAGGGCTGGGCTTGAGCGATTGACCAGGTGAGTGTCAGGAGGAGGATGAGGCAGAGGTTATAGGCAGGCTTCATATATAGTAAATATAGAAAAGTTGTAATGATATATAGATAGATGTATATGTATATACCTTGGACTGGGGGATTCGGCAGTCTGAAGGTCACGCTCCGCTTAAGACCTTGCGCCGGCTAAATACCAACTTTCGTTAGGTTCAGTCATCCCGATAGCTGTCGGGAAAACATGGTGGGCACCACCGATTCTCGGGGCGCGGCAAGTTACAAACTTGCCAAATCCCTGCGTGACTTTTATGACAGTACCTCGTGCCGGTTCAAGTAAAAAGGCCACCGTGTTGTATACGGTGGCCTTGTGGGATGAGTGTGGATGTTTATGTTATTGCTGGCTTGCTACGAACGGGGCTTTTCGGATATAGTGCGTGTCGTCTAGCTGGGCGATGAGGAAATCGGCGAGGTCGGTGGCGCTGATTTTGTCGCCGGCGCAGTCGGTTTCGTTTATGGTTACTCCGTGGCGTTGGTCGGTTTGTATGATGAGGGGGAGGCGGGCGAGTGTCCAGTCGGCTGAGCTTTTGGTCAATACCGTGTATTCGCGTTGCTTGTCGGCTATTATGGCTGGGTATGTGGTGCGCATGTAGGCTGAGGCTTGCTGGGTTCGTTCACCTTTGGCGTCGCCGGGGATGTCTATGCTGAGGCCGGTCACTACTATGTAGCGTTGGATGTTTGCGTGTGCCATGGCTCGCAGGATGTGCTCTGCGGCGTTGCTAAAGATGGGTGGGCCACCCTGGGGTTGGCCGAGGGTGCTGATTACGGCGTCGCAGCCTTGCATGAGTGTAGTAAGCGTCGTGTCGTTGCAGACGTCGCCTTCGATGACGTCTACTTGCTGGCGGTGGTCGCCGAGTTTTGTGGCATCGCGGACGAGTGCGCGGACTTTGTAGTTGTGTGCGAGTAGTTGGCCTATGAGATATTTACCGGATTTGCCGGTGCCGCCGATTACGGCTATTACTTTTTTTGTCATGATTGTTCCTGATAAAATTATAAATGGAAATTGTTCGTATGCGCTGGATTAGCATACGAGGATATCAGGCTGACCTTTTGGCGATCAGCTTAATGGGGGGATACTATTTTATCAGGCGATTTTGATGGGCTAAATGTAGGTAAAAATTGTCAGAACAAGATTAATGGATCCCGATACAGATCGGGACAAGTTGTAAGGATGGACAGGATGTAAAATTTTCAGGCAGCAATGCGGGTGAGTGTGGGTGCGATTGTTTGGCCTGGGTGAAACCGCTCAGGCATACCGAGAGACTGTATGTCTGAGTGGTTTGAAATATTAGAAGCTTGTGGAGTGGGCTACGGTTTTCCAGTCTTCGAGGTCTTTGCGGATGAGGTCCAGCTTGTCGACGGCGCGCTTGTAGGCGTCGGGACCGAGGTAGAGGCGGACGGGTGGCTGGGGATTTTCTGCCAGGTCTATGAAGGTTTGGGCGGCTTTGTCGGGATCGCCGATCTGGGCGCCGTCCATGGCATAATAGCGGTCGTGTGATTGGTGTACGTCTACGTAGTCTTCTATACGGTTCTTGGCAATAATGAGTGATTCACCGGTCAGGAAGCTGGTGCGGAAGGCTCCTGGCGCTACCATGGTAACTTTTATTCCCAGTCCGGCGACATCTTGTGCCAGTACGTCGGAGAAACCAATTACGGCTGACTTTACAGCTGCGTATACAGACCAGCCTGTAGCGCCCGCCAGTCCGGCAATAGACGATACGTTGATGATGTGGCCGGATCGTTGGGTACGTAGCTGCGGCATGGCTTTGCGCACTACGTTGAGGACGGCGAATATGTTTATAGCAAAGCTCTCGTCTATTTCAGCTTTGCTCAGCTCTTCTGCGGCGCCGCCGATGCCGTAGCCGGCGTTGTTCACCACGACGTCGAGGGTTTTAAATTTATGTACTGTATCGGCTATGGCTTTTTCGACACTCTTCTCGTCGGCCAGATCAACCTGTAGCGGCAGGAAGTTTTCATCGTGTGTACCCACGGCGGCGGCGAGTGACTCACGGTTGCGCGATGTGGCGGCTACCCGATATCCTTGCTGTAAAAGCTTTTTAACCAGCGCCAGACCCAGGCCTTTTGATGCACCGGTAACAAACCATACTTTCTTGTTGCTCATAAATGCGATGTGTTTAATGACGTTGCAAAGCTAATGTAAGCACTACCGCGCACACTTGTAACGATCAAACAATTCGTTATGAGATTCAAGCAGCCTTTGTGGCCAGCGTTTGTACGTTATCGACTTCTACGCATCGGAAAGTCTTGTTGCTTTAGCTTGCCATTTACCATGCCGGAGATCGCGGCAACGAGGGAATCTGCCGTTATACGACGGTAAGTGATCTTCTGCGGGAAATCGTGTTCCGGGTTTTCGAATACCATTTTATCGATTGTGATCTCGGTTAGCTTAAAAGACACGGCTTTGCCGTTGTTTTGACCAGTGACGGTGGGAATGTACCAGAGGTTTTGTTTGTCCTGTTTGATTGTTATTGTTTCGAGTACGGTCGTGTCTTTGTTATTCAGGTAATAGCTTTTACCGGCAAGGGATGTATTGCTCGTCTGTTTCCAGCGTTCGTATAAGATTCCGCGCGCGGTCTGATGTTGCCATTCACCGATAAGCCAGAGTGCTTTCCTGATGTCGTTATGTTGTGGCGGCGTGTGGTGTATGCCCGCAGCAAAGCCGGTTATGATGGCGAGGGTCGCCGTGGCAATGATATATGCTACAGGATGGGTATTGGTCTTCATAGTAGGAGAAGTTAACATTATACAGGCAAAGGTCGCTTTTGCAGACATAGCCGGATTGTAAAAATGCGACGTCGGTTATTGTTCTGCAAAATATTTCGTCAATTCCAGGTTGGTGGCGAAATACTGTGTGGGGCTCAGCCCGGTGATATCCTGGAAGTCGCGTATGAAATGTGCCTGGTCGTGGAAGCCGTTATCGTACGCTACCTGGGTAAGGCTGGTGAACGCACGTTGCTCAAGCCGGCGCAACGTAGCCTGGAAGCGTGCTATGCGCGACAGCTGTTTGGGGTGCATGCCTACGGTGTTGATGAACCTGCGTTCGAGCTGTCGTCTGCTGAGGTTCATTGTGGCAGCGAGT
>Ga0247762_1000313_pt1 | contig 15843 bp, 13 predicted proteins | sample UWRJL081202R4_FD_181016 | JGI IMG/M metagenome (GOLD analysis project Ga0247762, IMG submission 181016) | Plant litter microbial communities from Arlington Agricultural Research Station in Wisconsin, United States - UWRJ-L081-202R-4 | ecosystem: Environmental > Terrestrial > Plant litter >...
AAAAAAAATATATGGAGAAAAAAAAAAGAAAAAAAAAAAAAAAAAAAAAAATATTTAAATAAAAAAAAAAAAAAAAAAAAAAAAAAAAAAAAAAAAGGAATTATTGCTACCGGTAAGGCATAAATAAGGCATAAGGCATAAGGCGTAAGGGGTAAGGCGAGATATTTGCTAAATATTGTGTTATTTACTTAGGTGTTCGATTCACCTTAATTCCATCACCTTCTGGATATGGAACCAGAAGTAAATAAAAAAGCCCTAGAGTGCATCTATATCTATCCCTGTATATTATACTTGTACACCTGATTGACCGTAAACGATATAGAATAGCTTTCCCTTGTCTTCAAAAGTACAAGACAGATATTTTTTTGATATCACTGATTTTTATTTCTTTTTTATTATCGACCTTTCAATATTAAAAATTATCAGTAGGGTTTTCATTAGTTCAATGGTAGAACAAGGTGCTTCTACCACCTTTATTTTAGTTCGAATCTAAAATGAAAATTTTAATAAAATTTTTATTCTTGTTGATTTCTATAAATATAATAGTAAAAATATATTAGCTATATAATTAATATATAAATATATATTGATATATTTATTATTACCTATTCTTCTTATCTAGGATTATATATAATATAATTTCTATTATATGATTTATTTATTAATAATGTTAATGTTATAATAGTATATATAAATATAATATTTATACGAAGTTTTATTTATCTTACTTGGATTTTTAAAGATTTAAGTCTAAAATACATGAACTATTCTAATTGTAATTGTAATTGTAATTATTATAATAATCTATATAATACTCTATTTAGTAAGGTTCTATCTTATAACTAAACATAACAAGTTAGTAGTATCAGGTATGTTGCCTTAATGGTAAAGGGGAATATTTCGGCTATTTTGATGTAAGTTCGAGTCTTATACATACCTTTAAGAATTTAAATAGAGAACTATTAAATTAGTCTTTTGTTTTATGAGCTTTATTTCTATAGCCTTAAATATAAGATAACTTTATATTTAAAATTTGTGTGCGCAAGCTATAAAATAAACTATAATAGATAGTTGGCGTTAGGGCGTTAGGGCGTTAGGGCGTTAGCTATAGTTATATTGTTTCTAATATTTAAAAAGTAAAATATAAATTATTATAACAATAGCAATAAAACAATAAGAATAACAATAAGAATAACAATAAGAATAACAATAACAATAACAATAAACAAAATTTAATTAAATTACAGGAAATATGACTTATCTTGCTTGGTTGATATTACTAAAAGGAACGAGGTCGGGGTTTCTTTTCTTATGTAATGTATACATGGCATAAGGTATTAGTGCTTATATTCCATTTCAGTCAAATAATTTATTTCTTTTTTAATTTACATTTATGAATATTACCTTGATACTTTTTTTAATAGGAATCTTAGGATTTGTATTAAATAGAAAAAATATTATATTAATGCTTATTTCAATTGAAATAATGCTATTAGCTATAACATTTCTAATATTGATTAGTTCACTTAATATGGATGATATAATCGGTCAAACTTATGCTATTTATATAATAGTTGTAGCAGGTGCTGAATCTGCTATAGGTTTGGGTATTCTAGTCGCTTTCTATAGATTAAGAGGAAGTATTGCAATAGAATATAAATAATGTATCTCAGTATTATATTTCTACCTTTATTAGGATGTATAGCATCCGGCTTTTTTGGTAGAAAAGTAGGGATTGATGGAGCAAGATTAATTACAAGTTTAAGTGTAATAATTACAACTATTTTAGCTATATTAGGGTTTTTTGAGATAGGTTTTAATAATCTACCTGTAACTATTAATTTATTTAGATGAATAGATAGTGAATGATATAATATTATTTGAGGTTTTCAATTTGATAGCTTAACAGTTGCAATGTTAATTCCTGTATTAATAATAAGTTCTTTAGTTCATCTATATTCAATAAGTTATATGTCCGCAGATCCTCGGGGGCACGTTAGGGGAAAACGGGCCTATGGGGATAAACTGTCAAACTCCGGGGAACTCCTAAAGCTTAAGGTACCAAGCTATAGTTGAAAAACTATATGTGGCTGAAATAATTACTCAGGTAAGGTAACAAGCCTTAAGATGACCTTTTGCTTACTGTTATTAAAGAGTAAGCTAGGCTGAAAAAATAAGAATTTTTCTGGTGAAAACAAAATGGACAATCGCGGATCTAAGTCAGCAATACTAAAAAATATTGTTGTAAAAGAGCAACGAGTAGACGGCAGTTGATTTATTAAATCACATTTAATAAATTTAAGGTGTACTCTAAAGGATTTCGAAAGAAATAGGGTAACTAATCCTGGTTTCAACATGGAAAAAGGTTGAAACTCCTTTATCAAAAACCCATCTAAACAATTCGATTTAAAAAAATTTTCTACCTCTAGTTCTATCAATGTAAACCCTGGAATATGATCTGGTCTAATAGACGGTGAAGGTTCATTTAGTATAATAGTAGACAAAAATAAAGTACGTAAATTAGGTTGACGTGTTCAATTAAAATTTCAATTAGGTTTACACATAAAAGATATTAACGTATTATGTCTATTACAACAATACTTAGGGGGTGTAGGTTCTATTCATTTAGCTTCAAATCGTGATATAGTTAATTATTCAATAGATTCAATTAAAGATTTTAATAACCTTATTATTCATTTAGAAAAATACCCGTTATTGACTCAAAAAGCCGCAGATTTCTTATTATTTAAAAAAGCGGTAGAACTTGTTAATGATAAAGCTCATCTTACGGTTGAAGGTCTGGAAAAAATAGTAAATATAAAAGCATCAATGAATTTAGGTTTATCCGACGCGTTAAAATTAGAGTTTCCCAGGTATATACCTATTGAGAGACCTGCAATAAATTATGATAATATAATTTTAAACCCTCATTGAATTTCAGGGTTTATAAGCGCGGAAGGTAATTTTGATGTTCGTATACCTACCACGAATAGTAGACTAGGTTATCGTGTACAATTAAGATTTAGAATATCTCAACACAGTAGAGATTTTATATTAATGCAGAAAATAGTTGAATATTTAGGATCAGGAAAGATATATAAATATGCAGGTAAATCTGCAGTTAGTTTATCTATAGTTGATTTTAAGGATATTACTAATATAATAATACCATTCTTAAATCAAAATCCTATAATAGGTATAAAACTATATGATTATCTTGATTGATGCAAAATTCATAGTTTGATGATTAATCGTTCTCATCTTACGGTTGAAGGTATAAATTCGATTAGAAAGATAAAATTTGGTATGAATAGAGGTAGAGAAATTTAAGTTATTTAACCTTTGTTAAGAAGTACTTTATAAATCAATTGCAAGATAAATTTGATTTTTAGGCATAACCAAAGATTTTTTAGTTATTTAAGTTTATTTACTTTTTGTATGATTATCTTGGTAACAGCTAATAATTATTTATTAATGTTTGTCGGTTGAGAAGGTGTTGGTGTTTGTTCATATCTATTAGTAAGTTTCTGATTTACTAGAATAGCTGCAAACCAAAGCTCTATTTCGGCCTTTTTAACAAATAGAGTAGGGGATTGTTTTTTAACTATAGGAATGTTTGCTATTTTATGATCTCTAGGTAATTTAGATTACGCTACTGTATTCTCATTAGCTCCATATATTAATAGTAATATAGTTCTAATTATTGGAATTTGTTTATTAATAGGAGCTATGGCTAAAAGTTCTCAAGTAGGACTTCATGTTTGATTACCTATGGCGATGGAGGGGCCCACTCCTGTCTCTGCTTTAATACATAAAAGTGAGAATAGGTAACTCACAATTGTTTGTGTCCAAGAACCAAACTCCGGGGAAGCCTTAAAGCCTTTATTACCAAACATCAACTCTGAAAGGGGTAAGGTGCGGATGCTCTAATTAAGCATGTATGGTAAGAAGATAAAGGATAAATCGAAAGATTAATAGGTGATCGCGGATCTAAATCAGACTTAAAATACTTTTTACTTATTGTTTAGTACTTCCGGGAAGTTACTTTAGGTATTAAAGAGTTTGGTCTGTAAAAGAGCAACGAGTAGATGGTTCTTCAGTTATAAGCCTACGTGTTTATAATTGTAAGGTGTACTCTAGTCACCGGGAAACCGGCTCTTGGGCGAAATTAAGTAACCCAAGATTAAAGCTACCACAATAGCCTTTTGCAAAATTATTAATGTTTTGTTTGATAAATGTAGCGCCTATTTAAATCCTTTACAATATTTACATAGTAAACATTATTTATTAGCAATTTAAATATTAATAATATGATAAATTTGTGGGTCGGCCGCTACTATGGTGAATGCGCGTTATTTTTTGTTCTAAACCTAAAGGTAAACTAGATCCTTGATTTATTACTGGTTTTACAGATGGAGAGGGGAGTTTTTCTGTTCGTATACGAAAGAAATCTAATAGTGCATTAGGTTTTCATGTAAGTATTGTTTATTCTATAGGTGCAGAAGTAAACCCTTTAAACTTAAAATTACTAGAGAAAGTTAGGGAGTATTTTGACGGAGTAGGTTCAATTAGTAAATCTGCTAATATGTATTACTATGAGGTATCATCTATAAAATCTCTTATAAATATACGTAAACATTTTGAAAATTTTCCTCTTCAAACAACTAAATACCTTAATTTTAAATTATGATGTCAAGTATTTGATATTATTGCGGAAAAAGCCCATTTGACAAAACCTGGGTTTTATAAAATATTATCCTTAAAAATTTTATTTCCTAAAGGGTTATCTTCTGATCTGTTAGAAATTTATTCCAAAAATATTATGCTTATAGTCAAACCAGTTTTTGAAGCTAGTAATATTAAACTAAATCCTAATTGAATCGCAGGGTTCGTACAGGCTGATGGAACATTCGGGTTAAATTTCACTAAACAAGCAAGAATGAAACTAGGGTATACTTGCCAGCCTCAATTTCGTATTACTCAACATGAGCGTGATTTAATCGTTTTAAACAGAATAATTGAATCAATAGGTTGCGGTACACTTGTAAAACCTTCTGGTGATAGAGATAGATATAGTATATCTGTCGCGAATATCTCAGAATTAGTTGACATTATTTTACCCTTGTTTCAAAATAATCCTCTTTATGGGGCAAAAGGTGCGGACTTTTTGGATTTTTCTAAAGGAATATCTATTATAAGAGATAAGGGACATTTAACTCCTGAGGGGTTAAAGAAATTGAAAGATTTATCGTACGCCATGAACACATACAGAAAGTTTTAATAGTATGTATTTATTTTATTTTAATATTTAAACCATGTACTCTCTCTCTTTCATATTACCAGGTTTAGAACAAATAGCGCTCAGAGTTTGCCGTTGACTGGTGTGAATCAGTCAATCATGATATCGCTATTTGCTGGAACAACTTTACATCAAGTTTATACATATTTTCGTTACACTCCTAGAGATTACTCGTTATAAGATGTATAAAAAAATCTTGTGCCAGCTTTTCAAAAGCTGAATGGTCAATCAGCAGGTAACATCATTAAATCATAAAGATGGAACCTCAGAGACTGCATGCGATATAACTTTTAAATTTGACAATTATTTAAGCCAATTAGTTCTACATAAGAAAATAAATAAGATCTTTTTAGAATGATTCATAGGGTTTTTTGAAGGAAAAGGTTCTTTTATAGTATTAAAAAATAAAGTTTATTTTAATATTAGTGTAAGTATAAAAGATATACAAGTTCTTTATTATATAAGAAAAGAACTAGGTTTCGGTAAAGTAAAAATAAATAAAGGTTTATACACTGACGATAAGGGTGTATGTATCGGTGATACTGCATCTTTTTATGTTACATCTTTTAATAATTTTTATAGACTAATTACTTTATTCAATGGTAATTTATGCACAGTCAGTAAAAAAGAAGAATTCAAAAATTGACTAAATGTTTTTAATAATCAGTATTCTAAGGAAATTTTAATTATAGATAGTACTATAAAACCTAGTTTAACTACTGGCTGGTTGTCCGGTTATACCGACGCTAAGGGTAATTTTACTGGCAGAAATATTTTAGGAATTTTCCCAGAAAATATTAATATATTTAGTTCAAGGATTCCTTATTTAAGTTTTTTTATCGTGGAGAGAGAATTTTATATTTTAAACGCTGTCTTTGAAACACTAGGTATTAGAGAACGGGGCTCAAATAAGATAAAATATAATAAGGATAAGGAGGGTTGAATATTAAATATTTCTTCTTTTAATAAAATTAAACTAATAATAAATTACTTAAAAAGATATCCTTTAAAAACTAATAAATCCCTAGCTTTTGCTAAATGATGTAAAATTTCTAAAATTATGTTAAACAAAGAACATCTTAATGAAATTGGTTTAAATAAAATTTATTTATTGACAAAAGAACTAAATAAATATCTTTAAAAGTTAAAGGTACAGTCCGATCCTTAAGAATACTTAAGGTGTGTTATTCAAGAGTAAGTAAGTAAGCGCTTTATACGTTAATTATGTAAAGAGGGAAGGATGGAGGGTTTTATATAAGATTCTTGTATTTATTTTTTACTTACTTAGCTTATCTTATACTATAAAAATTACTACTCGTTAAAGAATAACCAACATAAATGAACAGCCGGTGTTTACCTTTTAATGCGTTCATCACCTTTAATAGAATATAGTTCAACTGTATTATTATTATGTTTATGATTAGGTGCAATAACTACTGTATTTAGTTCTCTTATTGGTTTATTTCAACAAGATATTAAAAAAGTTATAGCTTATTCTACTATGTCTCAATTAGGGATGATGGTTATTGCTATAGGTTTATCTTCTTATAATATAGCTTTATTTCATTTAGTTAATCATGCATTTTATAAAGCATTATTATTTTTAGGTGCTGGTAGTGTTATACATGCTGTAGCTGATAACCAAGACTTTAGAAAATACGGGGGGTTAATAAATTATTTACCTTTAACATATTCTGTTATGCTAATAGCTAGTTTAAGTTTAGTAGCTTTCCCTGTCAACTATTCGGAAAATAGTAAATAAATGGGGTAAACTGTCAAACTCCGGGGACACCCTAAAGTTCTTGATACCAAACTGTAATGGAAACATTACAAGTGGCTGAACTAATTACTCAGGTAAGGTAATAATTCAAGAGATGATCGAAAGAGAAATGGGCTATCGCGGATCTAAGTCAGTAGTAATCGATAGTAATTATACTGTAAAAGAGCAACGAGTAGACGGCAGTTAACATATCTTATCTTTATATTATATGTTTAAGGTGTACTCTAATGGGTTTTGAAAGAAATCATCAAGTCAGAATCCCCATCTAATTAATATAATTTAATTTTGTGGACTAGACTATCTGGTTAATTATAAGCACATAGCTAACACTACGATAAAAAAATATTCTACTAATTCTAATTTTATGCGTACCTTTATATTGAATCCTTGATTTATAACTGGGTTTGTAGATGCTGAAGGGAGTTTTATGATAAAGATTAATTCAAATGCGAGTTTAAAAAATAAGTGAGGAGTAAGCGCTTCATTTAAAATAACTCTACACTTCAGGGATAAATCTCTTTTAGAGCAAATACAGTTATACTTTGGAGTGGGAAATATTTATACATCAGGATCTAGTGCGACATACGAAGTTAATTCATTAAAAGAATTAGAAATTATTTTGGCACATTTTAATAAATACTATTTAATCAGCCAAAAATACTCAGATTTTGAGTTATTTAAAGCAGGCATAGCTCTAGTTAAAACGGGTGAACATCTGACACTAGAAGGTTTACAAAAAATAGTAAACATAAAAGCTTCTATGAATAGAGGTCTATCTAATAAATTGACTGCAGAGTTTCCTAATACAGTTCCAGCGGGAAGATCAAAAGTTGAAAACCCCTTAATACCTGATCCACATTGAATAGCAGGATTTGCCAGCGGAGAGGGTTGTTTAATGGTAAGAACTAGAAGTAGTTCTACAAGTTCAACAGGACATAAAGTAGAATTAATCTTTCAAATAACGCAGCACATTAGAGATGATGCGCTGATTATGTCCTTAATTAATTCTTTTGGTTGCGGGAAGTATAGAGAAAGAAAAGGTGGGCTTGCTGGAGATTATTTAGTTTATAAATTGTCGGATATAACTAATATAATAATACCCTTTTTTGACCAATACCCTATTTTGGGTGTTAAATCTTTAGAATATAATGATTTCAAACTAGTGTCTAATATGTTGAATAACAAAGAACACTTAACAAAAGAAGGTATAAATAAAATTCTAAAAATTAGATCAAATATGAATACAAATAGAACTACGTATGTATAATACAACATAAAATTAATTATATTTTAAGTAAAATCTGACCACCATGTTTATGACAGGTTTTTATAGTAAAGATTTTATTTTAGAATCTGCTTATGGGCAATTTAGTTTTTCAGGTATAGCTGTATATATTATAGCAAGTATTGGTGCAATATTTACAACTTTATATTCTGTAAAAGTTTTATATTTAACTTTTTTAAGCCCGGCGTTAGGACCAAAGAATTACTATGTAAAAGCACACGAAGGTAATATTTGATTAAGCCTTCCTTTAGTTATACTAGCTTTATTCTCAATTTTCTTTGGTTATATCACTAAAGATATATTTATAGGTTTAGGTTCCCACTTTTTTATCGATAATAGTATTTTTATTCATCCAGTGCATGAAATAATGATTGATACAGAGTTCGGGGTTCCAACCTTATTTAAATTGTTACCTTTAGTATTTACTGTTTCATTTAGTATATTCGCCTTTGTTGTATCGGAATTCTTAACGGATTCTTTAATAAGCTTTAAATTATCTAAATTTGGTTATAATCTTTTTGGTTTTTTTAATCAAAGATTCCTGATAGAGATGTTTTACAATAAATATATTACAAATTTTGTATTAAATTTAGGAGGGCAAACAACTAAAGTCTTAGATCAAGGAGCTATAGAGTTACTAGGGCCTTGAGGGTTAGAAAAAGGATTAGTAAATTTAAGTAAAAATATGTCTTCTTTAAGTACTGGAGTGGTAACAAGTTATGCATTGTACATTTTAATAGGTTTTATTGCATACCTATTTATTCTTCAACTATCATTTAATTTAGATTTAATATTATTAGTTTTATTCTCGTTATTTTCTTTAAGTAGTACTGGTGCAGTTAACACTAAAGTTAAAAACCTTTATTCATCTAGCTCATTTCAAACAGTTAATCCCAAAAACATCGCGAGGAAAACAAGTGAGATATTATAGTACGGCAGCCTCAAATGTAATTATATACTTGAACCCAGGTAAAGATCAAAAATCTATGCTGGAGGATAACCGTGGGAGGTCTGGGATTTATATGTGAGAAAATAAAACCAACGGTAAAACATATGTAGGTTCTTCTCAGGATTTAAGAAAGAGAATTCAGGATTATTTTGATAAACATGTTTTGAATTATAGCGGTTCAAAAATATATAAAGCAATATTAAAGTATGGTCATGATCATTTTATTTTTAAGGTTTTAGAGTATTGTCATGTCAATGATTTGATGGTAAGAGAACAATACTATCTGGATACTTTACAACCTGAATATAATATATTGAAGTATGCTAAGAGTTCGCGAGGATATCTACATAGCGAAGCTACTAAAGAACGTTTAGCCACGGCCCGTAAAGAGTGATAATATTCTCCGGAGCAATTACAGAACTTCAGTTTAAACAGTGTTCTAAATAAATCTACTTTGCTGACTAACGTAGTTACGGGGGAGACTATATCTTTCCTCTCTATGAAAAAGGCGGGAGAGTTCTTAGGTATATCGAGCACTAGTGTAAGGAGATATATAGATGAAAATCTTCCTTATAATGATTATAAAATTAGTCAACCTAGCTTAGAAGAGGATAAGGAAAATATTATTTCATCTAAGCGTCAAACTATTATGTTAACAAAGGTAGGTGATTTATCCTCAACTAAAAGCGAAGAGTTCCCTACTATAGAAAAAGCAGCCGAATATTTAGGTGTCAACAGGTCTACATTGAATAATAATTTAAATAAATCAAATAGTACTGGTGACAACTTATGTATTATAAATGGATTTATTGTGTCAAGGTCTAACAAGTCCCTTGACTACGTTAAGCCGAATAGCAGAGCTCTTGAAATAACCGATCTGGTAAATAATACAACTGTTGTTTATCCTTCTATGAGTTCAGCGGCACTTGCTCTTGGTGTGGGTAAAGGTAGTATTTCTATGTATTTAAAAGGTAAACAAGCTTCACCTTTTAAAGGTAGATACACTATCAAGTCTGCTGCTAGTTAGAGGCTTGCATTATCCTATGTTGGCTAATTAGGAAATTCTTCTTGTTTTCTCCTTTGAAAGGGAGGAAGTTATAAACGCTTATCTCTCTCAGGTTAGGGGAAGTAAATTTCGGATTATTTTGTGTGCGCGCATGCGCATGCGCATGCAGGGGTTAAGTATTATATGAGTTAATAATCATAGGCTCTTAACCGGGAGGTGGTGGGTACACAAAACATAAGATTTTTTGTGCATACTTCGTACGCATTAACAGGGCAGGGGAGAGGATTTGATGGGACTATGACTTATTATAAAAATGCTCATGAAGGTAATTTATTTTTAAGTTTACCTTTAGTGATATTAGCCTTATTTTCAATATTTTTTGGTTTTATAACTAAAGATATTTTTATAGGGCTAGGTTCTAATTTTTTTGTAGATAATAGTTTATTTATTCATCCAATTCATGAAATAATGATAGATACTGAATTTGCTGTACCTACTTTATTTAAATTATTTCCCTTTATTTTTACTATTTCTTTTACTTTTATAGCTTTAATTTATTCTGAATTTTTGCCTCAAGTGGTTATTAAATTTAAATTATCTAAATTAGGTAATATTATTTTTGGGTTTTTTAATCAAAGATTTTTAATTGAATTTTACTATAATAAATATATTACAAGTTTTATTTTACATCTAGGAGGGTTAACTACTATATTATTAGATAAAGGTAGTGTAGAATTATGTGGACCTTATGGTTTTGAAAAATTACTTATTAATGTAAGTAAAAATAATTTATCTTTTAATCAAGTAACAGATATGGCTTTAGGGATATTATGTTTTGCTATTTTTTATATAAGTATGCTAAATTTAGATCTTATCTTGTTTGGTTTAACAGAATTATTCTTAATAATAATTATTGTTACTTGGGCTCAATTAATTGTTACTAAAAAATCAAATTATATAATTAAATCTAAATTAGATTCTAGTATTTTGGGATCCTAAGATTTGTTATGGTAAATTAATAAGTGATATAAATAATGCAGAAAATTGATCTAAAGAATGAGATAAAAATAGATCTGATTCAATTATTAAAGGTAAAATCAAGAGTGATTTTGAACTACTATTATTTAAAATTGATGCTCCTGAAAGATATTTTAAATGTCTTTCATTGCCTAAGGATTACTATCATTCATGTTAAATTATACTTAAAAAAAAAAATTTTTTTTATTTTTTTTTTAAGTTTTTTTTTTAGATTAGTAACTTAATTGGTAAAGTATTTCCTTGTCTTGTAAGTAACTAGGAAATATATGTCGGTTCGACCCCGGCCTAATTTATTTTTGTTATAATAAAAGTAATATTACTTAAAATTATTTTTTTTTTATTCAGACGTCAGGCGAAGCACAAATTTCTTTAAATAATTAGAGTTTTAATTAAATCTTTAAAGTAAAAAGTTTTCTATGCGTACGAAGTACGAAGTACGAAGTACGAAGTACGAAGTACGAAGTACGAAGTACGAAGTAGCACAAACTATTTTAAGTTTAATCTCTATATTATATATTTATATTTATACACTAAATATAAGAACAAAAATTTAGGGATTTAAGGCGCTGTATACGTGCTCATAAAAATCAAAAAATGTTTATTATATTTGATCCTAAATTTTAAGTCTAGAGGGGAAGAATTAAATATATATTTAAGTTAAAGCCTCTATCTATATTATATTAAAAATTTATCTTTAATATGATATACTATATAAATATAAGTATATAAATTATAAAGTATTAATATGTTAATAAGTCTTAATGTTTCTAACAGAATTGTAGGTTTAATGATCTTAAAAAAAAAAGTTTTTTTATATTTTATAAAATTTTATTTATCATGAGAATATTTAAAAGTCATCCTTTATTAAAATTAGTTAATTCATATATTATAGATGCTTCACAACCTAGTAATATAAGTTATGCTTGAAATTTTGGTTCTTTGTTATTAATCTGTTTAATTATACAAATTATATCAGGTGTAACTTTAGCTATGCATTACAGCCCCAACGTATTAGAAGCATTTAATTCTATAGAGCATATTATGAGGGACGTTAATAACGGGTGATTGATCCGTTATTTACATAGTAATACAGCTTCAGCTTTCTTTTTCTTAGTTTATTTCCACATAGGAAGAGGTCTGTATTACGGATCATATAGAGCTCCTAGAACATTAGTATGAGTTTTAGGTACAGTCATCTTTATACTTATGATTGTAACTGCTTTCTTGGGTTATGTTTTACCATTTGGTCAAATGTCACTATGAGGTGCTACTGTAAAACAGCGAAGTAATAGCAGTAGTAAAATATCACAAATTGCTGGAAACCCTTTTTAATTTAAGGCACATAGGTGCAAGCTTTTAAATATGACAATCAGCAGGAAACCAAACATAAAATATCATATAGAGTTTTATGGAGTAGGATCTTCAGAGACTATACGTGATACATTTTATTAATACCTTAATTGTAAAAATTAATAAAATGAAGATATAGTCCAATCCGTTAAAGAGATTTAACGCCAGAAGAGTCGCGCCTTCTGCCCTTTTTTAATTATAGCAAACGTTTTAGTATGTTTTTACGATGTTAACTTAAAGTTAATTATTTACTCATACAAGGTTGTAATAAATCATCGTGGGCTTGATGTATTACTTTTTTAAACTCATCGTGTTTAATATGTTACCTTGAACTTTATTTTTATAATTTATCGAGTCTTTTTTGAGTTATCTTAAGTTTTATCTCTTTTGATACAAACGAACTAAAAACTAGAATAAAAAATAAATACCAGGTTAATATGTTTTCAACCGATGTCCATAAAGAATTACCTAAATCCTCTAGGAGTAAATCTTTCATAGAGTGGTTTATAGGCCTTTGCGATGCAGAATCTAATTTTTTAATTAGAAAAAGATTAAACGAAAAAAAGGAAGTATCAGGTTTTGAATTTGTATTTAGAATTGCCTTACACAAAGACGATCTTAAAGTTTTAGAATATATAAAAGAGACTTTAGGGTGCGGGAGAATAAACAGTGAAAGGGACACTTGCATTTTTACAGTATCTCAATTAAAAGATCTTGAAACTATATTAATACCTTTATTTGAAAAATTTACATTAAATACTACTAAGTACTTAGATTATTCAGATTTTAAAAAAGCATTTTTTATTTTTAAAAATCGTAAAAATAGTAATTTAACTCTGCAAGAATCAATTTTAAGTATTATAGAGTTAAAAGAAGGTATGAATAGTAAAAGAGTTATTTTTGATTTACCTAAGAGACATAATATAACAATTACAGGAAATTATCTAGTAGGTTTATTGGAGGGGGATGGGTCATTTTTCTTAAATAAACAAGATATGACTGTCCGTATTTCGCTTGTTACTACTACAATAAATAGATTAGTATTAGAAAAAATACGGGAATTTCTTTTAAGTTTATTAGACGAGCATTCTTTTTTATTAGGTAGTACAACTAAGTTAATTAACATTATGGATAAAAAAGTTAAATTAGAACGTAGACCAGTTTCTATATTAGAAATATCTCAAATAGATTTTATTTGTAATGTTATGATCCCTTATTTAGATAGCCTAGAATTTAGAACTAAAAAATTTTATGATTATTTAGATTTAAAAAAAATAGCAATATTAATTTTAGAGGGTAAACATTTAACCGAAAAAGGTAAGGAATTAATAATTAAGTTAGGGGACACTATGAATAATAGTAGATTGTCTACTAACTCTGGTCGTAAAGTACTAGATGCTGTTATTAATTCTGCTTTAAACTCCTTAATACAATCAGATCCTTTAATAAGCATAGATTCTGAAGGTAGAGCTATGGTAATATCTGAAAAAAAATATATTAGATCTACTTATATCATAAAAGTTATTCTCCTAAATGGTTATATAAGTTATTTTAATAGCGGGATATCTTGTGCTAAATTTTTACATGTAAGCAACGACACTATCACAAAAAGATTAAATGATAGTAAACCTGTGAAAAACAAAGAAGGTTTAGTTGTTGCTAAGCAAATAAAAAGAATAAAAGTATATTCTTTTTTTAAGGTAAATTCTGATACATAAATTTAATTCGTTTTAATCTACAACCGCTTAATTGCAAAATGGTAATCTAAGTATTACTAATTTAATAAGTGCTATTCCATGAATTGGACAAGTCTTTTTAATTTTCTACACACTATACGAATGAGATAAGAATATCGACAGTGAAGTTGATTTTCAAGCGCAAGCTATGCTTTTAACAAAAAAAACATATATTTATAATAAATCTAAATTAAGCAATAGTATTTCTTTCGCACATGAAGTAAGAAACTATTCAACTAGTACCAGAGGTAAGCTAGATCCTGATTTTGTTTCAGGGTTTATAGACGCAGAGGCTTCATTTACTACCGTTGTTTATTATAAGAATCGCTGATGTGTTAATTCTGTATTTAAAATTTCTCTTCATGTAAAAGATATAGAATTATTAAATTCTATACAAGCTTTTTTTGGGGTAGGTAGAATAACAGTAGGCAACAGTGCGAATTATAGAGTAGAAAGGATAAGTGATTTAGTTAATTATATAATTCCACATTTAGAAAAATATCCTTTAATTGGTAAGAAAAAGGCTGATTATGAACTTTTTAAGCGTATTGTTCTTATAATGAAAGATAAATTGCATCTAACTGAGGAAGGATTACAAGAGATAATTAATCTTAAAGCTTCTATGAATAATGGTGTTACAGAAGAATTATTAGCAGAATTCCCCTCTACTACTCCAGTAGAGAGACCTCTAGTAAAAGAATCTGCAGTTACAGATATCAGACCTAACTGATTAGCAGGGTTTACTTCCGGGGATGGTTGTTTTTATGTTTACGTGGAAAAAAATTCAAAGTTACATACAGGCTATCGTGTAAAATTAAGATTTAATATTTGTCAACATTTAAGAGATAAATCCTTATTAGAGTGCATAAATTCTTACTTAAATTGTGGTAATGTTTTAGAAACTTCTAGAGGTGAAATAAACTTTGATGTTCATAAGTTTTCTGAGAATTATGAAATAATTTCTCCTTTTTTTAGCCGTTATCCTATTCTTGGAGTTAAAGCTTTGGATTTTCAGGATTGAAAATCTGTTGCAGAAATTATAAAATCTAAAGGTCATTTAACTAAAGAAGGGATAGAGGAAATTATTAAAATTAAATCAAATATGAATAAATCACGTACGTGTAGCGGATTAAATATGTAATAAATTTATTATAGTATGTGTAAGTAGTTAAAGTTTCTTTTAGTTAGCTATGAAATAATAAAAAGATTTGTGTTAATTCAAGATAGCGAAAATTATATTTATTTGAGAGGGTTCTCCCTCAGGGCGGATATATAAATGCAACTGCAAATGCACTTGAGGAAAGTTGTATATATCTTGCTACTAATGTTAATGGGTTAGATAATATTTAGATGTTTACGTATTACTAATTTAATAAGTGCAATCCCATGAATCGGGACTG
>Ga0247762_1000314_pt1 | contig 15720 bp, 12 predicted proteins | sample UWRJL081202R4_FD_181016 | JGI IMG/M metagenome (GOLD analysis project Ga0247762, IMG submission 181016) | Plant litter microbial communities from Arlington Agricultural Research Station in Wisconsin, United States - UWRJ-L081-202R-4 | ecosystem: Environmental > Terrestrial > Plant litter >...
TTCCAGGTACCATTCATCTCTTCCGCAAAGTAATGGCCAGGCGTTGTCAATAGAGCGTGCAGTCATGACTAATGCTTCTATTTCATGCTTCGGCAACGACGTGGAGAGCAGCTCTGTTTGATCGTGCATGATAAGACTTCCATTATCGGAGATGGCGTATAGCCTATTGATGATCGTCGGGAACTTTTGAGTGATGCTGAAATGCGGTCTGCCGGTGGCAATACCGAACTTGATGCCTTTGTCGAACAGGCGGTCTGCAATTTTCCAGAAGCGATCCGGTACTTCGTGGTTGTCATTGAGGAGTGTGCCGTCAAGGTCGGTTACGATAAGTTTTATCAAGGTGTTGAGGTGTTTAGATAAATATGTTTCCCAAAAATTGGACCACAGCTGTTATTGATGGGGTTGTAAAGCTCATCTTCAACTGCCTGACTCGCAAGAAAATCGAATCAATTTCTTAAAGAAATAGAGCGATTAAACTGGATTCCTAACCAGGTCGGGTCACGCCAGGCGCAGACCCTTTATGCCCCATGGATCAGCACCTCAAAAGCTATGAAATAAAAACGCCCGCGATAGCTGGCTGTCGCGGGCGAAGTCCGGGCGGGTAGATTCGAACTACTGGCCCTCACTTATATCTGACTTATTCCTTATCCAGGAACGGATAACGATAATCTACCGGAGGAACAAAAGTCTCCTTGATAGACCGTGCCGATACCCAACGCATTAGGTTCATCTTTGAACCGGCCTTGTCGTTGGTACCCGAAGCGCGCGCGCCACCGAAGGGCTGCTGACCTACTACTGCACCTGTGGGTTTGTCATTGATGTAGAAGTTGCCCGCACAGTTTACAAGCTTCTTGGTGGCAAGCTCGATGGCGTAGCGGTCATGAGAGATAATCGAGCCGGTGAGAGCGTAAGGAGAGGTCTTGTCGACCAGTTCCAGCGTTTGCTCGAAGTTCTCGGCGTGATATACATAGATCGTGAGCACGGGGCCGAAGATCTCTTCGCACATCGTTACAGACGAAGGATCTTTGGTTTCGATAACCGTAGGCTCTACGAAATAGCCTTTCGACTTGTCGTAGTTACCACCGGCTACGATGGTATTAACGTTGTTCTGGCGGGCTTTGTCGATATAGCTGGAGATCGAGTTGAAGGCACGCTCGTCGATAACCGCGTTGATGAAGTTGCCGAAGTCTTCGGTGCCGCCCATGCGGAACGTCTTCAGATCTTCCTGCATATATTTCTTCACATCCTCCCACAGGTTCGATGGAACATAGGCGCGCGATGCAGCGGAGCATTTCTGACCCTGGTATTCGAAAGCGCCGCGTACGAGGGCCGTTGCTACTTCCTTCGCATTGGCGCTCTTATGCACCATCACGAAGTCTTTGCCGCCGGTCTCGCCCACGATGCGGGGATAGGTCTTATAGCGATGGATGTTTTCGCCAATGGTCTTCCACATGTTCTGGAACACCTTGGTGCTACCGGTAAAGTGGATACCGGCAAAGTCAGGGTGCTTGAACACTACGTCGCCGGCAGTAGGGCCGTCAACATAGATCAGGTTGATCACACCATCAGGCAGACCTGCTTCCTTGAACACTTTCATGATCACGTCAGCAGCATATATCTGGGTATAGGCAGGTTTCCAAACCACGGTGTTGCCCATCAGCGCCATGCACGATGGTAAGTTGCCGGCAATAGCCGTAAAGTTGAAAGGCGTTACGGCAAATGTAAATCCTTCGAGCGGCCGGTACTCGGTACGGTTCCAGATGCCGGGTGACGACTCGGGCTGCTCGTGATAGATCTGCGTCATGAAGTATACATTGAAACGCAGGAAGTCGATCAGCTCGCATGCTGAGTCGATCTCGGCCTGGTACGGGCTCTTGGATTGGCCGAGCATGGTGGCGGCGTTGATCGCATAGCGGTACGGTCCTGCGAGGAGGTCAGCAGCGCGCAGGAAGATGCTGGCACGGTGCTCCCAGTCCAGGTTAGCCCACAGCTCGCGTGCGGCCAGGGCGGATTCTATAGCTTGTTCTACGTGCGAACGGTCGCCTTCGTGGAAGTGAGCGAGCACGTGCTGGTGGTCGTGAGGGGGCGTAATGGCGTGTTTGTTGCCGGTGCGTACTTCTTCAGCACCGATGTACATGGGTATATCCAGCACCTGCGCGCGGGCTGTTTCAATTGCTTTTTTTAATGCTGCACGTTCTTTGCTACCCGGAGCATAGCTTAATACCGGCTCGTTTTTAGGGTAGGGAACATTAAAAAATCCTTTTGACATAATCCTTATTTCCGTTAGTTAATGAGTGTAAAATTCAAAGGCCCAAAGGTAAACGAAATCACAGAATTTGACGCAGCTCGCCGAGATGGGCGATCTCATAATCCAGCGCAACCGAGTGTATATTCTTTTCGGGGTTAAAAAAAACGGTGTCGATGGACGCATTGCGGGCGCCGCCGATATCGGCCACCAGGTTGTCGCCAATCATAATGGCCTCATGGTGTTTGGCGCCGTTCACCCCGAGGGCGAAGTCAAAGATCTCGCGCGCGGGTTTGCGGTGCCCGGCCTTCTGCGATGTGATGATGTGATTGAAATAGCTCTGCAGATTGCCCGAGGCCATCTTGATATGCTGGATCTCCTCGAATCCGTTGGTCACCACGGTAAGGTTATAAGCCGCCGCCGCCAGATACTCCAGTATTTCGATGGCTCCCGGCATAAGATGGCCCTTCTTGGGGCACGCGTGCAGATAGTCTTTAGACAGATCTGCGCAGAGGCCTTCCTCAAAAGCATCGAAGTGATGAAGTATGTTCTTGAAGCGTTCCTGGCGGATGACCTCGCTGCCAATCTGCCCGCGGTCGTAGAGGTCCCACAACTGATCGTTTACGATCCTGAACCGGTGCTGAAATTCGCTTACGGACGGAACGCCTTTGGCCTCGAGGCTATAGGCACCGTAGAGCTCCAGGAGCGTTTCGCGGGAATTGGTTTCGAAATCCCAAAGCGTGTGGTCTAAATCAAAGAAAACGCACCGGTATTTTCTGCTGCGCTCGTTCATGGTTGGTACGTCATTTTATTTCTGCTGCCATTCCTGCATACGCATTTTGTTAGCGGCAAGCTCACGGTTAGAGAACAGGGTCTGGTATACTTGCTGGTCGGCCTGGAGCTGCTGGTCTTTGCGCAGGAACTGGAAGATCTGTTTTATGATTTCGGCTACCTCGTCCTTGATCTGGTAAAACACCCAGTGATTGTAGCGGCGGTAGCTGAGGATTCCGGAGTTTTTGAGGTAGATAAGATGGCGCGACGTCTTAGCCTGCGTGAAATCAAGGATTTTTTCAACGTCAGTGATGCACATTTCTCCATTCGTGTAAATAAGGTGGAGAATCCGGATACGCGATTCGTCGGCACAGGCCTTAAAAATCTGCGATCCAAGCGTCAGGTTAAAACTTTTAAGCCGCATCAGCCATCATATCTCAAGTCAGCCAAAGGTATAGAATTAGGCGGTTAAATAGCTTATCCTTATATTTGAATTTAATGAGCATGCAGGTATCCGTGAACCGAAACGTTAAAACAACCATTCTGATAACGGCCGTTGTGGCCGCACTATTGTGTGTTGCCAATGGCGCTTTTGCGCAGCAGAAACGCGTTATCCAGTTGTCAGGTGTAGTGTTGGGCCAGGATAGTACTTCCGGTCTGCCCGGCGTTCATGTTTACGTGCCCAAAGCTGGCCGCGGTACAACCACAAATAACGTAGGTTTCTTCTCGATGCCCGTTCTGGTCGGCGACAGCATTGTTATCTCCTCTGTAGGCTACGAAAAGCAGTTCTACATAGTCCCGCAAAATGCTCCTGAATACCAAACCGTTATCGTCCCCATGGTAGAAGATGTAGTCTACCTGAACCAGGTAACTGTAATGGATTTTCCCACGGAAGAAATATTCAAAGAAGCGGTTCTGGCCCTGAATATGCCGGTTGACGAAAGCATCGACAAGCGCAACATGAGCCAGGAACTCCTTGCCCTGATGGTGAAAACCACCCCCATGGACGGGTACCAAAACTCCCGCTACTACCTGAACCAATGGGCAGGCTCAGCCAACGGTAAGTTCCAGCCCATATCCAACCCGTTCCTGAACCCTTTCAACTGGGTTAAATTCTTCAATTCATTGAAGAAGGACAAAAAGAAGAAATAAGATTTTAACGAAATATTCTCCATAGCAAGCCTTCTGCTTGGGCGAATAAATCTTTCTTGCTATACTTGCAGCCCAATTTAAGGCCTCTGGCCTTGGAAAGGACTCGATTCGAGGCGTACCCCGACTTTGTCGGGGCCGGTTAGGATAAAATATTCGAGGCGTACCCCGACAATGTCGGGGCCGGTTGAGAAAAGATCAAATATTCGAGGCGTAGCGCAGCCCGGTTAGCGCACCACGTTAGGGACGTGGGGGTCGGTAGTTCGAATCTACTCGCCTCGACTTTAAAAACCTCAACACCCTGTGTTGAGGTTTTTTGTTATAGCAATTTTTAAAGTTATGAGTCACTTTGTTTATATCATCGAATCCATCACCACATCGAAGTGGTATTATGGATACTCCATGGAACTTGAAAGACGTTTAGAGGGGCATAATAACGGTATCAATACATCGACACGAGGCAGGGGACCATGGAAATTTGTTTTTGTTCGCGAATTTTCCACTAAGGAAGAAGCTCTTTCATTCGAGCAATATTTAAAGAAAACCCGTAATAAGACCTTTATCACACAAAAGTATGTGCAGTACTTCTTATAGACACGAGGCGTACCCCGACGATGTCGGGGCCGGTTAGCGCACCACGTTAGGGACGTGGGGGTCGGTAGTTCGAATCTACTCGCCTCGACTTTTAAGATTTCGCATGAATTTTAATGAATATTCACGAATCTTTTAGTTAAAAAAGGCATCCAACATTGGATGCCTTTCATTCGATACCTAATTCCAACTCTGCAGCAACATTAATTTTGTGTTTGTGCTCGTAAATAGTATCGACCAATATCTTACCTGCAAATCGTCTCGTTACCAGTTGGTAACATGATGGAGGCTATGGCGCGTTTCTCTTTACCGGTTTGGTTAAGCGCGGCTTTCAGACCTTGGGCAAGCTTCTCTGCCGGTCCGACACCCCAGTAATGTAGGAAGAATATCCGTGGCTCTTCGTGCACCATGTGATTATGCACGGCTACCACCTCGATTCCGTTTTCTACAAGAGCCTTAATTACAGGAGCGACTTCGTTCTCTAACATGGCAAAGTCTCCGGCTACTGCGGCATGCTCAGGAGTGCCTTGCCATGCGGCCCAGGTGTTGAAGCCAAGAAATGAGGATACAGCAGTGCTATGGTCTTGCAGTGTTACATCAGGGCGGCCTATGGTATGTTTATAGACGCCACGCGACATTTCGCCTTTACTACCCAGTATCGCGTCGAGTGATTCGGTGTCTAAAGTATTTTGTACTTCCGTTTTATTACCGTCGGCGGGGTTGTGGCCGCGTACTTCCTTTACTTTGGCGAATACAGACTTTACGCCTTGCGCCAGCGTGGAGGCGTTGCCCATACCGCCAATGTGCATATACATTACGTGCGGCCTGTCGCGCACAAAGTGATTATGAATTGCCGTTACGGTGAGGCCCTGCCGGATAACTTCTTCCTGCACGTACTTCAAATCGGTTTCTGTTACGATGATGTCGCCCATTACCATGGCTCCTTCGGGAGAGGACGCAAATGCTGCCCAGCTGCCAAGACCCATAGGAGGGATTATCTTAAAGCTATCCACTACAACGTCGAGGTCGTTTTGAGCAACGGTTACTTTATACTCTCCGTTTTTCTCCGTGCCCTTCATTTCAAGTGCCTGCTCTATTGCAGCTACGTCGAGCTTTGCCGTTGGTTTGTCTGTTGTCGGCTTTTCGCCTGTGGGCTTTGAGCATGCTGCCATGAGGACGAACAACAGAATCTGCGCTGATAATTTGGTGGTTTTCATCAGTCTGTTTTTGTTTTTTAAATTAAGTTGAATGCAATTCTCTTCTTCATAGAATCGTTTTTAAAACGATTCCGATTACAGCGGCTACCAGTATAACATACGGCTCCTGCAATTTTTTGAAGCGGAACAAAATAATTGCCGTTGCTACGGCGATCAGTAAGGTTGGAATATCTGTAAGCGTTCTCTTACCCAGCACAAGTACTGCGCCGGCGATTGCGCCTATGGCAGCAGCGGTTATGCCATCGACAAAAGCCTTGATGGCAGGGTGCTTTCCATATTTCTTAAAGTAGGGCGCAGGCAACACGGTAAATAAGTAGCACGGCAGAAAGGTGGCTAACGCTGCTGCGACGGCACCCCAAAAACCGGCAACCAGGTAGCCGATAAATCCTACAGTGATCACCACCGGTCCTGGCGTGATCATCGCCACGGCCACGGCGTCAAGAAACTCCTGTTCGTTTAGCCAGCCGTATTCTTTCACTACGCCTCCATACAGGAAAGGTACTATAGCCAGGCCACTACCAAAAACAAAAGCTCCTGCTTTTGTAAAGAACCAGGTGATTTGCCAGAGCTTCGTTTCGAAGGTCAACAACTCAACCTGTAATAGCAGCCCAGGTAGTATTCCGTTGGCAGAAGACCGTAACCACGCCGGCGGGGCTTTTACAAACCACACCACGGCTCCAGCTGTCAGGATCAGCCCGATCATTTCTGTTTCAAACCAAAACGTTGTGATGGCCAGTACTACGAATATGCCCCAAAGCAGAAGATCTTTACCGATACTTTTCGTTGTAAGCTTGTAGCTGCTGATTGTAACGATGCCGATTACTGCCGCGCCCACGCCATAGAAGATTGCCTGCATCCAGGGCAGGCCTTCGTACGCCCGATAGGCCCATCCAATGAAACACACCATAAGAAACGATGGTAGTACAAAGGCAAGGCCCGTGAGTGTAGCACCAACAACGCCGTAATGTACATAGCCCAGGTAGATGCCCAGTTGCGCAGCCAGCGGCCCGGGTGCAAGTTGACTGAGTGCAAGCCCTTCGCGATAGTCGTCTTCATCGATCCATTTGCGCGTTACCACCAGGTCGCGGTGCATGTAGCTCACCAATGCAACCGGACCGCCAAAGCCGAGCGTGCCCAACTTTAGAAAGTATTGGCAAAGTTGCTTTAATGTATACTGCGGTTTCATAGCACTATGACTAATCTTTTTTGCGAAGGTCCAGCGAGTGAAAGAAGAATAACCGGATGGCATGGGTGGAGAAATAGTTATTTCCGGATGCTTCCTGCTGGTAAACGTTCATGTACCCGAGCTGACCATTGAGATGAGGGCCAAACTGGTATCCTATACCTGCGAACAATCTGTTTTGATCGAACGTATTGTAAACCGCCTTGCTGCCGAAGTTTAGAAACACTTCGTTCATCAGGGCGGCAAAGAGCGTGCCCGGCACGATTTCTTTTCCTTTCAGCGGAATGAAGAATGAAAAGTTATAGCGTACACGGAATGTGTAGTTGTAGCCATCCTGCTTTTGGTCGTTGACTACTTTTTGATTGAAGCGCTGTTCGAGTCGCAGCCATTGCAGCGTATTAAATCCTGTATACTTTTGACTCCACCATACCTGCTGCCACGGCCGGTGCTCCGTTCGGGTTGTATTCATTCCCCGGGCAGGGAAATGCTCGGCGAGTGCATAACCAACATTGATGCGCACATTGTCTTTGATAAAATAGGTTACGGCCGGTCTGAATATGAACTGGAAGGGTCGATCGATAAAGTTATCGGTTTGCCGATAGTGCACATCTATCCACATTCCCCAGCGATTGCTAAACCGGGTTTGATTGAAGTAGCCAAGCCACAGCTGTTCGCGGGAATGGACGTGCTTGTCGGCTGTCTGGGCAGCAGCCAGGCTGTGAACCAGGACGAAGCCTAAGATAAGATAGCGATAGCGCCCAACCTTTGCCATGTGTTTTTATGGCAATGTTAGACCATCACTCCGCCAAAGGATAGAACAGAATTGACGTTTTGGGAGATTCTTTACTTTTTGGTTAGATTTTTTCTATAGCCAAGCGGGCTCTGCCCGGTCTGCTTTTTAAAAATCCGAGCGAAGTGGCTTTGGTCGGAAAACCCCGTGAGGTAGGCTATTTCGGAAAGTGAATGCTTCGGATCTTTGAGCAGCTCGATTGCCTTTTCGATGCGTAGCTTTCGGATATATTCACCAAAAGTCAGGTTGTCAAAATACTTTGAGAACTCGCGCGACAGGTACGACGGATGAACGTTCAGACTTCCGGATACTTCCTTCAGGCTTAGCGCCAGGTTAGTATCGATCTGATCTTGTATGATTTCCTTCAGTTCCCGCGCCCACTCCGGCATATTTTTGCCACCCGGTTCGTGAAGGAATTTTTGGTAAACATCGAGGAGCAGGTTTTCGAAAGGATTTTGCGTGTGCTTCTCATGCTGTAGGTATTTTGCCCACGAGTATAAGGCATCATAAAGCAGCATACCTTTTTCGAGCAGCTGGTGGTCGTCGTCAATGTTACGCGCGAGGCCGGCAGATATGGCCCACAGGCCCGAAGCCTGGCTGGCCAGGTCGTGGCGGTCGGTATCGGCGCCTCGCACAATTACAGCCAGGGTATGGATTGCGGGGTCGTCGATCTTATGCTTCTTTACTATGTAATCGAAAGTGCATTCCCGGCCGTAATGTGTATACTCGACATCCGGTATATCAAACGGGATCGCATTCAATTCCCCGGCTCTTTGTAGCACCGTATCAAAGGGTACGTATATAAACTCTGCTTCGTCGTCAACAAACCGCCGTATAAGCCAGGGGCAGGCTATCCGGTCGATCTTGGGGCGTTCTCGGGTTATCCACTTCATAATTCTTCTTCAAAACAAATATTGACTCTATAAAAGTATTTATGAAGCGTCGTCGTTGCAAGCGAAGCTGCCCATTGGTAGACTTGAGTTCAAGTGGGTCGCGCTCTCTCTTCTGCCAAACGTATGAGGCTAAATTCTTCAATTTATAGGCGGAAACGGTAGAAATCCGATTTAATCGTGCCAATTCTTCAAGAAACGGGTTCGAATTTTTACCAGTCACCTCGACCATAGAAGATAAGTCAGATTTACTCCGACTTATCTTTTTTGTATTATCTCATCGGTAACCTGACAAACAAGTAACACCATTCCGTTGACCCCCGATATGCCAGTCTACTCCTATAGACTGACATTGCGGCTTGGTTACGTTTAAATTTGCACGAGGTCGCCTTTATCGATTTTTACCTTTCAGCCATCCTAAACCAAACAGGAATATTGCGAGGCCGGCCAGTAATAAAAGGGGCATCAATTCGCTTCTTTGCATCGCTTTTTCCGGCGTCATTATTTTTTCTTCTGTCATTTGGCGACCACTTACTTCAGGCGCACCTGATTGGTTACCGCCTGGCGCATTTTTTAGAGACACCAATTGCCGACTATACTGCCTGGCAATGACTTGACCACCGGGTACTTTTTCAACAATGTCTTTGATATATTCAGACAGGCCCGGCGAATTACAAACCGTCGTATTACAGGTTGGGCCATTCTGAACGACCGATACAGCAACTTCTTTGGCCATCGTTGCTAATTGTTGTGGCGAAGCTTTCCAATAACCTTTTTCACTCGCTTCTAACATATTAGATAACATAGCTTGTTTGGCATAGGGATTGGCTTTTTCCAGGTAAGCCTTCAGACCTAACTTTTGACTGTCGTTCACGTAAGTATCATAGACATTATTCCAATCCTGATCAGTGACCATATTCCGATTGGTTACGTTCCATAGCAACATATTTTCGGTGAACGCTTCCATATAACGTGCCCCGTCATAACCATGTGACATATTAGCTTTGATCCATTTAGGATTGAGATAATGACTGCGCAGTTCGGCATGAAAAAAGGTAGTAAGCGGCATTACTTCGCTATTGCTGGTGTCCGATAGGTTGTTGATAAACATATCGGGTTCGTGTCCTGTGGCATTTTTTATGGCAAGATTGTAAGCTCCGAAATAAGCTGCAACCATGGGATGATCCATCACGCCGTAAACATTGGACGATCTGCTAAAAGCTGCGGCATCGACATCTTTGATATTCAGTTCAAACAGATCCTTTTGGTGAGAAGCATTTGCATTTTCGCCATAGGCATGCGCCATCCGTTTTAGATATAAATTGGATAGTGTGGTATCACTTTTCCATTTGTCGCCATTCTCACCCGCAAATTCTATGTTGGTGGAATAAGCCCCCTGGTCACTGGAAAAAATCCGCAAGGCTGCGACTGAAAAAGAATCGATATGCAAACCAGCTTGATAATTCAAACTGTGTTGCCGTACCCAATTAGCACCTGTTTTTGAATTGGCGGCCAGTTTTACAGCCTTATCCAGCATCTTTATGTTGTTATAAAAATGATCACGATAAGTGCCGGATGTGGTAATGAGCACATCTATCCGTTCACGGCCTAATTCTGTATCGGGGATGAGGGCAACATCCATCACCTGTCCTTTTGAGTTCCATACAGGTTTTGTACCCATCAGGTACATGATCTCGGCTTCACTCACTCCCTGGTTATTGATCACCTCGGCCGACCAAAGCACGAACGCCACTTTTTTAAGGACCTTGTCTTTACCATGCTTTTGCTCGTATTGCAATATCAGTTGGTCGGCCATGCGTCTGCCTAAAGCCCAGGCTTCTTTTGTAGGAATGGCTTTGCTGTTAATAGCATAGGGATTGCGGCCAGATGGCAGCGATTCCGGGTTACGTATCGGATCATCGGTCGGTCCGGTGGCAATGTATTTGCCATCCAGTGCGCGCATTATCTGAGTAATCTCATTCCTCGCCTGGCCTAATTGGTTTGCATACAATTGAGCCCTTTGCAGCTGTCTTTCTACTAAGGTGTCTCTCCGGTTCAGATATCGCTGTAAAATAGCAGTAGCTGACTGATGCTGAGTAAGCAAAGCATTGACCATGGCGGCGGCTGTTGTTTGTTTGCCGGGCAGTAATTGTACAAATTCTTTACCCAGCATTTCCGTAACCATTTCTGTTAATACCGGGCCGCCAGGCGCGGTGCCCAATACGTGCCCACCATTGGCCATATGCTGCTGCGCTATTGTATTAATATAAGCCTGTACCGGCTTTAAATAGCTATCAGGATCGCTTGCCATAATATCGGCATTATTCAGGTCGTTTTGAATGTGCAGTTTTGAGCTTAACGCGATGGCTTTTTGCTGCAGGCGGTTCTTCAGTACAGTATTGGTGGCTGATTGCCAATCGGTCAGTGCATCATGTAATATTTTGAGCGAATCGCTTAACCCAGCTTGGGTAACTTCAGTCAGGTAACCTATGGTCAATGCACTGGCACGGCGCTTATTACCCACACCCGCATTGGCAATGAGTGGCACCACCGAAATATGCGGCAGGTTACCGATTAGCTGGCCATTCCAATCTTTCTGTGATGGTCCCTCCTGTTTGCCCGGCATCAACGAAAGTTGTGTGAACAGACTTAAATACGCATGTGGCTGATACATTCGTTTCATCCATTCATAAAAAGCGATATAGGCATGGCTGGGTGGTATGGCATCTTTCCCGTAGATCAGTTTGGTATTGTCCTGTAAACCCCAATTAGGATGCGGCGCCAAAATAATATTGCCATATTTTACAACGGGGATAATAATGGAACGCTGTCCGGCGCTATCACTAACGGTCATCAGTTTTCCGGGTGCCGGTCCCCAGGCTTTCTCTACTTCCTGTTGCTGCTCGGTCGGATAACTGTGGAACCAGCTCAAATATTGATTTTCAGGGATGGCGATCACATCGCCGTTACTCATTCTTTTCTTCAGTTCCTGCGGCGCCCAGGTGCCTACATTGGAGCCATGCATAGATATGTGCTGAGTTAACCGTGCCGCCGTTGGCACGGGCTGCCTGCTCACATTATATCCTTCATTTTTCCAGGCTTGCAAAAGTTTGACCAGGCTTTGCGGCACGTCTAAATAAGCATCAATATCACCACCCACATTGGCCTTGCCGCTGCCTTCGCTATAATAGGTAACTACTATTTTCTTTTTACTGTTCGGCGTATGCCGCAGTTTAGCCCAGGCCAGTGCGCGTTCCACTCGCCAATCTACCTGATAAGGGATCGGCTCTACGAAGCGTCGCCCGTCTTCCAGCGTTTTGTCAGCGCCTATAATCATCGGTTCGAATACCCCGTCGCGCTCTGTAAAATAGAAGCGGTCGGTCATATCGGGCGAAAAACCGCCCGCATCTTTTTCCCATGCAGCTGCATCTTTAGTATAATGCGTTGCCGTGCCAAGCAGCGGTACATCCAGATTGACCGCTGACTGACGACCTTTTTCCGGCTTACTAAAGTTAAGGTAAATGCCGCTGTATAGTACGACATCAACAATTGGCTTTTTATCTGCCATGAAAAAAGAATCGAGCTTAACCCCGCTTTTTTGCATTAAGGCAACCGGGCGCGCGCCGTGTTGCTCGATACTTTTGATCAGCGCGTCAATGTGCTTCATATCACTCGTGATATAACTGGACTGATAAAAAGTTAGTCCGATAGACGGGATACTATCCGGGATCTTTTCAGGATATTTCTTAGCATACCAGCTCAAATAAGCAGCCGACGTTTTAAACAAGCTATCGCTGTCGGGATGATAAAAACCATACTGCGGATATTTAACCGGTTTAATTACTGGTACATCCAGTTTAAATACGTTCGCCGCGATGTAAGACAACAGTCCTTCATAGTTTTTCTGGTTGCCGTTTTCCCAATACGCTTTAATGTCCGGATAGGCCGTTGCCGGTATATTTCCTTCGGCCAAAGGCGTTTCCAGAAAAATTACTTTAGTGCGGGCTTTAATAGAATCTATCTGTGGCTTGATCAGCGAAATCCTTGCCCCCAAACTTTCAAATATTACCAGATCATGCTTGCTCAATTCTTCCACCGAAAACTGAGAAACGCCACCAGTCCCACTAACACCATAAATATCGGTTTGCATTTGCCGGTCGTACTTTTCAGCCGCCGTTTTGAATGCATAAGGATGCAGTTCCAAATGCGGTGATACAATGGCCAGCGAAGGCTTATGCCCGGAATGGCAGCCCCACAACATCACGCCGGAAACCAAACCGATTAGTAACAGATTTATCTTTTTCATAACCTAATCTTTTGAAGTAGAATCTGCCACGTAGATCACCTGTCCGTCTTCCAACTGGTAGGCCGTGCCAAGCCGCACGCCGTTACCCGAAATATTTTTTGCGCTCACTTTACGCTTAACCACCTGGTTATTTTTCTTTTCGATCATCTCGATGTTGCCGTTCTTATCTTTTTTTGTCAGCGTCCATTCGCTGTCCTTGCTGAGCATATCTTGTGAGGAAAGCAGGGTAAACATGGCGGCGATTATCGCTACAATAAAAGCGATACTGACATCAAACAATTGCGCTACGCCGGCTATCGGGTCGTCATCGCTTTCATTGTCGGCGTGACTGTGTACAGATTTTAAAAACTTCATATCAATGCTTTGATTTTAAAGTGAAGCCAATTTTTCTTCAGCCTGTTTCGATAATTCATAGATATCCCGGCGCTGCCATGTCAGACGCATGTGCATCAGGGAATAGGCAATGCCGCCAATAACCAGCCCTATCACCGTCGTAGAAAATGCAGCGATCATCTGAGAAGAAAGACTATTGAGATTACCCTGCGACAAACCGCTGAGGGCCTTGGCCATTGGAGTAAGCGTACCGATGAGACCTAATGTAGGCCCCATCTTAACGCTATAACGCGCAGACTGTATTAGCTGATGGCTTTTCTGCCTGGCCTGCTCCAGTACATGGTTTAGTTGTATCTCTGCCAGTGCCACATCCTTAATAGTAATGGCCGCGATCTCCTGGTTGAAAGATTGTGTAAAAAAATCGGCCGACCTACTGCGCTGCCAGTACTCCCGGCAAAACAGGCCAGAACTATAGATCACCCACCCTAATAAAATGAATAAGGTGATGATGACCGGGTAGATCACCAAATCAGATAATAGGTACAACAAAGAGTCTAAAAACTGAAGGGTATTCATGAGCTGTTGTTATTGTTTAAATAAATTGCTGAAGCTGTATGTATATCTCAGCCGCAGGGTACGACCCGGCTGGTTATAGCCGCGTTTTTCATAATAATTTTCGTTGGTGAGGTTATTGATCGCCAGGCTCAGTTGATGATGTTTACTGAAGTCGTAAGAACCGGCCAGGTCCAGCACGATAAAATCGGGGTAATAAACCAATGGGCGTAGCGGGTCGTTAAAATCAGTGTCCCAGCGGCGGCTTACATAGCGGCCGGTCAGGCGAATGGTATAATTACGGTTGTTGCCGTATTCTATTCCGTAATTCACATTTGTTTTGGCTACATTCTGTATCGCCGTAGATGTTTCAACGCCCGTAGTGCCTACTGTAATATCCTGTGCTTTTATAGAGTTGGTTATGTTGGCAAATGTGCGCAGGCTATATCGGAAATTGACCAGCGCCCCAAAGTCGTAACTTAAGCTAAACTCCAGGCCTCTGATGAGGCTTTTATTGGCATTATAATAGTTGGTAACGGCAGTCACTACATCACTACCGATAGTATACGACGGAGATGGAGGCGCTGATACAGAGGTGATGCGATCTTTTACATTGGTAGTGAAATATGTGGCATCGAAAGCCAGCCCCGAAAAGCTGTTATCATATTTGATACCGATCTCCTCCGATACGCTGCTCTCATTTTTCAGGTTTGGATTTCCCTGTGATAGGGTTACTTTACCAGAACCTGTGCCCGTAGCCTGGTAGCCGGCTATCTGTAAAGCGTCTGGTGTAACAAACGCACGGCCGACACTGCCGTGTACCACAAAATCGCCAATGAAATTGTATTGCGCGCTTAAGCTCGGACTAATAATGTTATTATCGTTATTGCCGATGCCCAATGTTTTAGTGTAGTTCTCCGTAGGCAACAGCTTAAAACCTGTTATATCGTAACGCAGACCGGGGTTGATTTTCAGTTTATCATGATCCAGGTTGAACTGTCCCTGAGCGTAAAGACCATTAGTTATGATCGCTGCATCAGGCGCCGTTGCGGTTATGGTTTGTACACCGGCAGAGGCATTCGGCGCGCTTTTGCTGATGGTGTTCGATTGGGCTTCGTTATGGTCATAGCCGACGATTACTTTCTGTTTTTTCCAAAACGTGATCGCGTCTTTGACTTGTAGCCCATACCATTTGTATTTGGTGATACCCGACAGATAGGGATTGGGAATGACCTCACCTGCCGAAGTACGGATAGCGAATGTAGTAGACGACTCATTGGCGTAGTAGGCGCGTATACCCACTTCGTTATTTTTTACCTTGCCTGTCACTGAAGTTTCCCCGTTGTTACGCAGGATGTTTTTCAGGCCGGCACCGCCTTCTCCAGAAAAAATATCACCCGGCGATTCTACGTGGTTGGCGCGGAATAATGTACCGCCTACATCGGCCCGCCAGTTACTGTCTATTTGATAACCGATACGAGCCGAAGTGTTGTAATATTTATAACGGGTGTTGGGTCTCACCTGCCCGTCACCGCGGGAATCATCTGTTTCAGTAACAGTTCCATCAGCGTAATAATCGGTTGCAGAGCCGCTGCGCAGGAGCTTTCGGAAAATGCCGTCACTGCCCATTTTAAAGTTGGTATTGCGCTGGAAGTAAGTGGCAGACAAGTCAAAGTCCAGTTTTCGGCTAATG
>Ga0247762_1000316_pt1 | contig 15654 bp, 40 predicted proteins | sample UWRJL081202R4_FD_181016 | JGI IMG/M metagenome (GOLD analysis project Ga0247762, IMG submission 181016) | Plant litter microbial communities from Arlington Agricultural Research Station in Wisconsin, United States - UWRJ-L081-202R-4 | ecosystem: Environmental > Terrestrial > Plant litter >...
CACCTGACCCGCCGAGCAAACCCAATCCGCCGGACCCTCCCGATCCGCCCGATCCGCCCGATCCGCCCAAACCGGAAAAGCCAGACAAGCCGGACAAACCGGAGAAGCCCGGCAAACCGGGTGGCGGCGACACAGGCAAGCCCGGCGGCGGCGATACCGGGCGCCCCGGGCCAGAGGCCGGTTCACGATGAGTTAACGATAGATCGGCTTGGGCGGTAGGCTCTTGCCCGAGTGCTTCGGCTTCGGCTCCTTGTCGCCCGCGATCGTCAGCAGGCCTTCATCAAACCACGTCTTCTGGGTCAGCCGCAGGGCACGAAGCTGGTAGGTGGCCATGTTGGCGTGCCGCTGATTGTGGTCCATGTGCTCATGGCAGGCAGAGCACGCGAACACCGCGTGCCAGTCATCCGACTTCGTGGCTAAACCTTTTACTGAACTCGGCAAATGGGCAAGCACAACCGTCTCAGGGTCATGATTACAAACCCCCGGAAATTCTAAAGTACAGCTTTCTCCTTTTGCAGAGGCTCTAAGCTGCTTACTGACGTAGCCCACGGCGGCGCGGTCTCCTATTCCTTTGTTGTTCAAGGTTCCCTGATGACCATGACGCAGGCGTCCTTGCAGCGTGTCGCCTGCCACCCACCCAGTATCCCGGCGGCGAGCAGCGCGGAGACGGCGATCCAACGCTTCATTGTTTCTCCCGGGCGCGCGGCGGCGGTCCTTCAATCCGCAGGAGTAGGGCGACGACGATCATGAACAGCCTACTCAGAGCAATCTCCCGGCGGCGTCCTCTGCCTCGGCCAGTGCCGCATAATCATCCGCTATTGATTGCATGATGGCGATGCGCTTCTCGGCGTCGTGCATCTTCATCGTCCCGTCATTGACCTTCCGGGAGTAGACGAACTTCCTATAGCCGACCTCGCGCTCGGCTTCCTGCGCCTTGTCCTTGGCGGTGTAGGTCATGCGGCCTCTCCTGTGTCGGGGTTGAGGGCGTCGGTAGAAATCATCTTGGCCGCTGTGCGTAGACGAACATCGCGATCATCACTCCGCTCCTCCCGGCCCATCGAACCCATTCGGGCTGTCGCCCCAATCTGGCCAGAGGCCAGTTGGTTTCTTCGGTGGAAGATTACGCAGGATGTCCTCTGCAAGACCGCGCATTTCTTCAGCGGTCATACGGAAAGCAATGCGGTTTTCCGGGTTGAGGTCTTCCACGACAAGCATCTCATTGCCGTAGCTGATCCGTGGTCCAGCTTCGTGCCAGTATAGAACGCTCACGTCGTCTCTCCTGTGTCGGGTTTGATGGCGCGGTCAACACGCAGTGCCATCGACGGGCTACAGCCGCTTTCATCAAGGCAATTTTCACAATAGAGGCCGCCGTCCCAGACGTACATTTCATCGGCTGGATGACAGTTCATTTCCTCGCTGCATGTCTCACAACGGTAGAGGACGTTCTTTGCGATTAGCTCGGCTATGTCGCTCACGGCTTCTCTCCTGTGTCGGGCTTGAGGGCGTCGCGGGCGTCACGCAAATGCCTTACTGGCACGCCGCCATAGATGCCAAATATCTCGTGGTAAGCGGCACTTTCTGCAAACGGCTTAAGCAACTCCCGCAACCGCTCAATAGTCGCTTTGGCTTCGGAGAGTTCTGCTTCGGCCCTATCGGCCCTGCCGCGCTGGTATCCTGCGCTTTTCGAAATATCCTCGTATATCTCGCGCCATTCTGCATCCGACTTTATCAAATCGAACTCTTTCAACTCGGCGTTCTCTTCTGTCAGCCGCGCTATTTCGGCCTCCGCCTTCTCCGTGTCCAATTTCAATTCATCGTAAGCGTCTTTCAGAAAAGCATATTCTTGCGCGGTCACTGTCAGGGATGCGTTCAGCCGCGCCACCTCGGCCTTGGCTTCGTCGCGCTCCGACAGCATCTCGGCAAACCGCGCGCTGTTGAAGGCGTGTGCCTCTGCGTATGTGCGGTTCTCCGCTGCAAGGCGGGTTAGCTCGGATGCGGCTAGGTGCGCTCGCTTGCCATTAGCGGTGACCGGCGACCACGTTTGCAGCCAATCAACCAGCGCCGCTACATCAGGTTTGTCGGCCATAGTCACTCTCCTGTGTCGGGCTTGAGGGCTGCGCGGGCTTGGGCGATCCCGCGCTCCCGCAGGTTGCGGCGCGGTGTCTCGTCGTCCACAACCATGCCTTTCGGCTTCCGTTGCAGCGCCTCCCGCAGCCGCGCTATTTCGGCCTTGGCGTCGGAGAGTTGATTATCCATGTCATGCCGCGCAACCGAATAGGCCAGTTCGTAAGTTTGCTTCCGCTCCGCTGCAAGGCGGGTTAGCTCGGCGATGGCCTTGTCAAATTTGATCCGCGTCATGCCGCCGTACATCGAGGCGTGTTCGGTCAGTTCCGCAACCAGTGCCGCTACATCAGGTTTGTCGGTCATGGTCACTCTCCTGTGTCGGGCTTGAGGTGTACAAGCTTTTGCGGCAAGCCACGCCTTGATCCGCTCCGCAGGCCAAGCACTCGCCCGCAGCACCAACAAATGGCGTCTCGCAACGTCTGGCGTCGTGGTTCGCATCGAAGGCTGCTTGCGCGACTTCCGTCAGCCGATCCAACATCGCTTTGTGTGCTTTCGCCACACTCATGACTTCTTTCCTGTGTCGGGCTTGAGGGCGCGGTCGATGGCGAACAGGACATCGTTGTCCTCGACCACCGTTCGCGCTTCCAGCAGCGCCTCCCGCAGCCGCGCTATTTCGGCCTCTGCGTTCTCTGCTCGCTGCGCCAGCGCGAAGCAACGATGATCCTTGAGGTCATGCTGCCGCTGCCATTCGTCCCGCTCCGCTGTCAGCCGCGCTATTTCGGCCTTGGCTTCCTGCAACTCGCGCCATGTTTTGCCGTGCTCTGCTACGTTCACGGCTTCTCTCCTGTGTCGGGATTGAGGGCGGCGCGAGGGCTACACCAATCGCAGCGTCTGGCGCACTGTTCGCACCCATTCTCTGGATCGACACAGGCGTATTCAGTCCAGCATGAGTAGATGATGCCGGAGCCACCGCAATTCGGGCAGTCGTCGTCTTCCTCATAATTAGCCTGATCGCTCATTGGCCCTCTCCTGTGTCGGGCTTGAGGGCGGCGCGGATTTGTTGCGCTGCCGTTGCCTGACCGTTGACGAATTGGCTCTTGGAGACTGGTGCATCAAAAGCATCACAGGCTTTCATGCCGGACGCCAAAGCCTCCCGCAGCCGCGCTATTTCGGCCCGCAGTTCTTCATTTGCGTCAGTCAGACGGTGCTCAAGGCGGGTCACGGCTTCTCTCCTGTGTCGGGCTTGGGTTCATAGGTTACACCGCCACGCCACTCATGACGCACAAGCTCTCCTGTGTCGGGCTTGAGGGCGGCGATGCCACGGTCGTAGGCAGATAGCGCCGTTTCATACGGTTCGCGGGTCTTGGCCTTGGTGTTTACGAATTTCGCCAGCGCCCCGGTTGTGTCTGTCAATGCCATCCGCAGCCGTGCTATTTCGGCCTCTGCGATCTCGGCGCGGGCGTTCCACCTGTACCGCTCACTGTTGCAATCATTGAAGTCAGCCGTCAGCCGCGCTATTTCGGCCTTGGCTGCGTCGCGTTCCTTCTCGGCAGTCTCAGCGCGGTTTACCAGCTTGATGCCTTCATCGAAGCCGACATTGCCATTCGTCATCACCATCGTTCGTCTCCTTGGGCTTGTGTCGGGCTTGAGGGCGGCGAGCGGAAACTGCCCTACGAATTTCGCCCATAGATCGTTATGCACGATGAAGGCGTCTCGTTCCTCCAGCCACCCTTGCAGCCGCGCGATTTCGGCCTTGGCTTCGGAGAGTTGCTTGAATAGCTTCGTTGCGTTTTCCAGTTCCTTCGCGAGCGTGTCGTTCTCATGTGCAAGGCGGGTTAGCTCGGATGCGGCTTCGAGGAAAAGCGCTGCCCCTTCCTTCACCATGTGATCGAGCTTCGCGTTCTCCGCTGCAAGGCGGGTTAGCTCGGCCATCTTCTCGGAAAGCTGGACCTCCAGATCAGCAATGCGTTCGTGCAGTCGCCTGATGTCGCTCATTGCACCGCCTCCTTGTGCTTGACGTTGCTCCGGTTGGGCAGGTGGTCCAGTGGCCGTCGCTCATCTCGCCTCCGGTCGTAGGTCTTCCAGCCTGCATCCTGCAATCGTGGCGATCTCAATCTTGCTGGGGTTGCCTGCCTTGCAGAGCCTGTAGATTTGCGCCCCGATCGCCTTCGCCTGCGTGCTGATCCCGACCGGCGTCCAGTACTCCTTGATCAACCGGCGCTGGTTGTTGAGGATGTCTTCGCTGCCGCTGGCGGCGAGCAGCATTCGCGCCGTCTGCTTCAGCCAGAACATATCTTCGTCAGTGAGGTTACCGTCAGCAGGTGGTGGATGTTGGCGAGGGACCACGTTCCCACCACCCGCCTCTGGTTCGCCCGGCTCTGTCTCCGGGGAAGGTTCCCCGACGACGGGAGGGATAGTCCCATCGCCGGGGCCATCATCGGCAGCGGTTTTGGAAACCGCGCCTGACGATTGGTATTCAGAATTAGCAGCTTCTTTCTTCAGCGTGTCGGGATCGATGCCGAAGCGCTTGCGCACTATGCCGCAGAAAAGTTCGAAATACTCCTCCAGTTCCGTGTCCGTGAAACTGGCGATGTGGCGTGACAGGTTTCCCCATTCGCCTGTCTTGCGCTTGACCGGGGTGACAAATCCTGTCACCAGCTTGATCGCTTCGTGCGCCGTGTCGGTGTTCGACCACGGTGTATCTGCCATCCTGATCAAGTGCGACAGCATGGCGAAGTACCGCCGTTCGAGCGGCCTGACTGTGACCATCGAGACCTCGACGTTGAGTTCCGCGCCATCTCGCCACTGGTCGAGCAGTTCCAGATCGTAAGCAGAGACAGGCACCAACTTGCCCTTCTCGAGCCTGACCGTGACCGTCGGTGCGTCGTCGCGCTTGGCGTTGGCCCTAGCCATTCTTCACCCGCTTCAGGTGCTTGCGCTTGATGCCGATCGCGGTGCCGAGAAACTCCTCGCCCTGCGGGATCGACTCCAGCTTGGCCTCGATGTCGTGGGCGTCATAGATTTCCTCGATCGTCTCGGAGTCCTTGGCGTCGGCCAGTTCCGCGTCGAGCGCCGACAGCATGTCACCCGGCAACGGCAGTTCGTCCGCCTCGTAGTCGGCTTCCTGATGGGGGGACATAGGCTCCGGTTCCTCTGGAGTATTTGTCCCCTTGACAGGTTCCTGCTGCTTTGCTGGTGGCTTGGGTGGTACAGGCGGCGTGCCGTTTTTCGCGTTTTTCGCGAATTGTGACGGCTCCGATGTAGTGATCGGCTGCGACAGCGACGGCGGCTTCGGTGGTTTCGGCGGCGTCGGCTGCACCTCTGCCGGATCGTGGTCGATGTCCTTCCACTCCTCGACAATCGCCAGCCCCTTGAGTACGTCGGCAAAAGCATCGCGCAGCGCCCACGACCGCGCCCGCATCTTCAACATGCGCTCTGGGTAATCCTGCCACGGCCCCGCCTTGCCAAGCAGTCGCGCCTTCTTGGCGTCGGCCACGCTGAACTTGCCGATCTTCGGCTCGGGATCGCCACGCCGGATCACCCGGCAGTAGGCCACCCGGGCATCGCCCTCGCCCTCGATCCACTCCTTGATGGTCTCCATCTTGCCGCTGCCCTGCACCAGCCCCAGCGCACCGTCGCCCCAGATGCAGGGACGGTTGTTGATGATGGCGATCGACTGCAGCGAAGCCATCGGCGGCATACCCACCTCGAGACCGTGCAGGATGGCGATCGTCGCCCGCTCTGGCGTACTCAAATCCTTGGGCGCCATGCCAGCCACGACCACCGCGTTGGCGATCCGGTAGGCGCTGTCGAAGTTCTCCGGGATGATGGCGCGGATCGCGCCGCCGGACTGCAGCGCCGGGAGTTTGGGGGTGTCGTTCATTCGGATAACTCCTCGATGATTTCGATGGCGCTGCTTATGGCGCGGATGCACAAGCCCCTTGGCGTCAGGCCAAACTCTTGGATGGTCATGCGCTTCATGGTGTCGGGCGGCGTGTCCGCGAGCAGGATTTCCAGCGCTGCGTTCAGGTGGTCGAGCGCCTGCGCCACTTCAGTCGCAGGAATTATAACGGTAGCCGCGCGCGACATATCCATTCTCCTTCGGTTCGATCGGGCGGAACGAGGTGCCGTAGCCAACCGGGTGGTAGTTGCGCTCGATGGCGGCGATGCTTTCCATCACCTCGGCCTCGCTGCCTTCGATGGTGTAGTCGGTGCGGTGACCGTCGCTGGTGCTTGTGACTTTTGCGCTCATGATATCTTCGCCCTTTCCTCTGTCCGTATCCCGGGGATGTCGGTGCGACCTGACTTTACCGCACGCCGTGCCAGATCGGTCAGGCACGCCACAAGTTCAGGACGATCGCGCATGTACTGGTAGAGCGCATCCTGATCGGTGACCTCGGCCACCACGGTCTCGACGCCGACCGATGCAGCCCTGCCGTAGGTGCCCTTGACCTTGTCCTCGATGGGTGGCGGCGGGGGCGGCGCGACCACTTCCTCCCCTGCACGCCGCGCCGCTTCTTCCTCCCGCCGCCGTTCCGCCTCAAGTCGCCGCTGCTCCAGCAACTTGAGCGTCTGGTAAGCCTCGATCTCCCGGCGCAATGCGTCGGCAATCGCCTTGGCGTCCTTGATGACAGGCATCCAGTCCTTGTCGATCGCCTTGCCCGCCTCGAGGTGAGGCTTCTTCAGCGCCTCGCGCTTCTTGTCGGCGGTGCCCGCCAGTTCGTTCATCCGCGCGCGCAGCGACTGCGCCTTGCCTGCCATCTCGTCGTCGGTGATGGTGGTGTAGGCCTCGGCGCCGATCGAGGCGCTGGCGATCTGGTCGCGTATGGCTTCAAGGTCGTCGCCAACGTTGTGGCCAATCATCGAAGCGACGGTCGGATCGTCATCAGCCCAGCCATTGCCGGTCAGCGCCATCTCGTAGGCCTCGACGGTGATCGGGTGGCCGCAGCAGTAGGTCCAGACCTCATCCGCCGGGACTGGCTTGCCGTCGCGCAGCGCCATCCACTCGCCGTCCTTCTGCCAGATCGCCACCGGCAACCACGGCCCGTTCTTGAACCGCGTCTTGTAGTACCCCCACTCCGGGGTGGTGGTGACCGGCCCGATGTTCTTCGGATTGGCCAGCGCCTGCTGCCACCATGCCCATACGTCTGCCATGTTCAATTTCTCCGATGATCCGCGCTCCACCCAAGCAGGTGAGCGTATTCGTGCCGCAGCAAGCGCACCGCGCTGTCGTTCCAGTCGTAGGTGTAGACGATGACCGGGTCAGACCGATCGACGTTGATGATGGTGCAGCCGAGTAGCGTGCTGCCGTCAGCCGTGACGCTCGACGGGTAAGGCTCGCCGTAGCGCTCGAGGTTGATGCGATCGCACGCCGCCTTGGCCTCGCCAAACGGCACCCGCACCAGCGGCGCGTCGAGGCCCATAGCGGTGGCGTTGTTGAGCACCTCGATCTCGGTCTCGCCGCCAATGTCATAGCGCGGCGGCGGGTAGGTGTTGTCGGCGTAGGATGGGTAGGCGGTCGCAACCCCCATCGCGACCGCCGCGACCATCCATGCTGCCCCCGCAGTCACTCGGATGGTCGTATTCATGTTTTCCTCTTGAGTTCTGGCCACGTCCGTCACGAAGATACCGGGCAGAGTTGGGTGAGGTGTCATCGTCATAGTCCGAAGTTCCCGGCACAGATCGGCCCGATCCCGGCTGCGACACTGTCGGCGTCCGTCAGTTCGCGACCGCAGGCGCAGCAGGTGCCGGTGCTCCGTCCGTATCTGACCGCCGCATCCAGCGGGTCAGCAGCGATTTCGCAGAGCAGCTTCAGCGTGTCGGGCTTGGCCTCGCGCCGGGCTTCGAACTTTCCGTTGACGATCTTGCCCACATACTCGCCACCCAGATCGCGATCGGTGACGTAGAGCGCCCCGGCGTTCCGGCCCGTTGCCGGTGCCCGCTTGATGGTCAGCCGCTCCGTTCTGAAGATCGGCTTCTTCAAGCCGTTGGCCGTGGCCGTGGCAAAGAGAGCGTCTATCCGATCGACCCCAACCTCGCCGCCCGCCGCGTTCCGCTCGGCATCCTTGGCCGCGTAGAACGCTGCGTCCTTGGCCATGTCCTTGCGGATGATGTCGATCACGCCGTCGTTCAGCGTGCCGTGGGCGTCGAGCCGGACCTTGAAGCCGTAGTAGTAGTTGCTGCCCTTCTCGATCCGCTTGTGCATGTAGGCCAGTTCAGCGCGGTGATCGTTGCGGAACTTCTCGGCGTTCATCGCCTTGGTGGCCGCGCCCTTCTTGTAGGCGACCTGCGCCTTCTCGCGCTGGGCGGTCATCTTGCCGGTGGCCTTGCACTTGAAGCAGGGGCCGCTCTTGATGTTGACGTAGCCCCAAGTCACCCGCCCGGTGCCGTGGCACTTGGGGCAGGCGAAGCTGGCATCGCCGCCGTTGACGATGTGCGCCTGCTTGCGGATGTCCGCGTCGGTGGTGGGAGTGTAGGCTGGCAGTTCGCCCTGATCCTCGAAGAGGTATCCGCCGGGCTTGCGGGGTTCTTGTGCTGTGGCGTTCATGTCATCTATCCCATGACGGTTGAACTTACACCCCCTATGTAAACGCTGGTTACAGGGAACACAAGGGGTGCTACGAAATTATTTTCTGCCCGCCGGGGCTGACTGGCACGGCGCCAGCCTTCTCCCCCCGTTCGAACGCGATCATCGAGTCCGCCGCCTTGAAGCAGTACTCGGCCAGCTTGCCGCCCAACAGGTTGGCGGCTGGTGACTGGTTGGCAATGAAGCCCACCATCGCCTGACTGGCGTAGTGCTGCCGGATGGTCAGGCCCATCGTGACGCCGAAGGCTGTGCTGCTGGGGAAAGCATAAGGCGAGGCGAGGACTTCCGCTGTCGCGATTTCGTCAATCGCAAGGAAGATGCGCTGTTCAGGGACGGTAACGCCACCGCCCCTGACCCAGACGACCGGGTATTCGATGTAATTGGACTGGCTGATCGGCGGCGCGGTGACCTTATAGACCTGCCACTTGGTGAAATTGTCCTTGTCCTGAAAGTAGATTTCCTGACCGGCGGTCACTGACCCGAGGTAGTTGGTGGCATCGACGGATGTCGCGGTCGCCTTGCTTATCCACATCTTGGTCGCGCCCGTCTGGGCGGCGGTGTTGAGCCGCAACTGTCCGGTAGCGGGCGGCGCGGTCAGCGTGTTGTTGAACATCCATTCCCCGACCCGACTAACCATCGCCGCTCTCCCTTTTGCTGGAAAGCGGCGATCCTATCATATCAGGCGGCTTCTTCCTCGCCGTGCCCCTTGAAGTACTCGATGATGTTGTCGAAGGCGGCTTCGTTGATCTCGATCCCGGTGCCCTCTACCAGCACTGCCGGGAGGTCGTTGTCGAAGGTTCGCTTGAAGCTGCCGCCCCGGGCGTACCTGTCTTCGACCGCCTGTGCGCCGATCGCCTTAGCTAGCAGCTTGATGGCCAGCATCTGCGTGGCCTTGCGATCCGCCTCGATGGCCTTGCGCTTGGCTTCTTCCGCCTCCTTCGCCGCCTGCAGTTCCCGGTGGTTCTTGAGTTCATCGATGACCGCATCGACGGCGATCGTCACCTCGATGAAGTGGCCCGCCTCGTCCTTCTTGTCGAGCCGGAAGGTGACCGAGTTGGTGGTGCCACTCGTCGTCTTGAAGGTGGTGAGGGCCATCGCCTTCCCGGCGGTGACGCCGTGCGATCCCGCCTTGATGGCATAGTCCTGTCCGATGATGATCTTGCTGGCCTGCATGTCAGTTTCCTCTCTTCATGAAATCGTTGACCGCTGCCTCGACCTCGTCGGCGCGGAAGTAGTGGCCCCAGTAACAATTTTCGAACTTGGCAGTGTTGCGCTGCCACGTCACGAACGGGGTGATGGTGTTGTGCGGCAGGTGGCAGAGCACGATCTCGGCGGGCACCAGCCCGGCGCGGTGGCGCAGGGTGCGGCGCATCTTGATCTCGCCGCCGCTCTCGGTCGTGCCCAGCGTCGGCATGGTGGTGATGTCGTAGGTCATGGTCTCTATCCCTTCCATGTTCAGTTGAACCTGACGCCCCGGTGCCTAGTGACCGGCTCGTCCATCGTGACTTCGATGCCCTTGGTCAGGGCGTCGTATTCCCGGACCCCTCGCAGCGCGTCCTTCGCTGTGTAGCCGAAGCCCCACTCTGCGTTGCGGAGTAGCTGGTAGTAAGGATCGTGGAACAGGCGTCTTGCCCGCTGGGTCGTGTGGGTGATGCGTTGTCTCTTTGTCTTTCTCACTGAAGACCACCTCCGGGGTCTCATCACTGTTATGGGGTTCGTGTTACGAAATTGCAAGGGGCGTACTACAAAATAGTTTCAGCCGACCATTATGCTCGGAGGCAGCGGGATAGGCACGTTGTGCGGGCGCCATAGATGCAGGCAGTGCGGGTGGACGTTGACGTGCTGGCTGGCCGGGACGTGAAGCTGCATGGCCACCTCGTCGGGCTTGAAGAACAGCCGGTGCAGCATCGACATGTCGTAGTAGTGCGGCACCCGCTTCTCCTTCGATGCCGACACATGGTCCCACCAGCCATCGCTCGATGCGATCACCCGCATCATCGCGCCGTCGATCAGCGACGGGATGTTGAAGGCACCGCAGGTCTCGTCGCCAACGCCGCCATAGTAGCCGACGACGATGCGACTAACGTCGCGGAACTGGTTGACCTCTTCATCGAGCAGGTTGCGCATCAATCCATCCGAGCGATTACCCACGTCTGGTCCTTCTGGATGATCAGGACGAAAGCATGGGGATAGAAGAACACCAGTTCCTTGTCGTGCAGCATGGTGTAGGCGATCGGCTTGAGCGGTCGATCGCCGGGGTACTGGATGGTCATGCCATCCGCGATATCCAGCGACCAGTTCTGCATCGGGCGATAGCCGCCGCCGTGCTGGTAGTGCTTGTCTAGCTGGACCTGTGCCGGGTCGGGGTCTTCGTCGTCAAGGAAGCCCGGCAGGAAGCCGAGATGCTCGATGTCGAACTTGGGGTGGAGCGGGACGTACATCATTCGAAGTCACTCCCCTTGATGCCCGGGTGGAACCTGATCTTGCGGCGGCTCTCGATCAGCATCTGGGCGAAGGCATCGACTGCCCGCTCCATGCTGTCGGTGCTCGACAGCGGGATGCCGATCTCCTTGGCCCGGGCGTAGAGCGCCTTGCCAAAGACCTCGTCGGTGAACTCCCGCTCGGCTACCCATAGCTTCTTGTAGTGCTGGTGGATGTTCATGTGGCTGGCTCCTTTTCAGAAGAGGTAGTCGCGGTCGCGCTGGCACTGTTCCTCGAAGGCTTTGGCCTGCTCATCGAGCGCGGCCTTGGCCTCGTCGGTGGCGCCGTGCAGGTGGACACCGTCGCTGTACTCCTCGATTTGCTGGGCGTAGGTGTTGGCCTCCTTCAGCGTGGCGAAGGCGCAGTCCAAGAAGGCGCGGCTGGTGCCGCCCATCTCGTTCACCTGATAGTACCAAACCTCGTAGGGCAGGCTGCGGGCTGGCTTGCGGCCCCGGATCAGTTCCATGAGGGTGCAGCCCTCGACCGTGACCTTGCCGATCCCGTCCACGCTGACCGCGTAGCTGGTGCCGAGATCGGCATCGGCGCCGACGTAGCGATGGGCGAACTTCCTCGCCCCCTCGACCGTCTTGAACTTGCGCATCCGGCTGTAGCCGTCGATCGCGCTGTAGCGGACTGTGATGGTCATGCTGTCCCCCATTTCCTAGCCAAGTCGGTGCGGGCGTATTCGAGGTTGCCGATGATCAGGTCGTCGCGGCCCTCTTCTGGCCGGTCGAGCAGGGTGAAGAGGAGGCTCAGAAGTTCTGCACACTCCTTGAGTTGCTTGACGGTCATGTAGTCCGGGTTGAAGGGGATCGGGTTGGTCATGCTGCCTTCTCCTCGTACTGGGTGTTGACGCCGTCGCGGTACATGCCGTCGTTCATCGCCCGGGCGGTGTTCTTGTAGTCACCGGCATCGTAGGCGGCGAGGATCGCGACCGCCGTGAAGGCGCGGCCCCAGACCAACTCGCCGGGGATCATCCGGTCGTGGTCCATGAAGGTGATCACGCCGTCGTCGTGCTGGGTGGCGGTGATCCGCTGCTTGTGCGCCGTGTAGAGGCGCCCGGTGTTGAAGTGGATGGTGGTTGCCATGATCTATCCCTTTCTCTGGCGGTTACCACCGCGCCCCCTGTGAGGCGCGGGACGTAAGCGTCAGTCCTCTTCTGGGTGGCACCAATCGCATTCGGGATCGGTGCATGGCTCGATGCCGTAGGCCATGCGGTCGAGGAGGTCGTCGTAGTCTGGCTTCCAAGGGATGTAGGCGTTGGCGACAAACTGGTGGATGTCGTCGGCCTTCCAGATGTGGCCAGCCGGGGCCTCGACCGTGCATTCATGGACGTGGCCGATCTTGCTGTCCTCGACTATCGCGCCGAGTTTCTTGGCCAGCTTGCGCACGTCCTTGAGCGTGGTCATGCTGCTGTTTTCCTCTTGCTGTAGTCGCCGTCCTGCGCCTCGATCTGGTCGTAGATGTTGACCAGTGCGTGGTGGCAGCGATCGTGGATGAACGATCCCTTGGTCTCGGTCTCGCACCGCAGAGCCAGTGCGTTGACCGCCGTCAGCAGGTAGTCGCGCTCGACGGTGATGGTGATCTTGGTCATGTCCTACTCCTCTGCCCGGCCCAAGGCCTCGATCACCCAGTCGAAGTCCATCCGCTCGATGTTGTCGATCGCGTCCTGCAACTCGGTGATCGCCTGATCCAGCTTCTCGCCGCGCTCGCCGCCCTGCAGGTTCTCGGGCATGTTGTCGTACTTCTCCTGCTCCTCGTCCCGGAGCGTCTCGATCTGGGCCTTGATGTCCTCGACCTTGCCGCGCGCCTCATCGAGGTCTGTGGCCAGTCCGGCGAGCACCTTCCGTTGTTCCTTGTTCACGTCGCTATCCCTTTCGTGGTTGTTGTTCAGGCTAAGTCGAGGAAGATGCCGTCGCCCAAGTTGCCGTAGATCGCCCAGAGGGCTTGCTCGTCGGCGGGCTGGTCGCGCAGCAGGTTGATCAGGAAGGTTTTCTCGACCGGGATGCGGCAGACATCGTCTGCGGTCATGACGGTCATGTAGACCTTGCCGGGCTTCTGCACTGCGCGGATCAGTTCTTGGTTGGTCATTGTCGGCTCCTTCACCCCCTAGATAGAGTTTCGTAGTACAGGCGTCAAGGGGGTCGTGCTACGATTTATGGATTTTCTTTTGGCCGATCCCCCGGAAGTCCATGCTCGGCACTTCGCCGGTGTGGGGGATGCGCTCATGCGCCAGCCATATCCGCGACACCAGCCGCTCCTTCCAATCCTCGCCGTGCAGCGCCCGGGTCAGGTGGTACGAGGCCCGGGGCGACCACACCTTGCGGAAGTACTCGAAGGTGTTGGTGAAATATTTGGGGTGCTTCATGGCTTCTCCTTGTGGTTCTCGACAAACGATCCCGGCACATCGAAGCCGAACATCGAGCCGATCTCCATCGCGCGAAGCTGCGCCGGGGTGGCGCCAATGTCGCGGTTGAATTTCTCCGGGTCGATGTCGGGCGCTGGCCAGTATCCCTGCTCGCCAGCGGCAGGCCGCGTGCGTGGTGGAAGAGGATCACTGCTCACCTCCGTCCATCAGGATGCAGGCGATGCCGACCTTGGCCGTGTCGCGGGTATCGAAGCCCTTGTTTCCGGCGAAGCCAAGGACATCGAACACCGGCCACGGATCGCCGTTCTGGGTCAGTCCCTGCTCGCCGTCGTGGTACTGGATGTCCACGCACTGGGGCGGGCCACCGTTCTTGTAGGGCTGGAAGGCGAAGGTGATCCGCTTGCCCTCGGTGGTCTTGGCGGTGATGGTGAAGCCGCCGTCCGGGACATCGACGCACAGGTGCGGGTTGCGGTTGAACTCCGCATATCCGGCGGCGACGGCATCCGCTGGGACGACCGGCGGGAACGGGACAACGTTGTGGATGTCAGTCATGGTCATGTCTTTCTCCTCATCAGTGCCTTCACATCGGCGTTGCGCTTGGCGATCTCGCAATCGGCATGGGTGGTGAAGATCGCCGTGTAGTCGGCTGGCTTGCCGCCATACTTGGCGGCGCGCTCCTTTGCTGTTGGTGTCAGAACGATGGGCTTGCCGCAGATGGTGCAGTTGCGCATGTCAGTCCTCTCTTTCGATCGCGTAGATTTCGAGTTCGCCGCCCTTCCAGCGCTGCAGGGCAGCGTCGGCGGCATCGTGGCCCTCGGCATCGAGGTCGAAGGCGATCAGGTCTCCCCAGCCCTCGAGGAAGGCGCGGGCGGCGTCGATGTCGCGAAGGTTCTTCGCCACCGTGGCCCGTCCCTTGAGGATTTTGTAGGTCAAGTCAGTACCCTCCCGTCAGTTCGATGGTCATGTCGAAGGTGTAGGCTTCGAAGGTGAGACCCCGCTCCACCATCGCGGCGATGGTGTCGTAGAACTCGCGCAGGTTCTGGCAGGTGATCTTCATGGTCAGGCTTCCTCTCTCTTTCTCAGGGCCGCTGCCCGCGCGTCCATGTCAGGCTCTCTGCTTCATGATGTGGGCGGCGTCGATGATGGCGTTCATCATGGCGACGAAGGTTGCCGCGCCGTTGCGGCCCATGCCGAAGGGGCAGGTTTCGCCGCCGCCCTCGTTGACGATCTTGGTGATCGTGTAGCCGCCGTAGACGGCGTTGTGGTCGAGGTTGTAGGTGCCGACGTTGGCCTTGAACCTTCCGTCAGGCTGGCGGGTGTAGGTGTCGCCGTGGGCCGCACCGATGGCGTCCATCGCCTGTGCGAACTTCATTTCGACCTGTTTGCGGGTGTATCTCATGGCTGGCTCCTTCTGTTTCACCCCGAATATGGTGTTTCGTAGTACAAAGCGCAAGGGGTGCTGTACTACTTTATTCATCTGGGCCGCATAATTTTCCGGCGATGGCGACGAGGATGATGCCTGCCGGGTAGCAACCGAAGGCGACCCAGCCCGGCAGCGGCGGCGGGTTGGGTCCGACGAAGGCGACCGGCGCGAACATCAGGCCGAAGCCGATCGCCGCCAGCGCGAGGATGATCTTGTCCATCATCGGCTCAACACCTCGTAGCTGCCCCAATCCTCGTAGCGGATGATCGGGGTGCCATCCGCCGTGGTGCCGCCCCACATCGGCCCGCAGAGTTCAGTGAACTTGGGCTGGCCGCGCAACTCGGGGCGCAGGTGGGGACCACCCTCGCCGCCGGTGTAGACGTAGCCTCGGTCTTCGAAGGCTCCGATCGCGTCGGCGGCGTCGATGATCTCGGCCTCGCGGGCCTTGTTGGTGACGATCTGGTACTTGGTCATGTGTCCCTCCTTGGGGTTAGAAGTTGTGGTCGTGGAACTTGTGCGGCTCCTTGGCGAGGTTGTAGCGGTTGCCGTGCTTGTCGAACCACTTGCCGTCCTTGTGCTTGCGGATCGCGAACACCGGAGCGTCCGGGTTGGGCGTGATGAACCACTTCTGGTCCCGGTCGTTGGCGACGTGGCCGAAGAACCCGCCGGGGCGGAAGTCCATCTTCCAAGTCGGATCGCGCTCGCAGTTCATGTGGCGGATCATCACCTTGT
>Ga0247762_1000317_pt1 | contig 15633 bp, 16 predicted proteins | sample UWRJL081202R4_FD_181016 | JGI IMG/M metagenome (GOLD analysis project Ga0247762, IMG submission 181016) | Plant litter microbial communities from Arlington Agricultural Research Station in Wisconsin, United States - UWRJ-L081-202R-4 | ecosystem: Environmental > Terrestrial > Plant litter >...
ATACCGCGACACAAACTCCAAGATCAACTGTGTAACACCCGGCCACACCAGCACCGACCTCAACGGCCATAGTGGCGGCAAACCACCCGAAGTAAACTGCCATATCATCGTCCGCTACGCCATCCTTGACGACAATGGTCCTACTGGCCGGTACTTCGGTGACACTGGCCCGCTGCCATGGTAGTTCACCCTGGCTGCCCGGCTTAATATTGCACCGTAATATTAAACCCAACACCCCATAGGGTACTTCTTAATCTCCTTAACTACAAAACCACACTAAACAAAAAAACCAAATATTATTCCGTTTTGAAAATATCCAGCTCCCACAAAATGATTCCCGAAAAACATACCGCACTCCCTCAGAATGCCTTGAAATTGCCTTCAGAATGCCTTGAGATTGCCTTGAGATTGCCTTCAGAGTGCCTTGAGACTGCCTTGAGAGTGCCTTCAAACTCCCACATCCTCCACTCTCCCTCCACACTTCTTCCACTCTACCTCCACAGATGATCCAGTTAAACGCGTCCAAAATTACCAACAACCAGTGCCTCAGAACAGCCCCAAAAAGATATCGCAAGATAATCCGAAGAACGCCCCTTCGAACGCAAAAACAGAATATTATTTCGCCACATCAAATCCCCCGAACCAATCACACCAAAAAAAACGTTAAACAAAACCATGCATCCAAAGCAAACGCTCATCGTCGATCGTGAGATCAAAGACTCCTTCCAGGTTTCCCGTCTGAACCACACACACGTTAACGCAACACCCTCCATCAGCGTGATCTATAACCGTATATACATTGTATACTCCGGAACCGGAACGCTGCGTGTAGACGACCAGGATCACACCATAACGGGTAGTGAAATCTTTCTCGTGTCAAAGGGCCAGGTATTCTCTATATCGGCTGGCACAAAGCTGGAAGGCCTGGAGATCCAGTTCGGCGACTGCTTTTGGGAAAGAACACCAGCCAGCGCATCAAACTGCAAAGCAGTACTATTCAACAACGCAGCCCTCAACCAACGACTTCCGCTTTCTGCCCCTGATGCCACCGCGCTGAACCCAGTGCTCGATATGCTGACGGACGAATATGAAAGTCCCGACTATCCTAACAAGCTCGATGCCATGGCGGCCTATCTCAAGATCATCATGATCAAGCTGGCCAACATCAATGCCTCGGCAAACCACGAGCTGGATAATGATAACAACAACCTCTATCGAAGATTCCTCGAGCTGGTAAGCACAAACTACAGCCATACACACGAGGTAGCAGACTTTGCCCGCGAGCTCTCGGTAACGGCCCGCAAGCTCTCCGACCTATGCAAACAGAAAAGCGGCAACGGCGCAAAAGAGATCATCAATGGCCATGTGATAGCCGAAGCCAAACGCTCGCTCCAGTTTTCCGCCAAACCTATAAAAGAGATCGCCTACGACCTGTCCTTTGCCACACCCGAGCAATTCAGCCACTTCTTCAAAAGAAACACGGACATCGCTCCTGCTGACTACCGGAATATCTTCGTAAATATTGGCAGGTAGATCACAGATTCTGACATTCCTGCCATGTAAAACTCAGCCTAATTTTGTGATCATCAATACACAAAATTATGGCAGTGAACAGACCAAAATCGATCGCAGGAATCGCCATCCCCGACAGCAAGATTGCAACCGAAGCCACGGAGTTGCTGCTCGAGCACGGCACAGAGTTTATCTATAACCACTCGTTGAGAGTATACTTATTCTCATCGCTGAATGGCAAACGAACCAATGCCCATTACGACGCCGAGCTGCTGTACATCAGCTCTGTATTTCACGATCTCGGCCTCGTGCCGCATTACAGCAGCCCTGACCTGCGCTTCGAAGTAGACGGCGCCAACGCCGCCCGTGACTTCCTGAAAAGCCACGGCGTGCCAAAAGAACAACTCCAGCTTGTGTGGGACACTATAGCTCTTCATACCACCATAGGCGTAGCCGAACATAAAGAACCCGAAGTAGCGCTGATGTATTCCGGCGTAGGCCTGGATGTTATGGGCGAGGGCTACGAGCATCTCAGCGAAGCCCATCGCAATGAGATCATCACTGCCTTCCCCAGGAACGGCTTTAAGAAAAACATAATCCCCACCTTCTTCGGCGGCTTTGAACATAAAACTGACACGACCTTCGGGAACATAAAAGCCGATGTATGCGCATATATGATCCCAGGTTTCCAGCGTAAGAACTTCTGCGATTGTATACTACATTCTCCCTGGAGCGAATAATCGTTATAACAGCTATATAATTAATCTTACGAAGAGGCCGCCTTTCAATAAGGCGGCTTTATTTTTTATTTATATATTCAGGACAACGCAGCTGGCGCAAGTCTGAGCGGAGCGGAGACTTGTGCCTGAGCATGAAGCCAAGTCTCCCGACTTGCGCATCCCCCAGTCCCAAACCCCACACTGCATTTATACACACCCACTCCCCGAACCCCGCACAGAAACTAACTCACTTCCCCAACTTTTCCGATTGATCCCTCTTACACCGTCAGTTCAGGACAATAGCGCCGCCACGCCCAAAGACCTCCGCCAATCCAATCCGCCACCATCAGGCCAGGCCGTGTGATTTTAGTCACACTTTCTTAGTGATCTGCCTCCTTCTCACAGGCCCGTCCCCGCTGTAGCTTTGTATCATCAAGTTCATGAACAGACAAACTTTAAACGAATCAATAACCCTTAAAATTTTACAATTATGAAAAGCAAGATTCTTATCATCGCATCCAACGCCAACAGCATCGGTCCTAAAAACAGAAGAACAGGTACCTTTTTGCCTGAGGTAGCACACCCCTATGCTGAGTTCGAAAAAGCCGGCTACCAGATAGACTTCGCCACCTTAAGCGGAGACACTCCATACCTGGACGCTCTTAACCTGGCCGACGATCCTGATAACCTGAAGTTCCTTACCGGAAAAGGATGGGCGGATATGCAAAAGGCTGTTAAGCTCTCTACCGTGGACGTAAGTACCTATGACGCCATCTTTGTACCGGGCGGCCTTGCTCCTATGGTAGATATGCCTGAAAACACTGAATTGAAAAAAGTAATTGCCCAGACCTATGAACGCGGCGCCGTGGTGGGAGCAGTATGTCATGGCCCTGTATCGCTGCTTAATGTAAAGCTGAGTAATGGCTCTTACCTGGTAAACGGCAAGAACATCGCCTCCTTCACCACTGCAGAAGAAGACAACTATGCCAGACCCGATGTTCCTTTCGATCTGCAAACTGCCCTTACTAAACAAGGCGCCATCTTCCACGCTGCCGCTCCCTGGTCAGCCAACAGCATCGCAGACGGCAAACTTGTAACCGGCCAAAACCCCGCATCGGCAAAAGGTGTAGGCGAGAAAATAGTCGCTATCCTCGATGGGAAAGCATAACATCGGCCATCATCATACCTTTCCAAAACAAAGAAGCTGTCCTTCAAAAAAAGGACAGCTTCTTTGTCTTAGGCGGGAGCTGATAAGCAGACAGGGTGATTGGTCATAATCTACTGAACTCCCTTCCGGTGTCTCCCGCCCCATGCACTTAGTTGTTTGAATATCGGAACGAACTCGCGGGCTATTGTCGTAAGCGTGTATTCTACTCTTGGCGGCACCTCCGGATAAACCGTGCGTGTTACCAGGCCATCCTGCTCCAGCGCCTTTAGCTGTAGCGTTAGCATACGCTCGGTAATACTAGGAATCTCTTTTCCCAGCTCGCCGAAACGCAGAGCCTTATCGGCCAGCTTGTCAATTATCAGTATTTTCCAGCGTCCTCCGATTTTGCTTACGGCATAGGTGAGATCGCATTCAGCAATTACCTTCTCGTTCAGCGAATACGTGGAGTTCTTCTTACGCGTTGATGTCATCACTTACAAGTTTGTCGGTTACTCACATTTAATGGGCACGCATGCAAAAGCGTTGTCCCGTACATACATTCGCAAAGATAAATCAATCCACTTTATTGAACACAACATGAATCTATACTTGAAAGACAAAACAGCTGTAGTTACCGGCGCCAGTCAGGGAATCGGCCGCGCCATAGCCAAAGCGCTTGCATTGGAAGGCGTAAAAGTATTTGCCACGGCCCGCAATGAAAAGCGGCTCCTGGAATTGAAAGAGGAAGTGGCCTCCTTCGGCGCGGGGCATGGGCTGATCTGCTTTACCCAGGATCTTGCATCAGCAGATAGCACGCGAAATATTGTCGCAAGCGCATTAACTCAATTAGGACACATCGATATACTGATCAACAACGCAGGCCAAAGCCAACCGGTAGAAGTTGTGTCTTCCAACGAACCGTGGAATAGATCTATGACACTGGATTTCGAACGGCCAAGACAGCTAACCCAGGAGTTACTCCCACATATGATAACACGCAGGCAAGGCGTGATCCTGAACCTTACCAGCACGTATGAGCTACGATCGCTAAACGTATCTGCCATTGCCAAAGGTGCCATAGCCGTCTGGTCAAAACAACTGGCCGGCCAGCTTGGCCCTCAAGGCATCAGAGTCAACTGCCTCCAGCCCGGATTAATTGACACCAACAACATCCGCCCTTATTTCTCGGATGAAGCGCGAAGAGAATTTGCAGCCAAGGAAATCCCCCTTGGAGACTTCGGCACGCCGGAAGACATGGCCGATATGGCCCTCTTCCTCGTATCATCACGAGCAAAATACATAACCGGTGGAGTATTTACGGTGGATGGCGGAATGAACCGCCACGCATTCTGAAAAGAATCGTACACTCAACTCACATCGATAACGACCTTGCCATTTACGGCACCGGCTTCAACTTCTTTGTACGCATCCATTGCCGTTTCTAAACGGTATACAGACAGCGATACGGTCGGCTTTACCTTCCCGGTTTCGATCAGCACGGCAGCATGTTTCATGATCTCGCCCTGGTGCGACCTGCCTTCTCCGGAAAGAAGCGGATAAAGCGTGAAGACACCGGAGTAAGTAGCCCCGCGAAACGAAAGAGGCGCAAGACTATGCGTACCCCAACCCAGGATACTGACCACATGACCTGTATACCGCTTCACCGCCCGGAACGAATCATCAAGCGTGTTACCGCCAACGTTATCGAGGATAACATCAAATCCTTCACCGGCAGTATACTCATTAACATAAGCTTCCGACGACTTTACCATGTAATCGATCGGAACGGCACCATATCCCTTTATCCGATCAAAATTATACTCTCTTACCGTAGCGAACACCTCAGCACCACGTGCCCTGGCTATCTGCACGGCGATATGCCCAACACCACCGGCAGCCCCATGGATCAATACCTTTTGGCCTGCACGTACATTAGCGCGGTCCACGAGCGCTTCCCACGCGGTTATAAAGATCAGGGGCACAGCTGCTGCGTCATGAAAAGAAAGATTTACCGGTTTCAACGCAAGTACCCGCGCATCCACGGCAACATACTCCGCCAACGAACCCGGATTGTTACCTACACCGCCGATCATCCCAAATACTTCATCACCCGGCTTAAACGTACTGACATCCTTCCCAACAGCCTCGACCACACCGCTTACATCAATACCCAAAACTGCAGGCAGCATTGTTTGCGCGTGCCCAGCCTTACCAGCCATAATCTTAAGATCCAAAGGATTCAAGCCGGCGGACTTAACTTTAACCAGAACCTGGCCGGCAGCAGGAACCGGCTTTTCAACATCCTGTAGTGCAAGCGCTGCACCATAGCTACTCAAAACCAGTGCTTTCATTTTTGTTTTGTTTAACCGTACAAAGTTCCAACACTGCCTACACGTTTCCTAGGTATTCTTTTGACCTAAATCAGTACAATCCAGCACCTAAGACCCAAGAAAGAACCTCACCTTGTCCTTCCCAACCGCTCCCATTCTCTTATAAAACCGTATCGCCTTCTCATTAAACACCGGCGTCTGCCACTGAATATTTATGCAGTTATTCTGCTGTGCAATCGTAATCAACTTATCAAAAACCCGGTCTCCGATTCTGACTCCTCTGTATAACGGCTCCAGGTACAAACAATCGAGGTGCAGATATATACCGGCATCCCATGTAGAAACATCGAACGTATAACTAAAATACCCGATCAACAGGTCATCCGCCTCGATCACACAACAAAACAACTTCGGGTTGTTATCAAAGATCAGTGCCTTCATCATCTCATATTTCCCTGCAGAACTATACTCGGCCTTCTCATAGGCCGCATGAGCCGCGCACATCTCCAGCAGTCTCGGCAGCTCGCCCTCCTCCAGCTTCCGGATCACACAGTCCATTGCAAATTGATCTCGGTTTGTAGGTATTCTATAAACTGAAAGAAGTAATCAGGATACGGCTTGTTATTGAGATACGCTATAAAATGTTTTCGCTTCAACCCATTCTTCCCGATCTTAATAGCACGCAGACTGGTATTCTTCTGATGCGGCAGAAAAGCCCACTTCGCCATAGACATCACACCCATCTCCGCCTTGACCATTTCGATGGATGCCTCCGTTAACGGCAGCGGAGTGATCTTCCTCGGCGATACCTTCGCCGGCTTCAGCAGCATCTGGTGAACCGTTACCGTCTCCAGCGGTAACGAATGAATAAACAGATGCTCATTCACAAAGTCCTCGGCCACAACAAACTTCTTATCCGCCCACGGATGATGTTCCGAAACCACCATCACCAGCTCATCCTGGAACAACTCTACATACTTGATATTGTCGTCCTTAACCAGGTCGCTCACGATGGCTACATCAAGCTTATTATCCAGTAGCTTTTGCAAAGGGTAATGAGTGGCCTCCATCACAATAGTAAGCTCGATATTGGAGTACAGCTGATGAAATTGCTTCAGCACAGAAGGAAGCCAGTGATAGCTGGAGTAACACTCCGTACTGATCCTGATCTCACCCACCTCACCAAACACAAGTGACCTGATCTGCTTCTCCGTATCGGCAAGCTTGTCGAGTATCTCGTTGGCCGTTTCGTAGAGCTTCTCACCGGCCTTTGTCAGGATCAGCTTCTTGTTCTGCCGCAGAAAGATCCGCGTGCCCAGCTGCAGCTCGGCCTCCTTCAACTGGTGACTTAATGCCGACTGCGTTAAATGCAACGTATCGATAGCCCTGGTGATGCTACCTTCTTCAACAATCGCCTTAATTAATCTGAGATGCCGTATTTCCATTTATGTATACCTGAACCACAAATTAAAAACATCCCACGCTGGATAACTAATGAATAATCCTCATCAAATCGATGAATTCTTTTCGTTTTTACCGCCATTCATAGCACTTTAAATTCACCACATCAATCAAAAAAAACAAAAAATGAACGAACAACTAAAACACTACCAGGACAAGCTCTCCTTCGAAATGGATCCGTCAGACCTGTTCGATGCCCTCAACGACAATGAAAACATCGTTCCGCTCGACGCAAGAAAACCATTCGGTTTCGAAGCCGAACACATCCCCAACGCTATCAATATCCCCCACCGCGAGATGAATGAAGAAACAACAGCTCACCTGGACAGGACTACTCTCTACATCGTGTACTGTGACGGCATCGGCTGCAACGCCTCCACCAAAGGCGCCCTCAACATGACCCGTCTTGGCTTCAAAGTAAAAGAGCTTATCGGTGGTATTGAATGGTGGAAATTTGATGGCTATGCAACAGAAGGCACGAAGGCAAACGCTGCTGGTTTGAAAGTAGAGTGCGCGTGTTAGGTTGGCGATATCAAAGAATAGATTGAGATGAACCGGTTTTTATCAAAACTGAACTTAAGTCGACACCTATGATTCCGTTTTTTCTTCATTAGCAACCAAAATTTGGCTCTTTCTCCAGAACTCCAATCACTTCTAAAGATATCACTCCAGGTGGTAACCATCACCTAAAATGTTGGTTATTATCAACATTTAGGCTAAATTTGTTGAAAATAACCAACATTTTATGCAAACCAAGAAACAGATCCTACTACCGAGGTTCCAGAAAATCTTGGAAAAAGTGGGGGAAAACATCAAGCTGGCTCGTAAACGCAGGCGTCTGACAACTCTACAGGTATCTGAAAGAGCGGGCATCGACCGTAGTACTTTGTACCATATTGAAAAAGGTAATTCCAGTGTTTCGTTAGGTGCCTATTTCAATGTTTTGAGAGTATTAGGATTGCAAGAAGACTTTTTAAAATTGGCAGCTGATGACGAGTTCGGAAGAAAATTACAGGACTTGAAATTGATTGAAAAATAAGCGATGGCTGATAAAATAGATATATGGGTATACGCACACTGGATAGGTATGAATGAGCCTACAGGCATAGGCGTATTATCTGCACAACAAGCTAAGGGTAAAAAAGCCTTTGGTTTTTCTTATAACGAAGCGTGGCTTAAATCACGGGAAAGATTATTACTTGATCCGGATATCTCCTGGTATAGTGGAACACAATATCCAAATGGGAAAGATAATTTTGGAGTGTTTCTTGATTCCATGCCAGATACATGGGGACGAACGCTAATGAAACGTCGCGCTGCGATCAATGCCAGGCAAGAGGGTAAATCCACACCAACGTTATATGATATAGATTATCTGTTAGGTGTTCACGACCGGTGTCGGATGGGGGCTTTACGGTTCAAAAGAGACCCCGATGGGGATTTTCTCGATAACGATCCTGTATCACCAACCCCTCCCTGGACCAGTGTACGCGAGCTACAGCACGCGGCCGAATTAATAGAATCGAACAAAGACACAAGCGAAGTAAGAAAATGGTTGGCAATGTTAATGGCCCCAGGTTCCTCTTTAGGAGGAGCCAGACCAAAAGCAAACATCGTCGATGAAAAAGGCCACTTATGGATTGCTAAATTTCCTTCCGGCAATGATGTTATCGATAAAGGAGCATGGGAGTATCTGGCTTACAAGCTAGCTACAGATGCAGGCATTGAAATGGCAAACTGCCATCTCGAAAAAGTTGCCGGGAAACATCATACTTTTTTCACAAAACGCTTCGATAGAAATAAGAATCATCGCATTCATTTCGCCTCAGCCATGACCATGACCGGAAAAAATGAAGAGTTGATAAAAGACACATCTCCCTCTTATCTCGATATAGTGGAGTTTATCCAATTTTCCGGATATTCTATCGCAGAAGACCTCCGTCAACTATGGCGCCGGATGATCTTCAATATCCTTATATCCAACACAGACGACCATCTGCGGAATCATGGGTTTATATTAACCGGAGAAGGCTGGCGCTTATCGCCAGCTTTTGATATCAACCCATCTATTGACAAAGACGGACTGGCCTTGAATATAGATATGGACAATAATACATTAGACATAGACCTGGCCAGGAGTACCGGAGAATATTTTCGTTTGTCCGAAATCGAAATGAACGGTATCATAGACGAAGTAAAATCATCCATAGCCAACTGGAGACAAGTTGCAAAAACAATCGGCATCAGCCGAAACGAACAAACTTTGATGAGCGGAGCCTTCAGGGTATAATCAACTATACCCCATCCGACATATTGCCACGTCCCGTCTTTTAGGCTACCTCTCTCTCACTTTTGGCTACACTTCTTTCCGCCCCAACCCCGAGCTTTGTATCATTAACAAAAACCTGATGATATGGAACTCGAAATAAAAGGAAAAGTAGTAGCGATAACCGGGGCAAGCAGCGGCATTGGTGCAGCAATAGCACGCGAGCTGGCGCGTGAAGGGGCAAAGGTTGTACTCGGCGCCCGACGGACAGAACGACTTCGTGATCTGGTGGAAGAGATACAGAACAACGGTGGCGAAGCTGCGTATTCGGCTACCGACGTAAGGAGCCGCGAAGATCTTGAAAAACTGGTAGCCTTAGCGTGTGAGCAATTCGGGCGACTGGATGTGATGGTAAACAATGCCGGTATTGCACAGCTATCCCGTATCGATGCGCTCGACGTGGAAAGCTGGGACGAGATGATCGATATCAATCTGAAAGGCGTGTTGTACGGTATTGCTGCGGCGATGCCAGTCTTCAAAAAACAGGGCGTAGGACATGTCGTGAACATCATCTCCACTTCCGGGCTACAGATCGTGCCGATGCAGGGTGTTTATGCAGGAACTAAAAATGCAGTACGTACCATAACCGAGGCGTTACGAAAGGAGTCGCAGGGCGATATACGCGTTACGGGCATTTCCCCGGGCTACGTGCAAACAGAGCTTGCCGGTGGAATGAAAGATGGCGAAATGCGCAGTGCCATTCAAAGCAGCATGGCACAAATGGCTATCAGTCCTGACGCCATTGCACGCGCCGTGGCTTTTGCCATTGGGCAGCCGGCAAGTGTGGATGTGGGTGATATTGTTGTTCGGCCAGCCCTGCAGCAGTAATTTTGTGATATGAAACGCGATGCATCAGAACTTTATACCATCGAAAGTATTTCCGAGCTTATGCGCCGCAACGGACTGCCGAAGCCGTCGCATCCGTTAGTGACACTGGTCGATTACAACAAACACAAGATCGATCTTCGCGATGCGGGGAACCGGTTCTCCCTTGATTTTTATAAGATCTCGTTCAAGACCAGCTTTCATGGCCAGGTAAAATACGGACAGGGATACTATGATTTCGAGGATGGAGGATTGGCTTTCCTCGCGCCCGGCCAGGTAGTGACCATGTCGGGCGATGAGCTGGGTTACCAGGGATACGCATTGTACTTTCATCCCGACCTGATCCGCAATTATGGGCTGGGCAAGTCTATTCATCAGTATGGCTTCTTCTCATATGCCGTATCCGAAGCGTTGTGTCTGTCCGAAAAAGAAAAACAGGTTATCACATCACTATTCAACGCCATCGCACTCGAGCTGGACACCAACATCGACTCGTTCAGCCAGGATGTACTGGTGTCTCATCTTGAATTGTTATTGAATTACAGCAACCGATATTATAACCGCCAGTTCCTTACACGAAAACCAGTCTACACTGATCTCATCGGCAAAATGGAGCTGTATCTCAAAGATTGGTTCAGTGACAGCAAAATGGCTGCAACAGGATTACCTACTGTTCAACAAATGGCCGATCATCTGAATGTGTCTCCGCGTTACCTGACGGACCTCCTGAAGTCCCTCACCGGCCAAAGCGCCCAACAGCACATCCACAACCACCTCATCGAACAAGCTAAGATACTCCTGAGTACACAGACCCTGACCGTAGCCGAAGTTGCCTATACCCTGGGCTTTGAGCATCCCCAGTCATTCAACAAACTATTCAAAAAACACGTAGGCGTTTCTCCCGGAGCATTCAGCAGGTAAACTCTTCAATCCCAACGCTCTCACATTGCACCCGCCACGGTGCTTCACCGTCCCGACAAACTCGGGTAGCCTAAACGACAGCACACTCCGCACTCACCCTGTTTTCTCCGATCGTAACATTTCCATTACCTTTTAACATTTGCTCCCTAAATTGATCTGAACTTCAATCGACCAACACGATGCTACGATCCCTGCTCTCAATATTGCTCGTGGTTCTAACCACAATAAACGGTATGGCCCAGGCCAGCAACAACAAAAAACCATTTCGCATAGCCATCGCCGGCCTCACACATGGCCATGCCGGTACGATCCTGTCGCGCGCGCATGATGGCGACATCGAGATCGTCGGCATCGCTGAGGCCGACAGGAAGCTGGCGGAGCAATACCTTACCCGGTACAAGCTCCCCTACTCGCTGATCTATCCCACCCTCGACCAAATGCTCGACAAGGTAAAGCCCGACGGAGTAGCCGCCTTCAACAGCACTTTCGATCACCTCGAAGTAGTTAAGACCTGCGCCCCACGCAAAATACCGGTAATGGTAGAGAAACCGCTGGCCGTAAGTATCGACCACGCCAAACAGATCGAATCACTGGCTAAGACACACGGCATCCTCGTGCTCACCAACTACGAGACCACCTGGTATGGCAGCAACAACACCATACGCGACATGGTAATAGCGAAGACACAGCTTGGACCATTGAAAAAATTCGTGGTGCACGATGGCCACCAGGGGCCGAAAGAAATTGGCTGCGGACCGGAGTTTTTGGGCTGGCTCACCGACCCGGTAAAGAATGGCGCCGGCGCGCTGATGGACTTCGGCTGCTACGGCGCCAACCAGGTGACCTGGCTGCTGAACGGCCAGCGCCCCATATCGGTTACCGCTGTAACCCGACAGTACAAACCGAACGTCTATCCCAAAGTAGACGACGACGCAACGATTATTGTAAACTATCCCAACGCACAGGCCATCATCCAGGCCTCGTGGAACTGGCCCTTCGGCCGTAAGGACATCGAGATCTATGGAGACAAAGGATATCTCCTCGCCGACCGCCAGGGATCGCGCGTTAGAACCGATGAAAAGACACCCGAAACGTATGTCGCAAGCCCGACCCTTGAAAAACCACAGCACGATCCATTTGCCTACTTTGCAGCGCTGGTACGTGGCGAAGTAAAGATGGCCCTCTATGATGCCGGCTCACTGGAGAACAACATGATCGTGGTCGACATTCTCGAAAACGCAAAACTCTCCGCCCAACAGGGAAAAACCATTATACTGAATAAATAAGATGAAGGCTCAGGGCTCAACATCAAAAGAGCCCTGGCCTAACCTTAAATCATTTACCTCATGATCTCCGGAAAGCCCTCAAAGAACAGGGTCTCTGTTGCCAGGGCTACCAGGTCACTATGAACACCAAAATCGTAGGTCAGCAGGGTTACAGCAACACCCTGATCCGCAGCAAGCTGAATCGCAGGCACAAAATCGCGGTCACCCGACGATAGAACTACCCGGTATCCTTTCATCGCGTAGTATACGATGTAGCTGGCAATGGCCACATCGACCTGCTTTTGCGCGCCGCCTTCCATCTCATACAACTTTACAACAAAGCCAGCCTTCTCCATGCTATGATAGAACTGCTTCAATCCAAGGTCGATCCCATAGCGTCTATCGACACCGTTAAAGATCGCGACTTCTGACGGTCCGCCGTATCTATTCTCCAGGAACGTCTTTGTCTTTACATAATCTACTCTCCCTCGGCCACGACTGGCCTGAGTGATATAACCAACATCTACTAACCAAACGAAATTCATTTCTACATTGAAAGGATAATATCACCAAGCTACATCCTTTTTTTGGACAAAAACCCTCAATCCAAAAAGTCGACGAATCATTTCCATCAATTTTTAATTGTAGACATTACACTTATGTGATAAAATAAGGCTTAATTAGTAGAGTCTTAAGGTTTACAAACCAGGAGAACAGGCTTCCTGGTAAGCAGACTCCGGGATCAAATCATATCCACCTAATGAAACACCTGGTAATTTATATTGTCGTGGCCACCGCATTGGTGTCATGTACCGCTGCAAGTGGAACCCGCAAAAAGCCTTTTGCCAAAGGTCAGTTTAAGGAATGGGCTAACACCCCACCCATGGGCTGGAACAGCTGGGATTGTTATGGACCGACCGTAACAGAAAGCGAGGTAAAAGCAAATGCCGACTATATGGCTGAAAAACTCAGAGACTATGGTTGGGAATATGTTGTTGTCGACATCAGATGGTTTGTAGAGAATGACAAAGCTGGAGGATATAACCAGACAGATCCAATATATGTGATTGATGAATACGGGCGCTATCAGCCTGCCGTCAATCGTTTTCCTTCCGCTGCGAACGGTAAAGGATTCAGTGCGCTCGCAGACTATGTCCATCGCAAAGGCCTGAAATTTGGCATTCACATCATGCGCGGCATCCCTCGGAAAGCCGTAGAGAAAAAACTACCGGTAAAAGGAGCCGGAGCGGTAACGGCAGATCAAATATACTCCACCGAAATGCAATGCCAATGGCTTCATGACAACTACACCATTGTTGCTGACAGGAAGGGCGCGCAGGAATACTACAATTCGATTTTTGATATGTATGCCGGCTGGGGCGTTGATTTTGTTAAAGTAGACGACTTGAGCCGTCCCTATCATAAAGCAGAAATTGAGCTTATCCGGAATGCCATTGACCAATGTGGCCGCCCCATCGTATTAAGTATCTCACCCGGTGAGACACCCATTGAAGAAGCTGATCACGTAAAAGATCACACGAACATGTGGCGAATGGTCGACGATGTTTGGGACGACTGGAAACACATAACCCATTTGATGGACGTCGCAGAGAAGTGGTATCCGCAAATTCAGACAGGCACCTGGCCCGACTGCGACATGATACCCCTGGGGCGTATTTCGGTCCGCGGCGAAAGAGGCCAGGATCGCATGACCCGATTGACCCACCACGAACAATATTCGCTCATGACGTTATTTACAATATTCCGCTCGCCATTAATGTTTGGTGGAGACCTCCCGAGCAACGACGCATTCACATTATCGCTCCTAACCAACACCGAGGTCCTAAAAATGCATCGCGAATCAACAAACGTAACACAGCTATTCCACGATAACACCAGGCTCGCCATCAAGTCCAGCAACCCGAAGACCGGCGAAGTATACCTGGCACTTTTCAACATCACTGACCGGGAAACGACAGACATATCCGTTAACCTTCAGGAACTGGGACTCAATAGCGAAGTCGGTGTGATTGACATGTGGACCGGCCAAAATCTCGGCAAAGCCACCACCCGCTTCTCTGCAACCTTAAAGCCACATGCCAGCGGGCTCTATAAATTCAAGTGAATGTTTATCATGCCACGATCTTTAAAAAAGACCGCAACTTAAAACCTTTCGTCAGAAATGGCGGTGCCGTCAGTTACCCACGAAACCATTACAGCAACAACCGTATCGTGCGTGAATACATCAACGCCGGCTAACCTGCCTTTCCACTTCTCTATCAGTTTTGCGCTTACCTGGTCGGCTACCTGGTCAAACCATATCTCCTGCGCAGCCCAGATATTTTCGGCAGGTTTGAAGGGATTAGCGGCCATCGCCGCTTTTGTCTCTCTCCACAGATCAGCGATAAACTCGCGCGAGTCTCCTACGTCAGCGCGCGAGCCGGTGCGATAGTGATGACCTCCCACAAACGTGTCAAAATCCAGCTTCAGCACAGCATCCAGAGCCTTCGACACACCAGGAATATGGTCAGCATTACCCCAGCCCCGAAAAGGGGCCCAACCAGGCATAATAACGTCAGTCAGAATAGCCAACCTGTCTTCCGGAATATAAACTATGATGTTACCAATCTCGTGGTTCGGCCCCGGATATATCAGTCTGAACTCAACACCACCTACCTTTAGAGTATAACTATCACCCTTAAATGTGATCGACGGAACAGGTCGCCTCGGATCAGGAAAGAGCCTTAGCTGCTCTGCCGTCTCCGAATGAGCAATCAGCTTTGCACCACTAAAACGTGTAACCGCGCCGATATGATCAAAGTGATCGTGAGTTTCGATAATATGAGTCACCGGTTTATCCGAAACGGATTTGATAGCGACAGGCAGTATGTCTGCGAGTGCGGGAGGAGCATCTATAAGAACCACTCCCGATTCCGTAACCACAAAACAAGCCTGCACAAACCCTGCAATAACCACATAACCACTTTTACCAATCCGCTGAAGAATATATCCTTCCTTCGGCATGTCCTGGGGCGTCGCTTGTTTAGGAACCGGCATAAACCTTCCCTCCTGCGCCGCTACCGGGTGAATAATTACAATTATAAGTACTGAAGCCAGCACCAAAAGG
>Ga0247762_1000318_pt1 | contig 15585 bp, 23 predicted proteins | sample UWRJL081202R4_FD_181016 | JGI IMG/M metagenome (GOLD analysis project Ga0247762, IMG submission 181016) | Plant litter microbial communities from Arlington Agricultural Research Station in Wisconsin, United States - UWRJ-L081-202R-4 | ecosystem: Environmental > Terrestrial > Plant litter >...
GTTAAACTTCGCTGCGGGCACGTAATGAAGCAGAGCGAAGTTATCGTTCCAGCGCGGCCTTCGGCCGCAGGTCCGGAACTTGAGTTTGACGAACCCAAGTTTAAATCTAAATCTGGTAAGACTCCCTACCCGTTTCAAGAGAACACTATCGAGTTTATTTTCTCTACTGGTGGTCGGTGTCTTATCGCACATGAGCAAGGTCTAGGCAAGACTATCTGCGCTTTGTGTGCATTAGCTCGCGCTTCTAGTATGCTTCCTGCGCTGGTTATCTGCAAGGGTAATCTTGGTATCCAGTGGATGAAGCAGGCTTGCGATTGGCTCCCCGGCGACGTATTCCCACAAATCATTGAGGGTTCTCGGGACTTTATTCTCCCGAATATGCACCTTTACATTATCTCCTATGATTTGCTGCGGAGAATGCCGGAGAGTTTCTACGAACGCGAGTTTAAAACTATCATTCTCGATGAAGTTCAGCACATCAAAAGCACTTCTAGTGCTCGAACCGACAAGGTTCGTCATATCTGCCGTAATGCACAGCACATTATCGGCCTTTCCGGCACCCCGATTAAGAATAATGCGGGAGAATACTACACTATTCTAAACCTCCTGAAGCCGGAACGCTTCCCGAGTAAAGAATACTTCCTGCATAACTTTGTTGACACATACTGGAACGGACGAACTTTCGCGGTCGGCGGGTTAAAGAACCCGGATTACTTTAGGGAACGAACCGAAGACTTTATTCTGCGCTATTCTCAGGCTGAAGTTCTGCCTGACCTGCCCGCCTTAAAGCGCAACTTCCATTACTTCGATATCGACAAAGACCTGCGCGAAGCCTACAACAAACAGGTCCAAGAGCTTCAGGACTTTCTAAACGAACACGAAGACAACGCTTATAGTTTTTCAAACTACTCTACTGTAATCCAATACATTACCAAGATGCGCCAGATTACCGGCGTTGCTAAGGTAGGTTCTACAGTAGACTACATTGAAGAACTGATGGAGAACACTGACCAGAAAGTCATTGTGTTCTTGCATCATCATGTCGCCCGCGGTTTACTTTTCAAAGCATTAGAAGCCAAGAAAATCGGCTTTATCTCGATAACTGAGGCTGATAACGCAACTCGTAAAGATCAAATTAAACAAGACTTCATTGCTGACCCAAGTAAGCGGGTTCTAATCTTGGGCACACTCTCATCTGGTGAAGGTGTAGACGGACTACAGGAAGTTTGTCACCGGATGATTGTGATGGAACGTCAGTGGAATCCTGCTAATGAAGAACAAGCTGAAAAGCGACTGCACCGAATTGGACAGGATAATCCAGTCGATGTCGATTATCCAATTGCGCTCGGCACGATTGACGAAATGTTTACCGAACTCGTCGAGAAAAAGCGCCAATTCTGCAAGGAAACTTACGGCGACGAAGACGCCGAAAAGTGGAACGAAACCGACATCATAAAGTCCCTAGTAAGCTCGATCACAGTAAAGCGTGGCGGCAAGAAATGGGCAATCGCGTAGCTCGCTCGCTCCGCACTAAACTAAACGAAACTAAACTCGGTGAATACATGGCTATCGGAATCAAAGCACACAAAGACTTCCAAGTTTTCCTGGCTGGCTGGAATGCCCGGTTAAAAACTGAGAGCATTAGAAAAGACATCGTGATGCCTTCGGAGTTTGAGATTGCTAGCAAGGCATTTCAAGACTGGAGAACGACTCTTATGGCTAAACAAAAGAAAACTCGCGGGTTCGCTAGCATGGACCCAGAGAAGCAGCGCGAGATTGCTAGGCAAGGCGGTAAGGCAGGTCACAGACTCGGTAGAGCGCACACTTGGTCTAGTGAGGAAGCCCGTGCAGCGGGTCGTAAAGGCGGAGCGATAACAGCTAAGGCGAAGGAAAACAAACAATGAGAAAATACATGATGTGGGACGGTGAGGGTCGGTTCATTAACTGGTTTGATTCGGCGGCTGAGTGTATGCGCTACGCCGAACTGTTTGGCCTGACGAAGTTTCGCATCGACTACAAAGAATACAGCAACAACTAAGGTCTAAGGTGCAACATGAAGAAACTCACACTTGAAGTCACCCAGCAAGACATTCTTGAAGGCATTAGGAAAGACGCCGCTTGTTGCCCTATTGCTCTAGCGGTTAAGCGGGCCTTTCCTACATGGCAAAAAGTCGAAGTCACTGATGATGGCATCAGGGTTCTTGATGAGTTTAATACTCGCTGGTTTACTGGTGAGATCGAGATAGCTACTGACTTCATGGAGTTCTTCGACCTAGGCTACCCGGTTAGTCCATTTACGTTAGAAGTTACTTTCGAGGAAGCAGAACGTGAACCTCTCGACTGGGAATACTGAGCCGGCTGAGGAACCCGACGATAGTTTCCACATTACTGTAGAGGAATCTATTGCACTCTGGAAGTTCTTGCTTGAGTGTGGTTATATCTCGCATGAGTTTCACGAGGACGTGCATAAAATCTGGACCCGGCTAGACAAGTTCGTAAACCGGCACGTTTCATAGTCCGGCGCAAAGCGCCGGGGCGCTCGAACAGAGGGAATAAAGCTTAGGTAAAGTTTATAATCCCTTAAACTTGACTGGCAACGGGCTTTATTCCTTCTCTTGGAGCCTACATGAAAACACAGAAGCGTAGAAATCAGGCAAGACTGAAGAACCGCAAGCAGGTTAGTGCAAGTGTCGAACGGACAATTCGTAAGGCAGTAGAGTCCACGGCTAATCGGTTTCATTGTTCAATGGCTATGGTTCAGAATGTAGCCTTGGCTGAGTTTTTCGGGATTGACCCGTTTGAGGACTTTCGTGGCAAAGAAACCGAGACTAAACAAGTCAGATCAAACGCGAGTCGTAATGTCAACCGGAGACAAGTATCAGTTGTGCATTAGCAAACCTGATAAAGACCCGCGGCATAGAGTTGAGATTGGCATCCGGTTAAAGTCAGGCACGTTTGATTTGGATGCCAACTACATCGCAGTTTTAGTTGAGGACGAAATGCTACGGGTAATCATCAAGGACTTGCAATCCCGGCTAGAAACTGCAAATTAAGGTTTTGATATGAGCAACGAACTTAACGGAAACGGCGTAATGTCAGCGGTCAAGACCAACGTTGGGTTCTCTGGCACGCAGTCGGGCATGTCATGGAATCAAAAAGCTAATCTGGTGCAGTTCTTACGGCTCCATAAGTGTATAGCTTTCGCGCACGGTGACTGTTCTGGTGCTGACGCGGAAGCGCACAAGATCGTAGAGAAATACTTCGAGGCTCTACTGGCTAATGACGAGCATTGTGAGCCTAAGATTGTAGTCCACCCGGCAGTAAACCCAGTAAAGCGGGCCTATACATTAGGGCGCAAGAATGAGTTTCTAGTCGGCGGCTACATTCAGGATGGTATCATCTACGAACAGACTAGCCCGGCGAAGTATCTAGACCGTAACAAGCGTATTGTGGACACTACTGACATACTGCTAGCCTTCCCTAAGGAGCAAGAAATGACCTTAAGGTCGGGGACTTGGGCCACTATCCGATATGCGTGGTCACAGGTTAGCAGGACTGGTAAGAAAGTAATAGTGGTTCCGCCGCAAGGCCGAATCATCGAGATTAAAGAATGACATTTCATCTATACTGCACAATTTGCAAACATTGGAACATTGGCTGGGGTCGTATCATTCGTTGCTGCGGCGAAATCCCTGAAATTGTAAGCAGGCAAGGCTAATGGAAAACATCGTTCTAGACTCACAAATGCTTAACGCGCTGTCTTCGTGTGGATACAGGTTTAACCTGTCATTCATTCAGCGGTTAATGCAGCGGACTGAAGGCGCAGACCCAGCTAAAGTCGCACTGTTGGAATCCGGAGACTTGCTCCATGCGATCTTTAAAGTCTTTTATACACTGCGTATTCAGCGTCCTGATCTTGCTTATTCTCGCTGCATTGATCTGGCTTGTAACTTTGGGCGGGCATATGCTCTCCGACTGAATCAGACGTTTGATGAGTCGGAGGATATCTTATTTCATGCCGTAGAATACTTTAAGTTCTACGAGGGCGAAATCTGGGTTCCTAAGCATGTAGAAATGCCGTTCGCGGTGAAGCTCTATGAGTCAGAAGAAGACAATCTCCGCATCGTATATGATGGTATCATTGATCTTGTTGTTGATACTCCTGGTGGTCTATTGGGAGTTGACCATAAGAAATCTGGTCGTAAGCTCGACGGTTCTAGTCTGGCTCTGGCTAACCAGTTCAAAGGCTACGTCTGGGCTCTAGGTATCAGGCAGTTCGTAGTAAACGAAGTCGGCGTGCAGAAGTCTAAGAAACCAGTAGACAGGTTCTTAAGGCATACTCTCCTCTACACTGATGAAATCATCGAGGAATGGCGCAAGAACGTAATTTACAGAGCACAAGAACTCGCGTTTTTTCTTAAAAACAATACTTGGCCCCAGAACTTTGCGTCTTGCAAGATGACGCCTGATGGTCAGTATCAGATCGCGTGCAACTACCAAGAAATCTGTAAGACCGACCCCGGTAAGACACGCGAATTCGTGAAAGCTGAATTCTATACCGAGAAGCCTGAATGGTCGCCCCAGACTCGGGACGTTGAGATAGACGAAATCATGTCTGAGTTGGTAAAGTCGGCATAGGCATAACATGAATCCGATTAAACGTATTATCTCTCCTACTTGTGGTTGTGAGATTCACTATCTCCCAGGTAAGAGAGTAACTCAAGTCTTGTGTGATAAGCACAAGATCAAATGTTCGTGCGGTTGCGATGACCTAAGTATGTTGGACCTCACATACCGAGGTAACGAAACTTTAGTCTTTTGTAACCAGTGTGGTAAAAGCCATGTCCAAGCACATTCACCAGTTCCAGAGGCGTAGGATCGGTAAAGAGAAGGACTACATCATCTACGCCTGTGTTCTGCCCAGTTGTTTTACTTACTACCCCGAGGAAGTTATCGTAGGTAAGGAATCCCGGTGTAATCGTTGCAAAGAGAACGTCTTCGTAATCAGGAAAAACACATCGGGTAAAATTCCGCATAAGCCGCACTGCAAAGAATGCACTTATGAACCAAGAAACCCGCAGCTTAGATCACGTAAGCAGCAGCCGGTTGTTAAGGCGCCTAAAGTCGCTAATCTTGACCTTGCGAAACTTCTGCTGGAAGACTGACCAAACCACAATCGTAGATCTTTATAAGTTCTTGGAAAGATCACATGAAACTTATCAAAGGCCATACGAGAAAGCTCTTATTCTCAAACGGAAGCGAAATAATCTTCGCCGATACAATGGTGAATGAACGATTTCGGGGACTAGAACTAGACTTTATCATCTACGAGGACAAGATGAAGGCCGACTTAATAAACGAACTTGCCCGGCTACGTGACGAACTACGTAATGTTTCTAACAAGATTGACAACGCACTGAATGCAGTGACCGAACAGCAAAACGCGGCGCCAGCCGCGAATCCTAGCGCGGGGGCTACGTTTGTTCCGTTGACCGAACCTGAGGAAGAATTCTTTCGTAACTGGACTATCTCACCGGCCAAGCCCGCATTTACTGCCTGGGAGAGTAGCTTTCTGGACTCGGTGCTCCAGCGGAACAGTTCTTCTCAGGTGATTAAACTCACTACTAAGCAATACGATTCATTCATCAAAATCTACGCAAAGCATGTGGCCTCAATATGAAAGCTTCTGACTACGTAGCACACTCCCGCATGTATGGGCTCTTTAAGGGAGATCCCGGAACCGGGAAGTCTATCGCGGCTATGTCCTGGGCCGCACTCGGTAAGACCCGCGTTATAGACTTTGATGGCAAGATTGGTGCAGCTATCAACTTCTACAAGGAAACGTGCAAGCGACCCGATATCATCAACAATCTGGAATACTTCCAGTATAAGACCTACAATGATGGCATGTTGGATTTGGCTGAGTGGACCGACGATCCCGGTTTTAATAAGCCCGGCAACACTATCATTATAGACACACTCACTACTGGTGTGGACTCTATGCTGGTGGACATCGGTGCCATTAAGGGTAAGGAAAAAGCCAAGGACAAGCTGAAGTTCGTTGGTAACATTCAAGTCTCTGACATCGAAGATTTCAACGCTGAGACTAGTGCCCTTACCCGGCTGGTTCAAGGCACCAAGTTTAAGCTGGAGTGCAACTTCATTATGATTGCACACGTTGTCCAGACTAGACAGAACATGCTTGACGGGTCAGTTAAGTCTTCCCGTCAGCTAATTACTGCGGGTAAGAAAATCGCGGCTAAGCTGCCGGCATACTTTGATGAAATATATCACTTCGATTCCAATCAGGACTTCGGAGATTCAAACGCCATCAGGTCTACGAAGTATCTGTGCTACACTAAGCATTCAGGTGACGATTTCGCCCGGACTAGCCTTAAACTACCCGAGAAGTTCGACTTCACTAACCGGGGCCTCTATGATCTTTGGATCAAGGAGCTTGATTACATTAAGCTATAAGGAGATTGACCTCTAATGCCTGACTGGCCCATTAGTATGTCACTTGAATTTGGTAAGCTATTAAGCGAGCCGGAACAAAAATGGAGTGGATTCCAAATGCCTATCGACAAGCCCTACGCATATCACAAGCCCAGCCCAGCGGGACTGGCCGCGATAAATAAACTTCGTGAGCACTTCTCTGAGGGTGAGCGACTGATTCGTGAAGTTTGCCCAGCATCAAGGCATCAATCAGTAGCTCTTACGAACAACGAAACGACTGCGATGTGGGCAATTAAGGCAGTAGTCTTTAACGATACCGATTCCGAAGTCGAGTAAACCGTGAAGGTCAAGAACATTCCGTGGCAGGACTTAGACGGGCCGCGTAAACTTCTAGTTCAGCGGCTCCTACTGTATACGGATGAAAATCCGCACACGGAATGCTGGATCTGGGTAGGCGCGGTAAACGGGGACGGTATGCCACACGCTACGGTAGTAACCCAGCGCGGTTACAAACAGTTTACTTTAAACCGACTAGCGTGGCACATCTTCCATAACTTAGAGCTACACGGTTCAAAGCACATTCAGGTCCGGCGTAACACTGAGATTTGCGATGACAAACTCTGCTGGAATCCTGAGCACTTAGAGTATACTGACACTAGCGAAGACTAGGAGCTTGGAAGTAATGTAAACACGGGGCACTAGCTATTATTAGGTCAGGCTGCGCCAAGTTAGCGGCCACAAAACGACGCGAACGTAGTCTGAGTAAACCCAGCAGAAATTACTTCCCAGTCGGGGGCAGCGCATCCGATTAAACACGCTGGCGCAAGACGTGCAATAACGCACACAAAAACAACGAGAGACAAAAAACTCATGGGCACAAAATTCACGGTATCGCAGGACGACGTAAACAAGACCAAGCTCTTGAACCCCGGCTGGTTCTTGTGCGAGGTTTCGGACTATCTCGAAAAGGCCGCGGCGAAGGATGGTTCGATGAACCGTTTCTTCAAGTTCTCCGTGGTTGAGGAACCGAACGCTGGCGTAATTGTTCAGTGCGTTATGAACGAGAAGTTCATGCCGCTGCTGCCCGACTTCGTGAAGTCTTTCGGGGCTACGTTCGAGGTCGGTGCGACGTTCGATCTTGAGGATACCAAGGGTCGTAAGATCATGGTCCACGTCAAGCGTGGAGAGTATAACGGCAGACCGACTAACGAGGTGGACGGCTTCCGAGCGGCGGCCTAGACCTTAAGTTTGTCTAGCTTGGGATTCCCACGAATATATTGAATAAGCGGGCGATTGGTTAAGAGTGTGTGACTCACCAATTGAGGCTAGTCCCAAGCTAGGCAATTTATGCGGGTGTGGTGGAACTGGCATACACAGAAGCCTTAAAAGCTTCCAAATGTCTTATCAACATTTTGAGGGTTCGACTCCCTCCACCCGCACCATTGGAGAACACATGCCAAGAATACCGGAATTCTTCACAACTCTCCAGAAAATCGCACAGCTTCACGAAGCGAAGAACAAAGACTACGCTAAGGAAACTGACCCGTTCTCGAACTTTCGCTTCACCGAAATGGTTTTCTCTTACTTTACCAATGACCGTGACAAGACTTTCGTATGGCCTATAGCTACCAAGCTGGCCCGGTTATCAGTTCTATTGTCACAAGGCGCGAAGCCTAACTTCGAGTCTATCGAAGATTCCTTTGATGACATTGCTACGTATGTCATTCTCTGGAAGTGTGACACTATGGATCTGATGCGGGCTGTTCATGGTGAGGCCGAAACGCAGGAACAGAGCGAACTCATTAAGGTTCGTATAGAACTTGCCAAGTTTATCGACACTCTATCTGAAGTCGAAACCAATAGACTTTATGAAGTCGTGCGGAAAATGAAAGCCCAATCACAGGCAGCACAGGGACCACAACAGTATCCGGCTCCAACTTATGAAACATACAATAAGATTCGGGAGCAGGTAGAGAACCAGACTAACGAACCTTCATTGGGGAGAATCAACTATGCCGGGACAGATCACGAAGGAAAACCTGCAGGACTCGCTGACGTATCATCAACCAAACGCGGAGCAGCAGAAGGTTATAAACGAGATCCGCACACTGCTGATCGAGATCGGGAATAAGGTTCTCGATAGGGTTCCTATCGGGGCCGACCGCGAGCGTGCGCTTGCGACGATGCGTGACTTTCGCTTGCAGGTAGAGCAGGCGATTTACCTTAACGGTCTGGTTTAGCCGCCAGACACTACTAGCTCAGAGGAGCCTCATATGTTGCTTCAGAATCAGGACCAGAACGACGTGGACCCCACGGACGAACCTAACGATGAGGATGTGGTTAACATCCTTGAGGAAGACGATGACGACGAGGACGATGACGACGCCATCGAACTCGATGATGATGAGGAAGACGGCGACGAGGACGAAGACGAGGAACCTACTAAGGAGTAGAGTAGGAATAGGCGCGTAGCGCCGGGGGGCTAATAACCCCCCGCTTTTTTTGGAGAACATTATGTCTTTTATGGTTTTAGTCTCTCAACGCGGGGTGCCCGAACTGCTAACACTGCTTGATGTTAACAGGTTTGAATCTTGCGGCGACGACTCAGTAAAGATCACACTAAACGCACCGATGAGCACAGAAGAACTAATCAAGATTCAATCTTTTGACTGCGTGATTAGCCCGGATAATACTACTGTAGAAATCCAAATCGCGCAGATCATTGTAACTGCCGTAAACCGGCAAGTAACTGCGGTCAATGCCTAACTTCGTTCCGGGTATCGGGCCTTCTGGCGCTAAGATTATGTTTGTTGGGGAGGCCCCTGGCAAGCACGAAGACGAAATGCGTCGGCCATTCGTTGGTGATTCAGGAGAAGTCCTTGGAATCTTATGCGATGAGGTTGGAATCGACCTTAGTCGTTGTTATGTTACTAACGTTCGTAAGTATCGTCCTCCTAATAACGACTATACTAAGTTCTCCATTGATGAACCGTCTATCGAGTCGCAGCACGCCTTACTCGGAGCTGAGATCAATAGTGTCAGCCCGAACATTATTATTGCGCTCGGAGACAAGGCGCTTCAAGCTCTTACTGGGCACACTGGCATTAATAAATATCGTGGTAGCATTCTTAAGTGTGTATACAATCCTCAGCCAAAGGTATTAGCCACCTTTCACCCGGCTAATCTTGTCCGCATTGCAAATGCTAATGAGGAACATACCACAGCCGGAGGCGTGTTCAAGTATGCTCACAAGCAGACTATTCGCCTTGACCTCAAGCGAGCTTTAGATGAAAGTCACTTTCCAGATTTTAGACTCCCAGAACGAAATATTGAAATCTGTAGATCTTCTATTGACCTACAACGATTCATTGACAGATCGGATAGAAGCCGACCTCTATCAGTTGATATTGAGGCACTTCGATGTATTCCGATCTGCATCGGAATTAGTTTCTCCCCACACGAAGCCATTTCTATACCACTATTCAATAAGCTTTCCGCCATCAACTACGAAGGAATTTCACCCACAGAGCTTGCTTATATCTGGAAAGATCTCGATGAAGTCCTCCACGATGCCAGAATCATCGGTCAGAATTTCAAATACGATGAAGACAAGCTTTATAGATTAGGCTTCCGTGTGAAACTCTGGGGCGATACTATGCTGCTCGCGCATACTATCAATCCTGAGATGCCTCAGAAAAGCCTGGCATTCTTGGCTAGTATCTACACTAAGGAACCATTCTGGAAAGACGACGGTAAAGACTTTTTCTCTGGTAAGAAATCCCAGCGTGAAAGTTTCAACAAGCTCCTGACCTATAATGGCCGGGATGCTGCGGTTACTGGCGAACTACACGAAGCCATGCTAGCAGAGGCCCGCGAACTGGACCTTGAGGAATACTACTTTAGCTGCATGATGCCCAGGCATAGGTTCTATCTCGATATGGAGCGTGTAGGGTTCCGTGTCGATGAGAAAGTCCGCGAACAACTACTCGAAAAATACTTAATGCTGTATGAGACAATCCATGCTGCGAACACTGAAGTTCTTGGTTACGAGCTTAACGTTAATAGCAACCCTCAAGTTACTAAATGTCTGTATCAAGATCTCAAATTCCCTTATAGGTTTAAGCGAGGGACTGCTAACACGGCAAAGCCCCTCCTTGTTGCCGATGAGGAAACCATTACAGCGTTACTTGGAAACCATGCCAAGACGCCGAAGCAGAAATCGGTTGCGCAGAACATCCTTGACGAGCGCAAGATTCGCAAGACGATAAGCACCTATGTCACAGCAAAGTCTGACTATGACGGGCGGATGCGAACTAGTTATAACATTACTGGTGCTACAACTGATCGCACTAGCACTAGTAACATATCTGCTCCTGTCCGGCCCGAAAAATCAATGGGCCTGGGGTTTCAAACTCTTACTAAGCATGGCGATATTGGTGCCGATATTTGCGAAATGTTCGTCCCAGATGAGGGATATGTTTTTCTAAACGCGGACCTATCGCAAGCCGAGGCCAGAGTAGTATTCGTCCTTGCTGAAGAATGGGCCACCCTCGCTTCGCTTGACGATCCCACGTTCGATATGCATTGGAAGACTGCCAAGATTTTCTTCAAGGAGCTTCCTGACGTATATGCCTGTAAACAAACTCTCAGTAAGGAAGATCCGCGCCGCTTCATTGGAAAGACCATCCGACATGCCGGACATCTTGGGGCCGGAAAGCATCAGGTTATGGAGTCAGTTAACACCGATGCAAAAAAATACGGCATTGACCTTGCTATCTCAGAATGGAAAGCCGGGCAGTATTTGGACGCCTTCCACGCGGCAAATCCTAATATACGCTCTGTATTCCACAGCGGAATTGACGAACTTATTGCTAACACGCGCACGTTGGTCGGACCCCGGTTAGTAAACCCCGCCGGGGAAGTTATGCGGGTAGGAAGGCGGCGTCAGTTCTTTGAACGATATAACTCAGAACTCCTTAAGTCCGCTTTGGCAGACATCCCCCAGCATACTATTAGCAATCAAACTAAGTTTGCTGGTATTCGGATTTCTAATCGGATACATGGTATTCGGTTCGTTCTTGAGGGGCACGACGCACTACTTGCGCTGGTCCCAAAAGCTGAAGTCGAGGCTCACGCAAGAATCTTCCGAGAAGAACTCGAACAACCAATAGACTTCTCGGATTGCTCTTTGCCGCGTGACTACAGATTAGTCATTCCGGCAGATTTCTCCATCGGCGAAAAGAACTACAAAGATCTGGTCAAACTTAAGGGGGTCTAGATGACGTTTGAATACGTAGCTGACGGCGAGGAATTCCCGAAGCCCAAGGGTGTATTGGCATCGATCGACGTTAACGTGGTCGTTCCAATCATCTTCGAGTTTCTGAGCAAGATGGCTTCAGTCCCGGATAAGACTGGTGTTGCAGCCATCCAGATCAAGCTGGATTCCAACATTGATGAATCCGATCAGGCCGTTGAATTTCTGTATCGGTTCAAGGCTACTGAAAAGGTGCAATTCAAGATCAGTGATGGTTCACTGTTTCATTACGTGAGGGACAGGAAGACTACGCCGCTGGACCGTATCGTATACATCGTGCAGGTTCCGTAGCTTTGCGATGTCATGGCTTGACGATATACTGAAAGCCACGAGAGAATTCGAGAGCCCCCAGAAGTTCTTTTATTGGAGTGCTCTCGCGGCGTTGTCAGCGATTACGAAACGTAATGTTTACCTTAGGAAGAAATCGGGCAGTTCGACGGCATACACCCTATACCCGAATATCTACGTATTCCTAGTAGCTAAGTCGGGATTGCGTAAGGGCGTGCCGATCAAAATGGCTCGGAAGCTTGTCAAAGAAGTAGACAATACTCGACTAATCGTGGGGCGTAGCTCCATTCAGGGGATCATTAAGGAAATTGCGACTACATACACCACTGAATCTGGTAAGATCCGTGATGACGCCGCGTTTTTCTTATGTGCATCGGAGTTCCGGTCCTCATTAATCGGCGATCCGGACGCTCTAGTAACGTTAACCGATTTGTATGACGGAGACTTTACTGAGGGCTGGCGATACTTACTTAAGAACGCTGAAGGCACTTCTGGAGAGCTTAAAGATATCTATGCTGTGCTTCTTGGCGGGTCTAATCCTACGCATCTCAAGGAGAAAATCTCTAAGTCAGATATTGACGGTGGATTTATAGGTCGGTCCTATATCATATTTGCCGATAAGAAAGGCAAGTTAAACCCACTCACAGATGACATATATGATGAGGAAGATCCACTAGCTCTAGAGACTGAAACCGAAGCACTAGACTACAAAGAACTAGCCAAGCATCTAATAGAAATCTCCAAAATCAAGGGAAGATTCAGATTCCACAGGGAAGCTAAAGACTACTACGACGAGTGGTATACGAAGCTGAACAACGGGGAATTTGAGGATAGAACTGGCACACTAGACAGACTTCACGATCACGTTCTTAAGGTCGCAATGTTGCTCTCGCTTACTAAGAACCAGACTTTGATCTTAAGTCGAGAGGACATCGAGGACGCAGTTGAAGCCTGTAACGAACTGGCGGGTAATGTTAACCGCGCTATTCTACCCTCAGGAACTTCTGCATTTTCCGCGCAAACAGCGACGATTTTGCAGGAGCTTTTGAACACTCCCGGACATGAGTTATCGCGCCGCAGAATTCTGCAGAAATTCTGGGGTGATTTAGATGCTTTTGATTTAGACCGGATCAAGGAAACTCTGATCCAGAAGGACGCTGTAGATATTCGTCGTTGTGGTAAGGACGAATTTTTAAAGCTGAAGAAATGGGTCGTTGAGAAGTATCTCAACTTTGCTAAAGAAACCGAGGACTAGACTAATGCCTGGACCACCGCCCGAAGAAATCATGCAGTCGTTGAAGAATTACTGTGAAGTCGAGGACATTGGCCTGATGATGTTGGGCAATGAAGCCGGAATCACAGTAATCCTTATGGGTCCAAAGAACATCGGGGCTGGGCTCGCTGCGGTTGGTGCCTGCGCCATGATTCTTAATGACCTCATGGCGGGCACTATGCAGAACAGACCCGCTGAGGAAAAGCCCAGCCCGATTAATTAAGTCGCAAGGTCGGCCCGGTTATACCGAATACTTGTAGCAGCCAAACGATCAAGAACAGGACTACAATTACTCGGATAATCATCGTGATAGGTGGTGATAGGGGAATGTATGTCTCAACCAGATACAGGCATAACCCTATCACTACTAAGACTACGACTAGACTGATTAAGCTCATTTACGCTGCTCCTTAGGAAGTCTCCGATACCTGAACGGTAACTCTAAGCCTTCCGAGATTGCGGATTCCCCAGATCTCTGACCTAGCCCATACTCAGCCATAGCCTTCATAAACGGATACTGCAACGGTGCCGTGGCTTGCTGAGCGTAGTTCGCAATAACCTTCCCAGGCGGTATACGCTTACCGTATTTGTCCTTACCACTCAGCCTATCACCGAACGCATCTTGGTTTGTGATGATGTTGTTGATAGCGGTAAACGGTATACTACGCCGGTTTTTAACCCACTCAGTAAGCGGGCTAATGTCACCCTGACTTAAGCCTACAGCGACCTGTTCCGGAAGTCTAGCCAGTTCGTTTGAAGTCTCGTAAACTGGTAGTTCTCTAGACTCCTTATCAGTTCTACCCATCGGTATGGAGGTTGAGGCTGAAGGTCTATCACTCATGGCCTTCGCACCTATTGCAACACCAGCAGCCTTAGCACCAATCCGTAAAGCTCCAGTCCGCGCTAAGGCTTTCGCATACACTGGATCTTCCTTACCAATCGCCGCCAGTATTTGCTTGCCGCCGAATCGGATTCTTGACTCAGCCCAATCTGGTGCGAGTGCGATAATCTGCAAGGCGTCCACCCCGGATTTGCTTCTTAATGCCTTGTTCATCCCACCCATGAATATGTTGGAAATCTCGCTGGCCTGAGCTAAAGCTTTCTCCTCGGACACGCCTTTCTTGATTAGCCGGTTATAGTTCTCCTCAAGAATCAAAGCTTTAGCTGCGGGCAGACGCTTCTCGAATAGTGGCTTTTCCCACATTGCTTCGGTGCCCTTCATTACTTTAAGAGCAGCTCGGCCCGGTTTACTTTTAGCCATCCAGTTCTCCACATCGTTCATCTTGACGTTTTCTGTGGAGGTCTGATATCCGTGGTCTATGGCCTTACGAACCAACGGTCTGGTTCTCTTTAATGTTCTAACATCATTCGCCGGGTTGACTATACCACGCGCAGAGTCTACTGCACCCTTCATGCCGCGAGCATAGAAGTTTGCCCTGGCCGTTGACAATCCGTGGATGTTTATGGGGGTAAACGGAATACCACCCGTCAAGCTGACGTTCTTTGTCTTTGCAACTACCTGCGCAGGGATACGTAACCAAGACGGCGAATGCTTGAATACGTTGGTGCTATACTGTTGGAGCTTCTTAGCCTCTGGACCCTTGTAAGCCCATGCTCCAGCCATAGGGTCACGTATAGTCTTAGCGTGACCAATCTGCCCGGTTTTTTCTAAATACTTATAATACTCCGCACTAGCAACCGCACGCTTAGACTCGGCCACGCGGGCAGCGATAATGTCGGCCATGTTCTCAAACTTAGGAGTCTCACCAGCAGCGATGCCCTGCTCTACAGTCTCGTAAGTTCGGGGCTTACTGAAGCCCGGTTTCCTGGGTATAACTCCGCCCTCAATAGCCGGCGTAAGTTCCTCACCGGGGGCTTTCTTCCAGAACTGTCTGATGTAGTTTTCCCGCTTGGGCATAGTAATCCCAGCGGCTTTTTCTGCATCATAAAGCTCATTCATCAAACTTTCTACCTTAGCGGTTTCCGGTGTGCGTTCGCCTTTCTGATACTTATGAATCGCATCTAGCCCTTCAGGCAAATCACTGAAGTCTTCCTTGTAGTATTCACCGTGCTGCTGGGCAGCCTGTAGTTTAGTAGCCCAACGCTTGGCGGCTTCCTTATTAGCTTTCTTAGGAGTCTTGGCGAACTTGTCCAGTAGCTCCGGCATGTGGCTTTCAGTCTTAACCGGAGTCGGCGGCTTATCAGGATCATAGACTTTCTCAAACGGAGAAACTCCCTCATCCAAATAACCTTC
>Ga0247762_1000319_pt1 | contig 15571 bp, 10 predicted proteins | sample UWRJL081202R4_FD_181016 | JGI IMG/M metagenome (GOLD analysis project Ga0247762, IMG submission 181016) | Plant litter microbial communities from Arlington Agricultural Research Station in Wisconsin, United States - UWRJ-L081-202R-4 | ecosystem: Environmental > Terrestrial > Plant litter >...
GAATAGATATCACTCCATCCAATGCATCAAAAACAGTATCGTTATCGCCTTTGTTCATCGATATGGCATTCGGCACTATAGGGGCATCTGTCATAGACGTACGGTCATCATTCACCTCTGGAACGCAAACAATCGCCAAGCGGTTTGTCTACGATCACGCAGGCAGGTTGATGCACGAATATCATAAACTTGACGATCAACCGGAAGCAGACCTCGTAAGCAACGAATATAACGAGCTTGGGCAACTTGTAGACAAGAAACTGCACAGCATTTCCGGAACGCCATACAAACAGTCCGTCGACTATCGTTATAACATACGCGGGTGGCTTACGTCGATAAACGACAGTGAACTGACCGACGACGAAAACGATTACTTTGGCATGAACCTCGCCTACAACGAAGAACAGGGCACCGGGAATACCGAATTTACTATAGGTACTTCAAATCAGATCGGTGCATATTCATTCACCGGAAATACGAACGACGGCAGCCCGAAGGGACTTAACGGTTCAGTCGTATCGACGGTATCTCTTACGGCAGACAATCAAGGAATTGCAAATCAGGCATACGCTTTCGACGGTTCCGGCTATATTGAAATTCCCAATTCCAAAGCGGAACATTCTTTTATTCAGAATACCGGTAAGTTCACGATCACGGCGTTTCTAAAAATTAACGACCTTTCTGCCCGGTCAGTGATACTTTCGAGCACGGTCACATCGCTTTACAAGGGGTTCGTGTTTATGTATGAAACCTTCGGAGGCACGGCGGGCGACCACCAGCTTCGGTTGACACTAACAAACGGACAATCCGGCACGAGTACAGTTAACCTCGGCGCCAGGAACACAATAAACGATACCAACTGGCACCATGTAGCTGTAGTGGGCGACGGCTCGTATATCCGTTTTTATGTGGATGGGGTACTGGATGGAACGCCTTCGCCTATCACGATAAAGAGCGACGGAGACGCCAATTACACGACACTCATTGGCAAGTTGCGTACTACCAATGGTGCTGCCACCTTGGGATTGAACGGCGCTCTCGACGAATTAAATATCTTCAACAGATCATTAAACGCCAAAGAAATTCAGGCACTGGCACACCGGGCTGGAGTCGATGTTAAACAAGTCAGCGGGAGCCAATATAACGGGAACATATCTGGTGTAAAATGGAGCGTTAACCAGGGATTAGGAAATATCAAGGAGATGGCTTACACCTTCGATTACGATCCTATGAACCGGCTGTCACAGGCCAGTCACTTCCAAACTAATGGAACCCAACTATGGACCGGTGGAAATTTCCACGAAGGCGAACTTCAATACGACCTGAACGGCAACATCACGAAACTGATCAGGTATGATGACGGCGGAATGCAGGATAATCTTATCTATAATTACGGTGCAACCGGCGCCACCAGCAATCAGCTTTTAAAAGTGTCCGATGCCAGCAACAAGTTTGCCGGGTTTATCGACGGTACGAACACCACCAATGATTATAGCTACGACGCCAATGGAAACATGATTACGGATTTGAATAAGGGGATATCCACGGCCATGACCTACAATTATCTCAATCTTCCGGAATTGGTTACACGGGGCGTCGGTACCGCCCGATACATTTATGATGCAAGCGGACGAAAACTTGCCCAGGTTGTTACATCGGGCACCCACACGAAGCGGACCGACTATGCCGGGGAGTTCCAGTATGAAGATGATGTACTCCAATTCGTCAATCATGAAGAGGGGAGAATCGTGGTGACCAATCCGGAACTGATCTATTCTATGGATGGATCCGCTATCGAAGCGATCACGCCTGTAGATGCCACGGTGACGACACTTTCTGCAAACGGCAATGAGACATATGTAATGGCCCGTGCCACATCTGCCAACGCCCGTGCCGGGATGTTTCCGATAGGAGGGGCATTCCCCGTGCAACCTGGCGAACGATACAAGATCCGCGTGCGAGGCTATCGTGACAAAGGTTCGGTCACCACCTCGAACGCCGCATATATACTCGCACAAGCCAACGGCGCAGACATCGCCTGGCCGGGAGCGGCGCTCCAGGCCACCGCCAACACGGAAGCCTGGATAGAGCAAATTGTTACCATTCCTTCCGGTGCTACTGAGTTGAAAGCCGGTGTTGCCTGGGGAACGCCGCTTGTGGGAAATACGATTTACCTTAATGATTTCGAGATCACGAAGCTGAACGATGTAGAGCCGGAATACCAGTACTTCATCAAAGATCACCTGGGCAACGTCCGGGTTACCTTTACAACAAAAGAAGAAGTTGATACCGCGACGGCTACGCTCGAAGATGAGAATGCAGCCGCTGAACAAGGTAAGTTTATTTATTACGACGAGGCGATACGGGTATACTCAAATCTTTTTGATCACACCAACAACGGAGAGGAACTTCCCTCCGGTCCGCCGTGGGGAGATCCTGATGCACCTGTACAGGATACACCCGGCTACTCTACGTTGCTTCGGGGCGGGGCAAACGAGCGCTACGGTCTCGCCCGTTCTGTTAGCGTTATGCCCGGCGACGTCATAAAAATGGAAGTACAGGCGAAATACCCCGAGCCGAATAGCGACTACTGGTCTGACCAATTACGAACCCTTCTGGAAGCAATTGCCCCAGGCGGTAACCCGTCGCCAGGAACCATCATTGACGGCGGTGCCGCCGGCAGCATCGGCAACATGACATTCCCATTTGCCGGATTCCTCAGCCACGCAGACGAAGAAGAAGGTGGCCCCAAAGCCTATCTCAACTGGCTGGTCTTCGATCGTAACTACAAGCAAATCGACGGTGGTTTCGTTAGAGTCACAAACTGGGCAGCCGAAAATGGTACGAACGGTCAACACGAGGTGTTAGCCCACGAACTCGTCGTAAAAGAACCCGGATATGTCTATATTTATTTAAGCAACGAGAACGAGACACCGGTGGATGTATTCTTTGATGATTTTAAAGTAGAGCAGATGAAGAGCCCCGTAATTCAGGCTGAGGACTACTATCCGTTCGGACTCACGTACAACTCGTATCAGCGCGAGAACTCATTAAACCAAAAGTATCAATTAGGAGCGAAGGAAAAACAAGACGAGCTCGGTCTGAACTGGTTGGACTTCGGAGCCCGTATGTATGCCCCTGAGATTGGAAGGTGGAATGGTGTTGATGCCTTATCTGACAAATATCATCCGGTATCTCCCTATTGTTATGCGGTTAATAACCCCACGCTATATATTGATCCTAATGGCATGGATATCATCTTAAACGGTTCCACGCAAAGTATCACAGACTTTCTAACGTATCTATCTAACGTCACTTCTTATTCCTATAAATGGGACTCAGAATCAGGTAAGATAGACATTTCTAAAACAAAGGGAGACGACGAAAAGAACGATATCGTAAGCTCAGATCTTGACAACTTGGTGTACAACCTGATCAAGGGTGACCAAAAAGACAAAAAGGTTTATTACAATCTAATTTCCGGAAACGAAAAAATCAACAACTATGGTAGCAATGCTGTTTTTATAGATGACTTCGACTCTGGTGTTTTTGATGTCCAGGATCTTAAAGATCTTGATCCTTTAAATGAACATACCAACGCAATAATTGCGGGACAAATCGCTCATACATTGAAAGAAAGGTCAGTTCCTTCCGACTATAAGTCTATAGTTGACAACTATGAACTAGGAAAACTACACCCGAATTTCGATTCGTATCATCTTCTGGCTTCAATTTTTGAATCTGCTGTAGTTGAAAGCTACTATGAAAGAGGTGATGGTCGTAAGTTAGGATTGGAGGCTGCAAACGGATACCCGATAGATAGAGGTAAATTTATAACACATCCTATCAATTATGGTCCGTACTTGCAATATCAATTTGTGTACCCGTCAACCAATGGAAATTCCCGGAACTTGACAGTAAAAATGACGCCAACAGTATTTAGAAAAAGAAAATAAAAAGCAAATGAAAGTACTATTCTATCATATTATGTTCATCTTTATTTTCTGCTGCTTCTCAAATCCCGTAAAATCCCAGGAAATCCCTGACACTCTTTTCTCAGCTAAGATAATGGACATAGATATTCTAAAACATGTTCAGATTCGAGGAAGATCCGGGTTTGTTTTGAATTATCGTTTTCTACATATTAAAGTCAAGAGCTTAAATAACGATTCAATTTTCGTTATAATGAAAGTGTTTAATATGCATGACGAAGGCCTTCGCTATGCTAACCATGATGATCTGAAGATCGGAGAGATAAAAAAGTTTAGGGTGTTCCGGTTCGAGCCATGTCAATGTAGACTTCCTCGGGTTGATGGGTATTGTGAAGATGGAAAATTCTTTCCGCTTTATTCAAGTTTAATTAGCTCTTACGTGTCGATATATCGAATCGTCGCCTACGATTAACTACGTTCACTGGGTAATACCAAAAACATATCCATTCTACGTGGTATAGAAGGCTCAAGTCTGTGACTTGTGCCTTCTATACCACAGTCTGCGACTGCCAGCTGTACCCTACGGCTTCAATACCCCCATTAATTGATCTGGAATTCCAACCCCCATCTCCTGAGCCTCTATCAAATACTTTCTGGCAGACTCATTATCCTCTTGCAGGTAATACCCCACACCAATGAGATATACAGCGTCTCGTTCGTACTCATCGTTGTTGATCTTATAAAGCTCTCGCGCCTTTTGCGCGTACGCAACGACTTCTTTCCCATTCTGCAAATGAATGTTAGTATTGGCTTTACCAAAATAACCTTCCGGGTTTTTAGGATCGAGTTTTATCAATACATCGTATTCGTTTAAGGCGTCATCGAGTCGGGCTGTGCTGAAATAAGTGACAGCCAGATTCTGATGAGCAATATAACCTTCCGGGTAAAGCCCTATTGATTTCTTATACCAGTATTCCGCGCTATCAAATTTATTTAAAAAACGGTAGCTGTTTCCTAAATTATCCATCGCATCGATAAACTCAGGCTCTAGCTCCAGCACCTTTAAATAACAAAGGGTTGATTTTTCATAATTACCATTTTTGAACTCTATCCCGCATGCTGTATACACTATTTGGGCAACTGGAGACTTCGGCGTATAATACATACCTGTTTCCTTGAATTTCTCCCGCGAACCTGTTTGCTCCTTATCCAGGTTATTGATGCTATTTTGTAGTGTTGTATCCTCAGGAAATAATTTTAAGGCTTTGCGACATACCTGCCTCGCCTTCTCGTTGTCTTCCAGCTTCAGGTGGAGATAGTTGATGTAATCAACAAAGTAGATCACCTTCGAGCGATCAATTGATATCGCCTTCTCATAATACTTTCCTGCGGTTTTATAGGCATTAAAAGTAAACCCTGCAAGAATATTTGCATGTTTCCAATACACTTCCGCCTCGTCCTTGTTTGTCTTTAATTCATTCTCAAAACGAACATTTTCGTCATCTGAGATTTTTGAATTTCTTGCGTAATTATCCACCGCTTGAGCAAAGGCAAATTGCCAGGCTATACAGACAACAATTGTAAAAATCAATTTCATATTCTGGCGTGGTATTCTATAATTTACCGACAACAATTCGCAATAGTCCTGTTCCCCGTATTGTTATGGCCGCCGAAATTAGAGCAATTCATTAAGATATCCAACGTGTCAGCCAACCTTCTCAAAGTCTTTCTGGTTACCTTATTTTTTTTCGATATAGGTACAGTTTTCGTTGATCATACCTCGTTATTGATGCCCATATTGGCGCAAGTCTGCGACTGCCGTAAATTGAACGAATGTGCCTATAGATTTATTTTGAATACAGAAGTATTTTGCCACACAATGAAAACCGGAATATCACTTACACTGCTAACCTACTGTTGCCTCCTCACCGCATGCCAAAAGGCCCCCATGTATCTCGGCGAAGAAACTGCTCATCAAGAATAAGGATACCGCCATCACCATAGCCGAAGCCGCGCTATTCCCCATCTATGGCGAAGCAAACATAAAAAGCGAACAACCCTACGAAGCATACCTGATCGATGGCTACTGGGTAATCAGTGGCACGCTGCCAAAAGGGTGGAAGGGAGGTACTTTCGAAATTATCATTAATGCGATGGACGGAAGATTCGTCCACCTGTCGCATGGCAAATAATTAACTGAATCATTCAATTATCACCGCACTCACACTAATTCTGCACCACCCTCATCTGCTCCCGTATCTTCTCCTTATGCATCATTCCCCACGCCCGTAATGCCGTCAGCACATCGCTCAGGGTATCCGCATAGTCCGTAAGCTCATACTCCACCAGCACCGGCGTGCTCTCCGCATAAACATTCCGTACGACAAACCCATTTTCCTCCAGGTCCTTGAGCTCGTTTGATAGTACGCGGGCTGAGATACCGTGAACCGTTCGCTGAAGCTCGTTAAAACGCTTATTCCCTTCGGAGAGGGCAATGATGATCTTCAGCTTCCATTTGCCGCCGATAACGTATATCGCGTCACCTACGGCACCCAGGGCTCCGGTACATTCGGCACCGGAAAGTCTTTCCTTGTTTGATTTGAATTTAGGCATAATGTTCAGGGCTTAAGGCGCTTACCTCGAGGTTAGCGCTAACCTTTTGTTTACTACTAACTATGGAACACCTGAGGATCCTATTTTTGTTCCATCATTACGCAACTATTCTGGCGGCCGCCGATACGCGCAACATACTAAACAGATTGTCAAACAATCGGAGCGCTATTGCTATGGGTAACCATCAGCGCTTCGGCAACACATCTCCTCATGAAAAATATTTTGCACATCACTTCCAGCCCCCGTGGCGAAGCATCGAACAGCACCAAACTCGGCCGCACCGTTGTCGAAAAGCTCTTGAAGCAATACCCCGGCAGCACCGTCGTAACCAACGACGTATTGAAAAAGGACTACGACTACCTGCAGGAAACCCATATCGGTGCCCTCCGCATTCCCGACGATCAGCGGACACCCGAGCAACGCCGTGCCTTCCAGGACTCGGATGCCGCCATAGCCGAAATGTTCAATGCTGACTTTATCGTTGTCAGTGTACCGCTTTATAACTTCAACATGCCCGCTGCCCTTAAGGCATGGATAGATCATATCGTACGCCCGGGTAAAACCTTCAGCTATCAAACCGGCAAACCCGAAGGTCTCCTGTTGGACAAGAAAGTATATCTCGCCATCGCTTCGAACGGCGTGTATTCTGACGGCCCGATGAAACCCTGGGATTATGCCGAACCTTATCTGCGCTTCATGCTCGGCTTCCTCGGCCTTACCGATATAACCACATACAGAATCGAAGGTTCTGGAATCGCGGGTGTAATGGAGACTGCTGTAGAGAAGGGATTGGCAAGCGTGGCCGCCGCCTGATCAGACTACCAGGAAGGAACTTTGCAACCCTGGTGATCCGACTGCATACGGATCACCAGGTTTTTTTTTGTGCAGTATTCATGTAAGACGTTAAGCTGATGAAAGTCAAACCAAATATTATTTGGACTGGAGGTTATTCGCTGAGGATCTGCGAAACTGGTATACCGGAATGAAAGTGTCGGTCAGGTGTAATCAATGATTTTTTACAAGTTTTCAGGATCACATAACTGGAGCTTTGTCCCAGATAAAAACATTGAACAATGAAGAAGATGTATTTGGCTATCGGACTGCTGGTGGCGGCACCGATAATATTACATGCCCAATCAAAAACAACTGACACAAACACAAAACGTATGGAAACTATGATTGCCCCGGCCGAGAAGAACAAGGCCGTTATCCGGAAACTCTATGATGAATCATTCAACAAACGAAACCTGGCTCTGCTTGAAGAGCTTATATCCCCCGAATATATTGGCGTTAATGGAAGCCGGGGACCGCACGGATTCGGGGAAGCGGCGAAAGTGTTGGTAGCGGCGTTCCCGGATATACAATGGAAAGTCCAGGAACTGCTAGCCGAAGGCGATAAAGTTTTCATATGGTGGAAGGTCGAGGGCAAACAAACCGGCGTATTCCAGGGTATAGCGCCGACCGGTAAAATCATATCGAGCGATGGAATGGCCATATACACATTGACCGACGGCCTGGTCACGCAAACCCGGGTATTCACCGACCGGTTAGGCTTCCTGCAACAACTGGGTGTATTGCCGACGGACATTTCTACTCTTACAAACCGGAAAAGTAATTCCGACCAATGATGCAGGGCAGTCGGAAGAGCTGGGTGTCCACCGAGTTACCCGGGTGCAGTCGTGAGACTGCAAACATTTTTAGGCATGACACTACCTTGTGCCAGTTTAATCGTTGTTATTTACGGTTAATTGTTCTTGGGAAGCCGGGCGATGGGCGGTGTTCTGATGGGGTTGGTGCGGGCGGTACGCGGCAGTCTAAGACTGCCAACATGATGGGCACAAGTCACGCTCCGCTTAAGACTTGCGCCAGCTACGGCCTTTGCGGCCGGTCTATATAATTAAGGCTTGACTTTGATGACAATGCCTTGCGCCAGGATACCGGCGGTAATCCAAAAATCACCGTCATTACCCACACTCACACGCATAATCCTGCCCATCCTAAAATCTTACAAATCCTGTTCAGACATTTTGTATCTTCCGTGGTTATTTGAGATTATTAACCCAATCCTTTAGCATACAAACACCATGGCAAGCTACAAGCTACAGATCAACAACCGGTCGTACGAGGCCGATGTAGAGGCGGACACTCCGCTATTATGGGTTCTGCGCGACCACCTCGGACTGGTGGGCACCAAGTACGGATGCGGCGTGGCACAATGCGGCGCGTGTACAGTACACCTGAATGGAACTGCCGTACGGTCATGCTCCATTCCGGTATCGGCCATCGGGCAGGGGAAGGTAACGACCATCGAAGGACTGTCGGAGAACGGCAATCACCCCGTGCAGCTGGCGTGGGATGAGGTAGATGTGCCGCAGTGTGGCTATTGCCAGGCGGGGCAGATCATGTCGGCAGCAGCGTTGCTGGCGAAGAAACCGAAGCCGACCTCTGCGGAGATCGACACCGCGATGAACGGCAACCTTTGCCGGTGTGGTACCTATCACCGCATACGTGAGGCCATTGTATTAGCATCCAATAAAATCAAATAGCCATGGAAACACCCGTAACACTTAAAGCCACACGGCGTGACTTTCTGAAATTAGCCGCTGCGGCCGGAGGAGGCCTGTTCCTTGGCTTTCATTGGGGCGATACTTCAGCGGCTTCCATGGCCGCCGGAGCCGATGCCGATGTCCTGCTGAAAAATATAGATTTCAATAGCTATCTCTCGATTGCCACCGATGGCATCATCACCATAGCATCGCCAAACCCGGAGCTGGGACAGAATATAAAGACGTCCTTCCCGATGATCGTAGCCGAAGAGCTCGATGCCGACTGGGCAAAGGTAAACATCGTGCAAGCGCCCCTCGATACCAAACGGTTCGAACGTCAGCTTACCGGTGGGAGCGGGGCCATACCGCATTCATGGGAACGCCTGCGCAAGGCGGGAGCAACGGCGCGCCACATGCTGGTAGAAGCCGCTTCGAAACGCTGGAATGTACCGGCAACAACATTGAAGACCGAGAACGGCACCGTGGTTCACGCCGAAAGCGGAAGGAAGCTAAGCTATGGCGATCTGGCCCTGGAGGCTTCGGCATTGTCAGTTCCGACCGAGGTGGTACTGAAAGACAAAAAGGACTTTAAGCTTATCGGTCAACCTATACGCAACGTAGAGAATAAGAATATACTGACCGGTAAACCGCTGTTCGGGCTTGACTTTTATCGCGAAGGCATGCTTCACGCGATGATCCAGCGGCCACCTGCTTTTGGCACAAAGATCAAGTCGGTCGATACCAGCGCGGCAAAGGCTATGCCCGGCATTGTGGATGTAGTGACGTTCAGGAACAACGTAGCGGTTGTCGGCAAGTCTACCTGGCAGATCAATAAAGCCCGTAAGGTGCTGAAGATAGAATATGAAGCCGATGGTGCTATAGAAAGCACGGCGGATCACGACAAGCTGTTCAAGACACTATTGAACAGCACCGAGGCGAACGTAAAGCGTAAAGACGGCGATGTGGACACTGCATTTGCCGGCGCTGCCAAAGTAGTGAAGGCTGAGTATCAATGTCCGTTCCTGTCGCACAGTCCGCTGGAGCCTATGAATTTCTTTGCGCATGTACGGGCCGATGGTATCGAACTGGTCGGTCCTTCGCAGACACCGGACGCCGCGCGAAATGAGATAGCCAAGCTGTTGAACGTCGATCCGGAGAAGGTAACGCTGGAGCTTACCCGCCTGGGTGGTGGCTTCGGCCGTCGGCTCAAAACCGACTATGCCGTGGAAGCTGCCGAGCTCTCCAGCCTGATTAAAGCCCCCGTAAAAGTAACCTGGACCCGCGAAGACGACATGCAGGGCGGCAGCTACAGACCGGCTGTGCGCTATCGCTTCGAAGCCGCGCTGGATGCCAAAGGCAATATGATCGGCTATAAGCTGCGCGGTGTAGGTATCAATTCCGGTAACTGTACGCGGGAAGATAACTTTCCTTCTGGTGCCGTAGACAATCTGCTGATCGATTATGTAGAACATAAATCGCCGATCACCACGGGAGCATGGCGTGCGCCCATCACAAACTTCCTGGCCTTTGCCGAGCAGGCGTTCCTGGATGAGGTAGCGCAAACCGCGGGCAAAGATCCGGTGACCTTCCGGTTAGAGCTGCTCGAGCGTGCCAAGCAGAAACCTGCAGGCGCGATAAAGTATGACATCGACCGGATGAAGACGGTAATAACACTGGCAGCGGAGAAGGCACAGTGGGGTAAAAAGAAGAATATATATCAGGGGTTCAGCGTATACTTCTCACACCGCTCGTATGTAGCACAGATAGCGGAAGTTGCCATGAAGGAGGGCCAGCCCGTATTGCAGAAGATACACGTGGCGGCCGACTGCGGTGTGGTCGTGAATCTCAGCGGAGCATATCAACAGGTACGCGGCGGCGTGGTCGATGGACTGGGCCACGCGATGTTCGGCAAGCTTACATTTAAGGATGGTGCCGCCGAGCAAAAGAACTTCAGCAACTATCGCCTGATCCGCTTCAAGGAGGTTCCGGAAGTCGACGTACATTTCGTAAACAACGGAATCGATCCGACAGGTCTTGGCGAACCAGCCCTGCCACCGACGGGTGGAGCAGTAGCTAACGCGATCTTTAAGGCAACGGGTGTACGTATATATGATCAGCCATTCTTAGGCAAAGAGGAATTAAAAGGTATAAAACTTGGCGAGCGGATGTAAATGCAATTGTCAGAACAAGATTAATAAGATCCCGATAGTCTCAGGACAAGTTGTAAGGATGGGCAGGATTAAAAAATAACAAAAAAAATACAATCCGTCATTTTGTGAAAAAGGCTTCCATGATAGAAATGGGGGCCTTTTTTGTTGTCATTCAAAATAAATTTGAAAAAAAATCAAAACGGGCAGGGAAAAATTCGGGAGTGGGTCCTCTTGTCATTAGAAGCGCAAACGTTGATCGCAAACGTTTACCGCAAACGTTCTCTAAAGAAGACAAAATGGACTACTCAACCTATAAAACCGAAGACCTGGCGGCAGACCCGTTCTTCATCGCTTGGGTGAAGCACCCTACCGATGAGAATCGTGCGTTCTGGAACGCCTGGCTTTCGCAGCACCCTGAACACAAACCCATTGTGGACGAAGCACGCCGCCTCGTGCTGATGCTGGACTTTAAGGAAGCAAAAGCTCCCGAAGGAAAATTCCTGGAGATTTGGGGCAATATCCTCGATGCTACCACAGAAGACCGGACCTCCGACACCCCCACGATACCGCTGCCAGTATATATAACCGAGGACGCATCTCCGAAAACGAACCGTTCGTGGTACCGCCTTATGGCTGCGGCCTGTGTGGTACTGATGGTCGGCGTGGCGTACATCGTATGGGAGCAACACGATGCCGTGGTTGTACGCACTACGTATGGCGAATCGCGCACACTGTTCCTTCCCGACAGCACCAAAGTAACCCTGAATGCCAACTCCGTTTTACGTTATGCTACGGATTTCTCCAGCGGCGAGCGTGAAGTTTGGCTGGACGGTGAAGCCTTCTTCGCCGTGGTACACACGCGCAGCAACCAGCGCTTCCTGGTACATACCGCTGAATTACAGGTAGAAGTCTTGGGCACGCGGTTCAATGTAAACAGCCGTCGCGGACGAAGCCGTGTTGTGCTGGAAGAAGGTAAGGTAAAGCTCGATGCCGACGAGAAGATGCCGCATACACCGGAAGTTGTGCTTCAGCCCGGTGAGCTGGCGGAGTTCTCGAAGACAGAAAAGACAATCGGCAAGAAGAAGGTCGATGCAGACCAGTATTCATCCTGGAGAAATAACCAACTCGTATTTGTGAGCGCATCGCTGGCCGAGGTAGGGCAGGTGCTGGAGGATAACTACGGCTATACAGTAGAATTCCGGAATGAGACGCTCCGTCAGCGACGGTTTACCGGGTCGGCTTCGGTGGATAATCTGCCGGACCTGTTCCACAAGCTGAGCCGTGTGTTCGGACTGACGATCATACAGGACGGGAACAAACTAACTATTGAATGAAAAACCAATTATGAACCCTAAATAAAACCGGGACAGCTTTCACTGCCATGATCGCTGCCACCGGCTTAAGTAAACTAAAATGCACCTCAAATCTATGGAACTATGAAGAATTATGTACACGCCAGGCGCCGGTATTTGCTGCTGATTGCCACATTAACAGCACTTACGGCAAACACCCCGTATATAGTACGGGCACAAACGTATGCACAGGCCGTTGTACCCGTACAGCGGACTGGGCGGTCTTCCGGAAAACAACAGGATACAGATAACAAGCGGTCTGTCAAGGCGATTTTGTTCGCGCTTGAAGACGCTTATCATGTAAGCTTCAACTATGACGATGCCCTGCTGACGAATCAGAACAACCTGAACGAAGACTTTTCATGGAATCGTCAGGAGAAACTGGGCAATATATTGGATCGTCTTGAAAGCCAGCTATCTATACGATTCGAAAAAGCAGACAATACCAACTACCTGCTTCTTCCCCCCAAGAAGTCGAATACAAAGGAAAAAACATCCCGTACCGAAACACCTTCTTCAGGTAACAATCTGCAATCGTCTGCAGAAAATACGACTGTGAATCCTATAACTGGATTCACGCAACAGTCTACCGCGGCGGTCGATCTCACGATAACCGGAACTGTGGTCGACGAAACCGGAAACCCGTTACCCGGCGTTAACGTGCTGGTTAAGGGAACTTCTAACGGAACGACAACTGATGCTGATGGAAAGTATACGCTTGTAGTAGACGACGGTACTGAGACACTTGTGTTCTCCTTTATCGGATATACAAGCCAGGAAGTATCGGTGAGCAACCGGGCTTCGATAGCAATATCGCTGGTACCCGATGTAGCATCGCTACAGGAAGTAGTAGTTGTGGGTTACGGCGAGCAAAAGAGAACTAATGTTCTCGGCGCCGTCGCTACCGTTCAGGGAACTGACGTGCAGGATATCCCTTCTGCAAACCTCTCCACGCTGATGAAGAATCGTATGGCCGGTGTGACTATAGGTCAGACCTCTGGAAAGCCAGGCGCCAGCACGAACATTCAGATCCGTAAGGTGGCTACCTTTAGCCTGAATACCGCACCGCTTTATGTAATTGACGGATTTATATATCCCGACCAGCAGGCATTCGACCTGTTGGATCCCACAGAAGTGGAAAGTATCTCCATCCTGAAAGACGCCTCAGCAGCGGTTTACGGAGCACGCGGAGCAAACGGTGTGATCGTGGTAAAAACCAAGCGTGGGAAAGCGGGAAGCAAACCCAAGATCAGCTATAGTGGTTCGATAGGTGTCACATCTCCTACACGCGTCCCCAAGATGCTAAGCGCATACGATCAGGCGCAGATGATCAACGACGGTCTGGGTACTTTGTATCAAAACAAGAAGCCCGGTACAGCAAAGATGGAAGACGATCCATGGTACTTTGCTCCGGACGAACTGGAAGCATTCAAGGGCATAAATAACGACTGGCTGAACGAGGCATGGAAGAACTCCACGCTGCAACGCCACGCGCTGAACATCTCTGGTGGTAGCGATAAAATACGCTATTTCGTATCAGGCACCTATTACAACGAAAACGGAAGCTTCGACCAGCTTTACGCGCGGAAATATACCATTCGTGCAAACGTAGAAGCCGATATCACAAAGAACCTGAAGGCAACCTGGCTCCTGAGCAACAACTACGGCCAGGATGAACGCCCATATTTCAAATCGGACCAGATCGACCCGATGAACGAAACCTTCAGAACACTCTTGCAAATGCCCCGCTGGTTACCGTCTTATATCGATGGAAAACCGGTTGGTAACAATGTTCTATGGCATCCCCAGGAGCTTATCAACGGTGGCAGCTATATCCGCAACCGTGATAACGGCATCAACATGAACTTTGCCCTGGACTACAGCGTGCCGTTCGTTAAAGGTTTGAGCTTGAAGGCTCAATATGGCAGAACGAATACTAATTCGTTTGGCAAGCAATATCTGCAACCCTACACACTCTATAACTTCAATACTACCGGCAGCAAAAACCACTTGCTGACCAACGAAGTAGCCAGCACTACGCTGATCAAAAACAACGACCGCCTGTATGAGAGCTATGATGCCGGCGTTTATTACCAATTGAATGCTACGATATCGTATGCCCGCGAGTTCGGCAAACATAACGTGAGTGCCATGGTTATATACGAGCAGGCAGAAAACACTGGTGATAGTTTCTACGCGCAACGTGAGAATATGCTGCCCGGCGGAGTAGATCAGCTTTTTGCAGGAAGCGCAGATGCTAAAGAAGCATACGGCACAGGAGTCGAGGGCGGCAGGCTATCGTATCTCGGCCGTTTGAACTATTCGTATAATGACAAGTATTTGCTTGAAACAGCCTTCCGTTATGAGGGTTCTACGAAATTCGCGCCTGAACAACGCTGGGGGCTTTTCCCTTCGGTGGCTGCAGGCTGGAGAATTTCTGAAGAAAATTTCTTCCGCGACAATATATCGTTTATCGATCAGTTCAAGCTTCGTGCATCGTACGGTATGGCAGGTGCCGATGCCGGTGGTGACAGCGATTACCGCTACCTTCAGAGCTATAGCTACCAGACAGGCAAAGGCGCTCTTTTTGGTAATTCAACATTGGGTACAGGTATGGCCATCAGGAATATCCCTTACCTGGGTGCTACATGGGAGAAACGTGTTATGTATAACTATGGATTCGATGCAAGCCTTTTCGACAACCGGATAAGCTTAAGCGTGGATAATTACTTCCGTAAGTCCAGCGATATCTTCGTAAGCCGCGAAAACGCTCTTCCTACAACAGTGGGTGCCACGCTCGGTGGTGAAAACTATGGAAAAATGAACGCCTGGGGATGGGACATTGAGCTGGGATACAACGGCGAGGTTGCCAACACGGTTAAGTACTATATCAAGGGTAACCTGAGCTGGGGACAAAACAGGATTATACAGACATACCAATCTGCCGGTGCTGTCGGTACCTACAAGGACGTTATGAA